>ENA-ORXB01000053-ORXB01000053.1-sediment-metagenome-genome-assembly--contig:-NODE-53-length-317015-cov-8.007762_pt1 | contig 317015 bp, 287 predicted proteins | sample MGYA00237863_ERZ511475 | MGnify/ENA primary metagenome ERZ511475 (study PRJEB26305, sample SAMN06343858) | sediment metagenome | isolation source: hot spring sediment | place: Canada: British Columbia...
GTAAGTTATGGTGTTTACATAGCTCATATCGAAGCCCCAGGTATAGGTGAAAAATTGATCAAATTCGCTATAATTAAATAACAAAATTTTTGGAGTAGCGTTATGTTTAAAAAAGTTTTATTTGTTTGCTTCATCGGTTTTGTTTTAATTTCAACTTCTTTGGCTCAGATAGGGAGCAGTTTAACCAAGACTGGAACGACCTCGGCTCAATTTTTAAAAATTGGGATAGGAGCGCGTGCAATTGGAATGGGTGGCGCTTTCAATTCAATTGCTGATGATATAAGTTCAATTTATTGGAATCCCGCTGGTTTAAGTAGGATAAGCGGTAGGGGTGAGGTAATCTTTGATTGGGTTGATTGGATTATGGACATAAGATATGGCTTTGCTGCCTTTGCTTTAAATCTTGGGAATTTTGGAAGTATCGGCATGCAAATATCTTCACTTACGATGGGTGAGATGGAAGTGAGGACTGTTGAAATGCCAGATGGAACTGGTGAAAGATTTAAAGCTGGGGGATTGATGATGGGGGTTTCGTATGCAAGGCAGTTAACAGATAGGTTTGCGATAGGTTTCAATGCAAAATATGTGAGGGAATATATTTGGCATGAAGTGGCGCAGGGTTTTGCATTTGATTTTGGAACTTTATATATAACCCCATTCTTAAACGGGATGCGAATTGGTGCGAGTATGTCAAATTACGGAACCAAAATGCAACTTACGGGGCGTGATTTGATAATTATCTATACAGTTGGTGGTGGCACTGGAAATAATATCAACGCATTTATTCAAACAGATAAATTTGAGATGCCTTTGATATTTAGAGTTGGACTTTCAAACGATTTTATTAAAACTGAATCACAAAGGCTAACAACCGCAATTGATGCAGTTCACCCCAATGATAATACGGAATATTTAAATCTCGGAGTTGAATATTCGTTTAAAGAGATTTTTTTCCTGAGAGGCGGTTATAAATCGTTATTTGAAAAAGGAGGGGAGCAGAGGTATACATTTGGCGCTGGGTTAAAGTATTCAATTGCAAAGGGTTTAGCTCTTGCAGTTGATTATGCATATCTTGACTTTGGGCGTTTGAAAAATGTCCAGTATTTAACTTTGTCTGTTAAGTTTTAAAACATTTGAAAAAACGGAATGTGAAGAGATATCTGATAGGTATAGATGGAGGTGGAACGAAAACGCACGGTGTGATTTCGACCTTTGAAGGAGAAGTCATATCAGAAGCTTTTAAAGGCTCAGCAAATTTTCAAATGCTTGGAGTTGAGACGGTCGCTAAATCGCTTGTTGAGTTAATTTATGAACTTATCAATGGTGCTAATTGCCAAACTTCGGATGTTGAGCTTGTCGTCATAGGTATTACTGGAGCTGGGAGAGAGAAAGATAGAGAAAGGATTTACACGGGAATAGTTAATTATGCAGAAGTCGAAAAATTATCTCTACCTAAATTGATTATAGAAACCGATGCTAGAATTGCTCTTGAAGGTGCATTTATGGGGGAGTCTGGTATCATCTTAATTGCTGGTACAGGTTCAGTTATGTTTGCAAAAGATGTTGCTGGAGAAATTCATAGGGTTGGAGGTTGGGGGAGATTTATAGGCGATGAGGGAAGTGCTTTTGTAATAGGGCGTGAAGCTTTGAGAGCTGTTGCGAAATGTGTCGATGGAAGAGGAAAAGAAACAATCTTGAAGCAGTTAATTTTTGAAGAGTTTAATTTAACCGATTTAATGCAGGTTGTAAGTGAAATTTACTCGGGAAAATTTGATATCGCCAAGGTGGCGCCACTTGTTATGAAGGCTGCGGAACTTGGAGATGAGATAGCAATTAAAATTCTTGATGATGCATGTTTTGAACTTTTAGCTCATATTAGGGCTATGCTGAAAAAAGCAAGGTTTGGAGAAAAGGTTAATCTCGCTCTTCTCGGTGGTGTGTTGCAAAGCGATAATTATGTTTCAAGGAGATTGAAAGATATGATAGCACAAGAATTGCCCGAAATCAACTTAGTTAGGCCTGCTTCTTCCCCTGCTTATGGGGCTGTGATTTATGGAAAAAATTTAATTAAGAAACAAAATGGAATTGCTTAAAATGAAGAAAATATTTTTATTGCTTTCTGTTGCCGTTATTTTGCTTGCGATTTTTAATGTTAAATTGATCAACCGCGTGAAAAGTTCTGTTGAGAATTTATCGCAATTACCACAGAAAAGAAGTCAAAAGAAACATATTGACTTGTCCAAGCTTAATAAAACGGAGTGGGTTAATTATTGGATGAGGAAGTTAACGCTTGAGGAAAAAGTAGCTCAGATGATAATGCCTGATGCACGCGGTATTTTTCTTGCGAGGGATAATAAAGAATTCCAACGCCTTGTCCATTATGTTAAAGATAAGAAAGTGGGGGGATTAATTTTCTTCAGGGGTGATGTTTATGAAACCGCTGATATGATAAATTACTTTCAAAAGATAGCTGAGATACCGCTTTTGATCTCAGCTGATTTTGAATGGGGGACAGCGATGCGACTTGATAACACCACTCATTTCCCGCCAGCTATGGGAATTGCAGCCACAGGGAAGCTAGAATATGCTTATGAAGTTGGAAAGATAACAGCTATAGAAGGTAGGGCTATGGGGATTCATCAAAATTATGCTCCAACTGTTGATGTAAACAACAATTACAAAAATCCTATAATTAACATTCGCTCTTTTGGTGAAACCCCGGAAATAGTTTCAAAGTTTTCCGTTGAATTTATACGTGGACTTCAAGAAAATGGGATGATAGCAACTGCTAAACATTTCCCGGGGCATGGAGATACGGATATAGATTCACATCTTGATCTCCCGGTTATTAATCATCCCAAGTCACGATTGGACTCAATAGAACTTGTTCCGTTTAAAGAGTCCATAAAAGCAGGTGTTAAGTCGGTAATGATTGCGCATATATCTTTCCCACAAATAGATACTGTTAAAGGTTTGCCATCTACTTTGTCTTATAACATAGTAACCGGAATTTTGAAAAACGAACTTGGCTTTAAAGGTTTAATTGTAACCGATGCGATGACAATGCGTGGAGTTACAAAACTTTACTCTAATGCGCTTGCATCTGTTTTAGCTGTTAAAGCTGGGAATGATATAATTTTAATTCCACCAGATGTTGATGAGGCTATTGATGCAATTGTAAAAGCTGTGAAAAGAGGGGAAATAAGTGAAGAGAGAATAAATGAGTCTGTAAGAAAGATACTTGAGTTCAAGTATGACCTTGGGCTACATAAAAACAGGTTTGTTGATGTTAACAAAATTCGGGATGTTGTTGCTACTGAGGAGCACCTCCGAAAAGCGAAGGAGATAGCACGCGCTTCAATAACTGTTGTTAAAAATGACGGAATTTTACCTTTAATGCAATTCAACGATAAGAGGATATTGTTTATAACTATGGTTGACTCAAATGATCCGTACAGTGGGAATTCGTTTGTTTCGGAAATTTCGAAAAGATATGATAATATTTCCTTCGAAAGAGTTGATTTAAGAAGTACAGATGAAGAATTAAACGCTATACTTTCAAAGTTAAATGGCTTTGATCTTGTTATAGTTTCAGCCTATGTTCGGGTCAGAGCATACCAAGCATCACTTGCACTACCCGAGAAACAGTCAAGATTGCTTAAACAAATTCTCGCGTCGGGGAAACCAGTTGTGTTAATTTCTTTTGGAAACCCTTATATTGTCATTGAATATCCGAATGTGAAAGCTTACATCTGTTCTTACTCGGATGCCCAACCTGTTGTAGAGGCTACTGCGGAGGTTTTGTTTGGTGAGATCTCTCCGCAGGGTAAGTTACCCATAAATATTCCTGGTTTCGCAACACTTGGAACAGGGTTGAGCTACCCACAAGCAACATTGCGTTATGGTTATCCTGACGAGGCTGGTTTTGATCCAGCCAAGCTTGCGGTTCTTGATTCGATCATGGAAAAAGCAATCCAAGATTCTGTAAGTCCTGGGGCGGTTTTGCTTGTGGCACGTAATGGAGTCATAGCCTACCATAAAGCATTTGGAACTTACTCTTATGATCCGTATTCCAGAAAAGTTAACCCATCTTCAATCTATGATATGGCTTCGATAACGAAGGTTGCAGCAACAACAATCTCGATTATGAAGCTTTATGAAGAAGGAAAGATTAATCTTGATGATCCTGTGGCAAAATACATTCCGAAATTTGCCCAGAATGGTAAAGAAAAAGTTACCGTAAAAAATTTGCTTTTACATAACAGTGGCCTTCCATCGTGGAAACCATTTTATCAACTTTGTAAGACACCGGATGAAATCCTTGACTCGATTTATGCTCAACCTTTAGTTTATAAAACTGGGGATTCAACTGTTTATAGTGACCTCGGCTTCATAACTCTTGGTAAAATTATTGAGGTTGTCACGGGAATGCCACTTGATCAGTATGTCAAGAAGACATTTTATATACCGCTTGGAATGAAAAATACCACATTTTTACCTCCGGAGAAGTGGCTTGAAAATATCGCTCCAACCGAATATGATAGTACACTTGGTAAATTTGTTCATGGGGTTGTCCACGATGAAAACGCTAGGGCTCTTGGTGGAGTTTCTGGGCATGCTGGGTTGTTTTCAAATGCGAGGGATCTTGCAGTGTTAATGCAGATGATTTTAAATGGTGGTGAATATGGCGGTAAAAGATTTTTCAGGAAAGAGACAGTTGAACTTTTCACTAAGAGATGGCCTAACAATCGTGGGCTTGGTTGGGATAATGCACTTTCGCCTTATGGAAAAAGCGCTCTTGATGGTGCCTTTGGAGAGAATGCGTTTGGGCATACTGGTTTTACTGGAACATCTGTTTATGTTTATCCCGAGAAAAATGTTATCGCGGTTCTTTTGACGAATCGTGTTCATCCGACCAGGGCGAACACTAAACATATTCAACTTAGAAAAGTTGTCCATAAAGCAATTTCAAACGCAATTGTGGATTGAAAATAAAAATGGTGTCAAATGCAACTAATTGATTGGATAATTGTTGCTGCATATTTTTTACTTAGCGTCATAATCGGAGTTTACTATTCAAAAAGAGCAGGAAAAAGCGTAGGCGAATTCTTTTTGTCGGGCAGGAATCTTCCATGGTGGCTTGCGGGGACATCGATGGTTGCAACTACATTTGCCGCTGATACACCCCTTGCGGTTACTGAACTTGTCGCTAAAAATGGTATAGCTGGAAATTGGCTTTGGTGGAATTTTCTTTTTGGTTCAATGTTAACTGTTTTTTTCTTTGCTCGACTTTGGAGAAGAGCGGGGATTTTGACCGATGTTGAATTTGTTGAAGTAAGATATTCTGGGAAGCCGGCTTCTTTCCTTCGCGGGTTTAAGGCACTTTATCTTGGTTTATTTGTTAACACTGTTATAATTGGGTGGGTAAATGTTGCGATGGTTTCAATTTTAACTGGCTTTTTCGGGGTTTCGGAGGAGATTGTGAGATATTATGTTTTCGGAGCGATGCTCATAGTTGCAATTTATTCTGCTCTCTCCGGACTTTGGGGTGTTGCTGTGACAGATGCATTTCAATTCGCCATTGCGATGGTTGGAACGATAGTGCTTGCGATCGTTGTTGTAAATCTCCCCGATATAAATGGCATATCCGGGTTAAAGGAAAAGCTTCCAGAATGGGTTTTTAAGTTCACTCCTGTTGTTGGAGCAGAAAAAGAACTTGCTTATGGTGGTGTTCTCGCTTTGAGTGTTTCATCTTTTATTGCATACATTTTCGTTCAATGGTGGGCTTCATGGTATCCAGGTGCTGAACCTGGGGGAGGTGGATATGTTGCTCAAAGGATGATGTCTGCAAAAGACGAAAAACATTCTTTGTTGGCAACGCTCTGGTTTACAATTGCTCATTACTGCATAAGACCTTGGCCTTGGATAATCGTTGGGCTTGCAACGCTTGTGCTTTACCCAGAGCTTGGCTTGGATGATAAAAAACTTGGTTATATCTATGCAATGAGAGATTATCTTCCCGCGGGGCTAAAAGGACTATTGATAGCTGCATTTTTCGCAGCTTATATGTCAACGATCGCAACACATTTAAATTGGGGAACATCTTATGTCATAAATGATTTTTACAGAAGATTTGTGAAAAGGGATGGAAGTGAAAAACATTATGTTTTCGTAGCGAGGCTTGTGACATTGATTGTAATGGTTGTTTCTGTTTTGATAACTTTGATAATCAAAACTATCTCTGGGGCATGGCAGTTTATAATTGAAGCAAGCGCAGGACTTGGACTTGTGTTAATTTTGAGATGGTATTGGTGGAGAATAAATGCGTGGAGTGAGATCGTGGCTATGATTGCACCACTTTTTGGTTATGCTTACATAAAATTTTTCACAAAGATAACCTTCCCAGAAACACTTTTTTACATCGTTGGTTTTACAACCGCTTCATGGCTTCTTGCAACCTTTATAACTAAGCCTGTTGATAGAGAGCATCTTGTTAACTTTTACCGCCGCGTTCATCCGGGTGGGATTGGCTGGAAGAAAATTGCTAAGGGAATTCGGGATGTCAACCCTGACTCGGGCTACATCTATCTTTTTTTGGATTGGATAAGCGGAATTGTTTTGGTTTATATGTCGCTTTTTGGGATTGGCAAAATTGTTTTGGGCGAGTATTTAATTGGGATAATTTATCTTTTGATTGGTTTAATTGCTGGTTTGGTGATATACTGGGATTTATCAAAGCGCGGTTGGGAAAAAGCAATTAGATAAGATTTTTAAATGCAAATCGCCGTAAGATATTGACTTTTAACAAAAAATGTTTTATAATTACAAAAAAGAGCAATGAAAATTCAAGGAGGTTGATAATATGAGAAAACTTTTTTCTTTGGCTATGTTTTTAATTTTCGTTGTTTCATTTGCAATTTCACAAGGCGGTAATTCAGTAAAGCCCGAGGTTGAAGCGGCAAAATTTTTTAACGAGGGTAATTCTCTTTTAAGAAGCGGGAATTATAAGGCAGCGATTGAAAAATATGATGAAGCGTTGAAGCTTCAAAAAGACCCAAGGTTTTATTACAATAAGGGTCTTGCTCTCAAGGCCTTGAGGCAAAATGAGGAAGCAATAAATGCATTTAAAGAAGCGATAAATCTTAAAAATGATTTTGCCCCAGCTTATAATGCGATTGCGGGAATTTATTTGACTCAGGGTGATTATGACAACGCCATTGAAAATTATACGAAAGCGCTACAATATGATAAAAAGCTTGATGCTGCAATTAAGGGAATCGTTGAGGCGTTATTAGGTAAGTCAAACGCATTAATTCAAGCTGGGAAATTCCAAGAAGCGGTTGATCTTTTGACGCAAGCAACAACTTATAGACAGGATTATCCCAAGGTTTATGTAATGCTTGCGATTGTTTACAATAAACTCTCTCAATATGATAAAGCAGTTGAATCTGCTAAGAAAGCAATCGAGATAAATCCAAAAGGTGCGAATTCAGATGCATATTTTGAGCTGGGCGTTGCCTATAAAAAACTAGGTCAGATTGAGGAAGCAAGGAAGGCATTCCTTGAGGCTAAAAAAGATCCACGCCTTGCGAGGAATGCACAATATGAGCTTGATCTTTTGAAGGAGCAGTAAATCCTTAAATTTTGTGAAATTTAAACTTCTACACCCGACCATTGTTGGTCGGGTTTTTTGTTAAAAATGGGAAAGATATGAAAAACTCGGATATAAAATTTTTAACAAGGATTGTCTCACTTGTATCGCTTGGTAAAGGGAAGAAACTAGAGGAGGAGTTAAGGGAAGCTTTCTCGCATGGTGTAAAAGTTAAGAGAGTTGAAGAAGCGATTTTACAGTGTTATCTTTTTGCTGGATTTCCGGCAGTTATCGAAGGTTTTACAGTGTTGAGGAAATTTGTGGGAAAGGGTTCGGCTAAATCAAAGGGTTACAATGTTGATAAATTTTACTCGAACGGAGTTAAGACATGTAAAAAGGTTTATGGTGAAAGTTTTGATAAGTTGATTAAAAACATGGAATCACTTCATCCTGAGCTTCTTGAGTGGATGTTGATCGAAGGTTATGGTAAAGTTTTAAGTAGGGATGTGCTAAATTTGAAAGTGAGGGAACTTTTGAATGTTGCAATTCTTACATCGCTCGGATGGGAAAGGCAACTTTATTCTCATTTGAGGGGTGCGTTAAATGTGGGAGTTAGACAGGAAGATGTTATCAAAACAATCGAAGAGATCACCGATATTTGTGGGATTGCAAAAGTTAAAAGGGCATTGAAAATTTTTCAAAATATCCTATCTTCCCTGTGATCTCATAATGTAAGCGATTAGATCAGCTATCTCTTGATCCGTCAATTTATCGGAGGTAAAAAAGGGCATTGGGGTTTCGGCTGATGCTGGTGAGCCGGCGCGAACCATTTCAATTATTTTTTCTGCCGTGATTTCCGGTCTGAAAATTTGTGGGGCGAGATCACCTTCTTCAGAATGACATTGAGCGCAAGCTTTCTCATAAACTATCGCACCATTTTCTGGAACTCCCGAAAGAGTTAAGATTTTCCCTTTAATTTGGCGGATTTTTTCTTTTCTTATCGACTCTTCTTCCCAAGGTAAAACAATAGGTTGTGATGTTAATTTTTCGATTGCGGTGTCTTTGGATATAAATTCAAAATATGCTAATAGCGCCTGTGCATCTTCTGGTGTTAGAGCTTTTAATGGGTTCGTGACTCCGTATTTTTTCTGGTACATCACAACGCAAAGCCCGGCGCCAGCTGCTGTTATATTTAATGCATCACCACGAAATCTACCATACCAAGTTACTTTTCGCTTATGAGCCCCTATCAGGTTATGCCCTGGTCTGATTTTATCATCAGGATGGTTAACATCATCAAAATCTGCATGACAATTTGCACAGGCAAGCCCGGTGCTCCCATAGTTTGGATCATAAAAAATTTCGCGTCCGCGTCTGATGTCTTCAGGAAGTTTTATATTTTCACCCTGATGTCGGGCACAGGATAAAAGTGAAAAAGCGAGAATTAAAATCGGAATTCCGAATAGGGGTCTCATTGTAACTTTAAATTTACTTGTTTGACTTTAAGATATGCAGAATTTAAATTTTTTTAAAATTTGTCAAGCGAAAAATTTTTACAGGTGTGTTCATGAATGGTAAACTTTTCAAATTGGCAAAAGTCTTGATTGTTTTATCTTTTATTTCAAACCTGCTTATTGCTCAGGCTATTACATTTGAAAGGAAAGTGTCTGGTAAGTTTAAAGATACACTTGCAGTAAGATGGCTCGATCCAAGGTTTGGGGAGTTTCCCGATGCTTCACTTATTGATTTTAGTTTTCTCTTGGACCCACCCGCTGGAAAATTTGGATTTGTAAAGGTTGGGGAGGATGGACATTTTTACCTTGAAAAAACAAACAAGCGAATAAAATTTTGGGGTGTAACAATTGCTGGAAGCCATGTTGACATACCTAAGGAGAGAATCGAAACAGTGGTTGAGGTTCTTGCTCGCGCTGGGTGTAATATTATAAGGTTGCATGAACTTGATAACAGAGGAGGTGAGAAATTTGGTATAGTCAGAAGAAACATAATTGATGAGTCTTATCCAAACGAAAATAATTCTAGAAATCTCGATAAAGAATACCTTGACAGAGTTGATTACTGGATTTATCAGGCGCAAAAGCGTGGAATTTACGTTTATCTTGTTCTTCGTGCATATAGAACATTTAAAGCTGGAGATGGGGTTGAAGGCGCAGAGAAGATGGAGCGAAAGGGTTCGCCTTATGGCCTTTTTGATGAGCAAATGATTAAGCTTCAGAAAGAATTTATTGATAACTTCCTTTTTAAGCATGTAAATCCATATACAGGGGTGCCCAATGGGTTAAATCCAGCGGTTGCGATGATAGAGCTCATAAATGAAGATAGCTTCTTCTTCCAATACGATAAACTTGATGCGATGATCGAACCATATAAAACTAAATTTATGCGCTTGTGGGTTCAATTTCTGAGGGAGAAGTATGTTAATACTGAAAATTTAAAAAGGGCTTGGACAACTAAAGATGGTTTTTCAATTTTGAGTAATGACGAATCTATCGAAGAAGGTAGGGTTAAATTTCCAAAGTTAAAATTAGGAGAATTTAGCGAGGTTGGGCATAGCGAAATTGAGCACCCGTTGAGAAAGAAAGATGGAATTGAATTTTTAATGTCTCTTCAAGTAAAACTTTTCAAAGATTTGAAAGAGTTCATTCGCTCAAGAGGATGTCCTATACCTTTGACTACAACTGTTAACGGTGAGTTTATATGCGATACATACACAGTTGCTTCTGAACTTGATTTTATCGGACAAAATATGTATATGGATCATCCATTTTTTGAGCAAGGTCGCGAGTGGGTTGGTATTTCGTTCTTCAGAAATGAAAATTACCTTAAAAAAAGTGATAGGTGGGGTTTTCCTGTTTATTCAAGTTTCTATGCTTGGGATAAAAAACCAATTGTAATTCGTGAGTGGGCTTTATGCTATCCAAATGAATATAGGGTTTCAAGTTTAATTCAAATGGCTGTTTATTCTTTGCTTCAGGATTATGATGCCGTGATTTATTTCGCTTACTACACTTGGGGCGATGTCAATGTTTGCTCCCCATTTGGGTTGCAATCTGATCCAACAAGATGGGGGTTATTTGGATACGCTGCGAAGATTTTTATCAACTCTGAAATAAAACCATTTCATGAGAAAGTAAATATATGCTTTTACCCCGATGATCTTAAAACATTTATCGATTGGTGGAACGAGGCTTATAAACTCTCCTATAACTTCATGTTAAGAAATAAAATTTTAAGTGATGATGGAATCGCGGGTTTGGGAGAGAATGAAATTAACATTACAGCAAGAGATGTTTTTAGAGGAAACGCAAAGAAGTTGATTGATTCGTTGATGAAAATTACTCGTGATGAGATTAAAATCGACTTTGCAAAGGGTGTTTTGCTGATAAACTCAAAAACTTTCAAGGCGGTTTCTGGTGAAGTTGACACTTCAAAAACTTACAAACTTGGTAATTTTAAAATAAAAATATCTTCCCCCATTTCTGCCGTTTTGATATTAAGCCTTGATAATTTGCCCCTGGAGAAGTCAAATAAAATTGCTGTGAAATTTGTAACCGTTGCCAAAAATCGAGGACAAATTTTTGAAAGGGTTAATGATGGGCGGTTCGCACTGAAAAATCAAGGTAGTGCGCCTGTTCAAACATATGGTGAAAAATCTGATTCGGGCATTGAAATATTGAAGGATGATAAGAGTATAGTTAAAAGCTTTATGAGGAACGGAAGTTTTGAAGTTGTAATTGACAAAGATAAAAAACATGTTTTCATTTTTTGTGATACACCGAATATAAAATTTGAGGTAAGCCCCGAATTTTTTAGGTTTGGACGAATTGTGAAATTTTATCAAGAAATTGGGGGAGAAAGTTGCGGAGAAGTTTTTAAGAATGGTGCGTTTGTTTATCCTGGCTATTCAAAGTATGTGATGATTTATTAGCGTGTAGAATTTTGGACCATGTTATATGTTTTTTCTTTTTTGCAATTTTGTTAAATTTTTTTGCTAAATTTCAGAAAAACAACCTATGTGAAAAGTGGCGAAAGTTGATCTTTCTGAACTTAAAAAAAGATTAAAAAAGATAAAGCTCGTCGCCTGTGATCTTGATGGGACATTGCTGAGCTCTGAGAATCAAATCGGTGAAGGGACGATGCAACTTGTTAAAGAATTAAAAGATTATGGGATTAGATTTACCCTTATCACTGGTCGTGTGCATTCCGCTTCCGTTAAATATGCTAAAAAGCTTGGCATTGAAGATCCCATAGTTTCACTAAATGGTGCTCTTGTCAAGTTTCCCGAAGGTGAGACGATCAAAGCCTTTTATCTTCCAGAAAAAAAGGTTCTAAAGGCGCTCGACCTTGCCGAGAGATATTTTGTAAACATACTTTTTTATTCTGAAGATAAGGTTATTTATACCCCAGAAAATACCATCTTTCCATCATATATCGGAAATTTGGAGGCTGAAACGATGGAGGTTGATTCATATTATGATCATACTGATAAGGTTCTTCGCGTTGTTTTTAGTTCGGATCGAAGTTTGATACTTCATAAAATTGCGCATAAACTTGAACCCCCTTTCTTTTCGAATATATCGACTTCAATTTACCCATCGCTTAAATATGATAGGTTAACTTATCTTGAGGTGAAACGTCGTGGGATTTCAAAAGCGACAGGATTAAAATATGTGTGTAAATATTACGGGCTGAAATGCAAGGAAGTAGTTGGAATTGGGGATTTTTATAACGACCTTGAATTCTTGAAGAAGGTTGGTGTGGCTGTAGCGATGAAAAATGCAATTGCCGAAGTAAGATTTAATGCTGATTATGTTACGACCAAGACAAACGATGAAGATGGTGTGAGCGAATTTCTTGAAATTTTGCTTGATGCAAAAAAATCAGCTTAAGATATGAAAATTTTACAGAATCTAACATTTTTTTTCGCGAGGGGTTTAACTTTGAAGGTTTTGATGTTTTTTCTCCCTCCGCTTTTTGCTGTGATTTTGTTCAGGAGCCCTTATGTTTTTGAACATAAATATGAGGTTGGAAGCGTATGGCTTTATGATGATGTCGTTGCACCTTTTTCTTTTCCAATTTATAAAGATGAAAAACAATATCAGGAGGAGATTGCAAGAGTTTACAATGAAGTTTACTTCATATTTGATGTAGATACACAAGTTTACAAAAATCAGCTAAATGAAATTCATGTTTTTTTGACTAATTTAAAATCATATCTTGATCTGAAACAAGCTCATCAAGTTAAGTCGAATAACAAGCGTGATTCGGCTGAAATTGAAAATTTAAAGAAAGTTTTGATTCAGAAAATCACCCCTGAAGAAGTTGAGAAAATCGAGTTTCTATACAAAGTCGGTTACTTTAATTTAAATAAATTAAAGCTCTCTGCTGAAACATATCTTTCATCAATATACCGACCCGTCGGGGTTATTTCAATTCCGAGATCAGCGCTAAGGCGAAATGAGATAGTTTTAAGAAAGGGGAAGTTTGAGGAGGTTTATAAGCAGGGAAAGTTTTATGACTTAAGTGAAGCTCGTGTTTTTGCTGAAGATTTTGTGCAGAAAAATTTTCCTGAGTTCGGTGTAATAGATTCAACTTATTTTGACTTGATCGCAAAGATTTTTTATTCATTTGTTAAGCCGAATCTAATATTTAACGAGGAAGAGACAAATGACTTAATTGAACGGGAGAAGAGCAAGATTTTAAGAACCGCTGGCGTCGTTCGAGAAAACGAGAAGATAATATCTAGACATGAGATAATAACTCCCGAAAAGTACTTGAAACTGGAATCATTGAGAAGGGCTCAGAAGGAGCGGGGCATTGGAACAGGACAAGTGTTGAAAGATCTTGGGCGTTTTATTTTGATCAGTAGCATACTAACCATCTTTTGGATTTATCTTTACATGTACAGGAAGAAAATTTATTTTGATAATAAATTGCTTTCCCTTATAACTGCCCTTTTCATGTTTGAGATTTTGCTCGCTTTCCTGATAACGAGGATGAAAGCAGGATATGAAGTGAATTATCTTATTCTTATACCAGCATTTTCAATGTTGATGACGATAATATTTGATTCAAGAGTTGCGTTTTGGGCAACTGCGGCTATTTCACTTGTGATCGGTTCCATTACTGGTTATAGCTATGATATTACCGTAGCATCATTTGTCGCTGGAGCAATTTCAATTTATTCTGTCAGGAGTATTGGCAATAGGATGCAAATTTTTAGAAGTTTTATCTTCATTTTTATTGCGTATGCTTTTGTTGTGCTTAGTTTTTCTTTTCAAAAGCAGGAATCCATAAATGTTATCCTTACTAAACTTAGCTTTGTGGCTGGTAATGCTTTGCTTTCACCAATTTTAACATATGGATTGTTAGTTTTCTTTGAGAAGATCTTTGGGATTATGACGGAAATTACACTTCTTGAGCTTTCTGATTTCAATCATCCCCTTCTCCGTGAGCTTTCGGCGAGGGCGCCAGGAACATTTCACCATAGTATTGCAGTTGCAACGCTTGCAGAAGCAGCAGCAAAAGCAATTGGAGCCAACTCCGTGCTAGCCCGCGTTGGAGCATATTATCACGATGTCGGTAAAATTCTAAATCCCGAATTTTTCGTCGAGAATCAAATGGAATCAGATAAACTTCACAGTTCAATCACGCCCGAGCAAAGCGTTCAGATAATTATATCACATGTTGAGGAAGGTCAAAAAATCGCTCGAAAATATGGTCTTCCATCTGAGATAATAAAGTTTATCCCTATGCATCATGGGACAACGCTCGTTGCCTATTTTTATGGAAAAGCATTGAAGAGAAGAGAACTAAGAAACGTCGAAATAGAGGAAAGCAATTTCAGGTATAAAGGACCAAAACCAGATTCAAAGGAGACAGGGATAGTAATGCTTGCTGATTCCGTGGAAGCTGCGGTTAGATCGCTTGATGAGAAAACACCTGAGAATATAGAGAAAACTGTTGAGGCAATATTTGAAAACAGAATTGAAGATGGTCAACTTGACGAATCAAATTTAACTTTTAAAGATATTGAAGAGATAAAGAAAACATTTATTCAAATGCTTGTCAATCTTTATCACCCCAGGGTTAAATATCCTGAACAGGAAAAAGTGATCGAAAAGAAGTCGGGTGAAAATAAGCAGGTAAAATTTAAAGCAACAAGAAAAACAAAGAAGTCAGGGAATGTCTCAAGTTGATGAAAAATATGTGTTCGATAGGGCTTTGTTGAAGATTAAGAATAATAATTGGAGGCGATTTTTAACTCATTTTCTTAGGTCTGTTGAAATTGAAAAGGGTTATTCGAAAAATACAGTTGAATCATATTCCATTGATCTTGCTCGCTATATTTCTTTTCTTGAGGATAGAGGAATTGAGCATCCGGATCGTGTCAGCGAAGAATTGATAAGGGAGTATATCCATGCGCTTGGAATGGCTGGGTTGAGCCCATCAAGTATATCTAGAAATATTGCTTCGATAAGAACATTCCATAAATTTTTGCTTCTTGAGTCATACTCTAAGAATTATCCCGTTGAAAACATTGAAAGTCCAAAGACAAGGAGAAAACTTCCTGAAGTTCTGAGCATTGATGAAGTCTCATCTTTGCTTGAGCAACCGGATGTCTCAACTCCGATTGGATTGAGGGATAAAGCACTACTCGAATTGATGTATGCGACAGGTGTGAGGGTTTCTGAATTGATAAATTTGAGGCAGATTGATCTGCTATTTGATATGGAAATTATAAGGGTTTTTGGCAAGGGTTCAAAAGAGAGGTTAGTACCAATTGGTAAGGTGGCAATTAAATGGGTGCGGGAGTATCAGTTGAAAGTTAGGCCGAAACTTGTTAAAATTGGAAGCGGAGATTTTCTTTTTTTAAGTAGATTAGGCAGAAAACTGACGAGAATGAGTGTGTATAAAATTGTAAAGAAATATGCCTCGATGGCGGGTATAAAAAAAGAAATACACCCGCACACATTGCGACATTCATTTGCGACGCATCTCCTTGAAGGCGGTTCGGATTTAAGATCGGTTCAGGAAATGCTTGGGCATGCGAGCATAACAACAACTCAAATTTATACTCACATAAGCAATGAAACATTGAAAGAGATATATCGCCTTTATCACCCAAGGGCAATTTAATTTTTAACAAACTAAAACAAAAAGGAGCAAAAAACTATGGCAGGTCAACTACCAAACTGGGAAAACATAGCTGAAAAGCTCAATAGTTATGTTAATGATGTCAGAAATGAATTTGAACAAATGCTTGGTGAAATAGTTGAAATCCCAACCATCAGCATGGACCCATCTTACAGAAATGATATTGAGCGAGGGGCTGATCTTGCAGTTGAATTTTTGAAGAAATTTGGTTTTGAAGCTAAGAAATGTCAAACCCCCGGAAATCCAGTTGTCTTCGGGTCATATGTAACTGATCCAAAGAATCCAACTCTTGCGATTTATAATCATCTTGATGTTCAACCTGCCGGTGGTCCTGAGTGGGTTCGTGAACCGTTTAAGTTTAGCAAGGAGAATGGGAAATATTATGGGCGTGGAACAACTGACGATAAAGGACCAGCTCTTTCAGCCCTTTTTGCTGCTCGTTTTGCGGTTGAAAATGGTATCCCATTGAATATTAAGTTCATTTGGGAATTTGAGGAGGAAAACGGAAGCCCGAACTTTGAATACTTCATCAAGCAATACAAATCGGAGATCAAACCAGATTCTATCCTTGTCTCGGATACTTTGTGGATTTCTTCTGATAAACCTGCTATACCTTATGGGTTGAGAGGTTTACAAGGAGCCAGGCTTGTTCTTGAAACGGGCACGAAAGATGTTCATTCTGGAACCACAGGTGGTTGGGCAAGAAATCCGATTGGTGAAATTTGTCAACTCATATCACAGCTTTACGATGCAAAAACAGGTAAAATAAAGATTCCCGGATTTTACAAGGATGTAAAGAAATTAAGCGATAAAGAATTGAAGAATTTCCTTGCATCAGGATTTGATGTAAAAAAGAGAATCGAAATATTTGGTTTCAAGAGCGTGAGAACGAAGAACAAAGCGGAGGTTTTGAGAAGAATTTGGGCTGAGCCAACTTTTGAAGTTCATGGCATTGTGGGTGGCTATACAGGCCCTGGGATAAAGACGATAGTTCCCCCAAGAGCTGAAGCAAAGATAAGCATGCGACTTGTCCCGAATCAAACACCGGAAAAAGCTTTCAAATTGCTTAAAGATTATGTGAAGAAGCTTAACCCGGATGTTGAAGTTATACGTGAGAACGCACTTGAGCCGTATCTTGGAGAATTCGAAGGACCCTATGCTGATTCAGCGGTGAAGGCAATCGAATATGCATTTGGAGTTAAACCCGCTTTCATAAGGGAAGGTGGTTCAATTGGTGCGGTTGTCACGATGCAAAAGTTGTTAAAAGTTCCAATTGTTATGATTGGGCTTAGCTTACCCGAGCATGGATATCATGAGCCGAATGAAAACTTTGATTGGAGACAGGCATCAGGTGGGATGAAAGCGTTTGTTAGATACTTTTATGAGATTTCCCAGATAAAATAAAAAACTTTAAAAAGGGGCTTTTGAATAAAAGCCCCTTTTTGTTTTAAAAACTTGAAACTTAACAAAAAATTTATTATTAATTACCTGTATTTTTTAGAATGTCAAACTCTAAAAAATAGGAGGAGGTGAAATTGAAAGCATTAGGGAGGCATCTTCTAATCGAGCTTTTCAACTGCGACCGAAAACTTTTGAACGATGTCTCTTTTGTTGAAAAAGTTCTGACGAAATCGGCAGAACTTGCTGGTGCAACTATTGTGAAAACATTTTTTCATCCCTTCAATCCTCACGGTGTGAGTGGGGTTGTTGTTATAGCGGAATCACATCTTACAATCCACACATGGCCTGAGTATGGCTATGCAGCAGTTGATGTCTTCACATGTGGCGACGATGTTGATCCGTATGTGAGCTATCAGTATTTAAAAGAAAAATTCAAGGCTAAAAGTAGCTACCTCATGGAGGTAAAACGCGGGCTTTCGGAAAACATAACTGGTACGATTACAAAGAAAATATCAGCAGGAGTTCTTGCAGGAGAAAGGTGAAGTAAATACTGACATACCAAATAGTAATAGAAAAGAAGTTTGGCTTACGGAATACGGACCCGGAAACACCGCTATATCTTTAAGGGTGAAGTACAAACTTTTTGAGAAAGAAACGCCTTACCAAAAGATTGAGATTTTTGAGTCTTATGACTATGGCAGGGTTATGGCGTTGGATGGGTTTATTATGCTTACAGAAAAGGATGAGTTCATCTATCATGAAATGATAGCGCATGTCCCTCTTTTTACTCATCCGGAACCAAAACATGTGCTTGTGATAGGTGGTGGAGACGGTGGTGCTGTGAGAGAAATTTTAAAACATAAAACAATCAAGAAAGTTGAACTTGTTGAAATAGATGAAGAAGTTGTGAAGACATCAAAAATTTATTTCCCAAACCTTGCATCATACCTTGATGATGAAAGGGTTGAAATAAATTTTCAAGATGGAATTGAATTTGTTAAATCAAAGCGTGGAATTTATGATATCATTTTGATAGATTCCCCGGACCCAATAGGTCCGGCGGTTGGACTTTTTGAAGAAAGCTTTTATAAAGATGCTTTTGCCTCTTTAAATGATTCGGGAATAATCGTAGCTCAATCAGAATCACCTTTTGTTTTCCCTGATTTAATAAAACGGATTTTTTTAATTTTTAAAAGGTATTTCCCAATAGTTCATTTTTATATCGCTAATGTTCCAACCTATGCAAGCGGGGTAATAAGTTTTATTCTTGGTTCAAAAAAGTTTGATCCCATAAAGGATTTTTATCCAGATAGAGTTAAAAATTTTGCTCCAACTTTAAAGTATTATAACGAAAAAGTTCATCTTGCATCGTTCGCTCTCCCGAACTTTTTCATAGATTTACTTAAATAAAAACTTTTAAATGTGGGCTTTAAAAAAGCATATATCGTCATTCTAATCGCGCTTTTTTTTATGTCCTGCCACTCTGACAAGGAAAAAGATAAAGATGTGAAATTTGCACAAACATATGGGGAAATTTTATTCCTGACTGAGAAGTTTAAAAATGATACGATTAAACTTAAAATGAAAATTGATTCTGTCTTGAGTGCAAATAAAATCGAAATGCGGGAGATCGATTCGATTGCAAAGGCATATAGTAAAGACCCTGAAAAATGGGCAAAATTTTTTGATGAAGCGAAAAAATATCTTGATAAAAAAAGCTTAAATGCTCAACCCCAAAGACATTGATGAAATATATCTTTACTCTATCTGGCTCTCTTCGGGTAGAAATTTAACTTTAAAGGCAAAAGCCAATTGCGTGGTAGAGATCCTTGACGTTGGCGAGATAAACACAGACGATGGCGCTGATTTTATAAATGCGAAAGTTAAAATCAATGGTAAGACCTATTGCGGGGATGTTGAGATTCATATAAGGGCATCTGACTGGAAAAGACATAAACATTATCTCGATGAGAGATACAATACAGTTATCCTTCATGTTGTCCTAGAGGATGACACAAGTGATGGATTTGTTCAAACAATTTCTGGGCGGAAGGTTTTAAATGCGGAGATTGACCGCAAGGTCAGTTTTCCCAGAGCACTGGTGGGGAAAGATGATAAAATCAAATGCTGTGAAATAAACCAAATAGTTCCAGCTGAAGAGAAACTTAAATGGATAAAAAAGTTAGGTTTAACGCGGTTATTTTTTAAAGCGAGAAATTTAAGCGAAAGGTTGCTTGAGATAATCGATGAAAACTTTTTCCTGATCTCAGAGCCACCAGAGAATTACCTACCAACATATCGAAGTTATTCGCTTTATCAATTATCTCATCGGTTTATATGGGATCAGCTTCTTTATGAAAAAATTATGGAAGGGCTCGGGTATTCAAAAAATAAATTGCCATTCCAAAGGCTTTCGAAAAATTTAACTTTAAGGTTCATATCAGAACATTCCTTTGCGCACTCTTATGAAAAGCAAATTTTGAAAATACAAGCGATCTTATTCGGCGTTTCAGGATTGCTTGAATATTATGTGAAGAAAAGACTTGACCATGAAACGAAACTTTTTCTTGAAGAGATGTATCAGGAGTGGGTAAATGTGAAGAAGTCCTATCGCTCTGAAATCATGCACCATTCAGAGTGGAAACTTTCATCTGTAAGACCCGCTAATTCTCCGGTGTTTAAACTTGCGGGTGCTTCTGTTTTGATATGGCGTTTGATCCATGAGGATTTTTACGCCAAGGCAAGTGATATAATCCTTTCGAAGGTAAATTTGACTGAAAAAATACAACATCTTGTAAATTTATTGCGCGTGAAGTCGGAGGGTTATTGGGAAAACCATTATAACTTTGGTCGAGGGCGCAATGTTAAAACTGGTTACACAATTGGGATTTCAAAGTCAAAAGAAATAGTTGTCAATGCAATTCTGCCCATTATGCTTGTGTTTTCAAGGATTTTTAAAAAAGAAGACATCGGAAAGAGATTGATTGAGATATATAAAAATTTCCCAAATCTTTCATCAAACTGGATAACAGCAAAACTTGAAGATGAACTTTTTAAAGGGAGGATGAAGATTTCATCATCTGGGTTAACGCATCAGGGTGGAATTCAACTTTACAAGTTTTATTGTTCGAACGCGCTTTGCAGTGCATGTGCAATAGGAAATAAACTTTTTCTTTAAGGTTTAATCTTATTGATAAAATTTTGAAGTTTCATCTCGAGATTTTCGCTTCCAGTCAATTTTGCGAAGGCATCGTTTAAATCTAATACCCCAGCTATTTTAAGTATTTCATCAAGCGTTCCGGAAGCGATGATTTTACCATGGTTAATTATTATCAATTTATCGCAGATTTTTTCGATGACATCAAGCAGATGTGAGGAATAAAAAATTGTTCTGCCGTTTTCAGCAAGTTTTTTTATTATTTCTTTAAAAATTTGAATTGAATTTGCGTCAAGACCATTTAACGGCTCGTCAAGGAGTAAAACCTTCGGGTCATGCATTAGAGCGGATATTAATATAACTTTTTGTTTCATCCCCTTTGAGAAGCTTAACATCGGCTCATTTCTGTATTCGTAAATTTCGAAAATTTCCATTAGCTCGCTTATCTTTTTTTCAATAATTGAGTCTTTCATTTGATAAATTCTACCGATAAAGGTGAGAAATTCAATTGGGGTCAAGGTTTCAAATACAGCTCCAGATTCTGGAACATAACCTATTATTTTTTTGACTGCGTTTGGGTTTTCGGTTACGCTGATGCCATCAATATAAGCAAATCCACTTGATGGTTTAATTATCCCTGTCAAAATTTTTATTGTGGTCGTCTTGCCAGCGCCATTTGGTCCAATGTATCCACAAATTTCACCACTTCTGACGCTGAAACTTACATCATTTAATACCGCTTTATCACTGAAGTATTTTGTTATTTTTATCGCTTCAATCATCTTACACTTACGGTAAAACTTCTTGTTTCGCTAATTGAATTTATTATGTTTTCATCTTTTGTAAAAGTCGCAACTTTCCAAAAGTAAGTTTTGCCATTATAGAGCGATGAGCCCGAATATGAAACGGAAATGGTATCGTTTGAACCCTCTTGGTATATCACCTTCTTCCATATCTCGTTTCCAAACTTTGAAGTGGAAATGAATATGATGTATCCAGTTGCGTTTTCAACCTTTTCCCATTTAAAAGTTAAATTGTAACCGGTGATCGCATTGTTTTCTGGTTTGATAAGTTCCGGTGACCGTAAAATTACATCGCTTTCTTCGTAGCTTGGCTTGCTTTCAAGCCCACCCTTGTCAACTGCAATAATTTTGTAGTAATAACGTTGATTTATGGAAAGATTTAATGTATCCCTATAAAAGTTGGTTGTTGAAGTTCCAATGAGATTTGAATTAACTGTTTCAAAATTTTGAGTTTGGGCTCTAAAGATTTTGTATAGCTTTATATCCCCGTCCGGATTTTTATACCAACTTAAATTGATGTAGATTTCATTGATGTCGTTGTGAGCTTCAACTGTTAACCCAAGGGGTTGTATTGGTGGATAAAGATTTATCGGTTTTGCTTTAACGGTGAGGCTTGGTTCACTTTCATTGCCTGAGTTATCGACTGCAGTAATGTAGTAGTAATAAGTTGTGTCATAATCAAGTTCTTTGTCCGCAAATATATTTTCATATGTTTGTGCGATGAATGAAAAATTCACGCTATCGGTTGAACGATAAATTTTATAAAACGCCAAATCTGATTCTCTATTGTTTTGCCAGATTAGAATCACCATGCCGTCGCCTGCAAAATAAACATATAATCCCTGTGGTGGTGATGGAGGGATTAAATCAGGTTCAATTAATTGTTGTACTTCTCTTCTACAACCCGATAAGAAGATAAACAAACACAGGCATAGAAAAAGAACGTGTTTTGGCATTTAATTTTGTGAAGATAATTTTATTAGTGTTACTTCAGCGGGGGCGTTAAATCTAATTGGTGCAAGTGTAAAACCAAGTCCCCTGTTTACATTTATTAGCATCGAGCCAAGTTGATAATGTCCTGAAACATATTTTGTTTCAACTCTTGATGGTATGACTTTATGACCGAATACAGAAAAGACAACTTGACCACCGTGGGTATGCCCAGCAAGAAAAATTTTATACCTATTGTCATGTGCGAATTTGACAAGATTTTCTGAGGGTTGATGTGTTATAAAAATTTTTAAATCAGCGGTATTTTGAGATGAAAGTTTCGAAAGTGTTTCAGTATCTGGGCGTTTGCTGTAAATATTTGTCACAAGTGTTAAACTAAGGGTTGCGTTGCCAATTTTTAAATTTACATTTTCATTGTCGTATAATTTCATTCCATACTTTTTCATCTCTTTTGAGATACTTTCAACCCCAGCCCAGTAGTCGTGATCCCCGATGCATGCGAAAACCCCAAACCTTGACTTTATTTTTGAAAGCATTTCTACAGCAAGAGGTATATATTTAGTTCCAGATGTCACAAGATCCCCAGTGAAAATAACGATATCGGGCTCGACTGAATTAACAAGGTTGATGTATTTTTCGATTTTGTTCCTTCCAGTTCTACTATCTGCTTGGATGTCGCTTATATGGACTATTTTTAGACCGTTTAAGGCGGAAGGAAGGTTTGGGGATTTGAAATTTATTGTGTTAAGATTTATTGATTTTGTATCCATGTAAATTTTTACACCAGCATATAAGGTAGTTGTTAGGGTAATTAACAAGATCAGTCTTGGATAGATAAAATTTATTCTCATCTGAACGGCTGAGGCAAGGAGAGGTGATATAACTGCTTTTGCTATATCAATTATGAGAATTGGGAAGAAAGCTTGAATTGCGAAAACAAGCCCAAACCAAAATGGATAGGTGAAAAATGCGTCAAAGGTTTTATCGCCAAATCTGAAAGCATGAATTATCCCTTGAAAACCGCTTAAATAACCTATGAAGCCAATTAGAGGGTAAGAGATTAAATAAAGCGGTATAAGGATGGCGAAAAATCTTACAATTTTTTGATTCACATTCGTAATTTGTTTAACTGCATTTGAGATTTTGACCGAGAGATATAGGTAAATCAGGATTAAAATGCTGAGCAAGATCAATGTCATCCTCAGAACCCAAGGCAAAGCTTCAATTCAAAATTTTGTTTTTTAAATTTTAAAAAATCAGCATAACAAAAACAAGCGATACAACTTTCATTTTTAGTCAAGTTTTGATAATTTATTAAAACTGCGAAAAATAAACCCTTAAAACTGTTAAGTAGATGGAATGCCTAAAAGAGTTGAAAGTGGCAATAGATGCAGTTCTCAACGCTGGAAAAGTTTTAGAAGAGTATTTTGAAAATAAAAATTACCGCATAACATATAAAAGCAAATCAGGAAAGGGAAGCCCAGTCACCGATGCTGATATTGAGTCAAATAAGATTTTGATGGAAAGGATCAGGCTTGCTTTTCCTGATGATGGATGGCTTTCCGAAGAGACGGTTGATGACCAAGCAAGGTTAGAAAAAGAAAGAATTTGGATAGTTGACCCGCTGGATGGGACGGAGGAATTCTTGGAAGGATTCCCTATGTTTTCAATTTCACTTGCTCTCGTTGAGAATAAAGTTCCAGTGATTGGTGTAGTTTATAACCCCGTAAGCAAGGAGTTGTATTTTGGTGTTAAGGGGGAAGGTGCGTATATGCTAAAAGGGGAAGAATTAAATGGTGTTTTTCCAGATGAGCAGGAACTTCAAAATTTTTTGATAAAGAGCAAAAATTATCCGAGCACACTTGATGGGGCAACTGTCATACTGAGCAGAAAAGAGGTCAATAATGTTAAGTTGATAAAGGCGCTTGCAGAGAAATTTAAAAATGTGAAGTATGCAGGTGGAATCGCTTATAAAATTGTAAGCGTTGCTGGCGGTTTTGCCGATGCTGTTGTAAGCGTTTATAATAAAAGCGAATGGGATCTTGCAGGGGCTCATATAATCGCTGAAGAGACTGGCTTAAAAGTTACCGACTCTTATGGGAAAAGTTTACACTATAACGAGAGGGAAGTCAAAAGAAAGGGAGTTATAGTTGCTAATGAATCCTTGCATGGTGAAATTTTAAAGTTTATCAGGGAGCAATAGAAAAGTAGTGATAACAAAATTTTAGAGTTATGATGTTGAAAGTTTTGTCGCTTATCCTTTGCTTTATTTCTTTAGCTTCTTTTTGCGATGTTGTTGGTGATAGAAAAAATCGTTTGAAGGTTGAATATGGAAGCATAAATATAAATGGCAAATTTTATAATCTTGATCCGAATTTTAAACGAGGGAAGTTCTCGGTTGTCTTTCCGTTTATTGCGAAGAGAATTTTTGAGATGATATTTGGCGGTGGGGCAGAGAGAAGAAGATGCGATTTTGAAATTGTGAAATTTGATGAAGAAAGTTACAAAAAGAAAAACCCAACGAACAAGATAACATGGATTGGTCATTCTACATTCCTTGTGCAAATGGATGGGGTTAACTTTTTGACTGATCCAATTTTCAGCATGAAAGCAGGTCCGTTTGGAAATAAAATTGGTTCTAAAAGATATGTCCCGCCCGCTTTGGAGATTAAACAACTTCCTAAGATTGATTTCGTTATAATCTCGCATAACCATTATGATCATCTTGATATTTCAAGTTTAAAAAAAATTGTCGAGTTGAATCCAGAAGTAAAAATTTTCATCCCGTTGGGGGTAAAGAAATTGTTTGATGAAGAAGGGATTGGCAAAAATGCGGTTGAACTTGATTGGTGGGATGAATTTGAATTTAAAGGTTTAAAAATAATTTTCACTCCAACTCAGCATTTTTCTGGAAGATGGCTAAATGACTCGAACGAGAGTTTATGGGGTGGGTATGTAGTAGTTGGAAGTAGAAGATTTTATTTCGCTGGTGACACTGGTTATTTTTTCGGGTTTAAGTTGATTGGCGATGTGTTGGGTCCTTTTGACATTGTCTGTCTTCCGATTGGTGCTTATGAGCCTGCTGAGATGATGAGACCAGTTCATATGAATCCAGAGGAAGCTGTTAAAGCTTATCTTGATCTTAAAGGCAAAATTTTTTGTGCTATGCATTGGGGTACTTTTGATTTGTCCGACGAAAGGTGTGATGAACCACCAAGGCGATTACTTGAACATGTTAAGAAATTAAACCTTGACGAAGGTAATTTTAAGGTTTTTAAGCATGGTGAAACGATGGAATGGTAAGTTTGTTTTTTATCTTTTTATGTGTTAAATTTACAGTGCTTAAGTTTGTTCTTTAACGGTTATGTGGACCCGTGGGGGTGCTTCCCTTTTTGGGAGGCTGAGAGTATACCCCTTGAACCTGATCTGGGTAATGCCAGCGTAGGGAAACGGGTCGTAATTGAGGGTTAAAAAGCCGTTTTCCTACCGCTGTTTTTGGAAAACGGCTTTTTTATTCTGTTTCCCTTCTTATATCCCATCTCAGCTTTCTAACCCCCGCGGGCTTTAAATAAAAATCAAAAAACAAAAGTGGAGAGATAAAACCATGAAGAAAATATTAATTCAAATTCTGCTTTTGCAACTCTTTATATCCTTCGCGTTTACACAAGGCAAAATAAAGGGTTATGTTTTTGATTCGGAAACGAGGAAACCACTCCCGAACGCAAATGTTTATGTTGAAAATTTAGCCCTTGGCTCGGCAACGGATCAAAAGGGTTATTTTGAAATAAATAATGTCCCCGCGGGGAGGATAAATGTTGTTGCAAGTTTTATTGGTTATGCGAAACAGAAAAAGATAGTTGAATTGGCTCCGCAGGCTGAGATAAATTTAGTTTTTTATTTGGAACCAACGGTGCTTCCATCGCAAACCGTTGTGGTTACCGCTCTTATAGCTTCAGAGAAAGAATCCCCTGTCGTTTTTTCAAATCTTGAAAAACAGCAGATAAAAGATTTTTATACCACACAAGATGTTCCAATTTTGCTTTCGGAACTCCCGTCGGTTTTGTCTTACTCATGGTCAGGCAATGGGATAGGATACAACTATCTGAATTTGCGTGGCTTTGACCAAAGGCGAATTTCTGTTCTTGTTAATGGAATTCCACAAAATGATCCCGAGGACCATGGTGTTTACTGGCTTGATATGCCTGATCTGCTTGCAAGCGCTGGAAAAATTCAAATTCAGCGTGGGGCTGGGAGCGCATTTTACGGACCACCAGCAATTGGTGGTTCTGTTAATATCATAACTTCAAATTTCTCTATTGAACCAAAAATTTCCCTGTTCACTGGCTACGGAAGCTACAATACAAAAAAACATTCAATCGCGATAAATTCAGGATTGATTGAAAACAGGTATTCACTTTACGCTCGCCTTTCTTACATAGCAACAGATGGTTACAGGGAAAAGTCATGGGCTAAATTCCCATCTTACTTTTTAAGTGCGATAAGATATGACGATAATATGACAACCCAAATTCATCTTTATGGTGGGCCCTTTGAAGATCATCTAGTTTATCGTGGAATTCCAAAGTCATGGGTAAAAGATAAAAGCAAAAGAAGAGCGAATTTGAATTATATGGATGTTACAACCCGAGATGACGAGATTGAAAACTTTAGCCAGCCACATTATGAGCTTCTACATGAATTGAAGTTAAGTGATAACTTGATTCTCAATAATACTCTATTTTACATCCGCGGGGTTGGTTTTTGGGATATGGATGCTTCGTGGGCTGATACGGTTTATTTCCGTCTTTCAAGTCCTTATGCTTTAAAGTATGGCTTTACAACCCCATCGAGAAATCCTGGTGAAGCAATAGCAAGATATTTCATCGATTTAAATCAATATGGATGGTTGCCGAGATTGATGCTTAAGCATGGGAAGGGAGAATTAACACTTGGTGCTGAGCTTAGAAAGCACACTGGATTTCACTGGGGTAAAATCGTTTGGGCTCAGAATCTTCCCGAAGGATTGCCAAGTGATTATAGATTTTATGAGTACAAAGGTGCAAAAGATATCTTTTCATTTTATCTCTACGAACTCTTCAAGTTCAGACCAGATTTGAGGTTGATGTTGGGTTTGCAGTTTGTTTATAATAGGTACAAGGTTTATAACGAGAAAGAATTTTACGACTACAATTCAGGTAAATGGATAAGCAACGAGTTTTCTGTGCCATTTCGCTTTTTAAACTCGAAAATCGGTATAAGTTATGACTTAACCCAGAATATAAATGTATATGGAAGTTTTTCAATCACAAGCAGGGAGCCAAGCAGAAGGGATTTGTATGATGCAAGTGATGGGTATTGGTATCCGTGGGGCAAGAAACCAAATTTTGAAGTTAAGCCAGATGGAAGTTTTGATTTCACAAAGCCACTGGTTAAACCAGAGAGACTTTTTGACATTGAATTTGGCGGGGGTTATTTCAGCGATAGTTATAAATTTATTGCTAACTTTTATTACATGGACTTTAGGGATGAACTTGTGAAAAGTGGACAGTTGAACATATTTGGAGATCCAATTGTTGGTAACGCCGAGAGGACAAGGCATATTGGAGTTGAATTGGTTGCTGAAATAAAGGATTTACTAATTGAAGGATTTGAGATAGGTGGCAATGCAACAATTAGTAGAAATAAAATTGTAAAGCATGGCGTTTATGTGTGGAAAAATCCATATACAGGGGAGAGATATTCAACACCCCAAAGAATTGCTCTTGATGGAAAAAGAATCGCTGGTTTTCCAGATTACATGGGTTCATTGAGAATTTCTTACAGAAAAGGCGGATTGTTGATCTCAATTTTAGGTAAGTATGTCGGTGATTTTTACACTGACAATTTTAATCTCGTCCCTTCAAATAATGTCGGCGGTATAGATAGAAAAGTGGATTCCTATAAGGTTTTCGACTTGACGGTGGGATATAGATTTGATAAAATTCTTGGGCTCAATAATTTTGAGTTGAAGATTCAAATTAATAATCTTTTCAATGCACTTTATGCTGGTTCAGGTGTTGGAGATGAATTTTATCCTGGGGCAGAAAGAAATTATTTTGTAGGTGTCGGTTTTGAACTTTAAATTAAAATTTGTTCGGCTTGCTAAAAATCGGAGGTATTGATTTTGAAGGCTATTTTAATATGCAATGGCGATGCCCCATCGAAGCGATTTTTGAGAAAAATAGTTCGAAATTATGATGTCATTGCTTGTGCAGATGGTGGCGCAAATATAGCATATAGATTTAAAATTCGACCTGATTTTATAATTGGGGATCTTGATTCCGTTGATAAAACTGTGTTGAACTTCTTTCGAGAGAAAGGGACGGAAATTATATACGATTCGGATCAAAACAGCACGGATATAGAAAAATCAGTTAAGTTTTTGATTAGCAAAGGATATACAAGTATTGATATAGTTTCAACTATTGGAACCAGAGTTGACCATAATCTTGGGAATCTTAGCGTACTTGTTAATTATCATAAGAAAGCAAATCTGAAGATAATCGATGAAGGTAGCGAGATATTTTTTGCGACAGAGAAATTCTCATTTGTAGCAAATAAGGGTGACATCATCTCGCTTATTCCACTTGGAAGGAGAGCGTTTATTTTAAGGACAACTGGCTTAAAATTTAAACTTAAGAATGAAAATTTAACTTTCTGCGGTAGAGGTGTAAGCAATGTTGCGATTGGGCGCAAAGTTTCAATTCACATCGGGAAAGGAGGTGTGTTTGTTTTTAAAATAACTTCTGAAAGGTTATGAGAGTTAATTTAGCGATAGAAGATGTTGTTCTTATTGTGTTGTATTTTATTGGTGTTCTTTATGTTGGATTTACTGCTAAGAAAAGGAATGATGATGCTGATAGCGTTGAGGAGTATCTTCTTGCTGGTAGAAGTTTAACTCTTCCAATGTTTGTTGCAACCCTTGTTTCAACTTGGTATGGTGGAATTTTAGGTGTTGGGGAGTTTACTTATAAACACGGTTTATCAGCTTGGGTGGTTTTTGGTTTACCTTATTACATCTTTGGAGCAATTTTTGCTTTTATGCTTGCGGGCAAAGTTCGTAAATCAAATCTTTTCACAATACCAGAACGCCTTGCTCAAATATATGATAAAAAAACATCATTTTTCGGTACAATTTTAACACTTATACTTGTTACTCCAGCGCCTTACTTCTTGATGCTCGGTGTTCTTTTGCAAATTATATTTGGGCTAGATTTTAAATTGAGTGTTGTAATAAGTACTGTTATTTCAACAAGTTATCTTTTTGTAGGTGGCTTTAGAGCCGATGTTTATACAGATATTTTAGAGTTTTTCCTTATGTTTTTAGGGTTCAGTTTAATAATTCCATTTGCAGGTTTAAAATACGGTTGGATTGATTTTATTGTTGCCAATGTTCCCAAGGAAATATTGAGTTTGACAGGTGGGAACTCTATTCAGTATATAGTCGCCTGGTTTTTAATAGCCATATGGACGCTTGTTGATCCAGGTTTTTATCAGAGATGCTATGCAGCGAAAAATGAGAGGGTGGCAAAGTATGGGATTTTAATTTCAATTTTATTTTGGATGATTTTTGATTTTATGACGATAACTGCTGGATTATATTCAAGGGCGATATTACCCGAACTTGAACAACCACTTATGGCTTATCCTGTGCTTGCTGAGGTTGTGTTGCCTAAGGTGGCAAAGGGATTATTTTATATCGGAATGCTCGCAACGATTATGTCGACCCTTAACACTTTAGTTTTTATTTCGGCTACCATAATTGGGAACGATATAATCTGGAGGATAAAGAAGAAGCATAATCAAGTAAGCCAGATAAACCTTTATACAAAAGTTGGGCTTGTAATAACATCTGTTGTATCAATCTTACTTGCCATTTATTTCCCATCTGTCGTGGATCTTTGGTATATAATCGGGACTTTGACTATACCTGGACTTTTAATTCCTGTTGTTACAAGCTATTTTGAGGGTTTAGCACCAAGTCCAAAGTATGCATTTTTAATAATGGTTTCTGGATTCGTTTCTTCATTTGCTTCGTTTGCAATTGGACAGATTTTTAAGTCTTCGGATGGGGTTCCTATTTATCCATTTGGGCTTGAACCGATGTTCCCAGGGTTGATAGTTTCTACTTTGGTTTATGTTGTTGGTAAGGTTTTAGAGAGGGTTAGATAAAATTTGTTTTTTACGCTTTAAAGTGTTATTTTTACAAACAAAAAATTGAAAATTTAAAGGTAGGTTTTCGGAGATGGCAAGTCCTGATGTGATTGCAAACAGAACATTTTCGCCAAGGAAGGAAGATGTCATCAATCAGAGAAAGTGGTATTTAATCGATGCAGAAGGGCAAACCCTTGGCAGATTAGCGAGCAACATTGCTAGAATTTTAAGGGGTAAGCATAAACCGATTTTTTCCCCGCATGTTGATTGTGGGGATTTCGTTGTTGTAATCAATGCTAAAAAAATCAAGGTCACTGGAAAGAAAGAGGAGACAAAGTTCTATTTTAGACATTCGGGTTATCCTGGTGGTGAAAAATTTGAAAGTTTGCGGGATCTTTTAAAGAGGAAACCCGAATGGGTTCTTTGGCACGCTGTTAAACTCATGTTGCCAAAGAATAGACTTGCGAGAAAGATGATCAGGAAACTTAAAATCTATGCTGGACCTGAGCATCCGCATCAAGCGCAGAAGCCAGAACCGATACCTGAGGAATTACTTTTAAAGTAAAACAAAATTTTGGGATATTATCATTATGGCTGTAGTCTCATACGATGCTGTTGGGAGGAGAAAAACATCAGTTGCAAGAGTTCGTTTGGTTCATGGGACAGGAAAGATAATTGTTAATAATAGGGATTTTGAAAATTATTTCCCAATTGAAGCACACCGTGTTGATATAATTCAACCTTTAGTTGTGACAAATACGCTTGGACAATTTGATGTGATTGCAAGGGTTGAAGGTGGTGGTTTAACTGGCCAAGCGGGCGCGATAAGACTTGGTATAGCGCGAGCTCTTTTAAAGGTTGATGAGACATACAGAAAAATTTTGCGTCAGTATGGACTTTTGACACGAGATCCGAGAATGGTTGAGCGCAAAAAGTATGGACAACCCAAGGCGAGAAAAAGATTTCAGTTCTCAAAGAGATAATATTGTTAAAATTCATCTCGCATACTCTCCAAGTCCCGGGCGAGCCGGGATAATCTTTGCGGTGGTGTTCGGAGGTTTCTCCGAATTCCGCAAAGATGTGAGGAGAGTAGAGGATAAACCAAAACTAAAAACGGAGGAAAATTTTTATGCCGAGAGTTGAGCTTCAGCAGTTGCTTGAAGCGGGAGTGCATTTCGGACATTTGACCCGCCGATGGAATCCCAAGATGAAGCCGTTTATTTTTATGGAGAAGAACGGCATTCATATCATTGATTTGAAGAAAACACAAGAATACCTTGACATCGCTTGTGAGGAAGTTAAAAAGATTGTATTGCAAGGAAAACAAGTTCTATTTGTTGGCACAAAGAAACAAGCAAGGGAAATTATAAGGACGGAAGCTGAAAGGGCAGGGATGCCTTATGTGATTGAGAGATGGCTTGGTGGAACATTGACGAATTTTGTAACGATAAAGAAAAGTGTTAAGAAACTGCAAAACATTGAAAAGATGGAAGCAGATGGAACGATAGACGAGCTTACGAAAAAGGAAAGATTGAAGATTCTACGCGAGAAGGAAAAATATCAGAAAATTCTTGGTGGGATAAGAGATATGGAATCTTTGCCTGGGGCAGTTTACATAGTTGATATCAAGAAAGAGCATATCGCTGTCTCCGAAGCAAGAAAATTGAACATCCCAATTTTTGCAATGCTGGATACAAACTGTGATCCTGACTTGGTTAATTATCCAATACCTGCGAATGACGACGCTATAAAATCAATTCAACTTATCACCAAAGTTTTTACTGATGCAATCCTTGAGGCAAAAGCTGTTCTTGAATCTGAGAGATCTTTAGTTGAAACTGAACAAAAGTAAAAATAAAATTTCAAGAGCTGAAAAATGGAAATAACGCTTGAACAAATAAAGGCACTGCGCGAGAAAACCGGCGCTGGTGTAATGGACTGTAAAAAAGCACTTATGGAGACAAATGGTGATATTGAGAAAGCAATAGAATACTTAAGGAAGAGAGGAGCATCTGTTCTCGAAAAGCATGCGAATAGGGAGACAAAACAAGGACTTGTCGAAGCTTATATACATGCGGGTGGCAGAGTTGGAGCGATTGTTGAAATTAATTGTGAGACTGATTTTGTGGCAAGAACTGAAGAATTTAAACAATTGGCTCACGATATAGCAATGCAAATCACCGCAATGAATCCGAAGGTTATAAGCAGGGAGCAATTGCCAGAGGAAGTTGTAAAAAAGGAGTATGAAATTTACAAAGCGCAGGCGCTCGCTGAGGGCAAACCCGAAGATGTGGCTGAGAAAATTGCTCAAGGAAAACTTGAAAAGTTCTTTGAGGAGGTATGTCTTCTTGATCAACCATTTATAAAAGATCAAGGCAAGACGGTAAGGGATTTGATCCATGAGGCTGCTGCTAAATTTGGTGAAAACATTGTGATCAGGCGCTTTGTGAGGTATTATCTTGGGGAGGATGTGGATAAGTGAAAAAGGTCTCAGATTTCTGAGACCTTTTTTTATATTTTTTCAAATTAAAGATCTCACTTAAAATGAGCCTGCCAGTTTATAAAAGAATTCTTCTTAAGGTCAGCGGTGAAGCCTTAATGGGAAATCGCAGTTATGGAATTGATCCAATTGTTTTAAATGAATTTGCTGATGAGATAAAAGAAGTACATGATCTTGGCGTTCAAATTGGAATTGTCATCGGCGGTGGGAATATTTACAGGGGTGTTGATGCAGTAGCTGAGGGAATTGATAAAGTTGTTGGAGATCAAATGGGAATGCTTGCTACGGTTATAAATGCGCTTGCTTTGCAGAGTGTTCTTGAGAAAAAGGGGGTAATGACGCGAGTCCAAACTGCGATTGCAATGGAACAAATAGCAGAACCATTTATAAGAAGAAGGGCTATAAGACACCTTGAGAAGGGAAGGGTTGTTATATTTGCCGCTGGAACTGGGAATCCTTATTTCACAACCGATACGGCTGCTGTGTTAAGGGCAATTGAAATAGGAGCGGATATTATTTTAAAAGGAACACGAGTTGATGGTATATATGATTCTGATCCTGAGAAAAACCCAAACGCGGTCAAATTTGTTCAGATTTCCTATCTTGATATTTTGAAGCTTAACTTGAAAGTCATGGATTTGACGGCAATTACCCTATCGCGTGAAAATAACATTCCAATAATAGTTTTTAACATGACTGTTCCTGGAAATTTGAAGCGTATAGTTCTGGGAGAGAATATTGGTTCAAAGGTTGTTTATAAGGTTGAGGTTTCTCAGTAAGATAGATAGGATAAAAAACAAAAGAAGTTTATAAACATGGGTCTACCATCGACAATACCGGCAATACTTAAGGACGCAGAGGAAAGAATGAAAAAATCAATTGAGATAACAAGGCAAGAACTTGCAAGAATACGCACAGGGAGGGCAACAACAGCTCTGCTTGATGGAATCAAGGTAGATTACTATGGGCAAAGTTTACCAATTAGCAAAGTTGCAACCATAGGTGTACCCGATCCGCATACCTTGACAGTTACACCATGGGACAAATCTTTAATCCCTGTGATTGAAAAAGCTATACTTACATCTGACCTTGGTTTGAACCCAACAAATGACGGGAATATCATAAGGATTCCAATTCCACCACTTACAGAGGAGAGAAGAAGAGAGATCGTTAAACTTGTTAAAAAGTTTGGGGAAGAAGGTAAAATTGCGATAAGAAATATTCGAAGGGATGCAAATGAACATTTAAGAAGAATCGAGAAAGAACAGCATATCTCTGAAGATGAAAGAAAAAGAGCTGAGGAGCAGGTTCAGAAGCTGACCGATAAATACATAAAAGAGATTGATTTGATGCTTGAGCAGAAGGAAAAAGAGATAATGAGTTTTTAAAAATTTGAACAAGAAGTTAATAAGAGACAAAGTTTTGTCAATTCGAAATTCGCTTTCACCAGAAGAAGCAAAGGGGAGAAGTAGGCTGATTTTTCAAAATTTAAAAACATTACCTATTTTCAACACCGCCAACACTGTTCATACATATGTTTCTTCAAAGAAAAATGAGGTTGATACCATTGAAATTATAAGCTATCTTTTTTCAGTTGGTAAAAGGGTTGTTGTTCCAGTGGTTGATAAAGATAGAAAAGTTATGCGACATTCGGAGTTGAAAAGTATATCCGAGCTTAAAAAATCAACCTTTGGAATTCTTGAGCCAGAGAAGATAAGAGAAGTTGGCTTGAGCGAGATTGACCTTGTTCTTGTTCCAGCGATTGCGGTTGATAGGTTCGGAAACCGAATAGGTTTTGGGGCCGGGTATTACGATAAGTTTTTAAGCCAGGTAAACTGCCCTAAAATTGCTCTCGTCTATGATTTTCAAATCGTGGATAAAATAGAAACTTCGCCAAGTGATGTTCCTGTTGATTTTATCGTCACGGAGACTGAAATTATAAGTTGTAAGGCAGTGAAACAATAAATTAAATAGTGTCGTATCAAAGTGGTAGAACATTAAAACAAAAATTATTTTGAAAAGTGAAACGGCTTTACAAATCAAGACATGATAGAATAATTGACGGTGTTTGCGGTGGGATTGGAGAATATCTTGGGATCGATCCGGTTATTGTCAGGATAATTTTTATTCTTCTTTTCTTTATGGGTGGTGTTGGGCTATTGCTTTATATTGCTGGCATGCTAATAATTCCAGTGAACCCGGAACATACTAAGGAACAACCCCCTGTTGAACCGAAGAAAGCAGGCGGGGGCGTGCTTTTTATACTTGGGATAATTCTTGTAATTATCGGAATTGGTTTATTGCTTGAAAATTTTGGATGGCCGTTTTGGCGTTTTCTTAAAGTGGGTTTTAATTACATTTTTCCGTTGTTGATTATCGCCGCGGGGATATTTTTAATAGCAACCTACATACAAAGGAAACGAAATACATCTATTTCGGGAGTAGAATCAGGGGGTGAAAAAATTGAAATAGAAACAGAAGCGAGTGGGACAGTGAAACGACTTTTTAGATCGAGAAAAAATCGGATGATATTTGGAGTATGTGGAGGTCTTGGTGAATATCTTAACACAGATCCAACGGTTATAAGAATTCTTTGGGTTATACTTGGAATTTCGTCGCTTGGTATCGCTATATTGCTTTACCTCATCATGGCTATAATTGTGCCGGAGGAGCCGACATCTTAAGTAAAGTTTAACACCATAAGTTTAAGTTCGGTCATTTCTTCAATAGCATATCTTAATCCTTCACGCCCAAATCCGCTGTCTTTAACACCACCATAAGGCATATGATCAATTCTGTAAGTTGGATAATCATTTATTATAACACCGCCGACATCAATTTTTTCAAAAGCGTAAAAGATTTTCCTAATATCATTTGTAAAGACACCCGCCTGAAGCCCATACCTTGAATTGTTAACTTTATCAATTGCTTCTTCGAATGAATCATACTTTTCAAGCGTCACAACAGGGGCGAAAACCTCTTGACAACTTACTTTCATCTCAGGTTTCACATCAACAAGAATTGTCGGCTCGTAAAATGTTCCGTTCCTTTTGCCACCAATTAAAATTTTAGCTCCATTTTGAACCGCCTCGTTAACCCAGTTTTCTGTTTTTATAGCTGCGTTTTCATCGACGAGCGGTCCAACTATTGTATCTGGCTCAAATGGATTACCAAGTTTTAACTTTTTTGTTTCCTCAACAAATCTTTCCTCGAATTCGGAGTAAATGTCCTTATGCACATAGATCCTTTGCACCGCTATACATGATTGTCCAGCTTGGGCAAACGAACCGAGGGCGATTCGTTTAACTGCATAATCAAGGTTTGCATCTGGTTCAACCACAACGGCTGCATTCCCACCGAGTTCAAGTGTAACTCTTTTTTTGCCAGCTATATTTTTCAATTTCCATCCAACTTCACTGCTCCCTGTGAATGTGACCATTTTTATTCTATCGTCTCGCACAAGAAGTTCAATCTCATCCGCTTTGCAAGGGACAAGGTTGAAACCACCCGTTGGGTAATCAGATTTTTCAATTATTTCGGCAAGCATAATACTGACAATTGGAGTTTGGGAAGAAGGCTTCAAGATTATTGAATTACCTGCAGCAATTGCTGGAGCTACTTTGTGTGCAACGAGATTTAATGGGAAATTAAATGGGGTTATTGCAAGTATAACTCCAATTGGAAATCTTTTGACAAGCCCGTATCTTCGCTCGGAGTGGGAAGCTAAATCAAGTGGGATTATCTCACCGTTAATCCTTTTTGCTTCCTCGCTTGCAATTTTGAAAGTGAAAACAGCTCTATCTACTTCTGTCCGTGAAAATGAAATCGGCTTCCCCATTTCTTTAGTTATCATTTCGGCGAATTCCTCACGACGCTTTGAGATTTCATTTGAGATGAACTCAAGGATCTCCGCTCTTTTATAAGACGGTAGTTTCTTTGTTTCCTCAAAAGCGTTCTGTGCAGAAATCACAGCATCTTCAAGATCATCAGGGGTTGCAAAGAAAACTTCGCCAACAATTTCTCCGTTAAATGGATTTTTAATTTGAACCTTTCTTGGAGAGGTTCGCCATTCACCGTTGATAAAGAATTTGTGTTCTTTAACCATGGCTGGTTTGGTGTGTATTTTTATATTTCTAATATTTCCCTGACTTTTGCCACAACTTCTTCAAGACTTATTAAAATTCTTTCACCTGTTTTTCTTACCTTTATTTCAACTTGGTTATTTTTTAAGTTTCGTTCGCTCACAATCACCTGCAACGGCATGCCCAATAAATCCGCGTCTTTAAATTTAAACCCGGGGCTTACATCCATCCTATCGTCGTAGATTACCTCGATTTTTTCGGCGTTAAATTTTTCGTAAAGATTATCAGATACTTCAACGACTTTCGGGTTTTCCGTATTTACGGAGATCAGGTGAACATGGTATGGAGCGATTGCCTTATCCCATATTATTCCGTTCTCATCATGATTTTGTTCAATGTGGCAGGCGATTATTCTTTCAACGCCAATTCCATAGCTTCCCATTATTATCGGTTTTTCTTGACCATTCTCATCAAGAAATGTCGCTTTCATAGATTCTGAGTATTTCGTTCCAAGTTTAAATATATGCCCGATCTCGATCGCGTTTACAATTCTCAACGGATTTCCACAATTTATACAGGGTTCGCCTTCCTCAACTTTTCGCAAATCGAAATACCCATCAACCTTTACATCTCTTTCCATGTCTATATTCGCGATGTGGTAGTCATCTTTGTTTGCCCCGCTTATCAAGTTGTTCGCTCCTTTTAGTCTCATATCTGCAATTATTTTGAAATTTTTAAGTCCGATCGGACCGATTGAGCCAGCATTTGCTCCTGTTAAGTTCTTTAATTCCTCGGGTTCCATTGGTGATATTTCTCCACCTCCAAGGGCTTTCAAAAGCTTCGCTTCAACGAGTTGATCATTTCCAAGCATTAAAATTAACACGGGTTGACCATTGTGCTTATATACAAGCGATTTAGCAAGAATTTCTGTAGGGACATTTAAAAATTGTGCGAGTTCGTTTATCGTTCTAACATTTGGTGTGTAAATTTCTTTAAGCGGTTGACTTTCGGGGTATCTTTTCGCGGGTGGGACATTTGACTGTGCTATCTCTGTATTTGCGGCGTACCCACATTTATCGCACAGGACAACTGTATCCTCGCCATATGGTGATTCAACCATAAATTCTTCAGATGCAGAGCCACCCATGGCTCCCGTTGAAGCTCCAACGATGAAAAATTTTAACCCGCACCGCGTGTAAATTTTTATGTATGCCTGCTTGTGAAGTTCGTAAGATCTATCAAGCCCCTCCCAAGAAGCATCAAGGCTATATGAATCCTTCATTATAAACTGCCTTCCCCTTATGACTCCACTTCTTGGGCGTGGCTCATTTCTGAATTTAGTTTGGATTTGATACCATATTTGAGGCAAATCTTTGTATGACTTTATGTGGTGCTTCGCAATTTGGCAGATAACCTCTTCATGTGTAGGTGCTAAAACCAATGGTCTATTTTTAAGTTGAAAAATTACATCGCCAAAATCTCGTAATCTTCCGGTTTCCTCCCACAGTTCAATTGGATTTAAAGCCGGAAGATGAAATTCCTGACCCCCGATTGCGTCCATTTCTTCTCTTATGATTTGCATAACTTTCTTAGCAACCCTCCAACCGAGCGGAAGAAATGAATACACGCCGGCTGCAAGCGGACGGACGAGCCCAGCTCTTATCATCAACTTATGGCTTGGCATTATCGCATCAGAAGGGTCTTCCTTCAAAGTTGGAACAAATCCCCAAGATAATTTCATCCTGACTTTTATTTTTGTTTTTAAATTTTTAGCTCATTTTCACAACTATAATCAACAGCTGAAGAAGCTTTTAAAATTTTACTTAATCAATCTGAAAAATCAAATTCTCAGATCTAGCCTATTTTAGTTTGCAAATACCAGACAATATACATAAGTGCAAGCGTGAAAAGGATGTAAAGTATGTAGATGGGGTTTGAGAAAAATTCTTTGAATAAATTCCAAATCTCAGCAAAGGAATTTCTCATAGCTCTGCTAAAATTTTGTTTATTTTTTCTTTAAATTCGCTTGCTTTCTCTCTTGCCTTCTGAGCAAAATCGAGTGAACTGGAGGCGTAAATAATAGCACGCCCCACATTTATCAAGGCAATTTTATCTTTGTTAATTCCGTATTTTAGTGCCACTTCTAAATCACCTTTTTGCGCTCCAATTCCGGGGATTAAAAATAATTTTTCGTTGGAAATCTCACGCACAAGTTTTATATCCTCTCCTCTTGTTGCGCCAACGACGAATCCAACATTATCTAAATTTATGAATTTTTCTGCAACCACTTGAAATAAAAATTTATCTTCACACTTTACATATTGAAAATCAAAAGCCCCGGGATTTGAGCTCAAGACCAAGACAAATATGAATTTATCTTCGAATTCCATAAACGGTTTAAGGGGTTCAACTCCTAAATATGGGTTAACCGTGATCGCATCCGCTCCAAGCTCAATAAATGCACTTTTTGCGTACATTTCGTTGCTTGAATTTATATCTCCCCGTTTTGAATCAAGGATAATTGGTATATCTTTGGGGATAGATTCAATCGTTGCTTTTAAAATTTCAAATCCACGAGTTCCAAGTGCTTCGTAAAACGCTGAATTTAACTTGTAGGCGCAGACAAGCTCGTTGGTCGCTTCAATTATTTTACGGTTAAATTCCAAAATGGAATCTACTGATTTGCTCAATCCAGCGGGTAGTTTTTTAAGGTCTGGGTCTAATCCAAGGCAAAGCAGGGAATTATTTTGGGCGATCGACTTTTTTAGCTTTTGAATGAAACTCATAGACTCTGAGCTAATTTCAAGAATTTTTACAAATTTAAAATAAACTTTCCAGAAATTCAACCTTTAATCAAGTGAAATTTGAAGGGTGGGGTACTTGACAAGGTCGATTTTTTTTATTATATTAAGCCTAAGTTTCTAAAAAATTTAGGCAAAATAAAAACTTATTCTAAAAAATTATGCAAATTGATGATATTGACCTTAAAATTTTAGACATGCTTCAAAAAAACGGCAGGATTAAAAGGAACGAGCTTGCTCAAATGCTTGGTCTTTCTGTTCCATCTGTAAGTGAAAGGATGAAGAAGCTTGAAAATGAGGGAATTATAAAGGGCTATACTGCATTGCTCGATTCTAAAAAGCTTGGGAAGGACATTACGGCTTTTGTCTTCGTCTACATTGATTCATCAAAGAACTATCCTCTTTTCATTGAACGAGCAATGGAAGTGGACGAAATTCTCGAATGTCATTCGATAACCGGTGAGGGCTCACATCTTTTGAAGGTTAAAACCGAGAACACATCAACGCTTGAAAAACTTCTTGCGCGGATTCAGTCCTGGCCGGGTGTCACGGGGACGAAAACTAACATTGTCTTGTCAACGATTAAAGAGACCACGAGAATAAAAATTTTTAATGAAGATTAAAAAAATTTTTCAACGGAGGTGTCATCGGTGGGCGAATTTAAGGTCATTGCAGATACAGTCTGGACTATGATTGCTGGTTTTCTTGTTTTTTTCATGAACCTTGGTTTTGCAATGCTTGAAGCAGGACTTCAAAGGAGTAAAAATGCTGTTAATATCTTAATGAAGAATTTTGTCGTTTTTTCTGTCTCTTCAATTTCTTTTTTTATTATAGGTTGGGGTATTATGTTTGGCGATGGGAATGATTTTTTTGGTATCAAAGGTTTATTGTTTGTTTCAGGTCAAGATAATTCCCCTGCAACTGGTGAGAATTATTTCGGTGTATATAAAGCGATAAGCTGGGCATCAGTTCCATTGTGGGCAAAATTTTTCTTTCAACTTGTTTTTGCTGGGACATCCGCGACAATTGTATCAGGGGCAGTTGGTGAAAGGATAAAATTCAAAAGTTTTCTTGTTTTTTCATTTTTAATGGTTGCGCTTATTTATCCAGTTGTCGGACACTGGATTTGGGGTGGTGGATGGCTTAATAAAATTGGATTCCTTGATTTCGCTGGCTCAACTGTGGTTCATTCTGTTGGGGGCTGGTCTGCGCTTACAGGGGCAATTCTGCTTGGTCCAAGGCTTGGCAAATATAAAAATGGGAAAATTAATCCGATCCCGGGGCATGACCTAACGCTTGCTACACTTGGGACATTTATTTTATGGTTCGGATGGTTTGGTTTTAATCCGGGATCAACAATGTCGGCGAATTTTTCAGATATAGCGAAAATTGCAACTGTCACAAATATGTCCGCAGCTTCAGCAACTTTGTCAGCCTTGATAACATCGTGGGTTTTTTTAAGGAAACCTGATTTAACAATGGTTCTCAATGGATGTCTTGCGGGTCTTGTCGCGATAACCGCGCCTTGTGCTTATGTTTCGGTTTTCTCATCGCTTTTAATTGGTTTCATAGCTGGAATACTTGTTGTTTTTGCTGTTTTATTCTTTGACAAGGTTAGGGTTGATGATCCAGTTGGAGCTATATCTGTTCATTTAATAAATGGAGTCTGGGGAACACTTGCAGTGGGTTTATTTCACGAAAAGGACGGTTTAATAAATGGAATGGTGGAGTTGCTTAAAGTTCAATTTCTCGGTGTGATTGCTGTTGGGGCGTTTACGTTCATGAGCTCATTTGTTATTTGGCTTGTTATAAAAGAAATTTTAGGGTTAAGGGTTTCAGAGCAGGAGGAAATCGAGGGACTTGATCTTAGTGAACATGGACAGGTATGTTATCCTGAGTTTTCAATCCTTGGCTCAACATTTTTTTCGGTTGAGTTCCAGGAAATTGAACATGAAAAAATTTCTGAAGCCAAGAAAGAGATATCAAAGAGGAAACCTCCGATCCCTTTGGAAAAGCCCAAAATAACCGATGCTGGAAAGCCAGATGAGGATAAAAGTTTTAAAATTAAGGTTGAAAATTTGGATAAAAGGATGTTTGTTAAGTTATGGCGTGAGATGTGTTCGGGGGATTGGAGGAAGGTGCCTCTGGAGTTTAAAGATATATATCCAAATGTTAAGTTATTTTCTGGAGATGAAATTTTATTTTCAAGGGGCAATCCTGACATCACAATTAAAAAATTTGCAAAAGTTTTGAGCGAAGCAGGTTTTAGAGGCTTCAAGATAAAAATTATAAAAGAATAAAAGGAGGTGTTTAAAAATGCTGTGGTTTATTTTTAGTTTTCTTGCTTTGCTTGCGATTTTTATTTTTGCATTTACCTTGCTTTATGTTAAAACTCCACCTCACCTCGCCTTTGTGAGAACTGGTTTTGGAGGTAGAAAAGTTGTGATAGATGGCGGCTCAATTGTTTTGCCCATAATTCAAGATATTCAATGGATATCTCTTAAAACATATAAACTTGAGGTTTTTAAATCGGGTCGTGAGGCTTTTATAACGAAAGATAAATTAAGGGTTGATATCGGGGCTGAATTTTATGTCAAGGTTGAACCAACTGAGAAAAGCATAGAGATGGCTTCCCGAAGCCTTGGGGAGAAGTCATTCTCTGAGGATGGGATAAAAACCCTTGTTGAGGAAAAACTCATCTCGGCGTTAAGGGCTGTTGCTGCTACAATGGATATGGCTGAAATTCACGAGAACAGACGATTGTTTGAGGAAAGGGTTATGGAAAATTTGAAAGATGCGCTTCTTCAAAATGGGCTTACACTTGAAAATGTCTCGGTTTATTATCTTGATCAGACGGATAAAAACTATTTTGACCCGAACAACATATTTGATGCGGAAGGATTGAGGCAAATAACAGCTCAAACTTCAATGAGATTGAAGGAAAAGAATGAAATAGAAAGGGAAACAGAAGTTGCCATAAAGCAAAAGGATGTTGAAACCTTCAAATTAAAACTTCAGCTTGACAAGGACAGGGCTTTTGCTGAGGCTGATCAAAGTTATCAGGTGGAAACATATAAAGCAAAACGATATGCTGAAATTGAGCAATTTAAAGCTGAGCAAGACAGAATAGCGCGCGAGGCTGTGATTCAAAAAGAACGCGCAATAAGAGAAGCTGAAATCCAAAGCGAGGCAGCTTTGGTGAAACAGGCAAAATTGAAAGAGGAAGCCGAGATTGAAAAACAAAAGGCAATTGAGCAATTGAAACGTGATGTTGAAATATCAATTTTGCTTAAGGAGAAAGAAAAGGCGGAAGCCGAGGCTTTGAAGTTGCAAGCAAATGCAATCGAAGAGGAAGCGAAGCAGAAAATAATAACCGTTGCTGAAAAAGCAAAAGCAGAAAGGTTAAAGGAAATTGCATTAATTGAAGCATTAAAGGAACTTGAAGTGGCTGAGCAAAGAGCTAAAGCAGTTGAAATACTAGCTAAATCAAAAATGAAGGAAGGTGAATCGGAAGCATTTGTTAGAATGAAAAAATTTGAGGCTGAAAATGTTTTGAGTGAAAAGATAATAAATAGAGACATCTTGTTAAGCTTAATCGAAAAAGCTCCAAGTATATTAAGCGAGCTTATGGCGCCCGCAAAAAATATAGAAGGCATTAAAATATTTCAAATAGATGGAGGACACCGAACTGACAATTTGCAATCTTCTTCAATCCCACTTGGGCTCATCAACGCGATAATTGGGGCGGGTGCTTTGATCCCAATTTTGAGGGAGTTAATAGATTTTTCAAAGGTGGATAAAAATGTCATCGAAAAAATAGCAGAGTATATCCCAAGTATAAAACAAGCAATCAAACAATAAATTAAAAACAAAATGGCAAAATCCTATGAAAAACGAAGCAATTGAAAATGTTTTCAGAATGATCAAAGAGAACAAGATTAAAATGGTTGATTTGAAATTTATGGACTTCCCTGGACAGTGGCAGCATTTCAGCGTTCCTGTACATGAGTTAACAGAGAAATCATTTGAGGAAGGCTTTGGATTCGATGGATCAAGTATACGAGGATGGAAAAGTATCAACGAAAGTGATATGCTTGTTATCCCTGATCCAACAACTGCCTTCATTGATCCGTTTATCGAGGTTCCGACTATAAGTTTAATCTGTGATGTTTATGACCCTTTGACAAAGGAAAAATATGAAAGATGCCCACGCTACATTGCTCAAAAAGCTGAAGCATACTTAAAATCAACAGGGATTGCTGATACAGTTTATTTTGGACCCGAAGCGGAGTTTTTTATCTTTGATGATGCGAGATTTGATCAAAATGCTCATGAAGGGTATTACTATATTGATTCAATTGAGGGGCAGTGGAATTCGGGAAGGGATGAGAAGCCAAATCTTGCCTATAAGCCAAGGTATAAAGAAGGTTATTTCCCAGTTCCACCGACTGATTCACTCAACGACATAAGAAATGAAATGGTTTTAATTATGGAACAGTGCGGTCTTGAAGTCGAAGCTCAACATCATGAGGTGGCAACAGGTGGGCAGTGCGAGATCGATTTTCGTTTTGCTCCGCTTGTGAAATGTGCGGATAACCTTTTGATCTTTAAATACATTGTTAAGAATGTTGCACGAAGGCATGGCAAAACTGCTACATTTATGCCGAAACCATTGTTTGGCGATAACGGTTCGGGGATGCACTGTCATCAAAGTTTATGGAAAAATGGTCAACCTTTGTTTTATGGTAATGGATATGCAAATTTAAGCGAGATCGCGCTTTACTACATTGGTGGAATTTTAAAACACGCGCCGGCTTTGTGCGCCTTTACAAACCCAACGACGAATTCTTACAAACGTCTCGTTCCTGGATTTGAAGCCCCGGTGAATCTTGCATATTCGCAGAGAAATAGAAGCGCTGCGATTCGAATCCCAACCTATTCATCAAGTCCAAAGGCAAAAAGAATCGAAGTGAGATTTCCCGATGGCTCTTGCAATCCATATCTTGCTTTTGCTGCGATGTTGATGGCAGGAATTGATGGAATTATAAATAAAATCGACCCTGGCGAGCCACTTGACAAAGATATTTATGCTCTTCCACCTGAGGAACTTAAAAATGTTCCTTCAACTCCTGGTTCACTTGAGGAGGCATTGAGGGCGCTTGAAAAAGATCACGATTTTCTTTTAAGAGGCGATGTCTTCACAGAAGATGTTATAGAAGCATGGATAAAATATAAATGGGAGAAAGAAGTTAACCAATTGCGCATGCGCCCCCATCCGTATGAATTTGTGCTTTATTTTGATGTGTGATTACATTTTTGATCGTGGCTAATTTTATTGCCAAATGTTGGCGGAGAACCCTGAGGTTTCATGAATTTGAACCTTATGATTTGAATTTTTAAAACGGGTTTAAAATCTGAGGGAAATTATTGCCTGATTTTAGAGTAATTGCTATATTTGTAAGCAGGATAGCTTGAAAATTTAAACTTTTGATGTGATAATGAGAAGAATAATCGTTTTTTTGGTGCTAGTTTTATCAATCGGGGTCTCCGCCCAAGATTTGAAAAGATATTTTCAACTTGCGAGCGAAGAGTTCAATGTTCCAGCAGAATTGCTTGAAGCAATTGCATTTGTAAATACAAGGTGGGTTCACATAGAGCCTGAGAAATTTACCCCAGCTTGCGATGACAAACCACCTGTTTATGGGATCATGGGTTTGAGGGATGATGATTGGTTTGGGCATAGTTTAGTTGAAGGAGCAAAACTTATCAATGTCCCTGTAGAGGTTGTTAAAAGGGATGTTTATCAAAACATAAGAGCAGGTGCAGCTTTGCTTGCAAAGCTTTCAAATGAAAAAGGATTGAAAAAAGGCACATCAAAAATTGAAGATTATAAAGATGTCGTTGCTAAATTCAGTGGTATACCGCAACCTGAAATAGCCCAAATCTTTGCTTACGATGTTTATAAGGTTTTGTCAACGGGTTTTAATGAGTTTGGCATAGAAATCGAGAGAAAAGAAATTGATATGTCAATTTTCCCGAAAGATTTGTTTGAAAGGAGTGGATTAAAAATCATAAAGCCAGATGAGATAAATTCCGAAGATTATCCGCCAGCGGTGTGGGATCCAAGTCCAAATTACGAAGCGAATAGACTTTACACGACAAGAATTGTAATCCATGTGACGCAAGGAAATTTCGCTGGCTCTGTTTCGTGGTTAAAAAATCCAAATTCAAAAGCAAGCGCTCACTATGTCATTCGTAGTTCTGATGGATACATAGTTCAACTTGTCAGAGAGAAAGATAAAGCATGGCATGCAAAATGTTGGAATAGTTTCACGCTTGGAATTGAGCATGAGGGTTATATTCAGGATCCCGATCGTTGGTTTACCCCTGTGATGTATCTTGAATCTGCAAAACTTGTAAGGAACATGGTGAACAGGTGGGCGATCCCCGTAGATAGCAATCATATCATAGGGCATAACTTTTGGCAGCAACCCCAATGGCCTGTGGTTCGACAAGAATGGGATTTTGCAAAATACGATCAAGGCTCGCCTTCTTGTAATGACCATACCGATCCAGGTCCAGGTTGGAATTGGGGATATTATTTAAGTTTGATTCGTTCAGATCAAACCCCGCCAAAAGTTATTTCTGTTTCCCCTGAGTCAGGGGCACGCAACTTTCTTGCTTATAAATCAGTTGTGATCAATTTTTCAGTCCCCATGGATAAATCTTCTGTTCAAGCGAATCTTGTGATAACTCCAAATGATACTGTAAGTTTAATATGGAGTTCGGATCAGCGAACGCTTGAGATAAAACCGAACAAGTTCTGGGAGTTTTCAACGACATACACGATAAAAATTGACACTGGGGCTAAAAGTGTTTTTGGTTTAAAAATTGATGGGGATGGTGATGGTGTACCTGGAGATCCATATTATGTGGAATTTACTACAACCGCGCCTGATGTTTATCCACCCGTTGTTGAAAAAGGTTATCCGGTGGGTGAAAATGTGAGTGTTTATGCTGAGATGAAATTTGTTTTTAATGAGCCAATTGAGAGTGCAAGTTTGGCGAGTAGGGTTAGATTAGTTGATGAAAATGATCAGTCTATTTCAATAACATCGGGGAAACATGTAGTAAAGGATGACAAGAGCATTGTCACCTTTAAACCCGCTAGTCCACTTTTGAGTGATAAAATTTACAAAGTTAAGTTTTTGGCTGGCTTGAAAGATTTGTTTGGGAATGCCACAACATCTGATTATGTGTTTGAATTTAGAACAGATCCGGGAGTTTTTTATAGCGGAAGCGTAATTGATTCTTTTGAGACGGTAAATTCTTGGTGGCAGCCATCTCAAAGTGGAAGCACAACTGGTGTGGAAGCTAATTTTGTTGCTTCAAGTGAGAAGAAGTTTCGCGGTTCAAATTCCGGTAAGTTAACTTACCGATTTTTGGGAGAAAGTGGTGGCCTCATCAGGATTTTCAATCCTTCAAAACCAACTATCTCCAATGGACAAGGAAACATTGGTCTGTGGGTTTATGGTGATTTGAGCGGGAATCAAATTGAGTTTTGGTTTTATAACCCTGACAATTATGCCGTAAATCTTGGCTCGATAAATTGGTATGGTTGGAAATTTGTATCATATCCAATCGCATCTATCCCCGGCTCTAGCAAGCAATTTCATAGCATCGTGATAAAACAAGTTCAGGGAGCTGATAAGGAGGGCGAAATTTACTTTGATGATTTACAGGTTGGCGGTAAAATTACATCGGTTGCTCAGAATGAAATTCCCGTTGACTTTTCACTTGAACAAAATTATCCCAACCCATTTAACTCATCTACTTTGATTAGGTTTAGCCTACCCGAGCGAGTGCAAGTTAAACTTTGTGTTTACGATATTTTAGGGCGGTTGATCGCTGTTATTGTTGATGGCGAACTTGAGCCTGGGGTTCATACTGTTAAGTTTGAGGCTGATGATTTGCCTTCCGGAGTTTACTTTTATAGAATTAATGCTGGGGGATTCTTTAGCGTCAGAAAGATGGTGCTTATGAAGTAAGGATTAATTTGTTTTATTTCCTACCGTTTCATAAATTGTTTCGGTATGTTTTCGAAGAAACCTTTTAGCGAGGATGAAGAGGATTGCAATTCTTGGTTCAACTGGTTCTATAGGGAAGAACGCTATTGAAGTTATTTTAAATTTCCCAAATAGATTCAAGGTCACATATCTTGCTGTTAACAAAAATATAAAGCTTCTACTTGAACAGGTAAAACTTCTAAAGCCGAAAGGAGTTGTGATTTTCGACAAGGAGAAAGCCGAGGAGTTTTCAAATTTTGTCAATGGTGAAGTCGAGGTTCTTTCGGGTGAAGAAGGTTTGCTTGAGGTTGTGAGTAGGGATGATGTTGACATTGTCTTAAACTCTCTCGTCGGGTTTTCAGGTTTAAAGCCAACTATAAAAGCAATTGAGAGCAAAAAAAGAATCGCTCTTGCAAATAAAGAAACTCTTGTCGTTGCGGGTGAAATTATCACAAAGCTTTTAAGAGAGAACAATGTTGAACTTATTCCAGTTGATAGCGAGCATAATGCAATTTTTCAATGTCTCGTTGGAGAAAAAATTTCGGATATTAACAGAATAATTTTGACCGCTTCGGGAGGTCCGTTCCTGTACAAAAATAAAGCTGAGCTTGAAAATGTGACGGTTGAGGAAGCTTTAAAACATCCGAATTGGAAGATGGGAAGTAAGATAACGATTGATTCGGCAACTTTGATGAACAAGGGTCTTGAGGTGATCGAAGCACACTGGATTTTTGGTTTGCCGGTTGATAGAATAAAGGTTGTAATTCATCCACAGTCGGTGATTCATTCAATGGTTGAGTTCATAGATGGCTCTATAAAGGCACAGCTTGGTGTGCCCGATATGAAGATACCAATTCAATACGCCTTGACTTATCCCGAAAGGAAACACGCAAACTATGGTCAAGTTGATTTCGTAAAGCTTGGGCAGATGACATTTCTTGAACCAGATCTTGATAAATTTGAATGTTTAAAAATTGCCTATGAAGTTGCAAAACTTGGTGGAACTTATCCAACAGTTTTAAACGCTGCCAATGAGGTCGCTGTCGAAGCTTTTCTTAATAGAAAAATAAAGTTTACGATGATACCTGAGGTAATAAAGAAAGCGATAGATGCACACAAGCCTAAGTTCAATCCCGATCTTGATGATATTCTAACCGCTGATTCTGAAACAAGGAAATTTGTAAAAAACCTAGAGGGGATGGATTAAATATGGAAATCATAAAAACCATATTCTATTTCGCTATAACGATTGGAATCCTTGTCCTTGTTCATGAATTTGGTCATTTTATAGCTGCGAAACTTTCAAAGATGAAAGTTGAGGTCTTTTCCATTGGATTTGGGACAAGGTTAATTGGAAAGAAAATTGGTGAAACGGATTATAGAATTTCCGCTTTTCCACTTGGTGGTTATGTTAAAATTGCAGGGATGGTTGATGAAAGTTTGGATACTGGTTTTGTCAGTTCAAAACCTGAACCATATGAGTTCAGAAGTAAGCCATTTTATCAGAAATTTTTTGTTATCACTGCTGGCGTGATAATGAATATGATACTTGCTGTATTTCTTTTCTGGGCGATTTTTATGGTGGAGGGGAAAACATTTAGAAATGTTAATGAAGTTGGTTATGTTATTCCGAATTCACCAGCGTTTGAGGCTGGATTTAGAGAAGGGGATAAGATTTTAACTTTGAATGGTAGAAAAATCAATTATTGGGACGATATAATAAGAACAGCTTTTGTTGATGATTTGACAAAAGATCTTTCTTTTGAAGTTCAGCGTAATGGTGAAAAGATCTTTATATCGATTCCACGCACTAAAATTTCTGAATTCTCATCCGAAGATGCACTGGGAATTTTACCTGCGCATGTTGAGGTAATGGTAATGGCGGTTGAGCCAGGTCGCCCAGCGCAAAAAATAGGGATACAGTCTAAGGATGTTATAGTCTCCGTTAACGATGAAAAAATTTATAGTCCTGCGCAACTTACATCGATAATAAAGTCAAACGCTGGGAAAGAAATAACATTGAAAATAAAGCGTGGTGATAAAATTTTTGACCAGAAGATTACCCCAGATGCGGATGGAAGGATTGGAGTGCAAATTGCAAGTTTTTATAATGGTCCGGTAAAAAAGGAAAGTTATAATCCGCTTGAAGCGCTGTGGATCGGAGTGAGAGAGACTTATAGAGTTTCTGCTCTCACTGTAAACGGAATAAAGCAGCTAATCACAGGTAAAATTCCATTTCAAAAGGGAGTTGCTGGACCGATAAGGATTGCGAAGTTTGCCACCCGAAGTGCTGATGCGGGCTTTACTGCATTTCTTGGATTTATGGCAATTTTAAGCATAAGCTTGGCATTTTTAAATATATTTCCATTCCCAGGGCTCGATGGTGGACATCTTGCGATTTTAGTGGTCGAGGCAATTATAAGAAGGGAACTTTCCTATAGAGTTAAAATTGCAATTCAGCAGGCTGGAATAATTATACTCATAATTTTGATGATATTTGTGCTTTACAATGACATTGTTCATTTTTAGGTTGTGATTTTGCTCACTGAAAAGAGATAATTTTGATAGCTAAATTCAAAATAGAATTAAAATAAAAATTTGGGGTGTGCTATGAAAAAGATTTTGTTTTTGCTCCTTTTTTCAACGCTTGCGATAGGGCAGGTTCAAATTCAAGTTTCGGCTCCTGCTACGCTTGATCAAGTTAATGTCGCCGATCTTGATGTTAGTAAACTAACGGATTTACCACTTTTATTTGCTGTGACAATCACGAATATGGGTGAACCAATCAATATAAAATTACATTTTCAAGTTTTTGCTAAGATTGGAAATGAACCAGAAGATATTTTTGCAGATGCGTGGAGTTTACCGTTTACAGTTGACAGGATATTAAGTTTCACGAATCAAGATCTTGCTTCTGGGAGAACCAGCATAAAAAGTGATAAGGAAAGAACCCAGATTTATGAGGATAAAATAAAGAAGATAAAAGACTTAGCTCAATCAACGGGAAGATTACCAGCGGGAAGGTATAGGTTTGTAATTCAACTTTTGAATGAATCTGAAACTTCAACTTTGAGCACATGGGAAAAAGTTTATGAGGTAGTGAATCCATCAAGAATTGATCTCATTTCACCATCCTATCAAGCTGAGGTTAGGACGCAATTCCCAATTTTTAAGTGGATCGCCCCATATTTTAAAGAGTTTGAAATTTTTGTTTATGAGAAGCTTCCAAATCAAACAACGCCCGAAGAAGTTGTATCAGGCGATAAAAACTTGAGGTGGAAGTACAAAACAACTGAAACTCAAATTCAATATCCACGAGAAGCTTTACCACTTGAAGATGGGAAGACATATTTTTGGTATGTTAAATCTTATCTTCAGGGTAGCCGTGGAACTGAGGAAGTGAGAAGTGAAATATGGAGTTTCGATGTTAAGCTTGGTGTGCCATCAGTAAGTCGAACGACCCCAAATCTTACGCCAGAGCAAAAACGAAATCTTGAAAATTTGATTAGAATGTTGAATCAAAGTGGAAACAGTGAAATTGCTGCTTTACTAAGCGGTATTATATCTGATTTTATCGTCTTAATTGATGGAAGACCAGCAACCCCTTCTGAAATTGAGGAAGTTCTTAGACTTTTGTCAGATAAGGATAAATATGAAGTGATAGCAATTGAAGAAAAATAAAATTGAATGATAAAAATGAAAAAGGAAATTTTAAAACTCGGATTAATTGGGGCATTTGCTTTTATATTTCTTGGTTTTGTAAATTACGCCCCAACAATTGCTGTTGTTCAACTTGTTAAGAACAAAGCATATCATAAACCACCAAAAATTGAAGAATGGAAACCTGCACAGAAGGGTGCAGGGATTGAATCTGGAACAGTTGTTAAAACTGAAAGTAAATCTTTTCTTCTCATCAAATTTCTTGATGGTAGTTTTTTAAGAGTTGATGAGAATACAACGCTTGAAGTTGTTGGTGAAAACCCGAAGGGGAATTATGCAAGAAAAGTTAATATTGAAAATGGCGGTGTTGATTTCAAGGTTACCAAGGTTAAAGGTAAATTTGAATTTACGACGCCTTTATCCGTCGCTACGATAAGGGGGACGGAAGGTGTTTTGTTTTCAAGAGTTGATGCGGATACTCTGATGGTAAGGGAGGGTGAAGTTGATTTCTTTAATAAAATTTCAAATTTAAGCAGGACTGTAAAAGCGGGGGAAGTTGGAATCTCAACTAAGGATGGAGAGATAACAACACGCTCAATGACTGAGTCTGAGAAAAGAAAATCTGAGGAAATAAAAAAAGCAATTGAGAAAAGGGAAATTGAAATAAGAGGGAAAACGGGGGAAGGAAAAGAAATTAGAATCAAAATAAAAGAAAAATAACAAAGTGAACAAAATAATCACTGCGTTTGCTCTGATTTTTCTATTTTCAGCAATTTCCCCCGCTCAAACAAAACATATTTTAAGCGTCATCCCGACTCAAAGAGGAACGGAAGGAAAGGACTTGAAACTTAGAGTTGAATTTGCAAATGTAGCCGATCTATCCAAAGTAAAGTTATTTTATAAGTCAACAAAAGAAGGCGATTTCAATCAAATTGAAATTCCCCTGTCTCGTGAAAATATCGTCGTGGTTACAATACCTGGGACAGATGTGAAGTCACCAGCGCTTGAGCTGTTTTTGGAGGTTATAGATAAAAATCGTGAAATAAGCTATTTCCCTGGGAAAACTCCCTACGAATTAATGCAGATTCCAATTTTAACTACGGAAGGAGCTGGGGCAATTATAATTTTAAGCCCTGATAAAGGCGCAACTGTTCGACAGGAGGAAGTAGTTATATCTGCTTCACTTATAGAAGTTGAAAATTTTGATCCTGAAAAAACGCAGATTTTGTTTGATAATATCGATGTTACAAAATGGGCAATGGTATCCGCTGAGCTTATCACCTTTGTCCCTGAGAATGCAAATTTACAGATTAAGCCTGGCAGACATAGAGTTGCAATAATTTTAAAGGATACGCTTGGTAAGGTCGTTGCACAAACTTCGTGGGATTTTTATGTTTTATCACCCGTTGAAATCGCACGAAGAGAACGAGCAATTAATTATGGTGCAAATTTTGAACTTGAGGTAAGGCAAGAGTCAGTCAAAAATCAAGGACACTTCTATGTTCGTGGCAGGGGGAATTTCAACAGCAGTTATAGGTTTTTAAATCTTAACACAAATTTATACTTGACAAGTGAAGAGCGTTCAAACATTCAACCACAGCATAGGTTTTTAATTGAAGGCAATTTGTCCGATTGGGTTAAGATTGGGGTTGGTGATGTTTACCCCAACTTTTCTCCGCTTGTGTTAAGTGGGTATAGAGTTAGGGGATTTTATGGTAAGCTTGATTTGAGATATTTTCAGGTTGAGGTTATAAATGGTGAGACAAGGAGGAAAATTGAAGGCTCTTTATCAAGAGAAATTCCAATTGATAGTTTAACTGGAACACTTCCACAAAATAGTATCTATGACACTACAACTGGGAAGGTTCTCATCTTCAGTTATGGCGCTTATAAGAGAAATCTTTTCGCTGTTAAGCCAGCTATTAAATTCAAGAAAAATTTTGAGCTTGGCTTCACTTATCTTGTCTCGGAAGATGACAAGGCATCGATAAAGTTCGGGGGTAATCCACAAAAAAATGTTGTGCTGGGTTCAAATCTTTTGCTTTCATTTGATGGTGGAAAAACGGAGATAAGAGCACAAGGTGCTTTAAGTGTGAGGAATGAAAATTTGAAAGCAAAAAGTTGGACGGACACAGATATAGATTCGCTTTTTAAAGATACGCCAGATTTAAGGGATAACTTGAAGAAATATCGCCCTTTGATTGAGAAATTTGTTCCATTAAACCAGTATATAGTTCCTATAAATCCACTTGGGCTTTCTTCGCTTGCCTATGAAGCGAGTTTAAATTTGAACTACTTTGGAAACTTTTTCAAGTTTGATTACATCTTTCATGGAAATGAATATTTATCATTTGGTCAACCTTATTTGAGACAAGATATTCAAGGTTTCAAAATTTTTGATAGATTAAGGTTACTAAAGAATCAAGTGTTTTTGACATTTAGGTATGAAAATTTAAACGATAATACGAAAAGACAGCGGGACTATACGACCAAATTCATCAATTGGGAAGTTTCGGGAATGTATTCACCACTTATAAATTTACCAAACTTATCTGTAACATATTCACAATCAGCGAGCAATAATGGTTTACCATACACTGATACGCTTAAAGCGTTAGATGTAGTTGTAAATAAGTTAAGTTTCGATGTCAGCTATAATTTTGAATACATATTCAGAAACCGTGTAAGCTTTACATTTTCTTTAACTGGATCTGATGATAAAACCGTTTTGAACTCTGATTTTAATAATACAGCTTTTGTTTTTTCGCTTTATTCCGATTTGAGGGAAAATCTTCGTGGTAATTTTCTTTTAGCTTTTAATAATTCGAAGTTTAAAAAGCCCATTTTTGATGCATTGGGAAAATTTATTGGGACGGGCGAGGAAAAATTTAATTACATTTCTTTCGGGACTGGTGCTGATTATAGCTTTGGGAAGATGCGCGTGTGGGGTAATTTGGCGCCGAGTTTTGGGGATCTGAAACGACTTTACATTTATTTTGGTGGCTCTTATGAGATCGCAAGGAATCAAAGTTTGAATTTTAACTGCAATCTGCTGTTTTATAGTTATATTGACATTGTTGCGTATTTGACTTATAAGATAACTTTTTAAGTGATGGATAGAAAAAAAGTTAAATATGAAATTTTAAAAGTCTCACTATTTATCGCGCTTGTAAGTGCCATTATTTCTTTCTTTGTTGGTGAATATATCCCAGCTTTAAAGGGGATTGAGTTAAAGACAATAGATTTGCGCTTTAATTATAGAGGGCCTGTGGATAACTTTGCGGATTCGTCAAAGATTGTAATTGTTGCCATTGATGAATCTTCGCTTGATCGAGCACCCCATAGATGGCCATGGCCGAGAAGTTATTATGCAAAGTTGTTGAGAAACTTAAAGAAAGCAGGTGCGCGTGTTATAGCTTTTGATATCAATTTCGACTCACCAGATAAAAATCCCGAATGGGATGAGGAGCTTAGAAGAGCAATAGAAGAAGCAGGAAATGTTGTCCTTGCGGGTCGCGAAGTAAAAGGGACCACCTTTAAAAGCAAGGTTATTGAAGCGAAGAACCTTTTGAGGAATATTTTCATCGGAACTAAAGGTTCTCAGCCGGGGATTGTTGAGGTTCTACGTGATTACGATGGCGTTTGTAGAAGATATGTTCCTGTATTCTCAGCAGGGGATACCATTTTCCCAAGCTTTGGGCTTGCTATTTTGCTTTTATATTACGGGTTGACGATAGATTCGGTTTATGATTTTCCATCAAAAATTCCATTTGAAAATGGCTATTTTAAGGTAGGCAATTTAAAAATTCCAAAATTCGATGATAAGACTTGGCTTATAAACTTTGCAGGACCTGCGGGCACTTTCAGATACATAAGTTTTATTGATGTCCTTGATGATAAAGATTTTAAGACAAATGATGAGATCAAATACGGTGACATAAATACATTTGATGACCCTGAGTTTGGACTTTTGCATGACGAAGTTTTTAAAGATAAAATTGTGATCATTGGGAGTGCTATTCCTGAGTTTAAAGGCGAACTTGGTGATCTACTACCAAGCCCATTTGTAAGGGATGAAAGTAATTTAATGTATGGTGTTGAAATTCACGCAAACGCAGTTGCAACTGTCCTTGAACAAAAATTTATAAGGCGAACATCTGGCGTTGTTTCGTTTTTGATAATCTTTATGTTTTCTTTTTTGAGTTTTATGCTTGCTACCAGCGTAAGACGTTTAAGAATACATCCAGAATTCATAGTTGAAATTTTAGTAGTATTAAGTTTGATTTTACTTTTTGCTTTATGGTCTTATCTTACCATACTTGCTTTTGAAAATAATTTTATACTTCCAACGGTATCTCCAGTTCTTGGCGGTTTTGCTGCTTATCTTGGTTCAGTTGTTTACCAATATCTAACCGAAAGGAAACAAAAGAAAGTTATTAAAACGATATTTAGTTATTATGTTCATCCATCGGTTGTGAATCAACTTATTTCAAATCCACATCTTGTTCGACTTGGTGGTGAGAAGAGAGAGATGACGGTTTTGTTTACCGATCTTTGGAATTTCACAACGATAAGTGAGGCATATCCTCCAGAATTTATTTTTAATCTTTTGAATGAATATTTTGAAGTGATGACGAAGATTGTTTTTAAGTATGGTGGGACGCTTGATAAATACATTGGAGATGCTCTCGTTGCTTTTTGGGGTGCTCCTATTCATTACGAAGATCATGCTTTAAGGGCTTGTCTTTGTGCACTAAAAATGCAGTTTGAACTTGAAAAATTAAGAATGCGATGGGAAAAGGAAGGGAAACCTTTACTTTATATGCGAATTGGAATTAATACAGGTGAAATGATCGTTGGAAATCTCGGCGGTTATGGTAGGTTTAATTACACTGTGATAGGTGATAGTGTTAATCTTGGTGCAAGACTTGAATCGATAAACAAAGAGTTTGGGACGAACATAATCATAAGTGAATATACTTATGAAAAAGTTAAAGACTTTTTCAGCGTTAGAGAGATCGGCAGTATAACAGTAAAGGGGAAGACCAAGGCAGTAAAAATTTATGAACTGATTGATGTTTTAACCTTAGATAAAAAACTCGTTAAGGTTATGGAGTGAAAACTTTGTTTTTCACCCTGTTGTAGATTATGTAAATCCCATCGAGGACAAGGGTCGGTTCATAAAAATCAATTGAGTTTGTGTGCTTGATTATCGTTTTTGCAAGACCACCCGTTGCGATAACTTTTGCATGTTGACCTATAACATTTTTAATTCTTTTTATCATTCCTTCCATTGCATCAACAGCTCCATACATTATCCCTGATTGCATACTTGAAACTGTATTTCTCCCTATCACATCTTTTGGGAAATGAAGCTCGATCTTTGGAAGTTTTGCAGCTCTCCTGTGAAGTTCAGCTGCGCTCGTTTCAATTCCTGGGGCTATGACTCCACCAAGGTATTCACCTTTTTCCGATACGACATCATAGGTTGTTGCGGTTCCGAAATCAACAACTATAATGGGTCCGCCGTATTTGGTATAACCGGCGACGGCATTGCATAGTCTGTCAGCCCCAACAGTGGTAGGGTCATCATATAGAATTTTTATCCCAAGATCGAGTTCAGCTGAGATAAGCACAGGGTCAATTTTAAAATGTCTTTGACTCATCCAGACAAAAACATCTGTAAGATTTGGGACAACGGATGAAATTCCAATACCTTTTATGCTTTCAGGTTTCACATTTGTATCTTCGCAGAAAAATTTTACAAGTAGCCATGTCTCATCTTCTGTTCTTGTTATCAGACTTGACACTCGCCAGTCATGTACTAATTTCCCATCTTTATAGATCCCGAAAACAGTATGTGTGTTTCCAATATCAATTGCCAAGAACATTTTTACCCTCCGGCGCTGATTTCAATTTCGTTTATAAAAGAAAGGATATGTTCTTTAATTTCGTCCCTGACCTTTCTAAAAACTTTCATTCGTTCTTCTTTTGTTCCAGTTGCTTCAGCTGGATCTTCAAAGCTCCAGTGGATTCTTTTAACCTGGCCAGGGAAAGTTGGGCATGATTCTTTTGCTCTATCGCAAACAGTTATGACATAGTCAAACTTTTGTCCAAGAAATTCGGATACATGTTTTGATTTGTGATTTGAAATATCTATTCCAATTTCTTTCATCACTTCGATGGCAAGCGGATGGACAAATGAGGGATGAGTTCCAGCGGAAAAGACTTCAAATTTGTTGTTTCCAAAGTGTCTTAATAATCCTTCAGCCATTTGGCTTCGACAGGAATTACCTGTGCAGAGGAATAAAACTCTTATCATTTTTTAATGACTTTATTTTAAAGAAGGGAGACACGAAAGGTCTCCCTTATGAAGTTATACTGGTTGGAGATATTTTTCAAGTCGTGAGAGGAGATTTCTCTTTGGCATTGCTCCAACTATTTGTTCTAGGACGCGACCATTTTGAAAGAGCATAAGCGTTGGGATGCTCATTATCCCATATTTCATCGCTGTCTTTGGATTGTAGTCAACATTTAATTTACCAACTTTTAATTTGTTGCTATATTCATTTGCGATTTCCTCAACAATTGGAGCTATCATTCGGCATGGGGCACACCATTCAGCCCAGAAGTCGACCAGAACAAGTTTGTCTGATTTGAGCACTTCCTCTTCAAAGTTTGAATCGGTAAGTTCAATTATGTTTTTTGCCATTTCATCCTCTTTTATTTTTATTTTGGAATTAGTTTGACATTCTTTTCACCAAATATTTCTCTTAAACTGTTAATTAGATCAGATGTTGGCTTAACAAGTATGTATGGGATTTCAAACTTTTGAAGTATGACCTCGTTTTCTTTAACATCGATTTCAATTAGGCAGTTCCCCTCTTCACACTTTTTAATAACCTCTGCTAAATGTTTCACTTTTTCAGGCGACTCATTTTTATCAGCTAGTGCGACAATTTTATATGTAAATTTCTCTTTAACCTCTTCGATCGGGTAGATTTCTTTGGCAATAATTCTTAATGAGTTGCCTTGCCTTCTTGCCTCTCCCACAACCATGACAAGTCCTTCAATGAAAAGATGTCTTGAATAATTTTTATAAACCTCATTAAAAGCGACACATTCCACCTTTCCTGTGAAATCCTCAAGCTCAAAGATTAGCATTTGATTTTTATTTTTGTCTAACTTCGTTTTCGTATCCGTTATAACTCCACAGGCTCGGACGATGCTGCCGTCTTCAATCGTGTCCAGCTCTCCAAATTTCACGGTTGAGAATGTTTGAACTTCGTCGAAATATTTCATCAGAGGATGTCCTGAAACATAGAAGCCAAGCACATTTCTTTCATAGGAGAATTTTTCCATCTCATTCCATGGTTTCACATCAGGTAAGGGTGGATAGTTTCCCTCTTCAGCTTCTCCATCGTTGTAGAAGTCAAATAGCTGTACTTGGCCGTTTCTTCTATCCCTTTTAACTCTTTCACCATAGTTCATCGCTATTTCAACAGCTTGTAAAAGTTGTGCTCTATGGCCACAATTTAGAGAATCAAAAGCCCCTGCTTGAATTAAACTCTCAATCGCTCTTTTATTAACAACCCTTAAATCGACCCTTGCGCAGAAATCAAATAAGTTTTTAAATTTGCCACTTTTGTTTCTCACACTTATTATCTCGTTTACAGCATTTTCACCAACATTTTTAATTGCACCAAGTCCAAACCTTATCGTTTTTTTATCTATGATGGTAAAGTCGAGGTTACTTTCATTGATGTCTGGAGGTAAAACTTTTATCCCCATTCTTCGACATTCTTCAATGAATTGAACAATTTTATCGGTGTTGTTCAATTCGCTCGACATCGTAGCTGCCATAAATTCAGCGGGGTAGTGAGCTTTAAGGTAAGCAGTTTGATAGGCAAGGTAGGCATAAGCGACGGCATGGCTTTTATTAAATCCATAGGATGCGAATTTTTCAAGCATGTCAAAAATTTCCTCAGCGATTTTCCTGTCAATTCCATTTTTAAGTGCTCCTTGAATGAATTCATCTCTTTGCTTTGCCATTAACTCTTTATCCTTTTTACCCATTGCCCTCCTCATCAAATCAGCTTTTGCAAGCGAAAACCCAGCAATTTGATTGGCGATTTGCATTACTTGTTCCTGATAAACAATGATGCCGAATGTTTCTTTTAAAATTGGTTCGAGCTTTGGATGAAGGTATTCAACAGGTTTTCGGCCATGTTTCCTTTCGATATACTCATCAATCATCTCCATTGGGCCAGGTCTATAGAGAGCGTTCATCACAGCAAGATCATGAATGTTTGTCGGCTTTAACCTTCTAAGATATTCCTGCATTCCGGAACTTTCAAACTGGAAGACGCCAACCGTTTTACCTTCACCGAGGAGATTATAAGTTTCTTTATCATCAAGCGGAATTTCATCAATGTTTATCTCAATTCTGTAGTTTTGTTTTATCAGTTTCAATGTGTTAACTATGACTGTAAGGGTTCTCAGACCAAGTATATCAACTTTTAAAAGCCCCGCTTTTTCAAGGTAGTCTTTATCATATTGTGTCATTAATTCAGTTTGTGGGGTTTGATAAAGTGGCACATAATCGCTTATATCTCCAGGGGCGATGACAATTCCAGCAGCATGGGTTGAAGGATGTCGGTTTAGACCTTCAAGAATAAGTGCATATCTTACAAGTTCCTTTAATTTCGGGTCAGTCGTATTTTTAAGCCATTCCAGCTCCGGCGTCTCAAGTGCTTCGCTCAAAGGTAGTGGTTTCCCCTGATGAACAGGAATATTTTTTGTGATTGAATCAACGGTTTGAAGTGAAATTCCAAGAACCCTTGCGACATCCCTTATCACGGCGCGGGATGAAAGCGTCCCGAAGGTGATTATTTGGGCAACGGATTTTTCTCCGTATTTTTTCTTAACATAATCAATTACAAGCTCTCTTTTATCGTCAGCAAAGTCAACATCAATATCGGGCATTGAAACTCGTTCAGGATTTAAAAATCTTTCAAAAAGTAAACCATATTTCAGTGGATCAATATTTGTAATTCCAAGTGCGTATGAAACTATAGAACCCGCTGCTGAGCCTCTCCCAGGTCCAACAGCAACGCCCATTTTCTTTGCCTGATGTATGAAATCGTGCACAATTAAAAAATAGGTTGAAAATCCCATCTTTTTGATAACATCAAGTTCATACCTTAATCTATCTTCAATTTCCTTCGTTATGGTTTTGTATCTCTTTTGCAATCCTTCAAAGGCAAGTTTTTCAAGGTATTCATCTGGAGTTTCCACTCCTGCATCTTTTGGAATTGGGAAATGCGGGAGGTAATTTTTCCCAAGCTCAATTTCAAGATTGCATTTTTCAGCGATTTCAAGCGTTGCCTCAATCGCCTCGGGAAAATCTTTAAATGCTTGATACATTTCCTCCGAATTTTTGAAGTAAACCTGATCTGTTCCGTATTTTAGCTGGTAAATGTCTTTGACGGAGTTTTTGTCCTGAATTGATATGAAAATATTGTGGGGAATTGCATGTTCCTGCTTGAGATAATGGCAATCGTTCGTAGCAACAAGTTTTATTCCGAGTTCTTTTGCAAGTCGTGGCATTCCTTGCAAGACAGGTTGCTCTTTGTCTATAAAGTGATTTTGAATTTCAAGATAAAAGTCATCTCCGAATAGATTTTTAAACTTCATCGCCATTTTTTTTGCACCTTCGTAATCGCCATCGACAAGATAAGCGGAAACAACTCCGCCGATACATGCTGAAAGGGCTATGAGACCCTCATGGTACTTTTCGAGAACTTCAAAATCTATTCTTGGCTTGTAATAGAATCCTTCCGTATGCCCAATTGATATAAGTTTGCTTAAATTTTTCAAGCCAGTGCTATCCTTTGCGAGTAGAACAAGATGTTTGTAGTGGGTTTTCTTGTGTCTTACTGCAAGGTCTGACTCCTCGTCTTTGCTTCCCCTTGTTTTGTCAAATCTTGAACCATCTGTTACAATGTAAACTTCACTTCCAATTATCGGTTTTATCCCCGCTTCCTTTGCTTTTATATAAAATTCAAGTGCTCCGAACAAAACTCCATGGTCCGTTAGTGCAACTGCGGACATTTTATTCTGGACTGCGGATTCAATGATACCATCTATTGTGCTTATTGCATCAAGAATGCTATAGTGAGAGTGATTATGGAGGTGAACAAATTCAGGCATTTATCGCCCTAAGCTTTTGTTTAACAATCGGTAAATTTGAAGACATCCAAATATACACAACTGGAGTAATAAAAGTCAAGGTTCGGTCTTTGAGGCAAATATCTTGCAACAAAGTAGTGGCTTGATAAATTTAACTTTATGTTTTATATTTATACCGATAATCAGATTTTTCTTTTGTTGAAGGGGGCGGGAAAGGGTTACAAGTAGTTTTTTATAAAAATAGGTTGGCTTTGCTTTAATGAGCGGAAAAGCTTTTGCAGGTTTGATTGCATTTCTCATAATTTTGATCACCGGGATCTTAATTTACCTTAACGAACATGCAATCATAAGAAATTTTGAAAGCCGCGAAAGCGGCAAAATCAATGTTTTGTTTTCAAATTTAAAACACGCGATTAAGTCCCATCTTTTGAACGGGGAAAGTGAAAAATTTTTTGAATTTGTCCAAAGCTATAAGGATTTGCCGGGTGTAAAGTTAGTGGCAGTGTTTGACAGTTCGGGCAATATAATTTTTCATATGGGTGATCGAGGCGAGATCCCATCAAAATTATCATTATTCCAAGCTGATATTTTGCGGTATAGCCCCGAACGGAAAGTTTATGAAGTATTTTCTCGCGTTAGGGGTGAGAATGGTAAAAGTGTTGGGGTTATGCTTAAAGTTGATGTCACGCCTTACAGGGAGGGTATAGCTAGAACAAACTTGTTGATTTTTACCATCATTGCGCTCATTGTGATTTTTGGGTTTATCATGGTGGTTACAACTTTTACTAATAGGGTGATAAAACCGATATCAAGAGTTTCAGGACTTATGCAAGATGTAGCGCGAGGTGTTTACAATGTTCAACTTGAGGTTCCCCGGTCATCTGAGATTTATGAATTTGCTGAGAACTTTAATCAAATGGTTAAACTTCTCGATGAGAAAGAGGGACGACTTGAAAGGCAGAAATCCCAGTTTAAAATTATATCTGAAATTTCACGGCTTGGTCTTGATATAAAATCAGTTGAAGAGTTTTTTAAAAGTGTTGTCGTGATTATAAGAAGTGAATTTAACTTTTTGAATGTTACCTACTTTACCGTTGATTCATCGAAAAAGCTAAGGTTAGCCGCTATCTCGGGTTATCTTGAGGATTACATTGATGAGAACTATGTGATTGATGTCGGTTATGGGATCATTGGGTCGTCCGTTTTAATTGGGGATGTAATTGTTATAAATGATGTTTCAAAAAGTCCGCAGTTTGTTCCCCTTTATGACGCGCCCATCCAATCGGAGGTGGCGATACCTATTAGAAAGAAAGGTAAGATTGTTGGTGTTCTGGATATAAGCTCAGATAAAATGAATGCTTTCACTTCAGAGGATGTGAAAGTTTTCAAGACGATTGCGGAGACAATATCTCTTATACTTGAAAAGTTCGATTCTACAGTTGAAAATGTGAAACTTCTTTTCAAACTTGAATCGGTTTACAAGTTAACGCGCGATCTCGTTTTGATAAGGGATATTGATAAAATTTTTGAGAATGCAGCTAAAATAATTCATTCTGTCCTTGGCAAGAAAGAACTTGTTGTAGAAATTTATGAAAGGGTTGAGAACTTGCTTGTCATGAAAAGCATTTATGGCTCTCTGAAAGAGCCATTGCCATATGAGTATATCCAATCAGTTAATGAGGGTATAATTGGGAGAGCGGTCAGGGAGAAAACCTTGATTCATGTCCCGGATATTATACTTGAACCTAAAGCAGTAAGGTATTATAAAACCGTATCTTCAGAAATTGTCGTTCCTTTGATTGTGGAGAATGAAGTTATCGGGGCAATAAATTGTGAGGCTGGTGCTGTAAATGCTTTTGACAGTGTTGATATACTTGTCCTTCAAACGATCGCTGATACACTTTCAATAGCAGTTCATAACGCGCGGATGTATCAAAAAATTTCTGAGTCTGAGAATAAGTATAGAGCTATATTTGAAAATTCAAGTGAGGCAATTTTTAGGATTGATCAAAATGGACAATTCATCGAGATAAACCCAGCCTTTGTGAAAATTTTTGGCTTTGCTCCCGAAGATAAAGTTAGCCTTTACGACTTATTTATTTCAAGCCAAGAGGTTAAAAAATTTAAGGAAGAGCTTGAAAATTATGGCCAGATTTCTGGATTTGACGCTCAATTGAAAAATAAAGATGGGGAAACTTTAAATGTCAAAATCTCCTTGAAAATTTCATTGAAGACGGCGCTTGAAACTTATTATGATGGGGCTATAGTTGATTTAACTGATTACTTGAAAATGAGAGATAAAATCTATGAGGCTGATAAACTCCGTGGGCTTGCGCAAATAGCTGGCGGTATGGCGCATGAGTTCAATAATATATTTGCTGGGATTCTTGGTTCCGCTCAACTTATAAAAATGAAGTTTTCAAAAGAGGACAAAGTTTATCAGTGGGCTGACATAATTGAAAGGGCAACAATGCGAGGAGCTGAACTTGTTAAAAAGTTAATTGCCTATGCAAGGGGTGGTAAATTAAAAATTTCAAACCTCAATATCAACGAGGTAATTATTGAAACGCTCCAAAAATTTGGCCATGTTGGCGAAATTACTTTTAAAACAGAATTTGAGCCTCAAATACCTGAAATTCCTGGCGATCGTGAGCAGATAATTCAAGTTTTTTACAATATAATTCAAAATGGAATTGAAGCAATGGAAAACGGCGGGACTTTATATATAAAGACTGGTCATAAATGGTTTGATCAAAAGAGTGTAAATGATCCAGAGTTTGTTGCTGGTGAATATGTTTATGTTTCCATCTCAGATACAGGTATTGGCATGTCTGAAGAAATTTTAAGCCGAATTTTTGAGCCTTTCTTCACAACGAAAAGAGTATTGGGTAAAAGTGGACTTGGCTTATCAATGGTTCACGGGATTGTAAAGAATCACGGGGGTTATATAGCTGTGTCAAGCGTACCCGGAAAAGGTTCAACATTTGATATATTCTTTCCCGTTGGCGAGAAACTAAAGTAGTGAATTTTTAAAATTTAATCCGCTGTAGCTCAAGTATAGCGCCGTATCTAACCCCTCTATCGCTTGCAATTATTCTATCAAATTTAAATTTCTTCATAAAATCGCGTAGGATTAAAATACCAGCAAATATGACATCTTCCCTTCCCTTGGAGATTTGTGGAATCTTTTTAATCTCGTCGATACTGAGTTTTTTGAATTTATTATATATCTCATCAATTGTTTCAAAGCGCATCTCATGCATGTTAACTTTTTCTCCATCGTATGTTTCGAGCCTTAAGTCGTAAGCTGCGATCGTTGTAACGGTTGCTGCAACTCCTACAAGTGTTGAATCAGCGAAGTCAAACTTATCATTTATCTTTTCAAATTCATTATTGATAAAGTCACGGGCATATTTTATTTCCTCTTCAAGTGGCGGGAAATGCTTAAAAAATTTTTCTGTTATTCTCACCGTTCCAATGTTAAGTGATGCAAGATTTTTTATTTCAAAGCCAAGCCCATTTATTATCTCGGTGCTACCTCCGCCGATGTCGATTACGGTTATTTTTGAGTTTAAAATTTTATGGTCAAGGCCACTTACCGCTCCGAAATAAGTTAACCTTGCCTCTTCTTCGCCTGATATAACTCTGATTTTAATTCCAGTTTTTTGATATATAAATTCAATAAGTTGATCCCCGTTTTTTGCATCTCTTAATGCACTTGTTCCAATTGCTATAATCTTGTCAACATTAAAATTTTCCGCTGTCGCTTTAAATTCAATGATAGCGTTCAGAACTTTATCAAAAACTTCTTTTTGAATTAAACCACTTGCATCAATGTTTCGCCCAAGTCGTAGTATTATTTGAGCGTTATGTAATGGTATCACTTTATCTTTTTCAACCCTTGCGATTAAGAGAAGAGCTGTGTTTGTTCCAAGATCGATCGATGCAATTTTTACTGGTTCATTTCTTTGAGACAATTGCGAGCCATTCATTTTCTTTTAAAACATCAATTATCTCAAAATTATGGATCAATAAATGTTCTTCAATTGTTCCTTGATCTATGTCAAGATATCCCGATGTGATTAAAAAGCCCTTGTCTTTTAATTTCTCATAAAACTTGGGGATCATCTTAATTATCGCATTTTTATTTATATTTGCAAGGACGAAGTCAAAGTTTGTTTCGTTTACATCGTCAATTGTTCCAAGTATAACTTTAAATTTGTCCTTCACATTGTTAATCTCGGCGTTTTCTAGGGCGTTTTCGTAAGCCCAATGGTCGTTATCAACCCCTACGCATGTGTCAGCGCCAAGTTTAATTGCAGCTATTGAAAGTATTCCTGAGCCAGTTCCGACATCGAGAACCTTACATTTGGGATAGAGATATTTTTCAATTGCTTTGAGCATCAACCGAGTTGTTTCGTGATGTCCAGTTCCAAACGCCATCTTAGGGTCAATTTGAATGATTATTTTTCCTGGTTTATGGTATTGTTTCCATGTTGGTTTTATGACAAGCTTTTCTCCGACTTCAATTGGTTCAATGGTTTGTTGCCATATTTCGTTCCAGTTTTTCTCGACAATTTCCTTGATTGAAATTTTTACTTTTGTGTTTTCTTCTTGTAGATTTTGGATAAAGTTCAAAAGTTGATTTTTTATTGTTTCATTCCAATCTTCTTTTTTGAAATAACATTTGATCGAGTTTCCATCTTCCCAACACCCGATGCTCCCAAGTTCACCAGCAAAGTAAATTATTTCATCTTTTGCATCCTCGGGCGATTCTAAAATCGATATTTCGATCCAGGTTTGCATTTTACATTTTTTCTTTTTATTAAAGCAAGAGATGAACGTTATAATTGGGCACAGGAAAAACTGAAAAAGTTTTATTGTCAGTAGCAATTCAATTTATTTAAACTTTTGTTTTCTTGCAACAAAGCAAGTTTTTTTGTAAAATTGAGGTTGGAGAAAATAAAACCATTTCTTGAGATGAGAAAATTAATTTTACTTTTGATTTTAGGATTGAGTCAGGCATTTGCGGATAATTTTGTTTATGTGATAAAGATCGAGGGAACGATAAATCCAGCAACTGCTGAGTATATTTCAAGTTCAATAAGAAAGGCAGCGGAGGAAGGTGCTGAGTGTCTTATTATAGAGCTTGATACCCCTGGAGGTCTCCTTGAATCAACTCGAACTATTGTAAAAGCAATTCTTGGAGCTGAGATCCCAGTTGTGGTTTTCGTTTATCCGTCAGGTGCGCGTGCTGGTTCCGCTGGTGTTTTCATAACTCTTTCAGCTCATATTGCAGCTATGGCTCCGGGAACAAATATCGGTGCTGCTCATCCCGTTGGGATAGGTGGTATGGGGGATACATCAAAGGTGATGGAGCAAAAAATAACAAATGACGCTGCTGCTTTTGTTAGAACGATCGCTGAAAAAAGAAACAGGAATGTGAAATGGGCTGAAAGAGCTGTGCGTGAGAGTATTTCTTCAACAGAGACGGAGGCTCTGAAGGATAGCGTAATTGATCTGATCGCAAGGGATTTAAAGGATTTACTTGATAAGATTGATGGGAAGATTGTTAAAATTGATTCGAGAGAAAAGGTTTTGAAGACAAAAGATGCAAATGTAAAGTTTGTAGAGATGAATTGGCGCGAACGTCTTCTTGCATTGATAAGTGATCCCAACATTGCTTATATTTTGCTTTTGCTTGGAATTTATGGGATTTTGTTTGAACTTTATAACCCAGGTTCAATTTTCCCTGGTGTAATTGGTGCGATTTGCTTAATCCTTGCGTTTTATTCGTTGCAGGCATTGCCTATAAATTATGCAGGTCTTGCTTTGATAATACTTGGCATAATTTTGTTGATACTCGAAATTAAAATTGTAAGTCATGGACTTTTAACAGTCGGTGGCGCAATTTCATTGTTACTTGGCTCGATAATGTTAATAAATTCACCATTTGAACTCATGCAAATCTCTTTAACTGTTATAATAACTGCGGTCGCATTGACCGTTCTGTTCTTTCTTTTTGCAATAGGGATGGCTTTAAAGGCTCAGCAAAGAAGACCAACGACAGGCAAAGAAGCTCTGATAGGTGAAGTTGGTATAGCTCTTACTCAATTTAGCCCATCAAAAGATGGTTGGGCAACGGGTCAGGTAAGAGTGCATGGGGAAATATGGAGAGCGATAAGTCGAGATAAAATTGAGCCAAATGAAGAAATAGTTGTAAGGGGCGTTGAAGGTTTAACATTAAAAGTTGAGAAGGTGGACAGGAAAGAATAAAACTAAAAATTGGAGGTAAGTCATGACGATATCACTTTTAACCGTAGTTATAGTCTTTTTGATAATTATACTTTCAAGCGCTATAAGGGTGTTGCGTGAATATGAAAGAGGTGTTGTTTTCCGACTTGGCAGATTGATAGGTGCAAAAGGACCTGGTCTTATATTGTTAATTCCAATAGTTGATAAAATGGTTAAAGTGAGTTTAAGAACTGTTGTTCTCGATGTTCCGCCACAAGATGTTATAACGAAGGATAATGTTTCAATTAAAGTTAACGCTGTTGTTTATTTTAGAGTTGTTGATCCTGAGAAAGCCGTCGTTGAAGTTGAGGATTACTTATATGCAACATCACAGTTATCGCAAACCACCCTTAGAAGTGTCTTGGGACAGAGTGAGCTTGATGAAATTCTTGCTGAAAGAGAGAAAATCAATCAGAATCTTCAGCAGATAATTGATGCACATACTGATCCATGGGGAATTAAAGTTTCAATGGTTGAAATCAAGCATGTTGATCTTCCAGTTGAAATGCAAAGGGCTATGGCAAGGCAAGCCGAGGCCGAAAGAGAAAGAAGGGCTAAGGTTATCAACGCTGAAGGGGAATATCAAGCAGCGCAACGTCTTGCTGAAGCAGCTCAGATAATAGGGCAATATCCAACTGCGATTCAGTTAAGGTTTTTACAAACATTATCTGAGGTTGCATCCGAGAAAAATTCCACCACTATTTTCCCGATACCGATTGAACTTATAAGGCCATTCATTGAAACTGGGGACAGAAAAAAATAGGGAGAGCTTGATTTGAATTTACTTGTTGTTGGGTCAGTAGCACTTGACACAATTGAGACACCCTTTGCGAAAGCATCTGAAACACCCGGAGGTTCTGCGCTTTATATTTCAATTTCAGCGAGTTATTTCACTAGATCAATTGGGCTTGTTGGAGTTGTAGGGGATGATTTTCCGAAAGATGTTATTGAAGATTTGCGCAGTAGGGGCATTGATTTAAAAGGGCTTCAAATTGTAGATGGAGGGAAAACATTTAGATGGGGCGGAAGGTATCATTATGATATGAATACGCGAGAAACTTTATTTACTCATTTAAATGTTTTCTCCAATTTTAACCCCACAATACCCAGTGAGTTTAAATCAAGCAAGTATGTTTGCCTTGGTAACATTGACCCTGTTCTTCAAATGGAAGTTCTTAAACAAGTGGAAAGCCCAAAGCTTGTCATTGCAGATACAATGAATTTTTGGATAGAGCGAAAATATGGTGAACTTCTTGAGACATTAAAGCATGTGAATGTTTTGATTGTAAATGATGCCGAAGCCAGGCAAATTGCAATGGAACCGAATTTGATAAAGGCGGGCAAGAAAATCCTTAAACTTGGTCCTGATGTGGTGATAATTAAAAAGGGTGAACATGGCGCTGTTTTAATTATTGATGGCACAATCTTTACAGCTCCAGCTTATCCGATTGAATCCATTCAGGATCCCACAGGTGCGGGAGATTCATTTGCTGGAGGTTTTGCTGGATGGATTGCAAAAACCGATGATATCTCGGAAGAAAATTTGAGAAGAGCTGTAATTTATGGAAGTACAATCGCTTCGTTTTGTGTTGAGGATTTTGGGATTAACAAAATTAAAAATTTATCCTGGGATAAAATCCAGGAAAGATTTATGGCTTTTCGTGAATTGATGAGATTTGAAGTTGAGTGAAAGATACAGACAGTTATGGAAGCAAGAGTGTTAATATAGAAACTTTATCAATTGGCACAACAAAATTTTGAGAGTTGATGTGAGAAAGGGTTGGTTTATTTTGTTCGTTTTATGCTTTTTAAGTTATAATTTAAAAGCATTTCAATACGGCGCTCAAAAATTTTTGATGAATGGTAACCCAACGCTTATAGGAATCGATGCTGGAATGTTTCAAGACACAAATACGAGATTTAAAATTGACCTGTCTGGAAAATGGCTCGCAAAAATTCAGGGAGATAAAAAATGGTTTGAAGTATTGGTTCCGTCCGCTTATGATTTCACGGGGAAGGTGACATTTAGAAAAAGTTTTAATCTTGCCGATACATTAGTTAACAATAAGACTATATTTCTCGTTGCATATGGAATAAACTACGAATGTCAAATTTTTATCAATGGGCAGTTCATCGCAAGACATTCAAGTGGCTATACATCTTTCGTCGTTCGGATTCCAGAGAGAGCGCTAAATGTCGGAGAAAATACTATTGAGATTCGCGTTAGCAATGAGCTTAATTCAAAGACAACGATTCCATTGCGACATCAAGTTTGGGCGTGGAGAAATTACGGCGGAATTTTCAGAGATATCTATATTCTTGTGACCCCTAAAGTTTGGGTTGATGATGTCAATGTTAAATATTCATTTACTTCAAATTTTTCAATTTTGAATGGGGAAGCTGAAGTTTATTTTTCTTCTGGTGAGATTTCAAAATTTTTTGAAAACAAGAATTTTGATGTCAAACTTCAGATATTCGAAAAGTTGGATGGAACTTTTGTCACCGAGACCGCTCCTGTTAGGTTTTTCATCGATGATTTCAGAAGCTTGAGGGTGAAGATTCCGTTTACAATTCTTAATCCGAAGTTGTGGTCCCCGGAATCACCGTCGCTTTACATTTTAAAGTTGGTTGTTACAAATCTTGGTAAGGTCGTTGATGAATTTATCGTTGTCACTGGATTTAGGGAGTTAAAAATCAGCGGTGGTGATATTTACTTAAACGGCCAAAGAATTATTCTGCGAGGGATTTCAAGACACGAAGATCATCCAAAGTTTGGGAATGCCCTAACTTATGAGGAAATGGAGAGGGACATAATTTTGATAAAGAACATGGGTGCTAATTCAATTCGGCTTGGGCATTATCCGGCGCATCCATATGTTTTGAACTTGTGCGATAGATATGGGCTTTTGGTTCTTGAGGAGATACCTGTGTGGAATGTTCCAGTGGATATTTTAACAACGGAAAGATTTATCTCGCTGGCTAAGGATTATATTTCGGAAATGATCAATAGAGATAAAAATCATCCAAGTATTTTAGCCTGGGGAATTGGAAACGAATTTGATTCCGCGGACAAAGAAGCGAGGAAATATGTTGCGGAAATGACAAAGTTTGCAAAATCAATCGATGATAGACCTGTTTATTATGCGTCCAGGATGATAAGGAATGATGTTTGTGTGGATTTAGTTGACATGGCTTGTGTAAATGTTTACATAGATAATCTTGAAAAGTTTTCCGAAAATGTGGAATATTGGAAGAAAAGATATGAGAACAAGCCGGTCATCATAACTGAGTATGGCAAGGCAGTTCAGATAGGTAATCGGAATGGTTATGCTGATCCGCTTTCATATGAGAGCCAAGCGAAATATATACTTGATAGATACAGAATAATTCAAGAAATGGATTTTGATGGTTCATTTGTTTGGATTTTTTCGGACTGGCGAGGGGAAAGACCAGTTATGACAATTCCTAATCCAGATCTTTATCTCTACACCATGGGAGTTGTCTCGTATAATAGGGAGAGGAGGCCATCTTATGAGGTTTTGAAAGCACTTTATACTGATGGGAAGATTCCAACCCTTGCAATCGGTGATTATTCAGAGGATATGCCTATTGTTTATCCCGTAGTTGGGATAATACTTTTGCTTTTTCTTTCTTACATTTATTATTCATATCGCTGGTTCAGAGAAAATTTCAATAGGGCGATATTTAGACCGTATAATTTCTTTGCTGATGTAAGGGATCAAAGTCAGATTTCATTTGGTCAAACAAGCATACTTGCTTTGATAATTTCAACGACGCTTGGTGCTTTCATCTCCGGCGTTCTCAATAGGTTAAAACAAAATGAATTTTTTGATTATATTTTGACACATTTAATTTTTGTTGACTGGTTAAAGGTGAAGCTAATTTCAATGATATGGTTTCCTTTTACATCGGTGATTTACTGTTCTTTGTTTTCATTTGTTTTGATTCTAATCTTGACCTTTATTGTGCAATTTTTCTCTATGTTTGTCACCGTTAGGGTGTTTTTAAATCACTCTTATTCTGTTGTTGTTTGGTCATTTCTTCCGGTTATATTTTTGATTCCGATTGATATGATTTTATATCGGGTGATAGGAAGTTTGGGCACGGGATTTATGATAGTTGGGTTTGGTTTGTTTATTGTTTTAATTTCACTAAGTAGGTTGATGAAGGGAATTTCGATAATTTACGAAGTAAGTCAATGGCGTGTTTCAATTTTTTCGCTTGTTTTAATTTTAATTTTGCTAACCGCACTTTCAATTTTTTACGACTATAAATTTTCAACTTTTGCATATTTAAAGTTTTTATCAAATATTTTGAATAGTGTAAAATAAAAGGGTGACCTGGGTAAATGTATCTTTCACGACTTGAAATATTTGGATTTAAATCATTTGCTCATAAAGTTGAGTTAAAATTCAACGGCGGGATAACAGTTATAGTTGGTCCAAATGGATGCGGTAAAACAAATATAGTTGATGCAATAAGATGGGTTCTCGGGGAGCAAAGGGCGAGCATTTTAAGGAGTGACAAGATGGAGGATGTTATTTTTAATGGGACAAGGAACAGAAAACCACTCGGAATGGCGGAGGTCTCTATCACGATAGAGAATACGAAGGGGATACTTCCAATGGAGTACGCTGAAGTTACAATAACAAGACGAATTTTCAGATCCGGTGAGAGCGAGTATTTTCTTAATAAAGTTCCGTGCAGATTGAAGGATATAATTGACCTATTTGCGGATACCGGGATGGGAGCAAATGCTTATTCGGTGATTGAACTAAAGATGATAGAATCGCTTTTAAGCGAGAAAGCGGAGGAGAGAAGAAAGCTTTTTGAAGAGGCGGCTGGCATAACTAAATATAAGCAAAGGAAGAAGGTAACTCTTAGAAAGATAGAAGATGTCAAAGGAGATCTTTCGAGGATAAATGACATAATTCGGGAGGTTCAGAAAAATGTCGCTTCCCTTGAAAGGCAAGCTAAAAAGGCGGAGAAGTACAATCAAATTTTTGAGGAGTTGAAAAGTAAAGAAATTGAACTTTTGGAAAAAGAATTTTCTGAATTTCACAGAACCTTGATTTACCTTGAGGAAACATTGAATAGGGAGCGAAGTAAAAAAATAAGCGTTGGTGATGAGCTTTCAAAGGGGGAACAGATTCTTGAGGTGTTAAAGAATGAGCTTAAAACAATTGAGGAGCAGGTCGAAGAGATACATTTGAAAATTGAAACGAGCAATAGAGAATTAAGTTTAACGGAGCAGGAAATTGTTCTTTTGAAGGAAAGGAAGAAAATGCTTATGGAAAGAATTGAAAAAATGTCGCAGGATAAAGTTAATTCCCAACATCTGCTTTACGAGCTAAATCAGAAAGTCAACGAAAAGAAATTATTGTACGATGCCAATTTAATTGAAAAGGAAAAAGTAGGAAGTGAATTTAGTGAGAAGAAGAAAGAGCTTGATGGGATATCGAAGAACCTTGATGAAAAGAGAATCTTTGTGAAGAATTTGAACGAGGCTTTGATTAATAAGATGAACGAAATTTCACGCAAGAGAAGCGAAATTGAGAAAATCAAAGCGAGGGTGGAGAATCTCAGAGGGAAAGTTGATTTGTTAAATGATGAGCGAATGGCATACGAGAAAGAAATAAGTGAAGCCGAAATTGAGTTAAACACTTGCTTTGAAAAAAGGGCAACGCTTTTGAATGAACTAGCAAACGCCGAAAGGATATTCAACGAGATGGAGATTTTAAGAAAAAGCTTGGAAACCGAGATTGAAGAGTTGCAGAGGAAATCGTTTGAGATTCAAAATGAATATGAGAAGAAAATCTCGAAGATTGATTTTTTGAGGGAGTTGGTTGAAAAACATGTCGATTTGCCGGAGGGTGCTCAATTCCTTGTACAGAATTATAATTCAAGTTTTAAAAGTGTTTCCGATGTGATTGAAGTTGAACCTGAATTTTCACTTGCAATTGAATCAGCGCTTGGGGAATCAGCTGGTTATTTGATCGTTGATACTGTTGAGGAGGCTGAAAAAGCCATTGATGTTTTAAAATCTCAAAATAAAAGCAAAGTTACATTTATTTGTCTTGATAAAATTCGTGAAAATTATGCTTCCAATTTGCCGGTTCGAGGTGACGGGATAATTGGTTGGGCGAATGAGATAGTTTCGTGCGAAAGGAAATTTAAAAAGGTGATAGATCTTCTGCTCGATGAATTTATAGTTGTGAAGGATAGAAGTTCAGCGTTTGAAGCTTTGAAAAATTATGGTAGTGTTAAGTGTGTAACGCTTGAAGGCGAGATCTTCACTGATGAAGGTTTAATTAAAGGTGGGAGCACGAATGGGTCATCCCAAAGTATCATTGGGAAGAGAAAACAAATTGAAACCCTTGAAAGGGAAGCGGAAAGACTTAAGAATGAACTAAATCGCATTCAAAACGAGGTTGATAAAAAAATTCGAGAAATTGATGCCATAAATTTGAAAGAACTGTCCGATGTTGTGAAAAATATACAAATCTCCGTCACTGAAGTTGAAAAGATAATAAATCAATTGGAATATAGAAAAACAAAGGCGCTGGAAAGCATTGCTAATATTGATAGGGAGAAAATCGAAATTGAAAAGGAAATGAGCACACTTTCGGAGGTTTTGACATCTCTTGAGGGTGAAGTTGTGCTCCTTGAAAAGGAAAAGGAGAAAATTGAGTATGATCTTTCCATCGCAACTTCTGAGTTTGAGGCTCTTGAAAGGGAGTGGAGTTTAAAAGCGAAGTACTTGACCGAGCTCAATATCAATCTTGTCTCAATTGAAAATGAAGAGAAAAATCTTGAATCGGAGATAAAACGGTTGGAGGATGAAATTGCAAAGGTTTCTTCAAAGATAAGCGAATATGATATTGAGATCGAAGAGGTGAAGCTTCAGATCGAGAATATCGAATCTAATCTTGTTGAATTGAATGATAGACATAAAATGCTTGAGGAAGAAATTTCAATGCTTCGGGAAAGGTTAAAAGAGGTTCAATCTCAACACAGTGAAAAAGTAGCTGAAATTCAAAGTTTGGAAAGAAAAATTAGGGAGGAAAGAGCAAAGTATGAAGAATATATTAGCGCAACACATGACATTGAGATGAAGATAAACGAAATAAAATTGAGAATGCAAAATCTAAAAGAGAGGGCAAGGGAAGAATATCAGATTGAGCTTGAATATAAGGAATTTGAAAATTATAACATTGCGGTTTTAAAGGAGGAAGTTGAAAATTTAAAGGCGAAGTTGAAACTTCTTGGACCAGTGAATTTACTTGCTTTTAATGATTATCAAGAGGAAAAGAAAAGACTTGAATTTTTACTATCGCAGAGGGAAGATTTACTTGAATCCGAGAAGACGCTGAAAGAAACAATTGAGGAGATAAACACGACTGCGGAGAGAAAGTTTCTTGAGACATTTGAGAAGATAAGAGAAAATTTCAAAAAGACATTTGAGACGCTTTTTGGACCTGAGAGTGAAGCGGATTTAAGGCTCCTTCCTGATGAAGATGGGAGAATCGATCCGCTTGAATCAAAAATAGAGATAATGGCAAAGCCGAAGGGTAAGAGGTTGCAATCAATTGACCTTTTATCAGCTGGTGAAAAGACATTAACTGCTATAGCACTTTTGTTTGCTATTTACCTTGTTAAACCAAGTCCATTCTGTGTTCTTGATGAGGTTGATGCGCCACTTGATGACGCAAACATTGATAGGTTTATAAATCTTTTAAAAGTCTTTTCTAAAGACACACAGTTTATCATAGTTACGCATAATAAAAAGACAATGGAGGCAGCTGATACATATTACGGTGTGACAATGGAAGAAGAAGGGGTTTCCAAAATAGTATCGGTCAGATTTAAACAAGGAGTTGAGCAGGGTTGAGTATGAACATCAAAGTCTTTTGCGATTTTGACGGGACTATAACAAAAAACGATGTTGGGGATTTATTTTTCGAGACATTTGGAGATAAAGAGTATTATTTGGAGCTTGTTAAGAAATGGCGTGATTATGAGATTTCTTCTATTGAAATGTGGGAAAGGGCTGTAGAGAGAGTCAGAGTTAATAAGGAAGAGGCTGAAAAGTTAATGCTCTCGCAGGAGATTGATCCTTATTTTGTTGAGTTTGTGAAATGGGCGAAGGGAAAGGGGATTGAGATTTTTATTTTAAGCGATGGATTTGATTTTTACATAAGGAGAATTCTTGAAAAATATAATTTATCCGATGTTAAGTTCTTCTCTAACAGGTTATGGGTTGAGGACGGGAGAGTAAATCTTGCTTTTCCTTATCCTGATTCAGTTTGCCGTATTTGTGGCAATTGTAAACGAAACCATATGTTGACGCTTTCAGGGGATGAAGATATAATTGTTTATATTGGCGATGGATATTCGGATAGATGTCCTGTGGAGTATGCTGATGTTGTCTTTGGAAAGAAAGAGTTGTTGAAATATTGCAGAGCCAAAAACATTCCTGTTTATGAGTTTGAAACATTTAAGGATGTGATGGAGCAGTTTGAGAGGTTTTTGAGCGGTCGAAAGAAACTGCGCAAGAGGTGGCAGGCGGAGTTAAAACGGAGAGAGGTTTTTACAAGGGAATAATTTTTAAATAAAAGGGTTAATCTACAGTGAGCTCTGACTTCAGACAGAAGATTTTTTCCTACAGAAGTTATACCCCAATTCCATTCCTGATCGTCATGGTCATTTTTGCAAATCCAACTTTGTTAAGTTTAGTGGTTGGTTTTATCATTGCTTTGGTGGGTGAATTGATAAGAATTTGGGGAGTTGGATATGCTGGATCTGAAACGAGGACGACAGGTCCAGTTGGTGGGAGTAAACTTGTTACGAATGGACCTTATGCTTATGTTCGTAATCCGCTTTACATTGGGAATATGCTAATTTATCTCGGCTTTGGTGTTATGTCGATGGCTCTTTTTCCATATTTTCAAATTGCTGGTTTAGTTTATTTTTTTATTCAATACTATTTAATCGTAACGCTTGAGGAAGAGTATTTGAGCAAAACATTTGCCGATGAATACGAGCGATATTTCAATAATGTTCCAAGGTTTATACCGAGATTAAAAAAATATGAGTTTGCTGGAAATTTAAAGTTTGATTTAAAGGAAGCATTGAGATCGGAGCGAAGAACCTTACAAGCATTCTTCGGCGTCACATTTTTAAATGTTTTTATTTTTCTCTTAAAAAATAACCTTTCAACTTCGTAAAGTCATGAAGAGATTGATGGTAGTGACCGGCGAAGCTTCGGGTGATTTGCACGCTGGTAAGGTTGCCTGTGCGATTAAAAAAATTAACCCTGAGTTTGAAATTTTCGGAGTCGGTGGGGAAAAGATGCGAAAATGTGGGGTTGAGATAATTTATGATATCTCGGCGATATCCTTCATTGGTTTTGTCGATGTGCTCAAAAATTTAAAAAAAATTATACATTTTGAAAATTTATGCAAAGACGCATTGTTAAGTCGTAAACCTGATGCTGTTTTGCTTGTTGATTACCCAGGTTTTAATTTAAGATTTGCTAAGTTTGCCAAGGAAAATGGATTTAAGGTTTTTTATTATATTGCTCCACAAGTTTGGGCGTGGGGAAGGGGAAGGGTTAACATTTTGAGAAATTATGTCGATGAACTCTTTGTTATATTTAGGTTTGAGGAGGAATTTTTCAGAAGATATAAAGTTAAGGCTGAGTTTGTTGGGCATCCACTTCTTGAGGATTTGAAAGAGGTGGAATTTTTAAAAGCCGAAGATTTTTTTGATAAGTATGAAATTGAAAAGAAAAAAATTGTTTCATTTTTTCCGGGGAGCAGAACCCATGAGGTAAGGATGATGCTCGAAACAATGATGGATGCCGCTGAGGTAATAAAAAATTTTGATGTTGAGGTTATCTTTAGCAAAGCGAGATCAGTTAATGAATCCGAAATAAGAAAGATTGTTGGGGAAAGATTTGATAAGTTTAAATTTGTTGAAGACTCTCATTTGCTTTTAAAGTTTTCTCACATTGCTATTGTTAAAAGTGGAACAACATCGCTTGAGGCTGGAATACTTGGCATACCTATGATTGTGTGCTATAAAACTTCGTTTTTAAACTATATCATTGGTAAAACCCTTATTAAGACAGATGTAATTGAAAGTATCGCCCTTCCAAACATAGTGCTTAACAGAAAGGTTGTCCCTGAATTAATTCAGAATGATTTCACGAAGGAAAAAATTTTAAGTGAGGTTGAAAGATATCTCTTGGATGAGAATTTGTATCAGAGTGTGAGAAATGAACTTTTAAAAATCAAGCAACTGCTTGCTCTTGAAACCGACGGCAGGACGGCTTCTGAGATCGTTGCCGAAAGGATTATCTCAAAATTGTGTTGAGTTTAGTGTTTATGAACAGAACTTTTTTTAAAGCGTGGCGAAATTTAAGGTATTTTTTATTTCCCCTTTCGCTTTTTTATGGATTGGCGGTTGTAATTAGAAATTTATTTTATGAATGGGGAATTTTTAAGGTTAAAAAACTTCCACGACCTGTTGTTTCAGTTGGAAATATAATGGCTGGGGGAACAGGTAAAACTCCAATGGTTGAGTGGATTGGACGATATTTTTCTTCCCTTGGGAAAAGAGTTGCGATTTTAAGTCGTGGATACAAAAGGAGAACCAAGGGCTTTGTTCTTGTAACGGATGGAGTAAAGATTTTTGCAAATCCAGATGAGTGTGGTGATGAGCCATTTCAGATGGCTTTGAAATCAATTGAAGAGAAGCTGGGTTGGATTGTTGCGGTTTGCGAAGATAGATATTCTGCTGGGTTAAAAATTCTTGAAAAGTTTGAAGTTGATGTTTTTTTACTTGATGATGGTTTCCAAAGGAGAGATTTATATAGGGATGTTGATATCGTGATTATTTCAGGTGATGAACTTGGGGAGTTTTTAATTCCAGCTGGATTAAAACGAGAGCCATTTTCTTCGCTGAAAAGGGCGGATGTAGTATGTGTTTGGGGTGATATCGGAAAAGCAGATAAGTGGAACCGCTATCTCGACGGAAATAAAGTAATAGCGAATTTTGACTATGAGCTTCTTGAAATACGGAAATTTTTTGATTATATTTTAAGCAAAGAAGAGTTTGAAGGTAAGAAAATAATAGCTTTTTCAGGCATCGGAAAACACATAAAATTTATAAAACTATTGAAAGACAATAATTTTATAATCGAAAAAGATTTTGAGTTTCCCGATCACTACAGGTATAATTGGCGGGATATTGAGAAGTTGATCAATATCTTGAAAACGACAAAAGCGGAGTTTATCATCACAACTGAAAAGGATTATGCAAGGTTGTTCAATGTGAGGGAGTTGGAAAAATTTCCTTTTTTTTATGCGAGGATTCAAGTGAAATTTTTAAATGGGGAGGAAAGTCTAAAACAAAAGCTTTTAGGGTTGATTTAAATGATAAAGGTAGGGGTTTCTTATTGCGATAGCAAGCTTGAAAATTATATCAACTGGTTGAAAATGGCGCCTGTTGAAGTTGAGCCAGTAGTTTTGTCATATAAAGAACTTAACGCTGAGGAATTGAGGAAGTGTGATGCTCTTTTGCTTACGGGTGGAGATGATGTTCATCCAGAGTTTTACGGTGAGCCAGAAAGAGAGGGTGATAAGTATAACCGTGAGAGGGATTGGTTTGAGTTTAAACTACTTGACATTGCTTTTTCTAAGAATTTGCCAATTCTTGGGATTTGTAGGGGATTACAGTTGACAAATGTTTATTTGCGTGGGAGTTTGATTTTTGATATTCAGACGGTCGTTGGAACGAACCATCGTAAAGATGAAAACACTGGGGAAGACAGATTGCATGATGTTTTTGTTTTTGAAGACTCGAAGTTATTTAAAATTGTAGGAGAGAAAGGGGGAATTGTAAACAGCAGTCATCATCAGTCGGCAGATAGGGTCGGTGAAAACTTGCGTATAAATGCAAAGTGTAGCGATGGTGTGATTGAAGGGCTTGAGTGGGCTGGGGATGATAGATTTGTTTTGCTTGTACAATGGCATCCTGAGAGGATGAAAGATTCCCGAAGCATTTTTTCAAAAAATTTGCTTGATGCATTTATAAATTCGATAATTCAAAAATAAACTTGGAGTTAGCACAATGGCAAAAAAATATGTTTATTTTTTTGGTGGCGGTAAGGCTGAGGGAACGGCTGAGATGAAGAAACTTCTTGGGGGTAAAGGTGCAAATCTTGCTGAGATGACAAACATTGGTTTGCCTGTGCCACCTGGGTTTACAATTACGACGGAAGTTTGCAGTTATTATTACAAGCATAATCAAACATATCCAAAGGGCCTTGAGGAACAGGTTAAAAAAGCACTTGCAAAGGTTGAAAAACTTGTTGGGAGAAAATTTGGTGATCCTAAAAATCCACTTCTTGTTTCTGTCAGATCAGGAGCTCCAGTTTCGATGCCTGGGATGATGGATACGATTTTAAATCTTGGATTGAATGACGAAACTGTTAAAGGTTTGATCGAGCAGACGCGCAATGAAAGATTTGCATGGGATGCGTATAGAAGATTTGTTCAAATGTATGGTGATGTTGTTCTTGGTTTGAAGCCTGAAACCAAAGAGGAAAGAGACCCATTTGAGGTTTTAATTGAGGAGAAAAAGAAAGCCAAAGGTGTGGAGCATGATATTGATCTTACCGCAGATGATTTGAAAGAGCTTGTTTATGAGTTTAAAGATTTGATAAAGAAAAAAAGAGGAGTTGAATTTCCAGAAGACCCGTGGGAACAATTATGGGGAGCAATCGGTGCTGTTTTCAGATCATGGATGAATCCAAGGGCTATTGCTTATAGAAAAATTTATAACATCTCGGATGATATGGGGACAGCTGTAAATGTTCAAACGATGGTTTTTGGAAATATGGGTGATGATTCTGGGACTGGAGTTGCGTTTACGAGAAATCCCGCTACAGGTGAGAATGAGTTTTATGGTGAATTTTTGATGAATGCCCAGGGTGAGGATGTAGTCGCGGGGATAAGAACACCACTTCCGATTTCAAAATTGAAAGAAGTTATGCCGCATGTTTATGAACAACTTCTCGAGGTAAGGAAAATTCTCGAGAGTAGGTTAAAAGATATGCAAGATATTGAGTTTACAATAGAGCGTGGAAAACTTTACATGTTGCAAACGCGTGCTGGAAAGAGAACGGGGTTTGCTGCGATAAGAATAGCAGTTGATATGGTTGAGGAAGGGTTGATAACGAAAGAGGAGGCTTTGTTGAGAATAGAGCCAGATGCCTTGAATCATCTTTTAAGGCCAATTTTTGATGCCGTTGAAAAGGAATCAGCAATTAAGAATGGGCGTTTGCTTGCAAAGGGATTGCCAGCAGGTCCGGGTGCTGCGACTGGTAGAGTTGTTTTTCATTCCGAAGACGCCGAAGAATGGGCAAGGCGTGGTGAAAAGGTTATCTTAACAAGAATAGAAACTTCGCCGGACGATATAAGAGGCATGTACGCTGCTGAAGGTATATTAACATCGCGTGGTGGCATGACATCACACGCAGCACTTGTTGCAAGGCAAATGGGGAAGGTTTGCGTTGTTGGGTGCGGAGCTCTTGATATTGATTATGTTAAGAAAGAGATAAGAGTTAATGGTCAGGTTATAAAAGAAGGGGATTACATTTCAATCGATGGTTCAACGGGTGAAGTTATACTTGGGAAAATAACCACAAAGCCAAGTGAAGTTTTACAGGTTCTTGTTGAGAAGACACTTGACCCTGAGAAAGCCCCTGTTTATAAACAATTTGAAAAGCTAATGAAATGGGCTGATGAAGTAAGAAGGTTGAGGATCAGAACTAATGCTGATCTTCCAAAACAAGCAGAGGTTGCGGTTGCATTTGGGGCTGAAGGAATTGGATTGACAAGAACTGAACATATGTTCTTTGAGGGGGATAGAATCATCTCAATGAGAAAAATGATACTTGCAGATACAAAGGAAGAAAGAGAGGCAGCTTTAAATGAACTTTTGCCTTTGCAGAGGGCTGACTTTTACGGGATTTTTAAGGTTATGGGTGATAGGCCAGTGACGATAAGGACGCTTGATCCACCACTGCATGAATTTTTACCACATACAGATGAAGAAATAAAAGAATTTTCTGAGAAGACGGGAATACCAGAAGAAAAAATTCGAAGGAAAATTGCTGAGCTTAAGGAATTCAACCCGATGCTTGGTTTTAGAGGTTGCCGACTTGGAATTGTCTATCCAGAGATTACGGCGATGCAAACGAGAGCTATTATAGAGGCAGCCTGTGATGCAGCCAAAGAGGGAATAAAAGTCAAACCAGAGATAATGATACCACTTGTTGGTCATGTGAATGAGCTTAAAAATCAAGAGAAGATCGTTCGTGAAGTCGCTGAAAAGGTTATGGAAGAAAAGGGTGTTAAAGTTGAATATTCGGTTGGTACGATGATCGAGGTTCCAAGGGCAGCTATAACTGCGGATGAAATAGCAACCGTTGCTGAGTTCTTCTCATTTGGGACAAACGATTTAACGCAGATGGGTATGGGACTTTCAAGGGATGACTATGAAAAATTCATTTATAAATATCTTGACTTCGGAATTTACGATAAGGACCCATTCCAGACGATTGATGTAAAAGGAATTGGAGAATTGATGCGAATTGGAGTTGAAAAAGGTCGCTCGGTAAGACCAAACTTGAAGATTGGAATTTGTGGAGAGCACGGTGGTGATCCCGCGACGATTGAGTTTTGCCATAGGATTGGACTTGATTATGTAAGTTGTTCACCATATCGTGTTCCTATAGCGCGACTTGCTGCTGCAAGAGCTGCGTTACTTTATGATGGGATTAAGAAAGTATCGGTGAAGAAGACAAATAAGAAAGCTGTGAGCAAGGTTAAACAAAGATCCAAAGGAAAGGCTAAAGTTAAAGCAAAGTAAAAAATTGGCGGGGGAGTTTACCCCCGCTTTTAAATTTAAAAATTTAAGCTTTAGAGTATCATGAAACTTTCAGAATTTAACTATCAGCTTCCGAAGCATTTGATTGCGAAATATCCAGTTGAGCCAAGAGATAGTGCAAGGTTGCTTGTTGTCGACAGGAAGACGAAAACATTTGAGGATAAGGTTTTCACTGATATAATTGATTACCTTGAGGAAGGAGACTCTCTCGTTGTGAACAAAACTAAGGTTTTTCCAGCAAAATTAATTGGGCGAAAGGAAAAGACAGGTGCAAAAATTGAGATACTTTTGCTTCGGGAGTTAAATCCTGAGGAGCATTTATGGGATGTTCTTGTTGAGCCAGCTCGAAAAGTTAGAATCGGAAACAAAATTTATTTTGGTGATAATAACGAAGTGTATTGTGAGGTCATTGATAATACAACTTCGCGCGGGAGGACATTAAAGTTTCATTATGAAGGTGATTTCTTTAAGTTTGTGGAGAAGTACGGTTTAGTTCCGCTCCCACCTTATATAAAAAGACAGCCAGAGGAAGGCGACAAAGAATGGTATCAAACTGTATATGCTGAGGTTATCGGCTCGGTTGCAGCTCCGACGGCGGGATTACATTTTACAACGAGATTGCTTAAGAGAATTGAGAAAAAAGGAGTTAAAATTGTCCCAATTGTCCTTCATATTGGGATTGGAACATTTAGAAAAATTGAGGTTGAAGATTTAAGCAAACATAGGATGGATTCAGAATACTTTGAAATTTCGCCTGAAAGTGCTCGCATGATAAATGAAACAATTGATAAAAGAAAAAGCGTAGTTGCTGTTGGAACAAGCGTTGTTAGAGCCCTTGAGTCAAGTGTAACCGCTGATGGTCATGTTAAACCTTATAAAGGATGGACCGACAAGTTTATTTATCCACCCTATGATTTTAAGATCGTTAATAAACTTATAACCAACTTTCATATGCCTGAATCAACGCCGCTTATTCTTACTGCTGCATTTGCAGGGCTTGATCTTTTAATGCAGGCGTATAAACATGCCATCAAAAGTGGATATAGATTTTTGAGCTATGGGGATGCAATGCTTATAGTCTAAAACTAACCTTTCACCCTCCAATGAGAACCTTTGTTTTTATTGTTATAAATCTTTTGATCTTTTTTGTTTTCGTTAACCTTGTTAAAAAGAAGAATTTATTAAGTTATTTCGACTCGGGGCGTTGGTGGATAACATGGTTTGCCGTTGCTATTATAACTTTGATGGATGAGCTTACATCTATTTATTATGCTCCTTTTGAGGCGTACAGATTTATTGGTATAAAGGCGATTGTTTATATTGCCCTTACTTCTCTTTTCATTCGTTTTCTTTCAACTCGAATGGTCGAAATAGCGGAAATTCTTGAAGTTCATGGTATAAAAGGTGGCGGGGTTTATTCATTCTCGTATCTTGTCCTTGGTCCGACAATTTCTTTCATAGCGGTTGCTTCAATACTTGTTGTGTATATCTTAACAGCTTCGATCTCAACTGTAAGCGCTGTTGAAAACGGCCTTGCATTTATATTGATTCCATCTCATTTAAAATTTTTATTGAAAATTCTTGTCGTTTGGTTTATAGCTGGTCTTAACATACTTGGTATAAGGGAAAACGCAAAATTTACATTTGCAATTTTTATTTTCGCTTCATTCGTGCTTTTAAATTTAGTTGCTGGAGCCATTTTGGACTTTGAGCAATCTTCGTTGGTGAAAGTTGAAGAATCATTTTCTCTTTTTCTTTCTGATATCAATGAAGCTTCAATTTTTAAATCTTATGCGAATCTCGTCACTGGGATAGGGAGCTGTATCCTTGCATATTCTGGAATTGAATCAGTTCTTCAAACCGCATCACTTGTTAAGAGCTGGCACGATATAAGAAAAGCCTACATTTTTCTTGCTCTCACCGTTGGGATAGTGACTCCACTTATTGCTCTCTTTGCTCTTTCATCAAATATTGATCTTGAAAAACATGAGACCGATTTAATCCCAACTTTTGCAGAGAGGGTTAATGGTTATTGGTTTGGAATAATTGTTAGTGCCCTTGCGAGCATAACATTGATAATGGCTGTTAATACTGCGATGGTTGCTTCTTCGGAGTTAATAGAGAAAATATGCGAGAGATATAATTTCCCATGGATGATGAAATTAAATCGTCGGGGCTCACTTTACAGAATACATATTTTTAATGCGATCTTTTATTCAGTTATACTTTTTATAACAAGTGGAAGCCAAGCTATGCTTGCTGAGATGTATGCGGTTGGACTTGTCGCAAGCTTTTCAATTAACATTGGCTCACTTGTTATTTATCGTTATCGCATGGGAACGAAAGAAATAACATATCACACATCAAGAACAGGTACTTTGCTTCTTTTCATTGTGACATTTAGCATCTTCGTTTACATAGTTTTGAATCGCATTTATGGTGCGCTGCTCTGGCTTTTTATGACTCTATTCTTTTTGTTTGCTGGGTTTAGAATTTCGAGATTTAGAGCCCCAGAAATTCCAATAAGACGGATTACCGATAGCCCCATGGATGTAGTGTTTGCAATTGCGGAGACTGAATCTGATGAAGTCCATATACATTTCAAGAGGCCTAAAGAGGATATTGAAAATGTGAATAAAGACGCAATTTATGTCAGTTTTTACTCGCCACGTCTTGATAAGCCCGAAAGAATCTCTTCAAGGCATTTTTGGATTTCAATCCAGCCGAGGATGAGTTTGTTTGATATGATGGTTGGTTTGCTTAACACAATAAAGTATGAGGTTCCGCCTGAGAAGAAAATTCATATTCATTTCGGTTGGCCACTTTCGTCATGGATTGATAGGTTATCAACTGGGGTAATGGTTTATAACATCATAAATTTGCCAAAAAAGTTTCCAGATTTTATCTTTCATATTGACTACATCGCCGAAAACGAGAAACAAAAAGAGAATAAAGATTGAAGGTAACTGCGATAATCCCAGCTGGAGGGTATGGTAAAAGGATAAATGCTGGGATACATAAACAGTTGATAGAGATATCTGGCAAGCCGATTTTAATTCATACGCTTGAGAAATTTCAAAACTGTAGTTGTATAGATGCGATAATCATAGCAACGGCACCTGAGATTTTGCTTGAGGTTGAAAATATGGTTAAAAAATTTAACATAACTAAAGTTGTTGAGGTTACGATTGGTGGTAATGAAAGACAGGATTCGGTTTATAACGCCTTACAAATGATGGTTTATCATCATACTGAAATCGTCGTCGTTCATGATGCAGTAAGACCTTTCATAACCTGTGAAAAAATTTGCGAAGTAATTTCAGCGTGTAAAGAAACAGGAGCAGCGGTTCTTGCAGTTCGCCCCAAGGAGACAGTTAAGCTTGGTGGAGAAAACGGTTTTGTTGAAAAAACGCTTGATAGAAATTCTTTGTGGCTTGTTCAAACGCCACAGGCGTTTTATTATACAATTTTACAGCAGGCATACAAAAAAGCTTATACGGATTCTTTTTATGCAACGGATGATTCAGCCCTTGTTGAACGGCTCGGTATCAAAGTGAAGGTTGTTGAAGGTTTATACGAAAACATAAAGATAACCACGCCTGAGGATATTGAGTTTGCAAGATTGATTTTTGAAAGAAATAAAACTACGCGCCTGTAGCTCAATTGGACAGAGCAGCGGACTTCGGATCCGCGGGTTGGGGGTTCGAGTCCCTCCAGGCGCGCTAATTTTTCTTGTATTCTAAATCTCAAGCTCTCTTGAAATTAGTTCTACATCTCCTCCAGATGTCAATGCTTCAATAATTACACCTGAATTTGGCTTCCCAATCCAACCTTTTAGTTCAGAATGCGTTTTTGTTTCGATATTTATTGGAAAATCAATCTTTATATCTCCGCCTGAGGTTTTGAAATCGACATAAGCATTCAGGTTTGAAGGAGCATAAATTTTTATATCCCCGCCCGCTGAGGATAATCTCGTTGTTCCTGACGGTTTTAAAAAATCAACTTTTATATCGCCTCCAGCTGAAGATGCGGTGACATGACCAGATAATTTATTTACAGTGATATCACCGCCTGATGATTTCAACTCAAGCGACCCCTGATAATCGTTGATAAAGATATCGCCACCGGATGTTTTTATCTCAGCCGAGTTAGCGCAATTTTTAAGTCTTATATCACCCCCTGCTGAAGAGGCGTAGATCGGTCCATTAATGCCTTCTCCATAAATATCCCCACCTGATGAGTAAATATCAAAGTCGGCATCAATATTTGAAGCCTTGACATCTCCTCCCGAAGCTTTAATATTCACAGTGGATAATTTTTTAGGTACATTTACAACAAGCCTCGCAGACTCATACCACTCTCGGTTAAAGAAGTCAAAGAGATCGGTGAAATCGAACCATCTGATTTTTTTCTTTCTTTTGACTTTAATCGTTAGGCTCTTTTCGTTTTCTTCAAATGAAATATTAAATTCTTTCAACTTTTCCTCTAAGCCCTTGACATAAAAATCGACATCAATTCTGTCCTCTTCATGCGATTGAATTAGTACATCCGCAACCTCAGATTCGATATAAAGATTTAAATCCGGGCTTGCCTTGAACGATTTTGAAATTTTTAGCTCATCAACCGTATCTAAATCATATTCAGTTGTTATTTCTTTCGTTTTCATGTTGGAGCAGAGAAGCAAACCGCCAGCAAATGCTAAACCAGTGAAGATAAAAATTAAAAATTTCGTTTTCATCAATGATTTTAGCTTTTTTGTTTTTCTGTAGATGTAATACGGGGGATTTGAATTAAATGTTACAGATTATCCTTTTATTTCGCTGGCGGTTTTAAAAGTGTGTAGGATGGCATCTATTTGAATAATGAGTTTTTTCTTCTCGTATCGGGGTGCGAAAATTGAGCCATCGAGGAAGTAAATTCTCTTTTGAGTTGAATCGTAAAAAACATAAGAAATGAACGGACCTCCACCTGTGAAGTCGTTGAATCTCCACAGACCTTGAACTCTTATAGCATATCTACCATTGAAATTCACTGGGAAGAAGTAAAGGTATTTTATGCTCTCGGGATCATCTGCAATCACAACCCATGCATCATCTCGTGTTGTTCTGTAAAATTTTTTTGTTATTTCATTTCTTTTATTTGCTATCCATACTTGATTGAAGAATTTATACGGATCATAAACAGAGTCGATCCAGTGAACAAAGATAAATCTTTCCATGTCTTCTGGTGTTCTTCTTCTTAACCAGACAAATTTTTCTTGGGCTGAATCTTTAGCGATGTAATAATCGTGCTGTACAAAAATTTTCCAGTTGTATTTTTCGAGGAGATATTTCTCTATGTCTTTTTTATTGTGCCCTTCCGAGATTATTGCGTTCATTTCCCGTCTAAAAAATTCGTCTCTGAAGTAAATGTAAATTTCGTTTCTATCTTTTCTTAGATGCTTTAAAAGTGTTTCTTTATCCTTTGCTATAAGGATTAAAACAATTTGCCCTTTGCTCCATAAGTCATTTTTTATGAAGATGTAGGCTGAATCTTTTTGAACAAGTTCTTTTGAGGCGGGATCAAGCATGTTAAGTATATATAATCCTATATCGCTTTTATCGTCGAGCGTTGAAACGAACATCAAGTTCTTTCGATATTTGAGCTTATCTATGGAATAGATTTGAAATTCAGGTTTTATGGCAAATAAACTTTCCGGTTGCGGTGTATAAATCAGACGGTGGAACACAAATTTTAAATCTCGTTCGATTTGTGAATAAAGAAGTGAGTCAACATAGGTTATGATTTCTGTTTCATCGCCTGTTGCTTTGGGTTTTAATGTTGAGCATGAGATGATTAGAAGGGAGATAAAGAAAATAAGAAAGATTTTTCTCATGGTTGTAAGGATTTATTTTAAGAAGTATAGATCGAGATTCGGGTAAAAGATTGAATAAAGAATCCACATAGTTGCACCTATGCTTGCGGGAATTAAAAGATTATCGTCAACTTTGAGGTTGATTGATGCAGCTTCTATGATTCCACCAACTATTGCTGAAATCATTGTTATGACATATTCGCCGGGCAAATTTTGAACTTTTGGAGCTAACAAAACGACCGGGATTGATGCCAAGATAAAGGCAATTGTTCCTTCAAGTGATTTTTTGAAAAATTTATGCTTTCCAAATTTTCTGCCAAAGACAGCTGCGCTTGCATCAGAAAGTATTAGAATGGCAAAGGCATTTATAACGATAAATTTTGGGAATATTATGACGCAGACAAGCGCTGAGATGAAAACCCATGTCGCGCCGTTTAAATTTTTCATCTTATGGTCTCTTTCATGCTGACGAAGTATAAAGCCAAAAAATTTATAAAAGAGCTTTTGAATCGTTGGATTATAATATCTTGCTATATCAGCTGAGATGAAGGCAAGGGTTAAAAGAATTAAAATTTTTATGGCAAGATCACGCGGGGTAAAATAGTAAATCACAGGGATTAACATTGAGAACTGGTGTATCGCCTTGCGGATATATTCAGCTTTGTAATTTCTGTCTATGTTTTGATTAATGTCTATTAGTGATTCAGAGTAGTTTGGCGCTTCGAATTTCTCATTAATCTTTTGGTTTAGAATCTGCAGATACTCTTGAAGCTGTTTCATCTTGGCCATTAGCTTTCTTTTGTATGGGTGGCAGTTCTTCTCCTTTTATGACTTTATCTATTTCTTCTCCCGTTAGAGTTTCTCTTTCAAGAAGTGCATTTGCAAGGCGATGAAGTGCATCTATGTTATCCATCAAGATTTTCTCCGCCCTTTCCATACAGCTTGTGACAATTCTCTTAACTTCCTCATCGATTAGAACAGCGGTTTGTTCACTGTAATTTTGGTGTCTTGTTATTTCCTTGCCAAGAAAAATCTCTTCCTCTTTTGTCCCATATGTTAATGGTCCAAGTCGTTCACTCATTCCCCATTCGCATACCATTTTCCTGGCGATTGTCGTAGCTTTTTCAAGATCATCAGCAGCGCCTGTTGTGAGAGAATTGAAGACTATTTTTTCAGCTGCTCTTCCTCCAAGGGCGTAGGTTATCATTGCTTCAAGGTATTCTTTTGAGTAAGTATGTCTTTCATCTATAGGAAGATAGGTTGTGACGCCAAGGGCTCTGCCACGTGGAATTATTGTAACTTTGTGAACTGGGTCAGCTTCAGGTAACATTTTCGCGACAAGTACATGTCCAGATTCGTGATATGCTGTTATTCTTTTCTCGCGTTCGGATATTGCGATGTTCTTTCTTTGAATTCCCATCATCACTTTATCTTTGGCTTCTTCAAAGTCTTGCATTGTGACGAGATCATGATTTTTCCTTGCTGCAAGTAACGCAGCTTCGTTTACAAGGTTTGCAAGGTCAGCACCTGAAAACCCAGGGGTTGATTTTGCTATAACCTCAAGGTTTACATCCGGCGCAAGAGGTAGTCTTCTGGTGTGGACTTTTAAAATTTCGAGGCGTCCTCTTACATCTGGTCTATCAACAACAATTTGTCTATCAAATCTCCCTGGTCTTAGAAGTGCCGGATCAAGTATATCAGGTCTATTTGTTGCAGCGATTACAATTATTCCACTGTTTTCCTCAAATCCATCCATTTCAACAAGAAGTTGATTTAAGGTTTGCTCTCTTTCATCATGTCCTCCACCAAGTCCCGCACCTCTATGTCTTCCAACTGCATCAATTTCATCTATAAAAACAATGCATGGTGCAAGTTTTTTAGCTTGATCGAAAAGATCCCTTACTCTGCTTGCTCCAACACCAACGAACATTTCAACAAATTCAGCACCACTTATTGAGAGAAATGGCACTCCAGCTTCCCCGGCAACTGCTTTTGCGAGGAGTGTTTTACCAGTGCCTGGAGGTCCAAGCAATAGAACACCCTTTGGAATTTTACCTCCAAGCCGTTGAAACCTTGCAGGGTCTTTCAGAAATTCTATTATTTCTTTTAATTCTTCCTTTGCTTCATCAACTCCTGCAACATCATTGAAGGTGACTTTGGGTATGTTGTTTGTTACAATTCGGGCTCTGCTCTTTCCAAATGTAAAAATGTTTTTCGTGGTTGTTCCTTGCATTCGCCTCATTATCAAGAACCAAATGAAAATCAGCAAAACCCACGGAATTATACTTAAAAGAGCATTTAGCCATTGATCACTTTCCTTGACGAAATTAAACTTGATCCCTCTTCGTGTCCATTCATCTATGACTCTTGAATCAGAAGCATTGGGCAGGAACACAACGAACCTATCACTTCTAACTTTTTTACCATCGACCGTTACCATTTCTTCAGGTTCTTTAAGAACGCCATGAAAATCGAAATTATTTACATCGGTTTTCTTTACAATTGCTTCTTTAATTTTTCCAGCTTTCAAAAATTGCTGATACTGATCAAATGTAATCTCATATTCAAGTTTTTGGTTTCCTCTGAACCAAATCATAAGTGCGAAAACAGCCGAGATAATTATCAACCAGCTTAGAATGACTCTTGTCACCTTTCCCCAGTTGAAATCATCGTTATTGCCGTTGTTGAATTGAGGTTTTCTCATTTTTTTGTCGCTTTTACTGAATCTATTATCACCTGAATTTAAGAATTCTTTAAACATTTTTCAAAACCTCCAAGTAGATTTATTTTTGTGAATCTATCACATAAATTGCCTTTAAATTTCGCCCTTTCTGAGCATAATCAAGACCATAGCCGATAACGAACTCGTCACCTATCTCAAAACCAATATAATCAATTTTGAAGTCAATCTGAACTCTATTCTTTTTATATAACAAAGTAACTATGCTTAAAGATTTCGGGTTTTTAAGCATGATTAGGTTTTTGATGAACTTTATCGATAGTCCCGAATCGATTATATCTTCGACCACGATTATATCTCTTCCCGTCACTTGACAATCAAGGTCTTTGAGAAGTTTCACATGCCCTGATGAAATTTTTTCGTCTCCGTAGCTTGAAAGTTTAAGGAAGTCAATCTCGCAATCGATTTTAACTTCCCTAATCAGATCAGCAAAAAATATCACCGAGCCATTTAAAACGCCTATGAAAATCGGCACGCTTCCCTTAAAATCTTCGCTTATTTGTTCTCCAAGTTCTTTTACTCTTCTTTTTATATCTTGCTCTGGAATTAAAATTTTAAATTTTTCACCATTGATGTAGACTATTTCATCACTCATTGCTTTGCTGGGTTAGTTTTTGGTGAAATTCGATTTTAAGAATTTTATTCGTTGAATCTGTTACTTTAAACCTATCGTCAAGTCGAAGTCCACAGACCCATACAATTTTTCCCTCCGATTCAAGCACCAAAACTTTCTTTTTATCGTAGACCGGTACCTTAAGGTCGATAAGAAAGTCACTTATTTTTTTCCTTCCTTTCATTCCAAGTGGGATGAACCAATCGCCGGGATGCCAATTTCTTAAAATGAGCTCATCTGCTATTAATTCCGCATCGATATATTCAACTCGTGAATCGTTATTAAATTGGACATTTTCTCTTTCAACAAATTCAGACGATAATACAAAAGAATCAGTTTCGTATTTTTCACCCGGATGGATATAGGCAAATACTTCGGTTTCCTCGAATTCGGGCTTTCGTAGAAAGACTAGATGTTGTCTATCTCTATAAACGAATAAATCTTTTGAGAGCATCACAGAACTACCCGGTGTTGAATCAATTAAATTAAGCACGGAGAGAACTCTGGAAAAATCAACCCTTTCATTAAAGAATGTTTCTATTGTTGAAATTATAACACTTTCTTGAATGAAAAAAAGATAGCTTCTTAATCGCTGTATATCTATTAGAATTTTTCCGGGTCCCTCTTCAATGGAGACAAATTTTATGATTTTGGATACCTCGTGTCGGATAAACTCGGCGAGCTCGGAAAAAATCTGGGAAGTTCGATTGAGTGTTTCGATTATACCCGGGTTTATATTCTCGCTTATAAGTGGCAAAAGTTTGAGTCGTATGTAGTTTCGGCGATATGTTGTTTTAAGATTGGATGAGTCAATTCTGTAGGGGAGTCCTTTTTCGGATGCGTATTCTTCTATTTCTTCTCTCGTTGCAAACAGAAGCGGTCTTATGATGTTCCCTCGTTTAATTTGAATTCCGGCGAGTCCATTTATCCCTGAGCCACGGAAGAGGTTAAGTAAAACCGTTTCAGCATTGTCATTTGCATTGTGAGCGGTTGCGATTTTGTCAAATCCTTTAAGCAGTCGCAAAGTTTCAAAAAAATTATATCTTAATTCACGTGCCCCTTCTTGAATTGAAATTTTTCTGCTTTTACAATATTCTTTTGTATCTTCGCTTCTTACATAACATTCTATGCCAAGTTTAGATGTAAACTCTCGGACAAATTTTTCGTCCTCGTCGGATTCATCGCCTCTTAGCTTATGGTTAAAATGCGCAGCTACGAGTTCAAGCTTGAGTTGAGTTTTTAACTCATTTAAAACATCAAGGAGAACTATTGAATCTACGCCACCACTTACTGCGACGATGATCTTATCCTTAGGTGCTATAAGTTTGTTCTTTTGTATAAACTCGCGGAAACGATTTATAAAATCTTTTACCATATTTGAATGCTGAAGTTTTCTCTTTATATAAAAAACCTTTCAGCCGGTTGGACTGAAAGGTTTTTGCTTTAAAGTTGTAGCGGGTGAGGGACTCGAACCCCCGACACGCGGATTATGATTCCGCTGCTCTACCACCTGAGCTAACCCGCCACAGGAATTTCACTTATAAATTAAGAATTTGCACCCAAAAAATCAAGTTTGGTATTAGATTGTTGAAGTGGTTTTTAAGCTTAATGAAATTTGATTTTATTTGGAAAATTTTTTATATTTAAAACCGCCTCATTAGAGGTAGTGCACCACTAGCTCAACATGGTAGAGCAGCGGACTCTTAATCCGTTGGTTCGGGGTTCGAGTCCCCGGTGGTGCACGAGGTATATTTTTTTGTTTGAATTTGTCAAAGTTGATTTTTTTCAGTAAATTAAAACTTTGTAAAAAATAAATTGAGGAATTTGGTTTGCCGACGATTAACCAATTAATTCGGTACGGCAGAGAAAAAGTTAAATGGAAAAGCAAATCCCCGGCTCTGCAGGGATGCCCTCAAAAGAGAGGAGTTTGCGTCAGAGTTTATACGACGACGCCTAAAAAGCCGAATTCAGCATTAAGGAAAGTTGCAAAGGTCAGGCTTACTAACGGTATTGAGGTTATAGCTTATATCCCTGGTGAAGGTCATAACCTTCAGGAACACTCGATAGTTTTGGTGCGCGGTGGCAGAGTTAAAGATTTGCCTGGCGTTAGATATCATATAATTCGTGGTGCTTTAGATACAGCCGGGGTTGAAGGCAGGAAACAAGGTCGTTCAAAGTATGGCGCAAAGAAACCAAAGGGACAATAAAATTAAGTTAAGTTTATGAGAAGAAAAAGAGCTGAGCCGAGACAAATAGCTCCGGATCCGAAATATAACGATGTCCTTGTTGCCAAGTTGATTAACAAAGTTATGAAGGATGGCAAGAAGAGTATAGCAAGAAAAATTGTGTATAATGCGTTCGAAATAATAAGAAAGAAAACAGGGCAGGATCCGCTTGAGGTTTTTAAGAAGGCAGTTGAAAATGTTAAACCGATCCTTGAAGTAAGACCAAGGAGAGTTGGTGGAGCAACATACCAAGTTCCAATTGAAGTTAGACCTGAAAGAAGTATTTCGCTTGCTTTGCGATGGATTGTTCAATATGCACGCGAAAGGAAAGGGAAACCAATGATGGTTAAACTTGCCGAGGAATTGATGGCGGCTGCAAGGAATGAGGGTTTGGCTGTGAAGAAGCGTGAGGATACACATAAAATGGCTGAGGCAAATAAAGCGTTTGCTCATTTCAGGTGGTAAAGGTGTGGTAAATTTTTTAAAAACAAAACTTTTGAGGTGATAAAATTAAGAATATGCCGAGGGAGTACCCATTAGAAAAGACGCGAAATATCGGAATAATGGCGCATATAGATGCCGGAAAGACGACAACGACCGAGAGAATTCTTTATTATACTGGTAGAATCCATAGAATGGGTGAGGTGCATGAAGGTTCTGCGACTATGGACTTTTTGCCCCAAGAAAGGGAGCGCGGTATAACGATTACAAGTGCTGCGACAACATGTTTTTGGAGGGGACATAGAATTAACATCATTGATACTCCAGGACATGTTGATTTTACAGTTGAGGTGGAAAGGTCTTTACGTGTTCTTGATGGTGCGATCGCATTGTTCTGCGCTGTTGGCGGAGTTGAGCCGCAATCTGAAACAGTATGGAGGCAAGCAAACAAATATCGTGTTCCAAGGATTGCGTTTGTTAATAAGATGGATAGGGTTGGAGCGGATTTCTTTAATGTTGTTAATATGATTCGCGAGCGCCTTGGGGCTAATCCCGTGCCAATACAATTGCCGATGGGGCAGGGTGAGTTATTTACTGGTATAATTGATCTTATAAAAATGAAGGCTGTCGTTTACAAAGAAGAAACGCTTGGTGCAACATGGGAAGAATTTGATATCCCCAGGGAATTGAGGGATATGGCTGTTGAATATAGAACAAAGATGCTTGAGGCTGTTTCTGAGTTTGATGATACTTTGCTTGTTAAATATCTGGATGGTGAAGAGATAAGTGAGGAAGAGATTAAATTAGCGATAAGGAAAGCAACGCTTGAATTTAAAATAGTACCTGTTCTTTGTGGTTCTGCTTTCAAAAACAAGGGAATCCAGCGTCTTCTTGATGCTGTTGTCGATTATCTTCCGTCTCCACTTGATATAAACAATGGTCAGATTTTAGGGCATCATCCATTCAAGGATGATAGGGTGGTAAGATTGGTTTCTGATGATGAAAAGTTTACTGCTCTTGCGTTTAAGATAATGACGGATCCGTATGTTGGAAAGTTGACCTTTATAAGAATTTATTCTGGAACATTAAAAGCTGGTTCGTATGTATATAATTCAACACAAGGTAAGAAGGAAAGGGTTGGGAGGATTTTAAGGATGCACGCAAATCATCGTGAGGATGTTGAGGAAGCTTACGCTGGTGATATTGTTGCTCTTGTCGGATTAAAAGTTACAAAAACCGGTGATACGCTTTGCTCTGAAGATGACCCGATATTGTTAGAGAAGATGGATTTTCCAGAGCCAGTTATATCGGTTGCTATTGAGCCAAAGACGAAGGCGGATCAAGATAAACTTGGCGAGGCGCTTTCAAAGCTAATGGATGAAGATCCAACATTTAGAGTAACGGTTGATGACGAAACGGGTCAAACTTTGATAAGTGGAATGGGTGAGCTACATCTTGAGATAATTGTTGATAGGTTAAAACGCGAGTTTAGAGTTGAGGCAAACATTGGAAAGCCGCAGGTTGCTTACAAAGAGACTATAAGGAAGAAGGCAAGGGCAGAGGGTAAATTTATTCGCCAGACCGGTGGGCGTGGTCAATATGGGCATGTTTGGATTGAGATTGAACCAAATCGCGGTAAGGGTTATGAATTTATAGATGCAATAGTTGGTGGGGTTGTGCCGAAGGAGTTTATTCCAGCCGTTGATCAAGGAATAAGGGAAGCGATGCAAAATGGGATAATTGCAGGTTATCCTGTTGTTGATGTTAAAGTTACGCTTTTTGATGGTTCTTATCACGAAGTTGATTCATCTGATCTTGCTTTTAAGATCGCAGCTTCGATTGCTTTCAAAGAGGCAGCAAAGCAAGCGGAGCCTGTTCTTCTTGAGCCAATTATGGAGATTGAAGTTGTAACACCGGAAGAGTATCTTGGTGATGTAATTGGTGATCTGAATTCAAGGCGTGGAAGGATTGAGGGAATTAATATGAGAAAAGATGGTCAAGTTGTGAAAGCTCTTGTTCCACTTGCTGAAATGTTTGGTTATGCGACGAGGTTGAGATCCCTTACGCAAGGTAGGGCAATTTATACGATGCAATTCCATCATTATGAAGAAGTTCCACAGCAAATTGCTGATATAATCATTGAAAAAGTTAAAGGTAAAACGAAAGAAACATTAAATGTTTAAAAACTAAAAATCAAGGAGAGAAAGGTTATGGCAAAGGAAAAATTTGTAAGAGACAAACCCCATGTTAATGTTGGAACAATTGGTCATATTGACCATGGTAAGACAACATTAACAGCTGCGATAACTTATGCGCTTGCAAAGAAAGGGCTTGCTCAGCCAAGACCATTCGAATCAATTGACAATGCCCCAGAGGAAAGAGCGCGTGGTATTACGATTGCTGTTTCACATGTTGAGTATTCAACAGAAAAGAGACATTATGCGCATGTTGACTGCCCAGGTCATGCTGACTATATAAAGAATATGATCACTGGTGCTGCACAAATGGATGGGGCGATTCTTGTTGTTGCTGCGAATGACGGTGTTATGCCCCAAACAAGAGAACATGTGCTTCTTGCGAGGCAGGTTAACGTACCTTATATTGTTGTGTTTATGAACAAAGTTGACATGGTTGATGATCCAGAGCTTTTGGATCTTGTTGAGCTTGAGGTTAGAGACTTGCTGAAGAAATATGAATTTCCTGGCGATGAAGTTCCAGTTATAAGAGGTAGCGCTTTGAAAGCGCTTGAAGCAGGAATGAAACCGGAAACAACTCCTGATCATCCGGATTTACAACCGATTTATCAATTGCTTGATGCGATTGATAACTATATACCACTGCCACAGCGTGATATTGATAAACCATTCCTTATGCCTGTTGAAGATGTTTTCTCTATCACCGGTCGCGGAACTGTTGGTACAGGGCGTGTTGAAAGAGGCAGGGTAAAGCTCGGTGATGAGGTTGAGGTTGTCGGGCTTGGTCAGCACAAGAGAACAGTGGTGACAGGTATTGAAATGTTTCGTAAGGAACTTGATGAGGCTATAGCTGGTGATAATGTTGGATTGCTTTTGCGTGGTATTGAAAAGGATGAACTTGAGCGTGGTATGGTTATAGCAGCGCCTGGAACAATCACACCACATACAAAGTTTGAAGCTGAGGTTTATATCCTTTCAAAGGAAGAAGGTGGTCGACATACGCCATTCTATAAAGGTTACAGACCACAGTTCTACTTCAGAACAACTGACGTTACAGGAACGATAATTGGGTTGCCAGAAGGACAGGAAATGGTTATGCCTGGTGATAATGTAAGGTTAACGATTGAGTTGATTGCACCTGTTGCTATGGAAGAAGGATTGAGATTTGCTATTCGTGAAGGTGGTAAAACAGTTGGTGCGGGAGTTGTTACCAAAATACTTGAATAAAATAGGTTCTTTTTAAAAATGGCACAGCAAAAAAGAATTAGGATCAAATTAAAGTCTTATGATTATCGTTTAATCGATAAGTCGGCTGATAAGATTGTAAGAGCTGTGAAGCAAACTGGTGCTGTTGTTTCAGGGCCGATACCCCTGCCGACAAAGCGCTCAGTTTTTACTGTTTTAAGGTCTCCGCATGTTGATAAGAAATCTCGTGAGCAGTTTGAGATAAGAACTCATAAAAGATTGATTGATATTTTAAACTGGAATGCAAAGACGATGGATGTTTTGACGAAAATTGATTTACCGGCAGGGGTAGAGGTAGAAATTAAGACATAAAAATTTAAATTAGCTTTGAGCAATGGTCGGATTGATAGGTAAAAAACTTGGTATGACAACAATTTTTGGTGAAAATGGAGTGGCTATACCTTGCACTGTTCTTGAGGTGGGACCTTGTTATGTTGTCCAAGTAAAGACGAAGGAAAAGGATGGATATGAGGCGCTTCAACTTGGATTTGAAACAGCGAAGGAAAAGAGAACCCCAAAGCCACTACAAGGTCACTTTAAAAAGGCGAACACTCCATTTTTGAGAGTACTTAAAGAATTTAAAGGTTTCGATATAAGCAAATATAAACCTGGCGATCAAATAAGGGTCGAAGATATTTTCTCTGTTGGTGATCTTGTTAAAGTGACGGGAAGATCAAAGGGTAAGGGATTCCAAGGTGTTGTCAAAAGGCATGGTTTTGGTGGAGGTCCAAAGACTCACGGTCAGAGTGATAGGCATAGAGCTCCTGGTTCTGTTGGTTCAAGCTCTTTTCCGTCGCACACATTTAAAGGACAGAGAATGGCTGGGCACATGGGAGATGAACAGGTTACTGTGAGAAATCTTGAAGTTGTTGAGGTGATTCCCGAAGCTAATTTACTTGTTGTGAAGGGCTCGGTTCCTGGAGCAAAGAATAGCTATGTTCAGATAACAAAATTAAGTTGAGTTGTTCAGTGTGTTATGAAGGTTTTGTAAATTATGAACTCAAAAAATTAACCGGAATTTGAGATGAGGCTTGAGGTTTATAAAATTGATGGGACGAAATCGGGTGAATATGTTGAGTTAAGGCCCGATATTTTTGAAATTAAACCTAATGATCATGCGATTTATCTAGCTGTTAAAGCATATCTTGCCAATCAAAGGCAAGGAACGCATAAAACGAAGACGAGAGGTGAGGTCAGAGGTGGCGGTAGGAAGCCATGGCCACAAAAGCACACTGGAAGAGCGCGTGCTGGCTCGATTAGATCGCCACTTTGGGTTGGAGGTGGAACTGTTTTTGGTCCTGTTCCGAGAGATTACAGCCTTGATTTGCCGAAGAAGGTTAAGCAGCTTGCAAGAAAATCTGCTTTATCTTACAAGGCAAAGGATGAGCAAATAATTGTTGTTGAAGATTTTACATTTGAAGAGCCGAAGACAAAAAAGATGGTTGAGATTTTGAAAGCATTTAATCTTCTGAATAAAAAAGTTTTGCTTTTAACTGCGAGCACAGATTTAAATGTTTATAAATCTGGAAGGAATATACCTGGGCTTAACATTTTGGAGGCGTATAAGGCGTCGACTTATGATATTTTAAACAATCAAATGATTTTGATTCAAAAGAGCGCAGTTGAGGTTTTGCAAAATACTTTCACGGAATGAAAAATTAAAGTTTTGCGAATCAGATGCCAAGTATTTTAATTAGACCAATAGTGACGGAAAAGTCAACAATTTTGCGTGATAAGAATCAGTATGTTTTTGAGGTTGCTATGAATGCAAATAAGATTGAGATTAAGAAAGAAATAGAGTCAAGATTTAATGTTAAGGTGAAAAAGGTTAGAACCATGATTGTCAAAGGGAAGAGGAAGTTTATGTTGACAAGGAGAGGAAGGTTTGAAGGAAAGAAGCGTGACTGGAAGAAGGCTATTGTTGTTCTTGAGCCAGGATACAAAATTGATATTTTTGAGAACATTTAAAAATTTGAAGGAGTGAGCCAATGCCTGTAAAGACATTTAAACCTACAACGCCAGGGAGAAGATTTTTTACGGTGTCTGATTTTTCGGATATAACTAAGACGGAGCCAGAGAAATCACTTGTTGTTCCATTAAAAAAGCACGCTGGTAGAAACAATCAGGGACGAATTACCGTAAGGCATCGAGGTGGCGGTCATAAGAGAATGTATAGAATTATTGATTTCAAGCGAGATAAAATTGGAATTCCTGCAAAGGTTGCTGCAATAGAATACGATCCCAATAGAAGTGCAAGGATAGCACTTTTGCACTATGTTGATGGTGAAAAAAGGTATATCATAGCTCCGGATGGTTTAAAGGTCGGGGATATGGTTATGTCTGGTCCGGATGCAGAGATAAAGGTTGGTAATGCATTGCCGTTAAGAAATATCCCTGTTGGTGAGTTTGTTCATAATATTGAGCTTCGTCCAGGTAAAGGTGGGCAAATAGCAAGAAGCGCTGGGACTTATGCTCAAGTTATGGCAAAAGAGGGAGACTATGCGCTTTTGCGTTTGCCGTCGGGTGAGTTGAGAAAGATTCATTTGAATTGTTATGCGACGGTTGGAATTGTAAGCAATCTTGATCATGAGAATATTACGCTTGGTAAAGCTGGAAGAGCGCGTTGGCTTGGCAGAAGACCTTATGTTCGTGGGGTTGCTATGAATCCGGTTGATCATCCACATGGTGGTGGTGAAGGTAAGGCTCCGCAGGGTAATCCGCATCCGGTTTCTCCGTGGGGATGGCATACGAAAGGAAAGAAAACACGGAAGAAAAATAAGGCGTCTGATAAATACATTGTTGCAAGGAGAAAGAAAAAATAAAAAATTGAACTGATATGGCTCGTTCGCTTAAAAAAGGTGTGTATATCGATCGTAAGTTGCTAATGAAGGTTCAGGAAATGTTGAAGACAGGTCAGAAAAAAGTTATAAAGACATGGGCACGCGATTGTACTATAATACCTGATTTCGTCGGTTTTACATTTGCTGTTCACAATGGCAAGCAGTTCATCCCCGTTTATATAACTGAAAATATGGTTGGACACAAACTTGGGGAGTTTGCTCCAACGAGGACTTTTAGAGGTCATCCAGGAACGAAGGCTGAAAAAGCAAGTAAAATGAAAAAGTAAAAAAGTTTGGATAGCGATATGGAAGCAAAAGCTGTAGCAAGGTATATACCGTCTTCTCCAAGGAAGATGAGAGCGGTGATTGATTTAATTCGAGGCAAATCGGTTGATGAAGCACTTAACATTTTGCATTACACTCCAAAACGCGCAGCAAAAATTGCTGAAAAAGTTTTAAGATCTGCAGTTGCGAACTTCATGAACAAAGAAACTGAGAGAAGGGTTGATATATCTGAGCTTTATGTAAAATCAGCTTATGTTGATCCAGGACCGATGCTAAAGCGCGTTTTGCCCGCGCCATTTGGTAGAGCTTATATTATAAGAAAAAGAAGTAACCATTTGACGATAGTGGTTGCGGAAAAATCTAAAAAAGAGGAACAAACAAATAAATCAAAAACAAAGTAGTTGGTGGAGGGGTCTTGGGACAGAAAACTCATCCAATAGGTTTTAGGCTCGGAATAATAAGAGATTGGGATGCGCGTTGGTATGATGATAAGAACTTTGCGGAGAAGCTCCAAGAAGATTTAATGATTAGAAACTATTTGCGTAGCCGTCTTAAGAGAAGTGGAGTTTCGAGAATTATAATTGACAGGAAGACAAGACAGGTTGAAATTAAGATTCATACTTCCAGACCTGGAATGGTTATAGGTAAAGGAGGTAAGGACATTGAGTTATTGCAGGAGGAGTTGAAAAGGTTGACGAATAAGGAGGTTAAAATTGAAGTTGTTGAGATTAAACGTCCTGAGCTTGATGCTTATCTTGTTGCTGAATCAATAGCTGCGCAAATTGAAAATAGGGTTTCTTACAGGAGGGCCATGAAGGCGGCTGTTATAGCTGCAATGCGGATGGGAGCTCAGGGAATTAAGGTGATGTGTTCGGGTAGGTTAGCTGGAGCTGAGATTGCAAGAAGTGAGTGGTATCTTGAGGGTAGGGTTCCACTTCACACGATAAGAGCAGATATTGATTTTGCGATTGCAGAAGCGTTGACAATTTACGGTAAAATTGGAGTTAAGGTTTGGATCTTTAAAGGTGAAGTTATTGGTAGAAAACCACAACTTCGTTAAAATTAATTCTGGAGTTTTTAACTATGTTAATGCCAAGTAGGACGAAATATCGAAAACAGCAACGCGGTCGTTTGAAAGGTAAATCATATCGGGCATCGACACTTGCATTTGGAGATTATGGATTGAAAGCACTTGAGCCCGCGTGGATAACAAACAAGCAAATTGAGGCAGCACGCGTTGCGATTTCAAGAACTTTAAAAAGAGGTGGCAAGATTTGGATAAGAATTTTTCCCGACAAGCCATATACAAAGAAGCCAGCTGAGACACGTATGGGTAAGGGTAAAGGTAATGTCGAAGGTTGGGTTGCTGTTGTTAAACCTGGGAGAATAATGTTTGAAATAGGTGGTGTCAGCCGAGATGTGGCTGAGGAAGCACTTAAACTTGCAGCAGATAAATTACCTATAAAGACGAAGTTTGTCACAAGAATTGAAGCATCTAGCTAAAAACTTAAATAAAATTTTCGAGCTAAATGAAAGCAAGTGAGATAAGACAACTTTCGGATGAAGAGATAAAGCAGAGGATAAAAGAACTTGAAGAGGAACTATTTAATTTAAGGTTTCAAAAAGCTCTCGGACAGCTTGAAAAGCCCCATAGATTTAAAATGATTAGAAAAGATATCGCAAGGATGAAAACAATTTTAAGGGAGAGAGAATTACAAAGAGAAAACAAAAAGTAAAGGTTGATTGATGAGCGAGAATAAAATCCAAGAGCAAGAAAATATTGGACAAGTTCAACAAGAGCAAGATGAAGCGCAAAAGGCTCAGACTGAAAAATCGAAGCGCGGGCAGAGAAAGGTTAGAATTGGAAGAGTTGTAAGCAATAAGATGCAGAAGACTATCGTTGTTGCGATTGAGAGAAAGGTTATGCATCCGATTTACAAAAAAGTTTATGTGAGGACTACAAAAGTTATGGCTCATGATGAAAAAAATGAGTGTAATATCGGTGATATTGTGAAAATTATGGAGACAAGACCTTTAAGCAGGCATAAGAGATGGCGCCTTGTTGAAATAATAGAAAGAGCAAAATAAACTTCGGTAAATGCCATGATAAGAAGAGAAACTGATCTTGTCGTTGCTGACAATTCAGGAGCTAAAAAAGTTCGATGTATAGGTATTATAGGTCAGCACCAAAGATTGACCGCAACTGTTGGAGATATTATCGTTGTTTCGGTAAAAAGTGCAATTCCAGGTGCACCAATTAAAAAGGGAGAAGTCTCGCGAGCGGTGGTCGTTCGCACCAAAAAGGAGATAAGGCGTAAAGATGGGTCTTATGTCAGATTTGATGAAAACGCTGTTGTCTTGCTTGACAAATATGGCGAGCCGCGTGGAACGAGAATTTTTGGACCTGTTGCGAGAGAGTTAAGAGAGAAACAATTTATGAAGATAATCTCACTTGCACCGGAGGTTATTTAAAAAATTTAATTTTGGTGGAGGATGAACATCAAAAAGAATGATACGGTCAAAGTAATTGCTGGAAATTATAAAGGTAAAATTGGCAAAGTTTTGAAGGTTTTTCGTGAGGAAGAAAGAGTTCTCGTTGAGGGTGTAAATATCGTTAAAAAGCATGTTCGAAAATCGCCCAAGTATCCGCAAGGTGGAATAATTGAAATGGAAGCCCCGATCCATGTTTCTAATGTTATGCTTGTTTGCCCGAAATGTGGACAGGCAACACGCGTTGGTCATGCAACTCTTACTTCGGCTGATGGTAAAAGAAGCAAGATGAGAGTTTGTAAAAAATGCGGTGAAATGTTTTAATTAAAACAATAGGTGAACTAAAATGGCAAAGGAGAAAAAGCAGAAAAAACAGCAAGAAGTTCAGGAAGTTGAAGAGGTTCAGGAAAAGGTTGTTCCAAGATTAAAGAAGCTTTATCAAGAGGTTATAGTTCCAGAGATGATGAAGAAATTCAATTATAAAAATGTGATGCAAGTGCCCAGGCTTGTGAAAATCGTTATCAATATGGGTGTTGGACAAGCAACTCAGGATCCAAAGCTCCTTGAAATGGCGATGAAAGAACTTGCAAAGATCACTGGACAGCAACCCATTATTAGAAGAGCGAAAAAGTCAATTTCTAATTTTAAGCTAAGAGCTGGAATGGCTATTGGATGCAAGGTTACATTAAGACGTGAGAGAATGTACGAATTTCTTGATAGATTGATAAATGCTGCAATCCCAAGGATTAGAGATTTTAGAGGTTTATCTGATAAATCTTTTGATGGCAGAGGTAATTACACGCTTGGAATTAGGGAGCATGTAATTTTCCCGGAGATAAATGTTGATGAGGTTGAACGGATTTTTGGTATGGATATAACGATTGTCACGACTGCAAAGACTGATGAAGAGGCATATGAATTGCTCAGATTGTTTGGCATGCCGTTTAGAAAACGTGAGGTTGTTGTTGAAGAAAAAGCAGTGGCATAAAAATAAAATTTTGGAATTAAAACTTGGCACGAAAAGCATCAATTCAAAAAGCACTGAGAGAACCGAAATACAAGGTCAGAAAGCGAAATCGTTGTTCAATTTGTGGTAGGCCAAGAGGCTATTATAGGAAGTTTGGACTTTGTAGAATCTGTTTTAGGAAACTTGCACTTGAAGGAAAAATTCCTGGAGTAAGAAAGGCAAGCTGGTAAAAATTAAATTTAAAGGTAAAAGCGAACTATGATGACCGATCCAATTGCAGATTTTTTAACAAGGATAAGAAATGCGGTCAGAGCCAGACATAAGGTTGTCGAAGCTCCTTCTTCAAAGCTTAAGAAGGCGATAGCACAAATTTTGCTTGAGCAGAAATTCATAAAAGGTTACGAGGTTATCGATGATGGGAAACAAGGAATTTTAAGGATTTATCTAAAGTATACAGAAGACGGCGAACCTGCTATTACAAATCTTGTTCGTGTAAGCAAGCCGGGGCGCCGAATTTATGTTGGAGTTGATGAGATACCAAGAGTTTTAAATGGTCTTGGCATTGCAATTTTGACCACTTCAAAAGGAGTTATGACTGACCGTCGCGCAAGGAAAGAAAGGGTTGGCGGTGAAGTAATTTGTTATGTGTGGTAAATTGGACGCATTAAAACATATGGTAAAATAAATTCGCGATAAAAAATGTCTAGAATTGGGAAAAAACCGATACCTATTCCAAAAGGTGTTAAAGTTGAAAAAACAAACGGTATTTTGAAAGTTTCGGGTCCGAAAGGAGAGCTCTCGACCAAGGTTCATCCGAGGATAGAAGTTGAAATAACAACGGACAATGTTCTAGTTAAGAGAAAAAGCGATTCAAGGATGGATAAAACGTTGCATGGGTTATGGAGGTCTTTAATTAACAATATGATAATTGGTGTTTCTCAGGGTTATTCAAAGAAGCTCGAGATTGTTGGAATCGGATATAGAGCCGAATTAAAGGGCAAAGCACTTGTTCTTTATCTTGGATATTCTCACCCGATAATTTTTATACCACCGGATGGAGTTAAGATCGAAGTTCCTCAGCCAACTAATATCATTGTTAGTGGAATTGACAAGCAACTTGTTGGTCAAGTTGCAGCGAAAATACGTTCGTTTAGGCCACCCGAGCCGTATAAGGGTAAAGGTATACGCTATGAGGGTGAAGTTATAAGAATGAAGGCTGGAAAGGCAGCGGGTAAATAAAATGAACGAGGCGGGCTCATATTTCGAGCGTAACCTCGTTCGGAATTCAAAATAAAATTGGTTAAATTTAATATGATAAGGCGAGAATTTGAAAAGAAGAAGATAAGAAGAGAAAAGATTCGTAAGCGTGTAAGATCCAAGATTTTTGGTACCCCGGAAAGGCCACGTCTGTCGGTTTATAGAAGTTTGAAACATATTTATGCACAGATTATCGATGATACAAAAGGACATACGCTTGTTGCGATGTCAAGTTTATCAAAAGAGATAAGAGATGAAGTTAAAAACTGCAAAACTAAAACTGATGTCAGTAGAGTTGTTGGACTTGCACTTGCGAAGAAGGCGCTTGAGAAAGGTATAACTAAAGTTGTATTTGACAGGAATGGCTATAAGTATCACGGTAGGGTGAAAGCACTTGCAGAAGCAGCTCGTGAAGGTGGATTAATTTTTTAAGTTAAAACAAACTTGTTGAGGTAAATTGCCAAAGATAAAAAAGGTAAAACCAAGCGAGCTTGAAGGTTTAAGAGAAAAACTCGTTATGATTAACAGAACCGCAAAGGTCGTAAAAGGCGGTAAAAGAATTCGCTTTAGTGCCATTGTTGTGGTTGGAGACAAAAATGGTCATGTTGGGATTGGGCTTGGCAAAGGTCGCGAAGTGACCGATGCAATTCAGAAAGCAAGCGAGAACGCAAAGAAAAATATAGTTGAAGTCCCAATTGTTAATGGAACTGTTCCTCATGAAATTGTTGCAAAGTTTGGAGCTTCGAAAGTTTTGATTAAACCAGCTGCACCTGGAACTGGTATAATCGCAGGCGGAGCTGTCAGAGCTGTGCTTGAACTTGCGGGTGTACAGAATGTGCTTACAAAATGTTTTGGCTCAACTAATCCGCACAATGTTGTTAAAGCCACTTTAAAAGCTCTGACGAGCATGATCGATGCTAAAACGATGGCAGCAAAGCGTGGAATGACGCTTAAAGAATTGTTTGAATCTGATTCACTTGTAAAAATTTAATTTGAATTTTTAAAATGGCGAAAAAACTTAAGATTACACAGGTAAGAAGCATAATTGGGACACCTGAAAAACAGAGAAGGACGATAAAAGCTCTCGGCTTAGGAAAACCGCATAAAACAGTAATTCATTATGATACCCCCGTGATTCGCGGAATGATAAATAAAGTTAAACATCTCGTCGTTGTGGAAGAAATAGAAGATGGAGGTGAAAATGCCTAATATATTAAGTAATTTAAAACCAGCTCCTGGTTCGAGGAAAAAAGAAAAAAGAGTTGGACGAGGTCAAGGTTCAGGGCACGGTGGTACTTCAACGCGTGGTCATAAAGGTCAAAAGTCAAGATCTGGAGAGAGCATAAAGCCATGGTTTGAAGGTGGTCAAATGCCTTTGATCAGGCGAATTCCGAAGCGTGGTTTTAGGAATCCGTTTAAGGTTGAATATCAAATTGTTAATTTGGGCAGGCTTCAAGAGCTAATTGATAGAGGTAAAATTTCGGCTGATACAAAGGTTACGCCTGAGTTGCTTTATGAGGTAGGTGCTGTTTCTAAGAAGGCATTGCCTGTGAAAATTCTTGGTGATGGAGAATTGAAGGTTGCGCTTGAAATTTCTGCTCATGCTTTCAGCAAATCAGCGTTACAAAAGATACAAGCAATTGGAGGCAAGGCGATTAAGTTATGAGCAAATTAGTCGAAAATCTCAGAAATATTTTTAAAATCGAAGAGCTCCGCGATAGAGTTCTTTTTACGATCGCATTGCTTGCTGTTGTTAGAATTGGCGCGCATATAACTTTACCTGGCGTCGATGCATCACTTCTTGCGGAAGTTATAAGGAGTCAATCGCAAAACTCTCTTTTTGCTCTCTATGATCTTTTTGCTGGCGGAGCTTTTCAAAACGCGGCGGTTTTTGCACTCGGAATAATGCCCTACATAAGCGCCGCGATTATCTTGCAATTGCTTGGCGCTGTTGTTCCATATTTTAGAAAATTGCAACAAGAAGGAGAAGAAGGGCGTAGAAAGCTTGAGCAATACGCAAGGCAAGGTACTGTTTTAGTTGCTGCGCTTCAGGCTTGGGGTGTGAGTATAAGGTTGATGAATATGACAACTCCAGGAGGTTTGCCAATAGTGCCGGAAGCTGTGAAAGGGTTGGGTTTTGTTATAACTACAGTTTTTATTCTAACAGCTGGAACAATCTTCATAATGTGGCTTGGTGAGCAAATAACGGAGCGTGGCATAGGGAATGGAATTTCTTTGATAATTTTTGTTGGTATAATTGCGCGCTTCCCAAATGCTTTACTTGAAGAATTTCAGATGATAAAAACGGGTGCGAGAAGCATAATTGAGGAAATATTGATCATCGCAGGGATGGTTTTGGTTGTTGCGCTTGTTATACTTGTCACTACTGGAACGAGAAGAATCCCAGTTCAGTATGCAAAGAGAGTTGTCGGAAGAAGAGTTTACGGAGGAGTAACTCAATATATTCCGATAAGGGTAAATGCTGCTGGTGTGATGCCGATAATATTTGCTCAGTCAGTTATGTTTTTGCCCAGCACAATTATAACATTTTTCCCACAAAGCGAATCATTGCAAGAGTTTGCGGCAAACTTTAATTATACTTCTTTTTGGTATAGCTTTGTTTATGCTTTATTAGTTATATTTTTCACATATCTTTACACAGCAATTGTTTTCAATCCACAAGATATCGCTGATACGATGAGAAAGCAGGGCGGTTTTATACCTGGGATAAGACCTGGTAAAAGCACGGCTGATTTCATTGACAACATTTTGACGAAGATAACTTTACCCGGGTCGATCTTTTTGGCTATAATTGCAATTTTACCTGGATTTATGATAAGGTTGGGAGTTTCACCAACCATGGCTTCGTTCTTTGGTGGAACAAGCTTGCTGATTGTGGTTGGAGTTGCTCTTGATACATTGCAACAGATTGAGACATATCTTTTGATGAGGCATTATGATGGCTTTATGAAAACAGGTAGAATAAAAAGCAGGGTTGGCTATTAAGGGAGTGAGCATAAAGAGCGAGATGGAAATAGATTTAATGAGAGAGGCTGGCAGGATTGTTTCGGATTTGTTAAAATTGCTTGGTAAATATATTAAGCCAGGTGTATCAGCTTATGAGCTTGATAAAATAGCCGAGGATTTTATATTGTCGCAAGGAGCGAAACCTGCTTTTAAAGGTTATGGTTTTGATAAGAAGAATCTTTTTCCGGCGTCAATTTGTGTTTCAATTGACAACGAGGTTGTGCATGGAATTCCAAGTAGAGATAAGATTTTAAGAGAAGGACAATTGGTTTCGATAGATGTTGGAGTTGTTAAAAATGGATATTATGCGGATGCAGCTAAGACATTTGCTGTTGGAGAGGTAAGCGATGAAAAGAGAAGATTGATGGAGATGACGGAGAAGGCACTTTATATAGGAATTGAGCAAGCGGTTGAAGGAAATCGTCTCTTTGACATTGGATATGCCATTCAAAGCTATGTGGAATCGCATGGTTTTTCCGTTGTTCGTGATTTGGTTGGTCATGGGATAGGGAAAAAATTACATGAGGAACCACCCGTTCCGAATTTTGGTCAAAAAGGTAAAGGAATTAGATTGCGTGAAGGGATGACGCTTGCGATTGAGCCGATGGTTAACGCTGGAACTTGGCAGGTTTATTTTGGGAGCGATGGATGGACTGTTTATACGCTTGATGGTTTGCCATCGGCTCATTTTGAGCATACAATTGTCGTTAGGAAAGGGAAACCAGAAATTTTAACACTGTAAATGGCTAAACAGGAAGGTGTAAAAGTTGATGGCGTTGTAATTGAATCTTTGCCGAATGCAACTTTTAAGGTTAAACTTGACAATGGGCTTGAGGTTATTGCCCATGTTTCAGGTAAGATGAGGATGCATTTTATTAAAATTTTGCCAGGCGACAAGGTTCAAGTTGAACTTTCGCCTTATGATGTGACGAAGGGAAGAATTATTTACAGGTATAAATAAATTTGAGAAAGGAAAAATGAAAGTTCGCTCATCAGTTAAAAAAATTTGCGAGCATTGTAAAATTATCAAACGTAAGGGAGTTATAAGAGTTATTTGCAAAAAAAATCCAAAGCATAAACAAAGGCAAGGTTAAAAGAGTATGGCTAGAATAGCAGGAATTGAATTGCCGAAGAATAAAAGGTCATTTATTGCCTTAACCTACATTTATGGAATAGGTAGAAGCTCAGCCCTTAAAATACTTGAAAAGGCTGGAGTTGACCCGATGAAAAAGATTGGAGAACTTACGGATGAGGAAATCAGCAAGATAAGAGATATAATAAACACGGAGTATAAGGTCGAGGGTGCTTTAAGGGCTGAGATTCAGATGAATATAAAGCGTCTTATGGATATCGGTTGCTATCGTGGATTGAGGCATCGTCGCGGATTGCCAGTTCGCGGGCAGAGGACTAGGACAAATGCAAGGACGAGGAAAGGTAAGAGGAAAACAGTTCCAGGCAAGAAGAAAGCGGTAGCTAAAAAATAAAAATTAATATTCGGAGGATAGAAGTTGGCTAAGGTAAAGAAACAGAAAAAGAAAATTCAAGTAGATGCTCACGGCGTAGCTCATATTAAAGCAACTTTTAATAACACCATAGTAACCATCACGGATAAATATGGTAATGTTCTTGCGTGGTCATCTGGTGGTAGGATAGGCTATAAAGGAACAAAGAAGGGAACACCATTTGCAGCTCAGCTTGCTGCGGAGGCGGCAGCTAAGGAGGCGTACAATCTTGGCGTTCGTAAAGTCGATGTTCTTGTCAAAGGTCCTGGCTCAGGTAGAGAAGCGGCTATACGTGCGCTTCAGACCGCAGGACTTGAAATTCTCACTATTCGTGATGTGACGCCAATTCCGCATAACGGTTGTAGGCCACCGAAGAGAAGAAGAGTTTAAAAATTAAAATCAAAACTAAAAATCATGGGAAGATACACAGGTCCAGTTTGTAGACTTTGCAGAAGGGAAAGAGTGAAGCTTTATCTTAAAGGTGAAAAGTGCTACACTGAAAAATGTCCACTTGAGAAGAAAAATTATCCACCTGGTCAACACGGACCATTGAGGCGTGCGCGGTTATCTGAGTATGGAATTCAATTAAGAGAAAAACAGAAGCTTCGTAGAATCTATGGTGTCTTAGAGCGTCAATTTAGGAGATATTTTGAGATGGCAACAAGGCAAAAAGGGAAGACAGGTGAGAATTTAATAAAGATACTTGAGAGACGCCTTGATAATGTGGTGTATCGTTTAGGATTTGCCCCTTCAAGGAAAGCAGCTAGACAACTTGTAAAACATAGGCATATTCTTGTGAACAATAAAATTGTTGACATCCCATCATATCTTGTTGAACCAGGTGATGAGATAAGAGTTAGAGATAAAAGCAAAGAACTTGAAATAATACACAATTCATTAAAACGCGTCACTGAGACAAGCCTTGTCCCATGGCTCCAGCTTAATAAAGCAACTTTAAGTGGCGTGTTTATGTATATACCTGAACGTTCTGAGATACCGATTAATGTTAATGAACAGTTGATCGTTGAACTTTACTCCAAGTAAAAATTAAAGTTATAGAGGTAAAAATGTCAAATATTTTGTTGACTTTCCCCGAGAATGTGGAAATTGATGAAGCAACATATTCAAATACTTTTGGAAGATTCATTATTCAACCGCTTGAACGTGGCTATGGCGTGACTATAGGAAATGCTTTGCGAAGAGTTCTACTTTCATCAATTCCTGGATATGCTTTTATAGCTGTGAAAATAGAGGGTGTTCTGCACGAATTTTCAACAATTCCTGGAGTTGTCGAAGATGTCGCTGATATCGTATTGAATTTAAAAGGTGTTAGATTTAAATTGATCGATAAATCGCTTAAAAAGGTAAATGTGCTTGTTAAAGGACCCGGTGTTTTTAAGGCTGGCGATATACAGAAACAGAATTCGGGGATAGAAATCTTAAATCCTGACCATCACATTGCTGATGTGACTGGTGATACCGAGTTTGAAATGAATTTATGGATTGGTTACGGCAAAGGTTATGTTCCATCGGAAGAGCTTGAGTATCTTTATCCTTCGCCGCCGGTAACCCCGGAAGCAGGTATAATAATGCTTGATGCTATTTTTACCCCAATTAAAAATGTTAGGTATTTTATTGAGAACATTCGCTTAAAGCAAAGGGGTGACTACGAGAAGTTAATAATTGAAGTTGAAACGGATGGTTCAATAACTCCGGATGATGCGCTTGTGCTTGCTGCGAAGATCTTGAAAGAACATTTTGAAATCGTGATTGAGATTCATCCCCAAGTAGAGCCTGAGGTAGCTTCTAAGGTTGAAGATAAAAGTATGAATGAAAAAGATCGCATTAGAAAAATTTTGAAGACCCCGATAGAAGAACTCTTTCTCAGTATGAGAGCTTTTAACATTTTGAAGTCCAATGGCTTGAACACAATCAGCGATATTGTGAGATACCAGGAGCATCAGCTTTTAAGTTTCAAAAACTTTGGGCGAACCTCATTGAATGAGATAAAGAGGATCATTGAGGGATATGGATTACATTTTGGTTTTGATGTGGATAAATATCTCAAGGAAAATTAAAAAATTCTTGGAGGTTTAAATGCGCCATTTGAAGAAAGGAAGAAAACTTAAAAGAACGCATAGCCACAGAAAAGCAACCTTATCAGCTCTTGCAACAGCTTTGTTTCTTCATAAAAGAATTGTGACGACAGTTGCAAAGGCAAAAGAGGCAAGAAGATTTGCTGAAAAATTAATAACGAAAGCAAAGCGTGGCGATATACACGCAAGACGACTTGTCGCAAGATTTATAAGAAATAGAAAAGCATTAAAAGAACTATTTGACGAGATCGCCCCAAGAGCAATGGATAGACCTGGCGGTTATACCCGTGTTGTTCGTCTTGGTTTCAGACGAGGTGATTCCGCTGAACTTGCTGTGCTTGAACTTGTTGATTATAACATCGGGACTGGGATGGTGAAACCGAAAAAAGAGAAAACTAAGGAAGTTGCAGAACAACAAGTAGCATCTTAACTGATGAAGCTTTTCACCTTCGTTTAGTTTTGAAAACACAGGATTTGAGAGGTTATGAAAATAACGTCTGCGAGATTTGTGGCAAGTTTAACTGATGTGAAGCAATTACCCACTGACGGACTGCCAGAAATTGCTCTTGTTGGAAGATCAAATGTTGGAAAGTCGTCTCTTATCAATAAACTCTGTGGCAAGAGAAATCTTGCTTTTATAAGTTCAACCCCGGGGAAGACACAAGCGTTAAACTATTTTTTGATAAATGAGTCGTTCTATATTGTTGATCTCCCCGGCTATGGTTATGCTCGCGTTCCAGAGCATGTGAAGGCTGGGTGGAGCAAACTCATCGAAAATTATCTGAGCAACAGAGAACAAATTAAGCTCGTTCTTCACATCGTTGACGCGCGTCATGAGCCAACCGAACTTGACAAAATGATGGCAGGATGGCTTGATTACTTTAAGATCCCATATATAATTGTAATAACCAAGATTGATAAAATTGCGCGAAGCAAGATCTCAAGGCAGGTTGAGATAATTAAAAATTCTTTCGGGAAATTAAAGTATTGTCAAGATTTTATCACTTTCTCGGCCATCACAGGCGTTGGGAAAAATGAATTGCTTTCGGCAATTGAGAAATATATCACAACCCCGGGGAAGAAACGTCTGCGAAGCAAACAATTACAAGCGACGTAGAAAAGCTAGGATTTTTAATCTGTCCCGCTGATTTTAATTAATTCCATCCGCCTGCGCTTGCATTCTTCTTGATTTACAAATCTTCGGTGTTTATATTTAAGGTAAAAATCGTAATTTAGTGTGAGAGTTAGGCAATGATTAAAAAATTTACATTGTTTTTTCTCTTATTAACTACATTATCGTTTGCTCAGGTAAATTTACAGGAGATGCGCGATTTTAAATTTGCTTATTCCCTTTTTGAAGATGGAATGTATCGGCTTGCTCTTTCGGAGTTTCAAAAGTTTATAACTAATTATCCAGAGAGCAAACTTGTAGAGGAAGCACGATTTTTTAGCGCGGAATCGGCATTTAAGCTTGGCGAGTATGATACCGCTCTTAAAACTTACCTTTCACTTTTATCAGACCTTCCGAACACAAGATTTAAGGATAAAGCAAATTACCGAATCGCAGAAATATATCTGAAACGGAAAAATTATACTTCTGCTATTGAAAGTTTTAAAAGAGCGATAGAGAGCTCGGCTGATAAATTACTGATTTCTCAATCCGCGTATTATCTTGGGGATATTTACTTTGAACAGGGTGATTATAAAAATGCGTTAAGATATTATACCCTTTCTTATGAGGTTGATACGACAGGTGAAATTGCTCCATTTTCACTTTTCGCGCTTGGGTTCACTTTTCAAAAGCAGGGGAAATTTCAAGATGCGATTGAAAAATATAAAAGCTTGATCGAGAAGTTTAGCAATAGCTCTGGAAGGTTAAGTAAAATCTTGGGCGACGCAAAATTAAATCTTATTGATTGCTACTATAAGGTTGGAAGCCATAAAGAAGTTGCTATGCTTGCCCGGGAGCTTTTGAATAGTGGAGTTGGTGATGAAAAAATTATTTTTCTCCTTGGCGAAAGTTATTACGCTCTTGGGTTGTATGATTCGGCTATGGTTTATTATGAAGATTATTTGAAAAATTTTCCCAACGGTGAGTATAATAGGCATTCGCTTTATTCAATTGGTTGGATTTACTATAAGCGGGGAAGTCACGATAAGGCGATTCAAATTTTTGATTCGCTTTCCAAAGGTGATGATGAAATAGCGAATTTTTCGCTTTATTATCTTGCTGAGGTTAAAAAGGTTTCAGGTGATACCGTTAGCGCAATTTTAACATTTAAAAACTTCGTTGAGAGAAATAAAAATTATTCGCGATTGTTCGCTCAAGCAAATTATGAGCTTGGGTTAATTTATTTTTCGCAAGGTAAATATGATAGCGCGATCGTCCATCTTGAAAAAATACATATTGATGATACAAGTGGTGTTGGGGTGAAAGCGTTTGAACTTCTTGCCCAGTCTTACATAAGGCAAGGTGATTATTCAAAAGGTGCTTCAATTCTGCGAATGATAAGGAATGAAATGAAGCTTTCAAGTGAAAATGAAGCGATTAACATTTATACCGAGGGCGTAGCTTTAATGCAGGAGGGTAAATTTGATGAAGCGATAAAAGTTTTTGAGGAGTTTTTATCAAAGTTTCAACATAATCCTAATGTTGAGTGGGCAATTCTTTACCTTGGTGAGATGTACTATAAATTGGGTGATTATAAAAATGCGAGAAAATATTACACTGAGCTTCTGAATCGCTTTCCAGGGAGTCGCAATGCTGAGCAAGCACTTTATTCAATTGCGTGGTCATATTTTAAAGAGGGAGAATATAAAGAATCGGCAAAGCAATTTGAAAAGTTTTTAAGTATATATTCAACTGGAAAAAGGGCGCTTGATGCACGACTTCGGCTTGCGGATTGCTATTTTATGATGAAAAATTATAAACAAGCAGAATCAAATTATCTTTCTTTCGTGCGACTTTTTGGAAATCAAGAGGGTGCTGATTATGCTTATTTCCAACTATCTCAAGTTTATCTCAGGCAACGACAATTGATGCGGTCGCTTGAGATGTTAAATCTTTTGCTTAGTAAGTTTCCCAATTCACCGCTTGCCCCATCAGCAAAATACCAAATGGGATGGATTTATTTTCAAGATAAAAACTATACTCCAGCTATAAACTCGTTTCGTGAAGTGGTTGAAAAGTATCCAGATAGCGAAGTTGCACCGAAGGCGCTTTATGGCATCGGCGATGCTTACTATAACATGGGGAAATATGAACTTGCCATGAAATCATATCTTGAGGTAATTGAAAGATATCCAGATTCAAAATATTCTGAGGATGCAATTTCTGGTATTCAATATTCGCTCTCAGCTCAAGGGAAAAATCCTAATCTCGTTGATGAGTTAATTTCAAAGAGCAAAAATCCCAATTTTCTTGAAGTTGTTTCGTTGAAAAAAGCTGAATTTCAAGCTTCACAAGGGAATTATTCGGAGGGTGTAAATCTTTACAAAAAGTTTATCGCAAACTATCCTGAAAGCAAACTTTTGCCAAAGGCTTATTACGAACTTGGTAGAGTTTATGAGGCGATGAGGAGAAACTCTGAGGCTGTTGAGATTTATAAAAATCTTATCTCTAGATATCCGATGAGCGAATTCGCTCAAAATGCGCTTGTTCGACTTGGGCGGTTAAAGTTTAATTCAGGGGAGTTTGCAGAAGCAATTGAATATCTTGGTAAGGTTGAAACTAAAGTAAAGTTTTATGATGAGGTTCTTTACCTTATTGGGTTAAATTATCTTTCGTTGGGTGATACGGCAAATGCTTTGAGGAAATTTAATGAGGTCATAGATAAATTTCCGAGTTCAGATTTTTCAGATAGAGCGAGGGTTAAGCTTGGTGGGATCTTGTTGAGTTATGACAGAACTAATGAAGCGATTGAGATTTTAAAACCAGTCGTCACACAAAGGGCAACAGATGAGGTTTCAGCGGAGGCACAGTATCTTTATGCGGAAGCATTTTTCAAACTCGGTGATATTGATGCGGCGTTACTTCAATTTTTAAGAGTGAGATATCTATATGGTGAATATGTCGGGCTATTACCGATGACTTATTATCGCATTGCCCAGTGTTATGAAATTAAAGGTGATTATCCTAAATCAATACAATTTTTAAATGAAGTTCTTAAGATGCACATAACTGATGAAATGAGGCTGAGGGTTTTTGAAAAACTGGAACAATTAAAAACAAAAATGCCAGGTTAAAAAATGAAGAAAATGGCACTTTTTTATACAGGGCTACTAACCCTTGTAATCATTGGACTAATTATTGCGATCGACTTAAATAAAAAGGATAATGAAATTAGCATTGATGCAGTCGCATGGGCTCAGGGTAGATTTGGACGAAATTTGCAGGTTTTGACGGATGTTCGTTCGAAGGAGCAACTTCAAAAAATTATGGAGGGAATTTCCGACGCTCTTGGAGTTAAATGTAACTATTGCCATGATGTTAACAATTACTCAAGCGATGTAAAGGAGACGAAAAGAAAAGCCAGAACGATGCTTAAGATGGTGATGACAATAAACCGCGATTTCATAAATTGGGAGGGTGCTCAAGTAGTTGATTGCTATACATGCCACCGTGGTCAAACGAAGCCACAGATAAAGGGCGCTTCAAAATAAATTTCTTCACGACATGAAAAAAATTATCATTGCGATTTCATTTTTTGTTTGTTTGAATGTCTTATCTCAAGAATCAAAGCCAGGGGAAAGAGAATTTAGAATTGATACGACAAGATTTGGTGAACCGAAAAATGAATTTGTCCTTCCTGAATTTGTGATAACAGGGCGAGAGACGATTGAAGTTGAAATTGGACAAAAAGTTGAAATTACCGATGTTAATTTGCCTAAAGTTGATTTAAATCTATACCAAATTTCATCCGCTGAAAAATTTACACCTGATGTTCCTGTTAAAAACATCAAAGATGGTTATGTAAAATTTTTTGAAAAAAATCCGATTGCCAAATTTAAAGCTGGCGTTGGGAGGTACTTGACAACTTACTTTGATGGTATACTTCAAGGCAATGTCTCGAAAATTTTTTCGATCAGTTCAAATTTTTATCATCGTTCAAGCCAAGGGTTCATCGAAAACGCAGATTATGTGAGGAATCAATTTTCTGTTAATGCTGGTCTTTATCTCCCCAAAATTAAAGATAAAATTTTGGATTGGCTTGGGGGTGCAAAAATTTCAACGGCGGTAAATTACTCAACTTATAGTTTTGGCTTTTATGGTTCTGTTTCGCCGAGTTTTCATAGAAATATGAATAAATTCGATCTTGGGCTTTACATTGAGTCACCGTATAGAAATGTTTTCGATTACAGCTTGGGACTTAATTATTCAATTTTTACATTGCTTGATACAATAGCAAACTATGAAAATTCAAATTTTGGTGGAAGGGAGAAACGATTTGATTTGAGCTTTAACTATAGACATAGGGTTGATTTTTTAAAATTGAGACTTGGCGTTGATTATACACCTTTGCCAGCGAGATATCTTAAGCTTGGTATATTTGCTGGGAATTTGCTTGAATTTTTTGAAATTAATGGGAATTATCTTCTTGATTTTGGGGTTAAGTTATTTTCATTTCAAAATTTTGATTCAGTAAACAGATTTAGGATTTACCCTGATGTTTCATTCAAATATCTTGCTGGCAAGAAGACGCAGGTTTACGCATTTTTTTCACCAGAGGTTTTAAATTTGACAGTTTCAAATTACCTGAGTGTAAATAGATTCCTGACGAAAAATCTAAAAATTGTACATCCTGAGGAATATTTTAATCTTAGTTTTGGGGTGAAGTATGGGTTGAGCAATTTCGGGGTTGATGCGGGGTTAAATTTTAAAGTATTTAAAAATTTCCCAATCTATGTTGACGAGGATAAGGATGGATTTTACTCAGTTGAGTTTGAACGGACTCAATTTATTGAATTAAAGAGCTCGGGTTATTTAAATTATCGGGGCAATGAGCTTGTTTTTGGCGTTATTTTAAATTCATCATACAATGCAAAAAGCAAGAAACCGGTCCCATATTATCCGAGTTTTTCGGCAAATCTTGGGTATAAATATCGTTTCGCTTTTGGACTTGTAATTAATCTGGAAATTGATTTAATTAGTAGTAGAGTTTATAACTTTAATGGAGATGAACTTAAGGGATTTGTGCTTGTGAATCTTGGAGCGGAATATGAGGTTTTTAAAAATTTCAAGGTTTTCCTGAATTTTGATAATTTGTTATCTCAAAAATTTTATAATTGGCATAATTATCTTGAGCCCAATATGGTTTTCATTGGTGGGATTGAGTATAGGTTTTAAACAAAATTGGGTTTTGGATGAATAAAAGTGAATTGGTAAAATCGCTTGCGCAAGATTTGAAATGGAGTGCATCAAAAACCGAAAGGGTTGTTGATTCTTTTTTTAATTTGGTATCTGAAATTTTGATGAAGGAAGGGAAATTGAACTTGTTTAAGTTTGGGGTTTTCACGGTGAAACATAGAGCGAGTAGAAAGGGGCGCAATCCCAAAACTGGTGAAGAGTTGATTTTGCCGCCGAGGGATTACCCGCATTTTAAGCCGAGCAAGTCGATAATTAATATAATTAACAACCGATAGTTTTTCATGGATAAAAGCGAATTTTTAAATTTGCTTTCAAAGCGTGCGAATATCTCATATGACGAGGCGAGACTGTTTTACGACAAATTTATTGCAAGATTTGCGAAAGCTATAAAATCGGGGCAGAATATTAGAATTTCGGGTTTCGGTGAGTTTAAAAGGAAAATTAGAAAGGGGAAAAGAGTTTTTGATCCTAAAACTGGACTTGAAAGGGTTATTCCTTCCAAGGTTGTGGTTAGCTTTCTACCAGCGAAAATTTTTGCCGATAAAATCAATATAAGATATAGAAACTTGAAATCGGTTGTTGTTAAAGTGCAACCACCTGTTGTTGAAGAGAAGGAAACCGATGAATTTAAGCTCACATTTTTTGAGGCAGAGAAAAAAGCAAATGGTATAAAATCTGGAATTGTTTTCGGTGAGTATGAACCTATCGTTGAACCAATTCAAACTTTGAAGATGCAATCTGAAGATTATTTGACTTTACCTGAGAAACCGATATCAGAAGGAAAAGTTGAAACGATAGATATTGAGGTTCCGATTTTCGATGTTTTTCAAAGGGTTGATGTTGCCGAGGTGGATTGGGATAAGGATATTGGGGAATTGGAAAAAGTAAAAATTAACTTTGAGGAGGTAGCGATGCCTGAATTTAATTTAACAGAGGAATCCAAGCAGCCTCAAGAGAAAGGCGAGGTGAAAAAAATTTTTGACGATACACAAAAAAAGGAGGTACCAGCAATGGCATTTGAATATGAAGAGGAAAATCAGAAGAGAACAGGCTTTTGGGTGTTTCTTCTGGTGGTGTTTTTAATTTTTATTGGTGGGGTTGTATTCTTGTTGAATCAATATGGTTACATTCATCTGTGGGGTAAAGGTAAAGAAGCTGGCAAAGTGGAGTTTAAACAGCCAGAGGAGGTTATTGTGGCAACACCACCGGAGCTTAAGCCGACGCCAGAAACACCTGCGACGATTGAAGGAAAAAAGCCAGAACCATCTGTTACTGTTAAGCCTCCCAAGGTTAGCAAGCCAGTTCCAAGGGAGGGGAGAAGTTATATAATTCAGGTCGCTTCGTTCCAGGATAAAAAGTTAGCAGATGCATTTGCAAGTAATTTGAGAAGTAAAGGCTATAACGCTTTTGTTGAAAGAGCATTTGTTGAGTGGAAAGGCGGAAGCTGGTATCGTGTTCGCGTTGGATTTTTTGATTCAATTGAACGTGCGAATGAAGTTGCTGAAAAATTGAAGAGAGATGTAAAGGTTGAAAAGGTTTGGATAAGCGAAGCGACAAAGGGTGTAGTAAAGTAAAAAGTAAAAATGCAAGGGGCAAATGGTTAAATTTGCTTTCCTAGATTATTTCTGGCTTGTTCTTTACCTTATTTTAATGACCGGGGCGGGGGTTTTGTTCTATAATCTTGGTAAGAGATCTGAGGCAGATTTTTTTCTTGCTGGGAGATCCTTACCTTGGTGGCTTCCTGCAATGAGTGTTTATGCCACGCATACGGCAACTGATACGCCGATGTGGGTCAGTGGTGTTATCTATAAACATGGTTTCCGCGGGTTGTGGTATACTTTTTTCTCCGCATGGTGCGCAATCGCTGCTTTTGTATCCGCGAGAATTTTTAGAAGATCGGTTGCATATTCGCAGGCTGAATGGCAAAGTTTGAGATATTCTGGGCTTGGATCTGAACTTTTGCGAGGTTGGATGGCTGGATGGGGATTTTTTCTTAATATGTTTATCCTTGGCTGGGTTGGAATGGCGATGGGGAAATTGTGTAATTATTTATTTGGATGGGAAAACTGGGTTGGGCTTGTATTTTTTTCTTCTATAACTGCAGTTTATGTTTTATCAGCTGGATACTGGGGTGTTGTAATGGCTGACTTTCAACAGGGAATAATTGCTTTTCTAGTTATAGTTATAGCCTCGCTATGGGGCGTTCGTGAAGCTGGCGGTCCCTATGGAATTGTTCAAAAGTTATATGAACTTGGTGAATCTTGGCGTTTAAATCCATTTCATTTTACGGGCTTTTTCTCTGGGGATTTTCCAGTTGCGTGGTTTATAACAATGATAATTATCGCTGTGCTTGGTGGTTTTGGGATGGGAACAAGTATTGATTGGTATGCAGAAGCTCAAAGAATCCAGTCAGCAAAAACAGTTCGTGATGCTTCATATAGTATTTGGTGGGGAACTGCATTGACATTAATGAGAAATGCTATCTGGGCAGTTGCTATAATTGCTTTTTTTGTGATGAATCCATTTTTGACCGATGTAAAGGAGTATGAAATGGCATGGTTTAGGATTGCATTTGAACATTTACCCGCTGGTATGACTGGTTTTTTGTTTGCTGGAGTAGTTGCGATTCACATTTCTACAATTTCAACTCATCTAAATCTTGGCTCTATTTATTTGACACGAGACATTTATCATCACTATGTAAAACCAGATGCGAGTCAAAAAGAACTTGTATGGATGGGGAGAATTGCTACTCTTTTTCTTTTGATTGGCTCATTTATTTATGGTTCAATGATGGAGGAAATAACGAAGTGGTTAATTTTCGCTTTATGGATAATGGGGGCTGGGATGTGGCTCCCAAATATCTTGCAAGTTGTCTGGTGGCGATTTAATTCATGGGGTTATCTTTCTGCGTGGATTGCAAATTTAGGCTTTTCGTGGCTTGTTGTTTGGATTCTTCCTACATTTGGTGTTATACCTGAATTGCCCGATTACTTGCAATTCTGGATCTTAATGTTTTTAACTGCGCTAGTCTATATTCCTGTAACTCTTTTAACAGAGCCAGAGGATATGGAACATCTCGTCAAGTATTATGTTATGACAAGACCGATCGGATGGTGGAAGCCAGTTGAAGAGGAAGCGAGAAAAAGAGGCTTGATAAAATAAAAATGGTGTTTTGCCCATGGCTTTTATAAGAAGAAATTGGACTCCTGAGGAGGCAAATAAGTGGACTCGTGAAGATGTAATTGCTATTATTGTCTCGCCCTTTGCATATGCTTTTTTGATGATTGGAGTTGCGCTAAGTTTGCTTCTTTTTCTATGGGGATTTGTGTTTCTTATAATTGGTATAATTTTAACTGGAGTTATGCATTGGGTAATAGATCCGAAATTAAAAGCAGTTTCAAGTGAATACGAAAAGAAGCAACGAGAGTATATAGAAAATCTTGAAAAAATAGTAAGCTGGAGAGAATAAATGGAAAAAGGTTTAACAGTAGTTTTAGGGATGACGATAGCTTACTTTGTTTCGTTTCTTGGTTTAATCCTTGCTTACATTTCTTACAGGAAAAGAAAAGGGCTCAAAAAATGAGCATCGATACGATTATATGGGGATTGGTAATTCCATTTTTCATCTTCGCATTTTCTTTCGTGATAACCTATATGCTTTATAAAAAGTTTTCAAGAGAATTGGGCTCGGACGACAAATAGATGAACAAATTTTTAATCGTAGTATTCAAGTCCGAGATGTGTTATAAGTTCCTCTCCCATTAAATGGCGTAATCGATTTTTAAGCTTCATAAGTTGTATAAACAAATCATGTTCTGGATAAACAGTTGGAGCGTGCATTGGACTTTTGAAGTAAAAAGATAGCCACTCTTGGATTCCACTCATTCCGCTTCTCTGGGCAAGGTCAAGAAATAGTGCGAGATCGAGAACTATTGGGGCAGCAAGGATTGAATCCCGACAGAGGAAATTTATTTTGATTTGCATCGGGTAGCCAAGCCATCCAAATATGTCTATGTTGTCCCATGCCTCTTTTTCATCTCCACGCGGTGGATAAAAGTTTATTCGCACCTTGTGATAGTAGTTCCCGTATAAATCTGGGTAGAGTTCTGGTTGTAAAATATATTCAAGAACACCGAGTTTACTAACTTCTTTTGTCTTGAAAGATTCTGGGTCGTCTAAAACTTCGCCATCGCGGTTGCCAAGTATATTAACAGAGAACCAGCCTGTGAGTCCAAGCATCCTTGCTTTGAGCATTGGAGCTATCACTGTTTTGACAAGTGTTTGTCCAGTTTTGAAGTCTTTTCCAGCAATTGGAACTTTCATCTCTTTGGCAAATTGGATAAGTGCTGGTATATCAACTGATAAATTAGGTGCGCCGTTTGCGTATGGGACACCCTCAGCGATCGCAGCATAGGCATAGATCATGCTTGGTGCTATTGCATCATCATTTCTCTTCATTGCTTCTTCGAACTTTTCAAGGGTTTGATGTGCTTCGGTAGGTTCCATATAAACTTCCGTACTGCCACACCAAATCATAACGAGGCGATCACAATTATTTTTCTGCTTAAACTCTCTAATATCTTCTCTAAGCATTTGAGCAAGTTCAAATTTATCCTTTGCTTTTTTTACATTCGGTCCATCGAGCTTTCTAACATATTTTTTGTCGAAGACGGCTTTCATCGGTCTAATTTGTTCAAGTTCGTCTTTTACAAGGTCGAGATGTTCTTTTCTTAAAACGCCAGCTTTTAACGCAGATTCATACGCATTATCTTCGAAAATGTCCCATCCACCAAATACAAGATCATTTAAGTCAGCGAGTGGGACAAATTCCTTAATTTTGGGGAATCTTCTCTCGGTTCTTTTACCAAGTCTAATCGTTCCCATTTGCGTAAGTGAGCCAATCGGTAAAGCCAATCCTTTGCGAACGAGCAATGTTCCTGCGATAAAAGTAGTTGCAACGGCACCAAGCCCAGGTAAAAGTACCCCAAGTTTTCCAACAGGTTCTTTTATTTCCGCACCTGATTTTGTCTTTATCATTTTCCCACCTCCTTATTTTGTGTTATGAGTTCAGTTTGATTTTCGAAAAGTTCAATCTCTTTTGATTTTTTCCATACATAATGAAGTCGTTGATATGCAGTTATATTTGTTAAAACAGCCATTATGTAAATTGCGATTGAAAGGGGCATGGGTGGATAAGCAGGAAAATCAAAATTAAATTTATCAAATACATAATCGAAAAATCTTACAAAGTAATCATGGAGAAAGTAAAAGACTGAACCAAATCCAAGCAAAACTATTCTCTCAGCTCTTCTCATAAGTCCAACATTACACTCAAAACCAAGCCCTTCTGCTCTTGCCCTTATATAGCTTACCATCATTGAACCACCAATTGCAAAAACAGCAGCAACAGATGTGATGTAAAAGTTGTATTTTATCAAGTAAACTCCGATCCCGAAAAATATAATTACCTCGGCATATCTATCAAGCGTTGAATCATAAAGCGCTCCGAATTTGGTCACTCTATTAGTTAATCTTGCGATTTTCCCATCAATGGTATCAAATATTCCGCTTAACAGAGTTAAAATGCCAGCAATTATGAATTTGCCTACTGCGAAAAAATATCCCGCAAGTATACTGATGATAAGTGCAAGTGTTGTTAAAAAATTTGGATTTAAGTTTAAGTGCGAGACCAATCGTAGGATTTTTTCTATTGAATTAAGGTATAAAATCTCAACTTTTCTGGGTATTAGGTTTGGGGACATAAAGTATTCTTGTTAATTCTTTTTCAGTGCAATAAGCGTGTTTTCGTCAGTATAGGTTATCTGTTCTGGATCATAATATTTGAGCAAATTTTGTTTAAAAAGTTTAACTGCCTGTTTATACTCTTCATCGTCGTAAAGATAAAAAGTAGAATAATGTTTTGCAAATACTTTTTTAAGAAGCTCTTCCATAGTTGATATGCGTGGATATTCAAATTCAGTATAGCTTACAAGTTCAAATTTTTTTAATCTTTTGAGCCGTTTGATCAGATCATCTTTCCAAAACAAGCGATATTCTTTATCCGAAAAATTTGGGAAAAATTTACCCCAGATCGATCTCCGATTTTGTTCCTGCGTTCTAGTGTAAATGAAAAGGAATCCCCCAGGTTTTAAAACCCTTTGTGCTTCACGAATAAATTTTTTGAAGTCGAAATGATGGATGGCGTTGAAAGCAGTTAACACTTCAATCGTTTGGCTTTTCAATGGCAAGTTTTCAGCAGGTGAATTTATAAAATAAGCCTTGCGACCTGCGAGGTATGACTGTGCCATTGAAAGCATTTCAAAACTTACATCAATTAATAAAGCAGCGTTAATATTTTCGGGTTTAAGAATTTTAATCAAAAGCTCTGTGTATCTCCCAGTTCCAGCCCCTATGTCTGCAATTTTTATTGGCTTTTTGAGTTTTTTATGTTGTACCAAGATATCTCGTATTGCTAAAATTGGTTCGGGATCAAGGGTTCGAACATGACGATATACAGGTGCAATTTGGGCAAAATGTCGAGATATGTTGAATTTCTTCATCTCTCTCCTCCTTTTTATTTTCCCGAAATTACGATTACAAATTCACCCTTTATTTTATCGGGTGTTAACTTGTTTAAAACTTCAGATACCTTACCTCTGAAAACTTCCTCATGAACTTTTGTTAACTCTTTAGCTACGGCTATTTCTCTATCTCCAAAGATCTCAAGAATTTCGTTCAGCGTCTTTAAAAGCCTGTGTGGTGATTCGTATAAAATTATTGTTCTCTCTTCTTGAGCTAATTTTTGAAGTTTTGTCTTTCTTCCTTTTTTATGGGGCAAAAAACCGACGAAGACGAACTCGTCCATAGGCAGTCCGCTTACAACAAGTGCACTGACGAATGCCGTCGGTCCAGGTATTGGAATTACTTGGATATCTTCCTCAATTGCTCTTTTGATCAGGATATATCCAGGATCGGATATACCAGGTGTTCCCGAATCGGAAACAAGAGCGATATTTTTTCCTGATTTAAGGTGAGAGATTAATTCCTCAGCTCTTTGCCTCTCGTTATAATTATAATAACTTACAAGTTTTTTTGCAAGATTAAATTTCTCGAGTAAGATAAGCGTGCGCCTTGTGTCTTCGCATGCGATTAAATCAACACTTTTTAGCACTTCAACCGCTCTAAATGTTATATCGTCAAGGTTTCCAATTGGTGTTGAAACGATGTAAAGTTTGCCCGTCATTAACTGATTTTAGTTTTATTTTTTGCTCTTGTTATTAAGATATACAAAGGCTGAAATTATCCCAAATGTTTTGCATTTGATTTGAAACCGAGTTTTGAAAAATAATTTAAAGTTTTTAAAATTCAATTGGTGAAGTGAAATCATTGCACGGAAGATAAACTTGGGAAATGGATAAATTTAAACTTGTTTCAAAATACAAACCGACCGGAGATCAACCCAAAGCAATAAAAGAACTCAGCGAGGGAGTTTTGCGCGGTGAGAAGTATCAAACTCTTCTTGGTGTCACGGGAAGCGGTAAAACATTTACACTTGCTCATGTAATCGCAAATGTAAATAAACCCACACTTGTGATCTCGCACAATAAAACTCTTGCAGCTCAACTTTATGGCGAGTTTAAATCTTTCTTTCCGGAAAATTTGGTTGAATTTTTCATAAGCTATTACGATTACTATCAACCCGAGGCTTATATCCCAGAGACGGATACTTATATTGAGAAAGACGCAGCTATAAACGATGAAATTGATCGTCTTCGCTTGAAAGCTACAAGTGCGTTGCTTTCGGGAAGAAGGGATGTAATAATAGTTGCATCTGTGAGTTGTATTTATAACATTGGTTCCCCCGATGAATACTTGCGTCAAATCGTTACTATAAGGGTCGGTGATAGGATCGACAGAAATTCACTTTTATATAAACTTATGGATATTCACTATGTGAGAAACGACTTTGAATTTACGCGCGGGACTTTCAGAGTCAGGGGAGATGTAGTTGAAATTCTGCCGGCATATGAAAATGAGGAGGCAGTAAGAATTGAATTTTTTGATGATGTGATTGAAAGAATATCATATATCAATAAACTGACCGGGCAAGTTATAGGTAGAACAGATGAGGTTGTGATTTACCCTGCTAAATATTTTGTAACTGATAGACCAACGCTTGAGAGGGCAATTAAAAGTATAGAGGAAGAACTTGAACAAAGATTAGCTGAGTTAAGGGCACAAGGTAAATTTCTTGAGGCACAGCGACTTGAGAGCAGAACCAGATTTGATATTGAAATGATGAGAGAGATAGGATATTGTAAAGGTATTGAAAACTACTCAAGGCACCTTACGGGGAGAAAGCCAGGTGAAAGACCTTTCACTTTGATTGATTACTTCCCCAAAGATTATTTGATGATCATTGATGAATCGCATGTGACAATACCCCAAATTCGTGGGATGTATAATGGAGATAGATCAAGAAAGGAAACCTTAGTTGAGCATGGTTTTAGGCTTCCATCAGCACTTGATAATAGACCCCTAAAATTTGAGGAGTTTGAATCTTTAATAAATCAAGTTATATTCGTCAGTGCAACCCCTGGAGATTACGAGCTTGAAAAGTGCAAAGGCGTTGTGGTCGAACAGATAATAAGACCGACAGGGCTTTTGGATCCAGAGGTAGTTGTTAAACCAACAAAGAATCAGATTGACGATTTAATTCACGAGATAAGAGAAAGAGTTAAAAGAAAGGAAAGGGTTTTGGTTACAACTTTGACTAAGCAAATGGCAGAAGACCTTGCGGAGTTTTTGCGGGGCATTGGAATAAAGGTTAGATATATTCATTCTGATATTGATGCGCTTGAAAGGGTTGAAATTTTAAGGGATTTGCGACTTGGCGATTTTGATGTGCTCGTTGGGGTTAACCTTTTAAGGGAAGGACTTGATTTACCGGAAGTCTCGCTTGTGGCAATACTTGATGCTGATAAAGAAGGTTTCCTTCGCTCCGAGAGGTCACTTATTCAAATCGCCGGGAGAACCGCAAGAAATGTTAATGGCAAGGTTATACTTTACGCAGACAGAATTACTAAATCAATGCAAAAGATGATCGACGAGACAAATAGAAGAAGAAAAATTCAAATGGAGTACAATGAAAAACACGGGATTAAACCACAGACTGTTTATAAGAGTTTAGAAGACATACTTGCAACGACAATTGTTGCAGATGTTAAACCAAAATATGAGATTAAAGAGAGAAGGACAAGTATCTCGATTGTTACTGATATAGGTTTTAAATTCATGACCCCAGAGCAAAGAAAGGAGTTGATAGAGCAGTTGAGGCGTGAGATGATAAAAGCCGCAAAAGATCTTGAGTTTGAAAGAGCTGCTGAGATTAGGGATGAAATTCAAAGGCTTATGCAAATGATGAAAAATTAACCTTAAAATAAATTGGTCTTTTTATGCTTAGAAAATTTATCTTTTTAGGTTTACTTATTTTGCTTGGCTGCTCAGATAAACCCACTATGATACCGAACTCTTTGGGTAAGTTGAATCTTGATAAGTATTATGTTGGTGCAAAAGCTAAGGAAATGATAAACCAGCTGCACATGAGTGGGATGGTTGCTGGGGATAAAAATGAAATCGGTTTTTATTCACATGATACACTTAAAGCGGTGCTCTACATATCAAAATTCAAGGATTCTAAAATTGCGGAACAAAAACTTGAGCAAATGTTAATCAAGATCGCGCATGGAAGCACACCATTTTTCTTGCATAATCAGGTTAATGTTCAAAACACAAATATATTTCTTCTTTTCGGGATGGGGCAATCTCACTATGTTTACACCAAAAATGACAAATTGATATGGCTTTCAGTGGATTTTCAAGTATCTCTTGAAACATTACATTCGTTACTAAAACAAATAAGGTGAAATAATGTACAAACCACTTTCACAAAGCAATATACCGAAAGCTAAGTTAATAAAACGGGGGAAAGTTCGTGATATTTACGAAGTGGATGGTTATCTTTTGATACTTGCAACGGATAGAATTTCAGCATTTGATGTGGTGCTTCCAAATCCAATCCCTTATAAAGGTTATGTTTTAAATCAAATTTCTGTTTTTTGGTTTAAGTTTTTAAAGGATATTGTGGAAAACCATTTTATAACGGACGATGTTAATTTGTTTCCTGAGGTTTTCAAGGAAAGTTATGATCAGGTTGTTTATCGGTCAATGCTTGTTAAAAAAACAAGACCACTTCCAGTTGAATGTATAGTCAGGGGTTATATCTCGGGTTCAGCTTGGAAAGATTACAAGAGAAGTGGTTCTGTCTGCGGAGTGAAACTTCCCGAGGGATTAAGGGAATCTGATAAACTTAATGAGCCAATTTTCACCCCATCAACGAAGGCTGAAACCGGTCATGATGAAAATATCACATTTGAAAAAGTTGTTGATCTAATTGGTAAAGAACTTGCTGAAAAAGTACGTGATTTAAGCTTGGAAATTTATGCTAAGGCTGAGAAATACGCTCGAGAAAGAGGGATTATTATAGCCGATACGAAGTTTGAGTTTGGGCTTGATGAAAATGATAATTTAATTTTAATTGATGAAGTTTTAACTCCTGATTCATCTCGATTTTGGCCACTCTCTGAATATGAACCGGGAAAATCCCAGCCGTCGTTTGACAAGCAGTATGTCCGTGATTATCTTGAATCTTTAAATTGGGACAAGCAACCGCCGGCGCCTGAACTGCCTGAGGAAGTCGTTAAGAAAACCAGCGAGAAATATCTCGAAGCGTATAGGCTTTTAACTGGTGAAGATTTGTTGAAGAAAATAAAAGTTTAAGATGGATGTCGTTGAGTTTTTGAAAATATTTGCTTTTATTTTTGGTATCTCTGCCCTTGTTGTTTATCTTCTGCACAAAGTGAGGTTACCGCCTGTAATCGGATTTTTAATCTCGGGAGTTATAATTGGACCTTATGGAGCCAAGCTTGTTGAAAGGGTTGAAGTAGTTCAAGTTTTAGCTGAGGTCGGGGTGATCCTTCTTCTTTTTGTTCTTGGATTGGGGCTTTCTCTGACGAAATTGCTTGAGATGAGACGCTTTTTGCTTGTGGCTGGGGGAGCACAGATTATTATGACCGTGTTTTTATTCACAATTTTGTCTTTGCTCTTCTTTGAGTTAAATCTTTCCATTTTTATAGGCTTGATAGCTGCTTTAAGTAGCACTGCTATAGTTTTGAAATATTTGTTTGATAGTGGTGAAATTGACTCTTCACATGGAAGAGTTACAACTGGCATTACGATATTTCAAGATTTGGTCGCCATCTTTATAACACCTTTTATTCCTTTATTTCTAAGTAGCAATTTTAATCCGATCAATTTTCTGGTCAAACTTCTCAATTCATCTTTGATATTGATTTTTGTGGTTTGGGCTTCAAGGAAGCTTGTTCCACCACTTTTATTTTTGATAGCAAAGTCAAGGATACGAGATCTGTTCATAATTTCGGTTTTATTTCTCTGTTTTAGTGTTGCGCTGATAGTATCTGAGCTTGGTTTTTCGCTTGCTTTTGGCGCCTTTGTTGCTGGGCTTTTGATATCTGAATCAGAGTATTCACACCAAGTCACTGCTGATATAATCCCGTTTAGAGAAAGTTTAATGGCGATATTTTTCGTTTCAATCGGCATGCTTTTAAATGTTAATTTTTTGATGGAGAATTTTAGAGTCGTTGTTTTGATTTCACTTTTAATAATATTGATAAAAATCCTTGGAACATCTTTAGGAATTCTTATCAGTGGTGGTGGCATTAAGACTGCGTTTATTTCTGGAATTCTCTTAGCTCCGATAAGCGAGTTTTCTTTTGTTTTGATTTTACTTGGCAAGAAATTTGGGTTGGTTGATGATAGGATATATCAATTTTTTATTGCATCAGCTGTTATAACCATGGTTCTATCGCCAATCTTGTTTACATATGTTCATAATCTTGCTGCATTTGTGGGGAACTATATCAAAGTTAAAGATGAGAGTTGGGAAAGGCTTAAGAGAGAAAGCGAACTAAGGGAGCATGTTATAATAATTGGTTTTGGGTTAAACGGTAGAAGTGTCGCCCGAGTTTTAAAGGGAATTGGTATTCCTTATGTAGTTATTGAACTTAACATTTCAACGGTGAAGAAAATGCGAGAGGTTGGGGAGCTTATTTTCCATGGCGATGCAACAAGCCCTGATGTTTTAAGGAAGGCTGGGATTGAAGAGGCAAAATTAATGATAATCACGATTTCTGATCCTGTTTCAAGCAAAAGAATAGTTGCTATCGCTCGCTCTTTGAACAGCAATATTTATATAATTGTGAGAACAAGATATGTAGCTGAGGTTGAAGAACTCCGAAAATTAGGGGCAAATGAGGTCATACCTGAGGAATTTGAAATATCGGTTGAAATTGCAAATCGTGTTTTAAGTTATTTTAAATTTCCGATAAATTTAACAAAAGAGTATGTAAGCAAGTTAAAAGAGGGGAGCTATGAGTTATTCAGGCGAGATGATGTGTCCTTTAATGAATTAGTGCAAAACTTGGCTCTTCCAAAAAATTTATCAGAGCATCTAAGGCGTGTTGAGTTTGAGACTTATTGGGTTAAATCAAACTCAAGGGCAAAACAAACATCAATTGGTGAGATGGCTTTGAGAAGTCGCACTGGGGTTACGGTTCTCATCGTCAAGCGAGGTGAAGAAATTTTTATAAATCCATCGGCTGATTTTAAGTTTGAGGTTGGGGATTTAGTGGTTTTAATGGGGGAGCGTAATAAAATTGAAAAAGCAATTCAATTACTTGATAATGGGGAAGCTTAACAGGAAGGGTATAAAAGTTTATATGATTATGCTATTATGCGTCATCGTTTTTGATTTCCTAATTATATCTCCTGTTATTTTTTCAAACTTTGGGATGAATAAATTCTCAGAAGCGGTTTATTTATTTTTCAAGCCATTGTGCCATCAAATGGACTCCAGAAGTTTTCACATCAATGGTGTAAAGTTAGCTGTTTGTTCGAGGTGTAGTTCAATTTATTTGGGTGTTTTATTTGGTGTTTTTATCGCACCTATTGTTATAAATAGGAAATTTCTTAATAAGGCAAATCTTTTACTCGTTCTTGCTTTAATTCCATCGCTTTTTGAATTCTTGTATGAAAGATTCTTTGGGGTAGAAGTTTTAACCGCAAAAGTTTTATCTTCACTTTGGCTTGGGGGGATAGCTGGGCTGATCTTAACATCTCAAATTATTGATATGTTCTCAAGCCAAGGATAAAACTTTTGACATTTGCATTTATCTTGCTTATCTTTAATTTAGAAAAAAAGATCAACGACTATGGATGTCAAGATAATTCGTCAACTTGAAGAGATCGTTGGAAGGGAAAATGTTTTAACATCGATAGAGAACAGAATAGCTTACTCTTACGACGCAACGCCAACATTTGCAAGCTTACCGGATGCCATTGTGATCCCACAAACTCCCGAGCAAATATCTCGAATTTTAAAACTTGCAAATGAGGAAAATTTTATCGTTGTCCCGCGCGGTTCTGGAACCAGTTTAAGCGGTGGGGTTGTGCCTTTGCCTAATTCTATTGTTTTGTTGATGAACAGATGGAGAAAAATTCTCGAGATTGATAGAGAAAATTTAACGGCGTTGGTTGAACCAGGTGTTATAACTGCGCATCTTCATCAAGAGGTTGAAAAGTACGGTTTGTTTTATCCACCTGATCCAGGAAGCATGACAATTTCAACGATAGGCGGAAATGTTGCTGAAAACGCTGGTGGTTTGAGAGGGTTAAAGTATGGGGTTACAAAAAATTATGTTCTTGGGCTTGAGGTCGTGCTTCCAACTGGAGAGATAATAAATGTCGGTGGTAAAAATGTTAAAGATGTCGCGGGATATAATTTGAAGGATGTTTTAATTGGTTCTGAAGGGACGCTTGGGATTTTTACCAAAATTTTATTGAAACTTATCCCAAAGCCGCAATCTTATAAAACGATGATAGCGTTTTTTAACTCGCTAAGTGATGCGGGAAAGACTGTCGCGGATATAATTGCAAGCCATATTATGCCGGCAACGCTTGAATTTCTTGATAACACGACCATAAAATGTGTTGAAGATTACGCCCATCTCGGGTTGCCGGTAAACGCAGGGGCTTTACTTTTAATCGAAGTTGATGGACATCCAGCTCAAGTTGAAGAAGAGGCAGAAAAGATAGAGAAAATTTGTATTAAAAATGGGGCAACGGATTATAAAATTGCTAAATCCGAGAGCGAAGCCTTAAATTTAAAAACCGCAAGGCGTGCCGCATTTGCAGCACTTGCTCGTGTTAAACCGACGACGATACTCGAAGATGCGACCGTTCCAAGAAGCTTTATACCTGAGATGGTGGAAAAAATTCAACAGATAGCAAATAAATACCAAATTATCATCGGGAACTTTGGGCATGCCGGTGATGGAAATCTTCATCCGACGGCATTGACGGATGAAAGGGACAAGGAAGAGATGAAAAGAGTTGAACAGGCTTTTGAAGAAATTTTTGATTACGCTATTAAACTTGGTGGAACAATTACAGGTGAGCATGGGGTTGGACTTGCGAAAAAAAGATTTCTCGAAAAGCAGTTCAGCAACGCTGCCATCGATTTTATGAAAAACATTAAACGGGTTCTTGATCCAAATAATATTTTGAACGCTGGCAAGATTTTCGATCTAAAACCACGATGTGAGGGACGCCTTCCGACGGCAAGGGAAGAAATTGAAAAATACAAAGGTCTGTGGGTTTAATAAAAAATAAAAAGGGAAACTTTTCTATGGAAGATATGAGAATTCCATCTGAACTTATCGTTCAGTGTATGCATTGTGGTATGTGTCTTCCAGTTTGTCCAACTTATAATTTGACACTTCTTGAAAAATCTTCGCCAAGAGGAAGGATTCGGCTTATAAAAGAATTTGAAGACGGTAATCTTCCGGCTACAGATGATTTTGTTGATGAGATGTATTTCTGTCTTGATTGTCAGGCATGTCAAAGCGTTTGTCCAGCTGGGGTTCAATACGGAAAACTTGTTGAATCAGCGAGGGTGAAAATTTTTAAACTCGGTAAGGATAAACAAAAGTTAGTTAAAAAAATTATTTTCAAGCTCGTTTTCTTACCTGCTATTTTTAAGTTTTTTGCAAGTTTAGTGCGACTTTATCAAAATAGTTTAAATGGCGTGTTTAAAAAGGTTAGGCTAGATAAAATAGTCCCTGAAAGATTGAGGCAGATTGAGGAACTTTCACCGAAAATCTCAGATAAGTTTTCAAGTGAAATTTTGCCTGAAGTTTTAAAACCTACCGGTGATGCGAAGTATAAAGTTGGATTTTTAACAGGTTGCTTTATGAATGTTATGTATTCAGATATCAACATCGATTCTGTTGAAGTTTTGCTTGAAAATGGGTGTGAGGTTTACATTCCCAAAAAGCAGGTTTGTTGTGGTTCTGTTATGGCTCATTATGGGGATATTGAGACGGCGAAAAAATTTGCGAGAAAAAATATAATTGAATTTTCAAAATATAATCTTGATGCGATAGTTATAAATTCTGCTGGTTGCGGGGCTTTTATGAAGGAATATGGAGAACTGTTTAAGGAAGATGAATCTCTAAGGGACAAAGCTGAACATATAAGCAGGATAGCAAAGGACATCAATGAATTTCTATACGAAATTGATTTTAAAAAACCGGATGCGGAGATAAATTTAAATGTAACCTATCACGATGCCTGTCATCTTGTGCATACACAAAAAATAACGATGCAACCAAGAGCGATAATAAAGTCAATTCCTGGAATTAACTTTGTTGAGTTGAACGAATCAACATGGTGCTGTGGAAGCGCAGGAATTTATAACATACTTAGGTATGATGATTCGATGAAAATTCTTGAGAGAAAGATAAAAAATATTCTTGAAACAAACGCTGGGGTTGTTTTAACGGCGAATCCGGGTTGTCACGCTCAAATTGAATATGGGCTCAAAAAGGCTGGTGCAAATATTAAAGTTATGCATCCCATAACCTTGTTAAATCTTGCCTATAAATTATCAAAGGAACGCGCAAATAATACCCATCAAAAATTTTTCCAAAAGGTTTGAGCCAATTATCAAATCTCTGTATAAAAGGATAGAGCTGAAAAGTTAAAAATAAACGAGGAGGGAAATTGATACCGCTTAAAGATACAATACCGTCTCGAACCTATCCATTTATCACTGTTACTTTAATTATATTGAATGTTTTGGTCTTTCTTTTTGAGCTTACGCTTGGCGAGAATTTATCTGAATTTTTTGATCTTTTCGGCGTTGTGCCTGCAACATATTTTGAATTAAAAGAAGCTGGAGCACCTTTTTTGCTGGTGTATTATTCATTTTTAACTTCTATGTTCTTGCATGGTGGTTGGATGCACTTGATCGGAAATATGATATACCTTTGGATTTTTGGCGATAATGTTGAAGATAGAATGGGGCATTTTCGATTTCTCTTATTTTATCTGCTTTGTGGTTTCTTTGCAGGGCTCGCTCATGTTTACACGAATCCACATTCTGAAGTCCCAGCGGTTGGGGCAAGCGGTGCAATATCAGGGGTTTTAGGTGCATATTTTGTTCTTTTCCCTTATTCAAGAGTTATAACTTTGGTTCCGATTTTCTTTTTCTTCGATTTTATTGAGGTTTCGGCGTTTGTTTTTTTGGGGATATGGTTTCTGCTTCAGTTTTTTAACGGTGTCGCTTCGTTAGGTGTGGCTTCTTACGCAACTACAGGTGGCGTCGCATGGTGGGCTCATATTGGTGGATTTGTTTCAGGTGTTTTGCTATCGTTTGTCTTCGTTAAAAGGAAATACTACTAAAACTAAAAGGGGGCTTTATGCTGATCAGGTCAGAAAAACAGTTAAAGGAGTTAAAAAATTATCAACCAAAATCCTGCCTTGTATCATCGCTTTATCTTAACACCGATGGAAGCAAATTCTCAAAAAAGGAAATTGAAGTTATATTTAAGGATCTTGTTAAAGAAAAGAAGGCTGAAGCAACGGATGATGTCCTTCAAGATATAAAGAGAATGGAGCAATATATATCGCAAAATCTTGACATAGTGAAAACAAAAGGGATTGTTATATTTTCGTGCAGTAAGGAAAACTTTTGGCAGGTTTATGAGCTAAACATTTCACCACCAAATTTATTTGTCATCGATAAGAATCCCTATGTTCGTCCTTTATTTGTAATTTTTTCGAAGCTTTATAAAATTTGCACTGTTATATTTGACCACCGCAAGGCAAGAATTTTTGAAGTTTTCGGCAATGAGATAGCATTGAGAGATGAGATTTACGATGAAACACCCAAAAGAATAAAGGTTGCTGGATATCATGGATTTGATGAGTCAAGGGCAGTTGAGTATCAGACGAATAAAATAATCGAACATTACAAAAAAATTGTGAATAGATTGCTTGAAATTTATCAAAGCGATAAATTCGATATTCTTCTGGTCGGAGCGAAGCCACAAGATGTTAACTTGTTTGTTGAACAATTGCATCCATATCTTGAAAAGGTTTACGGTGGCTCATTTAATTTGCCAGTTGATGCAAAAGAGGCTGATGTTTTGAGAAAATCACTTGAGCTTCAGATGAAACTTGAAATTGAAAAGGAGAAAAAAGTGATTGAGCAACTTGAGACACATGCGCATTCTGAAACATCGGGTATGGCTGTTCTTGGAATTAAAGATACGATAAGAGCTTTGAATGAGGCAAATGTAAATAAGCTTGTTTTTAATCTTGATTTTACTTATGCAGGGAAATATTGTCCTTCATGCAATTACCTTGCGTTGAAGGAAGATAAATGCCCAAAGTGCGGAACAAATCTCATCCGTGAATCGAATATAATTTTTAAACTCATCGATGTCGCTATTGAAAAAGGTGCGGATATCTATCCGATTTTTTATTCGAACACTTTAAATCAGGGAGTCGGAGCAATGTTAAGACACAAGGGAATTATGAAAACAACAGTTTAAAAATAAATTGTGAAACTGTTTTGGGGATAAAATGTGTAATTTTTGATCTTGATGGAACAATTGCACAAACAAATGAATTGATTTTTGAAAGCTTTAACTACATAGCTGAAAAATACACTGGTCGAAGATTTTCAAACGAAGAGATACCTTCATTATTCTTTGGTCCACCTGAGGAAGGTGGAATTAGGAAACTACTTCAACTTTTTTCGAGCGATAACAAAGTTCTTCAAAATATTGATTTTTATGTTGAAAGTGCGGTTAATGAATTTTATTCGTATTACGAAAAAAATCATGACAAAGCCAAAGTATATCCTGGCATAAAAGAGACACTTTCCTTCTTGAAGCACAAAGGTTTAAAGCTTGCTCTCTTTACAGGAAAGGGTAAAATCACGACTTCAATCACTTTAAGAAAACTGGGTCTTGAGCATTTTTTTGATATTGTAATCACTGGCGATGATGTGAAATATCATAAACCGTTTGGTGAGGGGATAAAGAAAATTCTTGATACGCTTGGGTTGAAACCTGATGAGGCTATACTCGTTGGTGATGCTGTGAGCGATGTTAGTGCTGGGAGGGAAGCTGGCGTTAAAATTATTTCCGCTTTGTGGGATTCCTATGGTAAAGATAAAGTCATAAATCTAAATCCTGACTTTGTGGTTTACTCGGTTGACGAGCTTAGGGAATTGCTTTGCAACTTAGTCATGGAAGTTAAGGATGATTAAAGTATGGAATGGGAAATATGCTTAAGTATTATTTGCTTTTATTTTTTGCCAATTTTTTATTTGCGCAAGATCACATTGAAATTAAGGGTTTGAGGGTTTATAGTTACGAAAGCGAAATTTATCCGCCTATAATAGTTCGATATGATACACTTTGGAATGGTGAGCCAAACACAGCGAATGATTATATTGTGATTGAGTTTGATGTGAAAAGCACAACTTTGCCAGATATAGGAATTCGTTTTTACCACTGTGATAGAAATTGGAGGAAAACCGAAAATATATTTGTTCAAGATTTTTTCCATAGCAAATCCCTTTCTCTAAATTATACGACAGCTGAGAAAGGGATAAAGGGTTATAATTTTCACTTTAAGAACATTTTTCCCGATCCCAATGGTGTCGTCAGGTTTCCGTATTCTGGAAATTATGTCTTTGAGATTTACAATGTAAAAGCGGATACAATTGTCTACGCGAGCGGGAGATTTATATTGGTTGACAAATTAACAGATGTAAATGCGAGTTTAAGAAAGGTTTTGCTTGGAGACAAAGCGGATCTGCGAAATTATGTAAATGAAATTGATGTTGAAGTCGAGATCCCTGATTCTCTGAGCTGGTATTATGTTACAACTGTCGATATTTATGAAAATTGGAAAATTTTTTATCCATATCGGATTGATTTCGCTGAGAGAAAGAAATATAGTTATGTAAGTGGTTTTCCATCGAGTTCAAGGATTTTTAAGATCTGGAATATTTATCCTTTAAATGAATACAGGCAAATTGATTTGAGAAGCGAAAAAATTTATCCGAACGGTTATCCTGTGACGCCGATTGGCGGAGTTGATAAAGTTAGAAAATTTTGGCAGGGTGAACCAGATATGGATGGTGGTTGTAGGATAGTTGAGGAGGGGATGTACTCGGAGTATCTTGAGGTGAACTTTCAACTTGAGGTTGATAGGGAAACGGAGCAAAAAATCAAGGGTGATATTTTTATTGTTGGTGCTTTTAATAATTGGAAGCCTAAACCTGAGGATATTTTGAAATATGATCCTGTGAGAAATTGTTATTATGTTAAGAAATGGCTTAAGCGTGGAATTTATGATTATCAGTATGTTGTCGGTTATTATGATTACGGAAAGGATGAGGTTATTGTGATTGATTGGCTTGAGCTTGAAGGGAACGATTGGCGAACAAGTAATTCTTATTACATCGTCGTTTACTACAAAGATCCACAGTTTGGTGGATTTGATAGAATAATTGGATTTACAAAAATTAAGGGATAAGGATATGGAAAAGGTTAATATTGGGATTATAGGAGTTGGTTATCTTGGTAGCATTCATGCAAAAATTCTCGCTAAAATTCCAACGGCAAATTTTGTTGGTGTCTATGATATAAACGAGCAAAGGGCGAAGCAAATTTCAAATGAAATTGGTGTGAGGAATTTTTCTACCCTTGATGAATTGCTTGATAATGTTGAGGCTGTTGTTATAGCAACACCTACGACGACGCACAAAGAAATCGCTCTCCATTGCTTGATGCGTGGAATCCATACTTTTATTGAGAAACCAATAACAGATAATGTGGCTGGTGCAGATGAAATTATAAAAGTTGCGAAAGAGAAGAATCTTAAAGTGCAAGTTGGACATGTCGAGAGATTTAATCCCGCTTTGCTTTCGATTTCAAATTATGAAATTAACCCCGTTTTTATTGAGACACATAGGCTTGCTCAGTTTAAACCGAGGGGAACAGATGTTGCGGTGGTGCTTGACTTGATGATTCACGATATTGATATAATTTTGAATCTCGTTAAAAGTGAAATTGAGGAAATAAGAGCGAGCGGAGTTGAGGTAATTTCCGATTCAATTGATATCGCAAACGCAAGGATACAGTTTAAAAATGGTTGCACCGCAAATATTACAGCAAGCAGGATCTCAAGGAAGAACGAAAGAAAAATGCGAATCTTTCAAAAGGATGCTTATATTTCGATTGACTTTCTTCAAGGTATAACGGAGATATTTAGACTCGTTGATGAAGATAAAAGTAGTGATGAGAGTTCAACTTCAACGGTTTTACTAGGTAAGATTGAAGAGGGAACAAAGAAAAGAAAAATAATTTACGAGCAGCCAAAGGTAAAAGATGTCAATCCAATTGAGGCGGAGCTTGTGGCATTTATTGATTCGATTATCTACGACAAGCCAACTGTTGTGAGCCCAGAGGATGGCAAGCTTTCGCTTGAGGTTGCTTTTAAAATTGTTGAAGAGATCGAAAGACAACAGAAAATTGTAAAGGAAAAGATGTCACTTGATATTTGAAACTTTAAATTGAAAACAAATTTGATACTTGATGTTATGAACATATTTGCGGATTTAATTGAGATACAAGATGAAATAGTGAAAACAATTGGAAAGCTAGCTGATGAAAACAATTTTGAGGCGTATGTCGTCGGTGGTTATGTGCGTGATCTTCTACTTGGTAAAGAGGTTAAAGATGTTGACATCCTTGTGATAGGTGAGGGGATAAAGTTTGCGAAAGTTGTTGCGAGACATTTTAAAAAGAAAGTCACAGTTTATGAGCAGTTTAGAACAGCGATGATCTCACTTGAGGATAGAAAAATTGAATTTGTGGGTGCAAGAAAGGAAAGTTACCGCAGGGATTCAAGAAAACCGATAGTTGAGGATGGAACACTTGATGATGATCTTGCAAGAAGGGATTTCACGATAAATGCAATTGCAGTTTCAATAAATGAAAAAACTTTCGGTAAAGTTATAGATCCGTTTAATGGGAGAAAAGATCTTCACGACAAAATAATAAGAACGCCCCTTGATCCCGAAAGAACTTTTGATGATGATCCCTTGAGAATGATGAGAGCGATAAGGTTTGCATCCCAGCTTGGATTTGAGATAGAGGAGAAAACTCTTTTGGCTATAAAAAAGATGAAGGAACGCTTGAACATTGTCTCGCAAGAAAGAATCACCGATGAATTTTTGAAGATAATGCAATCGCCAAAACCGTCAATTGGATTAAAATTGATGCAAGAAACGAGTGTTATGAGCATTATTTTGCCTGAGGTTTCTGAACTTGCTGGAACAGAACAAAGAGCGGAATCGGAAAATGAAAACGTTGCTCGTTATCATCATAAGGATGTCTTTCAACACACGTGCCAAGTTGTTGATAACCTTGCGGCGGTAACCGATAATGTTTGGCTACGTCTTGCGGGTTTATTTCATGATATAGCTAAGCCAAGAACGAAGGCATTCAAGGAGGGCGTTGGGTGGACATTCTATGGACATGATGTTCTCGGTGCGAAAATGGTTCGCTCGATTTTCAGAAGAATGAAGCTCCCGATGGATAAATCAAAATATGTTGAGAAACTTGTCCTGCTTCATCTCCGTCCAATGTTTTTGGTTGATGAAAGCGTAACTGATTCAGCAATTCGCAGGTTAATAGTTCAAGCTGGCGAGGATCTTGATGATCTTATAAAGCTTTGTAGAGCAGATATCACAACGAGAAACCCCAAACTTGTTGCAGAATATTCAAGGAACTATGATATAGTTGTTCAAAAAATTAAAGAAGTTGAAGAAAAGGATAGATTAAGGGCGTTTAAATCACCTGTGGATGGAAATGAGATAATGCAGGTGCTTGGTTTAAAACCAGGACCGCTTGTTGGTCGTCTAAAGAAAGCGATAGAAGAAGCCATACTTGAAGGAATAATTCCAAACGAACATGACGCTGCGTTTGATTACCTGATGAAAATAAAAGATAAAATAATTTCAGAATATGAAGCTGAACATAATCAAAAAGAATAAGGAACTCCAGATGATATTGGGATTATTATTGTCTTTTTCTGTCTTATTTGCCGACTTGCTCTTCTCTCACAATTCGCAGGGCAAAACTGCTGTAGCCATAAAAATCAATGAAGAAATAAAAATTGATGGTGATCTCTCGGAGCAAGCATGGAAGAAAGCTATACCTATTTCTGATTTTGTTCAACTTGATCCCTATGAAGGTGAAAATCCGAGCGAGAAAACAGAGGTTAAAATTTTGTACAATGACAAGGCAATTTATTTGGGGTTCATCCTTTATGATTCGGAGCCAGTTAAAATAGTTTCACGACTGACAAGGCGAGATAGAGATGTTGAATCAGATAAAATCAACATAATATTTGATACATTCCATGATCACAAAACTGCTTATTTTTTCTCTGTAAATTCCGCAGGAGTTAAAGTCGATGGGATCATCACAGGAGACGGTTCAAGGTTTGATACCGAATGGGATGGGATATGGGAAGCAAGCACGAAGATAACTGATATAGGTTGGGTATGTGAAGTTGAGATACCGTTTGCGACATTAAGATTTGCCACTGGCAAGGAGTGGGGGGTCAATTTTGAAAGATATATAAGTAGAAAGAAAGAGCTTGTTCAGTGGGCTTTAATTTCAAAAAAGGAGACAGGTCGGGTATCGAAAATTGGTCATTTGGAAGGACTCAATGAAATTAATTCTGCTAAAGGCGTGGAAATCTATCCTTATGTTGCTCCAAAACTTATTTTTTCACCCGAGTCGGAATTAAATGTTGGAACTAAAGATTTCAGATTTGACTTTGGAGTTGACTTGAAATATAAAATAACGAATGATTTTGTTTTAAACGCAACTTTTAATCCTGATTTCAGTCAGGTTGAAGCTGACCAAGTTGTTTTGAATTTAACAACTTACGAGACATTTTATCCTGAAAAGAGACAATTTTTCACCGATGGTTCCCAATTTTTTACTTTTGGTGCCCCTGGTGGTAGGGGTGGCGGAGGAAGATTTGCGGGAATGCAAATCTTTTATTCACGAAGGATAGGTAAAAGACCTTCTGGATTTCCCACGGTTCCGGAGGGCGGGAAAGTTATTTATTTTCCTGAAAGAACCAAAATTCTCAATGCTATCAAATTGACAGGGAAAACTCAAAATGGGATATCGCTTGGATTTATAAACGCCCTGACGAGCCCAGAGAAAGCAACAGTAAGCGATTCACTTGGGAATAAATATAAAGTGTTGGTTGAACCGCTTGCTAACTATTCTGTTCTGCGACTTCAAAAGGATATAATGAACAACTCTGCGGTCGGATTTATACTGACGAATACTTCTAAAAGTGGTGCAATTCCGTCAACTGTAAGTGGTCTCGATTGGGATTTGAGGTTTAAAAGCAATACTTATTCTTTTGTTGGATTTGTTGCTTTTTCAAAAACATCCCGCAACAATGGAAGACCCGCATCCGCTGGTAGGTTTTCGATTGGAAAAATTGCTGGTAAAAATTTTCTTTACTCAACTAGTTATGACTATACTGCGAGAGGATTTTATATAAATGATGTTGGTTTTTTCCGCAGAGATGATGATCATGGGGGAACCACCGAGCTGAGGTTTAAACAGGATATAAAACCATTTTGGATAATCAGGAGATATTATGCTGGGATCAGATATAATTACAGATGGAATTTCGATGGCGTGACGATCATGCGTGGGATTGGTTTTGATCAAATGATCGAATTTTTAAATTATTGGTCGTTTTCAGTTTTTGGTTTTTACAGCCCTTGGAAAGTTTATGACGATAGGGAAACAAGAGGTAATGGGCTTTATCTTGGGAAAAGCAGGTATAATGTTAATTTTTCATTGCGCAGTGATTCGAGAAAAAATGTCGTGATCAATCTTGAATATGGATTCGGAGAATGGGGCTTTGAGGAAAATGAAAGCGTGAAGAGATGGCAGAATAGGTATGAGATGAGTATTATGTTTAAACCAGCCGATTGGATGGAGTTTGAGATAGAAAATCAGCTGAGATTTGTCAGAAATGAGGAGGCGTGGGTTGAAAATATCGAAACTAATGATGGTTACTTCAGCATTTTTGGAGATAGATCAACAGATGAATTTGATCTCACCTTGCGTGGAACTGTAAATTTCACACGCGACCTAAGTTTTCAAATTTACGCCCAAACATTTATCGCGAAAGGGCATTATCAAAATTTTAAAATTTTGAAAACCCCTGAACTGCTCGTGCCATATGATTATACCAAAAATCCGGATTTTAATTCTCAAACTTTTAACCTAAATCTTATCGTTCGCTGGGAGTATAAATCCGGAAGCGTGTTATATTTTGTAATTACTCAGTCCCGAAATAATAGGGATAGCGATTATTTCAAAAGTTTGTCCAGAAATATCGCGGGGGTATTTAAAGCACCAGCTTTAAGCGGAATTTACCTTAAGTTGAATCATGGTTTAATAATTTAAACAAACGGAGGAAGAACATGAGAAAAGGAATCTTATTTTTTCTTGTCATAGTTTTTTCATTGCTTTGTTTCACATTTGCACAAACTCAGCAGAAAAAGTTTACAATCCGTGATATGCTTTCAATTAATGTAGTTTCCCAAATGGATATTTCTCCGGATGGAAAAAGTGTTGTCTTTGTGCTTTCAAAAGCTGATTTCGAAGAAAGCAAATACAGAACAGATCTTTACCTTGCTTCGGTGGAAACTGGTGAGGTAAGACAGTTAACATTTTCAAACGAAGATGAAAGAAATCCAAAGTTTTCTCCTGATGGCAAATTTATAGCTTTCATATCAAACCGTAAATCAGATCCACAGGAAAAGGAGACGAAAAATCAAATATGGCTTCTTCCAGTTGATGGTGGTGAGGCTTTCAAATTGACAAATGCCCCTGAGGGTGTAATTTCATTTCAATGGATGCCTGATGGTAAAAATATACTTTATCTGACACAGGAGACGCTCCCCAAGCCCGAAAAAGAGAAGAAGGAACGAGATAAAAAGTTAAAATTTGACCCAACTGTTGTTGATAAAGAAAAGTATCGGAAGGAATTTTATATTGTTGATGTAAAGACAAAAAAGGAAAGAAAAATTTTTACTGGGGATTATGGGATTGAACAATTTGATGTTTCTCCCGACGGGAAATTTGTCGTTTATAACACAAACTATACGGGTGATATTGATGATAGCAAAAAATTTGATCTTTGGCTCTTAGAAGTTGAAACAGGGAAATCAAAGCAACTCACGAAAAGACCAGGTGGGGAAAGGCAACCGAAATGGTCTCCCGATGGTAAATATATAGCTTTCGTTGCTGATCTTGACCCAAAGTTTACATATTCGCAAGAGGAACTTTTTATTGCTGATCCGCAAACGGGGGAAATTAAAAATTTGACCGAGAAGTTTGATGTTGGGGTTATAAGTTATGAATTCTCAAAGTCGGAACCAGGAAAAATTTATGCAAGAACTGCGAGCGGAGTTTATACTCATATCTACACAATTTCAATTAACGATGGGACGATAAAGGAATTCTTGGGTGGCGAAAGAGTTTTTAGTGATATCGCAGTCTCTGGTAAAGTTCTTGCATTCCTTGTTGAGGATAAGACAAGCGCTCCAGATGTATATGTGTTGAAAAATGGCGAGTTAAAGAAATTGACTGATTTAAATCCACAACTTAAAAACTTTACATTCGGCGATCAAACCGTTATAAGGTGGAAGAGTTTTGACGGATGGGTGATAGAAGGAGTGCTTGTAAAGCCTGTTAATTTTGAGCAAGGTAAAAAGTATCCGATGCTTGTCGCTGTTCATGGTGGACCTTACGGAAGGGTTCAAAATATACTTCGTCAGTATTACAATCTTCAAGTGTGGGCAAATGAAGGTTATCTTGTCTTTGCCCCGAACTTTAGAGGAAGCTCTGGGTATTCAAACAAGTTTGGTATAGCTAATTTCAAAGATCTTGGTGGTGGTGATTTTAAAGATATAATGGCTGGAATTGATTACATTGTAAAAGAGCTTAAAATTGCGGATGAAAATAAAATCGGCATATTTGGGGGAAGTTATGGCGGTTATATGACGAATTGGGCTATCACTCAAACCGATAGATTTAAAGCAGCTGTTTCAATGTTTGGGATATTTAATCTTATCACGGATTACAGCAACTCTTATCTTCCGAGCTGGGAGCCTGATTATCTTGGCGATTATTATTGGAATAATCTTAAAATTTACCTTGAGCGTTCGCCATTTTATTATGTCAAAAACATAAAAACACCTGTCTTGATAATGCATGGAGATGAAGATCCAAATACTTTCATAAGCAATTCAAAGGAAATGTATCAAGCTTTGAAACATCTTGGTAAAACAGTTGAATTTGTTCGCTATCCCCGTGAGGGTCATGGATTTAGAGAGCCAAATCATAGAATAGACGAATTCTATCGTTGTCTTGCTTGGTTTAATAAATATCTTCTTGGAATTGAACCAGAGAAAAAACCACTTGTTCGAGTTGATGAATGGGTTGAGACGGATGAATGGGCGATAAAAGTGGTAAATGCGAATAAAAATGTCAATTATTCTGGCTTCGATACATCGAAAAAGTTTATTGAGGTTGAAATCCTTTTCAGGGCAAAAGAGAATGCAAAACCATTGGAGATAAATTTGTTGAGTGATTTTACGCTTATCTCTTCCGACGCTTCTGCAAGTCCTGCTGGTGTTCCCGTTGAAGTTAGCGGGGTTAAAGGATTACTGGTGGGCAATGTTAAAGCAAGCATTAATGCGAAGGATGAAAAACAGTATTATCCGCTTAGGGTTGCCTTTGATGTTACAAGCTTAAAAGGTGAGATGAGGCTTAGAATTTCGAAATTTCCACAATTTGAATTTTTGATTGATTGATTTCAAAAAGGCACGCCTTTCGGCGTGCCTTATTTATTAAAAGCTATATTTGACCTTTAAATAAATCTCATCCCTATCGCTCAATCTACCGAAAGTTGTCCTGCCTTTACCTTCAATTAGCCTTACGCCAATGGTGAATTCTAAGTTATCAATTGGGTTATAGGATATCTGCGGATTGTAAATCAGTGCATAATTGTTTTTTACATCTTTCGCTCGTTTGAATTCGAACCCACCGCTAAGAAAGTTAAATTTGACTTTATCATTCATAAATTTTCGTTCAAAATTAAACACAATGTAATTTCTTAAATTTTCACGCCCCCGTTCATGAAGAAAGCCGTGAAGATATTGAACATTGGCATAAACTCCATTTTTAAATGTATAATCGAAACCAAGGACAAATCTCGTGTAATTTTCTTTCTCAAGGATTGTGTCACTCTTTTGAATTGGGATGTTTGAAATTACAGTCTCAAGGATAACTTCTTCGGGATAGAATATTCCAGCTTCTCCCCAGACGCCAACTCCTTTTATATCACCAGTGAAATCAAAACCAACAATTTTCATCTTTGGAAAGAATAAAAGCACAGAATCAGGGACAAACTTACCGTTTTGGAACTTACCAGAAACTTTGTAAGGTATTGGGATATCATCTCTTCCGTACACATAACTTAAAGAAAAGTCGAACCCAAGGATATCTCTTTTTGATATTTTCAAACCAAACTTTGATGCTTCTTTAAGTGAGGGTTCGGGATTTTGTATTTGAGTTTGGATCTGGGTTTGAATTGCTCCCGGGAAAAATTCATCTGTAAAGATTTTCACCCAATCACCACGAGGCAAAACAGCAGGTGTAAATGTTGGAATAAAAACACTTGTGAAGGTGAAATCACCAATGTAATATGAAAGTTTAATTGCGTTTGATCCAAGATGTCTTCCGTAATCCCATATATCTTCAAGGTCATCTGGGTTCAAGTTATCTGTTGGGTTTAATTTATCTGCAGTTCCCCACGCAATTCTTTGCCTTCCAACCTTAAGATCAAGGTTGTCAATGAGAAAATCTTTCACATCAACATACGCTTCACGAATTTTAATGTCAACTGGTTCGACATAATTTCTGTCTAAAAGGTCTGATATTTTTTTAACATCACTTGAGCCGAAATTTCTAACCCAGATTTCAGAGTAAAATTTTACATTTTCAAGTTCAACTTGCCCTGTTAAGTTAAGTCGGTATTCTTCCCACGATATGGTTTTGTCTTTTAGTTTCACTCTGTCGTCCGCTTGAATGTATCCGCCGATTTGAAGATTTTGAGAAATTAAAAGAGCGCTTTGAATAAAAATCAAAGTTATAATTTTGAGCGCTTTCATACCTTTGCAGGCATCAATTTGTTTTTAAAGGTGGTTTCCATTTATCTTTTTCCCATTTTGAAAGTTCAAGGCGAACAATACCGAGAAAAGTGTTAAAAGTTGCTTTGATTGGAACTCTTGCCCAGTCGTCTGAAAGCCATCCACTAAATTCACCTGTTATCCCAGCCAATTCCTTACTTACAAATGATGCGTATCCATTAAATTTGATCGTTTGAACCTCTGAATCAAATGCTGAAATTTTTACATCTTCTTTCTGTTCCAAAAAATCAAATCTTACTTTTTCAACCTTTATAATAAATGGTGGTCTCTCAAGTTTTTCCTCTGTGGCAAATAACAGGGGAAGATAAACCACAACCCCAGCACCACACAATTTTCTCGCAACAAAAAATGCAGTTATCCCATGATAATATATATCCGGATAGGGAATTGACTTCTGCCCAATAACTGTGCCATTTCTTATATCAAATTGTTTTGCGACTATTTCATTTTCTTTTCTTAAAAAGGTTGTTTTTAGTGGAAGCCCATTTTTCGTCTCATAAACGTTGAGGTAGCTGTTGAAAGGATTTTCCTTATGAAATTTGCTTTCAAAGGTGTAGTTTACATTTACGAAAAAGATATACGGGTTTGACTCAACATGAATTCTTGAATAGATGCTATCACCTTCAACCTTTGTCCATACCCTTATCTTCCCGAGATTTAGAAATTTCCAGTAAACATCGTACTCAAGATACTCAGAGCTGAATTTAAAATCATCAGCTGTTAAGTTGTTAAAAAAACATAAGAGTGAAAGGATAAATAATAAAATGGCTTGTTTCATTTTTTATCTCTCAAGATTTCTTAATGTGAAAATGTCATCGCTTAAATTTGTGTCAAATTTGATGTCTTCGAGCATAAGTTTAGTTGTATGGTTTTTTCTGAGATCTTTCATTTCGGTTTCAATAGCTATCCAATAATTACCAACTTTTTCAATTCTTCTCCGGGTTAAAATTTTGCATAGGTTACCAGCCTTATCATAGTATTCGATTTTTTCAGGGTAAAAATTATCTGTTCTTGCATACATGATAAGCTTTGAATAATCACTTGTCCTTCCTTTTCTTGGTGTTAGTTTCAAAACATAGTGAAATTCATCTTTTCTTAAAAGCTCTGGTTCCCATTTCTCTGAATAAGTTAACGCTTCCATATCTTCATAGGTAAAGTCTGTACCTGCAAAATTTTGATTTTTGATGTGCGACGCTATGCGTCTACTTTTCTTGAAAGCTGGAAGATAGACATAATTTACATCTTCCGGTAGGGATAAAAATCCAATCCCCTTTATATCTGCGGGTTCCGTAAATTTTACTAGTCTCTTGTTCGTTCCTTTTTGATACATAAGTGCCTCCCGATGCATCTCTTTGCCGTTCTTGTCTATTAATATAACCTTTGATTTGTAGAATTGATCTTTGGGGGCGTATGAAACATCGTCAACCTTTTTTAAAATTTCCACAGCAGTGAGCTGTGCAAATAAGATATTTGTTGTGAAGACTAATGATAATGCAAGGGCTAAGTAGCGCATTTTTATTCCTCCTTCATGCATTTGTTTTAACTTTTTCAACCTCAGTTTCACAAAGCATCTTCTTCAAAAACTTTGGTTTCGTCGTCAGAATTATCGCTGGCAATAAAATCAATGTTGCCCCACTGGATAGAAACATCGTAAGTAAAATTAAGATCCCAAATCTTTGCAATGGTATCACGCTTGCAAAAATAAGCACTGCAAAGCCAAGGGCAACTGACAAGGCGTTTATTAGAATCGCAACACCCGTTGTGCCAATAACCTTACTTATTGCTTCTTCAAAAGAATAACTTTGTCCAAGCTCAACCTTTAACCTATTCATAAAATGAATTGAATAATCTATTCCCATTCCAAGAGAAACCCCAGCAATTAAAACAGTGGCGATGTCAAGTGGAATTCCGTAATAGCCCATGAATCCATAAATAACAGCAATTGTTAGAGAAACAGGAATTATCCCAAGAATCCCACCTGAAATTGAGCCAGTTTGGAATATCATTATTAAGAAGACAAAGATTAGAGCGAAGATTAAACTTTGAATTTGACTTTTGATTATCGCATCGTCGAGATGTTTATAAATTAAGGGCATCCCCGTTTGTTCAAATTTTACATTGTTCCCCTTGTCGGAAACCGAATTAAAGTAGGATTGAATTTTATTGACGAGTTCCGAAATTTTATTTGAGCTTGCATATGTCACCATCGCTTGAATTATCGCCTCATCTTTATCTGGCGAGACAAGTTGATTAAAAATTTCCTCGCCCTCTATCAGAAAAATTAGATTTGCAATTTTTTCTCTTGTTTCAGGTATCTTTCTACCTTCACCCATTACATGATTCATCTCTTCAATTATATCAACAATTGATTGTGGGTTATGAACATCTTCAAGCGATTTCAGAAAATCCTCAACCTTTTTAATTTCCTGTAGAACTTGCGGGTCTTGCACATCCCCCTTTACTAAAACATACAAAGGCAACGATCCCCCAAAATTTCGCTTTAACATCTCTTCCGTAGCCCTTACATTTGTCTCAGGCTTGAAATATTCAAGTATGCTAACTTCTCTGTTAATTTTAAAAATTCCAATGGCAGATGCCAAAACTATTAAAATCGAAAAAAGCAAAATCGGATATTTTAATTTTGAAATTAACTTTGTGATTTTTACCGCTGGCTTTTTATCAAGCTGAGGCTTTGAAACTTTGTTTGTTTTTTTACCTTGTTTTAAAAGGGATAAAATTGAGGGTATCAATGTAAGTGATATAATGAGGGAAAATAGAACACCGACGCTTGTAAAAATTCCAAATTCCTTTATCATTGTTAAGTATGAGCCATAGATAAACGATAGAAATCCTGCAATTGTTGTAATCCCAGCAAGGAACACTGGTAGTGAAATTTCTGAAAGAGTGATTTCGGCTCTTTCTCTGGGGTCGGTTATAAATAAAATTTCGTTGTATTTATTTACGATGTGTATTCCATAAGCAGTTCCAATTGCTGTTAAAATTACAGGTATTGTATTTGAAATTATGGTCAATGGTATGTTTAAGATTGCCATCAGCCCAAGCGTCCAGATTATACTGAAACCCGCACTGAGAAATGGTATTATAACACCCTTTAGGTTCCTAAAGCTCAAAAATAAAATCACAAGCATTACAAACCCGACCATTGGGGTTAATATCTTCAAGTCATCAATTATCAATTTATTCATATCAATCATCTGAAATGGCAGCCCCCCGTAGTAAACTTTTCCCTTGATTCTCTCTGCCTCAACTACTTTTTTGATTTCCCTTGCTACACTTTCTTTATCTACACCTTCTTTTAACCTACATAATATCAGCGTGATTTTTGCATCGCTTGATATGAGATTTTTGTACAGATCTTTTGAGAGGACATAATTTTTTATTCTATTTAATTCTTGGGGATCTTCGGGTATCTCGTTGATTAGCTTCCCTATCTCAATTCCTTCTTCTGTTCCCTTTATATCAATTGTGTTTGTTAAGCTGGTGACATAGGAGATACCTTCAACATATTTTAATTTTTCCGTCAAGTTGTAGATATCTTTAAGCACTTCATAATCAAAGATGTCCGCAGATTCAATTGCCACTATGGCAGTTAGATTCCCGCCGTATTTGTCCCCAATGTATCGGGCGAGCTTAACGGCTTCGTCAGTTTGAGGGAGATAGGAAGTAAAGTCTGAGTTGATTTTTATTTTCTTAATTGAATATGCAAAGAATAGAGTTAAGGCAAAGGTTAGAGAAATAAATATCCATCTGTATTTTATGATGAAATGTGAATATTTTTTCATCGTTTATTTAATTTTATTTTCTCGTTATCCCGTAAAACAAAATTTCAAGGAGATTGTCGATGTCTTTTTCCGTCCACCTCGTGTTGCCCCGAAAAATCCATGCTTCAAATCCTTTGAGGGCGATTAAAATTGCAGTAGTTGTAATTTCAACATCTTTTACTTTAAAAATTCCCTTGGCGATGCCCTCCTTTAAAATTTGGCTTATCGTGTTTTTCTCTTCTTCATCGTATTTACCTCTGAATTTCTCGATAAATTTATAATTTTCAAGATATTCATCTTTGATGGCGCTGTAGAAATTTGCAAGTTGTTTGAGCGCTTTCATTCTTGTTATTATGTAAGCTCTAAGTTTATCTTGTGGAGTGTTTTCTTGGGATATCGCCTTTTTAATTCGCTCTCGAAGAACTTCCGCTTCCTGTTCGATGACTGCTTGAAATATCTCTTCTTTATTTTTGAAGTAATAATAAAGTGAGCTTTTGGTTTTTCTTGCTGCTTTGGCAATTTCTTCCACGGTCGTTTTTTTGAATCCAAACCTTGCGAAGATATCTTTCGCTATTTCAACGATTTCATTTCTCGTTTTTTCAATGTCGATCATATTGAATTTTTGACCAATTTGTTCTTTTAGTCAAAAATAATATAAAGATAAAAAGTTGAAAAGTCAAGCTAAAATGTTTTTCAACTTTTGAAAGATTTTGGTGAATAAAGTATATTGGGGCTGTGAATCTTCCCTCGGAGAGTGCAAAAAGCAGGCGAACAGAAGCGTTGGATTAAAAGATTATATGATCAAATTTTTAATACAACTTTCCCAAAGGCTTCTCTATTTTCAAGTATTCTATGGGCTTCTTGCGCTTCTTCAAGCGGTAGAACTGTGTGGATCACTGGTTTCAATTTACCATTTTGGAAAAATTTCAAAACTTCCATTAACTCCGCCTTGCTCCCCATGTAAATTCCCTCGATTGATAAATTTTTACCATACACAAACCTAAGTTCGATTGGAACCTCGCTTCCGCTTGTCGCACCTAATGTTATCAATTTGCCTCCCTTTTTCAGTGACTTCAAACCTTTCATAACTGTGTCAAATCCAACATGATCAAGGATGAGATCTATCCCCTCGCCCTGTGTTTCAATTTTTAATCTCTCTTGAAAATCTTCCTGTTTATAGTTTATTAACACATCTGCGCCAAGTTCTTTTGCCTTTTCGAGTTTTGTATCGCTTCCAGCTGTTGTGAAAACAATTGCATTAAAAAGTTTTGCAATTTGAATTGCTGCAATCCCAACGCCACTTCCCGCTGCATGAATCAAAACTTTCATTCCCGGTTTTATATTTCCCCGCGTTACAAGTGCGTGCCATGCAGTTAAAAACACGAGTGGAACAGATGCGGCTGATTCAAAATCAAGGTTAGGTGGGATCGGCAGAACATTTTGAGCAGGTAAAACAACATATTCAGCATAAGTTCCATCTTTTTGAACTCCAAGTATATGATAGAGTTTACAAAAGTTTTCCCTTCCAGACGCGCATTCCTGACAAATACCGCAACCAATTCCGGGCGAAATTAGAACTTTCTCTCCAACTTTTAAATGGTTAACTCCCTCTCCAACCTCTACTATTATTCCAGCTCCATCAGCGCCAAGAATATGTGGAAATGGAATCTTGAAAAGACCTTTTCTAACCCAAATGTCAAGATGATTTAAACTTGCTGCTTTAAGTTGAATTAAAACTTCCCCAGCTTTTGGTTTTGGTTCAGGTAGATTCATTAATTTAAGTTTATCGTTCCCGCCAAACTCGTTGATAGCGATAGCTCTCATTTTTGCTCCCATTTTTAGTATGGATTTATGAAAAATACAAGTAAGATCACACTGACAAATGCATACTTGATATAGTCAACCAAATGATGTTTACTTTGCTTCGTTATATGTAAAAAGTAGGAAATTAAAAATGTGGTAGTTGCCAAGATTAGAAAGAAAGCAAAGACAATGTGATAACTTAACATATTGCCCCAAACTGCTGAAAGTGATAAGCCTGGGTTTATGGGGCTTCCATAAATGATCATAAGATGAAAAACATAAGCGAAGAGCGATTCCATTCCAAGGATTTGTAATGGGTGGACTTTTAAATTTACATTTTTTTCAACTTTCATCACCAGATAAAACAGAACAATTACAAACGAGAGACGTGAAACAGAAAGAAATGGACTTGAATAGATAAGGAATTGATTTGGATTAAACAATTTTTCATATACAAGCTCTAAAGTGAAAGCAAGTGGAAGCGCAAGCAGTGAAATTTTATAGATTTTATTTAGGAAGAGCTCTGAATTTTCGGAACTTGACGCGCTTATAAATTTGTAGCCGATATAATTCCCGAACAAGATGTAGCCTATCCATGGGAAAAGGGGAAATTTAGAGCCGTTGAAAGTATTTAAATATTGAGATATAGGTAAGGGAAGAAATTTTGCGAAGTCAATCATAAACAAAAATGGCGAAATTAGAAAAGCAAAAATACCCATGTAGAGTGATAATTGTGAAAATTTAAACGCGTCTTTCAGCAAAAATAAGCTTATTTGAAGAATCAGTAGGGAAATTCCGATAACTTGCAAAACATCTGATGAAAACAGAACTGAAAGTGTTTCAAAATTTGACTCGGTTATTGTTTTTTTGAGGGATAAATAGGGGAGATGGAGGAAGTAGCCAAGCAGTGTTATGAAGAGAAATTTTCTTATCCGTTTTAGAAACTTTTGTGAAAATTTTAAATAGTCTTCGACATATTTTATTGTTGTTATAGCAAAAGCGAATCCGGATATGAAAAGAAACATCGGAGCGGTGAATCCGCGGAAGATTGTGTAGAGTTGAAAAGCGAGGCTTGTTTTTTCGTCAGGACTTAGTAGGGCATCGGCTGTATGTCCGTGTAACATTAAAACTATTGCGAGACCTCGAAATACATCAATAAATCTCAAACGAAATTTCATAAGCTAATAAATTTCTCCAATCTTTGTTTTATCTTTTCTTTGCCGAAGTATTCAACGAGAAGGGGAAGCTCTGGACCGTGAGTTTTGCCCGTAAGGGCTATTCTTATCGGCATGAAAAGATTTTTGCCTTTTATGCTCGTTTCATTTTGAATTTCTTTCATCAACTGCTTGAATTTTTCTCTATCTATTTCACCATCGAGGTTTTGTAACTTTTGTATGAATTTTTCAAGTACGGTTTTACTTGTGTCAAGTTTTAAAATCTCTCGCGCTTCCCCATTTTCAATTTCAACTATTTCTGTAAAGAAAATATCAACATAGTCAACAATTTGGGCAAGGTATTCAAGGTGAGTTCTGACAGCTTCAACTATTATTTTTACTTTTTGAAAGTTTGAAACATCATATCCTTTCTCTTTTAGGAAGGGGATAGCAAGTTGAGTTATCCTATCGAGGTCAGAATTTTTAATATAATGCGAATTCATCCAGTTGAGTTTCTTTATGTCGAAAATTGCGCCAGCTTTATTAACTCTTTCAAGGGAAAATTCATTTATCAACTCATCAAGCTTGAAGAATTCTCTTTCATCGCCGGGGTTCCATCCAAGTAAAGCAATAAAGTTAACAATCGCCTCGGGTAAATAACCCTTAGCTCTATAATCTTCAACTGCGACATCGCCTTGGCGCTTGCTTAATTTTGTTCTGTCGGGATTAAGAAGCAGGGGCAAATGTGCAAATTGTGGTTTTTTCCAGTTTAAATATTCGTAAAGCAAAATATGTTTAGGCGTGCTCGGTAACCATTCTTCACCACGAATTACATGGGAGATTTTCATATAGTGGTCGTCGACGACGACGGCGAGATGGTATGTTGGAAATCCGTCAGATTTTAGAATTATCTGGTCATCTAAAGTTTTAAAATTTATGGTCACATCGCCTCGAATCAAATCGTGAAATGTTAGCTCACCCCATTCGGGAATTTTCATTCTTATTGTTTTAGGTATCCCCTCATCGAGTTTCTTTTTAACTTCTTCTTGGGATAGCCTTCTACATGTGCCGTCGTATCGTGGTTGTTGTTTTAGCTTTATTTGTTCTTCTCTCATTTTTTCAAGTCGCTCCGGGGAACAAAAGCAATAATAGGCATATCCTTTTTCGATAAGTTCTTGGGCATGTTTGCGGTAAAGTTCTAATCTTTGGGATTGAATGTAGGGTCCATAAGGTCCACCTTTGTTTGGTCCCTCGTCAAATTCAATTCCAGCCCAATGCAATGTTTCGATTAAATTTTCTATAGCCCCTGGGACAATGCGAGTTTGGTCTGTATCTTCTATGCGGAGGATGAATTGGCCGTTATGTTTTTTGGCAAAAAGGTAATTATAAAGTGCGGTTCTAAGGCCACCTACATGTAGAAATCCAGTTGGGCTTGGTGCAAAACGAGTCCTTATAGACACAATTACGAATAAACGAATTTAATTTTGTTTGGTTTTAAATATAAACAGATGAAGTTTTAAATCAAAACTTGACAAGCCCCGGGTCAATGCCGGGGCTTATGCGTTAAACTTTCATTTCAAGTAATTCTCTTGCGATAATTATTCGCTGAATTTCAGATGTTCCCTCGTAAATTTCTGTGATTTTCGAATCGCGAAGATATCTTTCGACAGGAAAATCTTTGATGTAACCATAACCTCCGTGAATTTGGACTGCTTCTAATGCTGCTTCAACTGCAACTTGAGATGCCATCAGCTTAGCCATTGACGCTTCTTTGACATATTTTTCGCCTCGATCTTTTTTCCATGCAGCGAGAAATGTTAATAACCTTGCTGCCTCAATTTTCGTTGCCATGTCCGCAATCTTAAATTGAATCGCTTGATGCTCTGCAAGGAATTTTCCAAATGTTTTTCTTTCCTTTGCATATTTTATCGACGCCTCAAGTGATGCCTGTGCAATTCCAAGTGCTTGAGCAGCTATCCCAATTCTTCCGCCGTTTAAGGTGGTCATTGCGATTTTAAACCCCATCCCTTCTTCACCAAGCCGATTGGCAACTGGAACTTTGCAATCTTCAAAGACAATTTGAGCAGTGTCTGAACTTCTAATTCCAAGTTTTTTCTCTTTTTTCGCCACGATGACGCCGGGAAAATCTTTTTCAACGATAAAGGCAGAAATCCCTTTTGGGCCTTTCTCTTTATCTGTTTGAGCGAAGACGATTAAAATATTAGCGTAGACGCCGTTTGTTATGAAGTTTTTTGTTCCGTTCAAGATATAAAAATCACCATCTCTGACAGCGGTAGTTCTTTGATTCGATGCGTCGCTTCCAGCTTCTGGTTCTGAAAGGCAAAAGGCACCAAGTAGTTCACCACGGGCAAGCCTTGGTAAATACTTTAGTTTTTGTTCCTCGGTCCCATAAATTTCAATAGGCCAGCAAACCAAGGAATTATTAACAGACATTATAACTCCGACAGATGCATCAACTTTTGAGATTTCCTCCATAGCAAGAACATAGCTAATTGTGTCAAGCCCAGCGCCACCATATTTTTCTGGTGTCATCATTCCCATGAAGCCGAGTTCGGCGAGTTTTTTGATTTCCTCGTGAGGGAATTCTTCTTTTTCGTCTCTTTCAGCTGCTTTTGGCGCTAATTCTTCAACCGCGAATTTTCTCGCGGTTTCTTTAATCATTAGTTGTTCTTCTGTAAGTTGAAAGTTCATTGTTGTGTTTTGTTATTTTGTTGTTGAGTATAGTCATAGAATCCTTTTCCGGTTTTCCTGCCGAGGTATCCGGCAGCAACCATCTTTTTTAGCAAGGGGCAAGGTCTATATTTTGGATCTCCAAAGCCTTCATAAAGGACATTCATAATTGAAAGGCACACATCAAGTCCGATTAAGTCTGCAAGCGCAAGTGGTCCCATTGGGTGGTTCATTCCAAGACGCATTACAGTGTCGATATCTTCTGCTGAAGCGACACCTTCCATAAGACAGTAAATTGCTTCGTTTATCATTGGCATTAAGATGCGATTTGAGACAAATCCTGGGTAATCCTTTACCTCGACAGGCGTTTTTCCAAGTTTTTCTGCTAATTCTTTTGTGATTTTGAACGTTTCATCTGATGTCTCATGTCCTCGGATAATTTCGACAAGCTTCATCACTGGAACAGGGTTAAAGAAATGCATTCCTATCACTTTATCTGGACGGTTTGTAGCGGAGGCGATTTCAGTGATTGAAATTGATGAAGTATTTGTAGCGAGGATAACTTCTGGTTTGCAAACGAGATCGAGGGATTTGAAAATATCTTTTTTAATTTTGACATTTTCAGTAGCTGCTTCGATTACAAAGTCCGCATCTTTAGCTCCGCTTTCAAGCGAAGTTAGTGTATTTATCCTGGCTATTGCTTGCTCTTTCTCTTCTTCTGTCATCAAGCCTTTCTTAATTTGCCTGTCCATATTTTGTCTTATCACATTTATAGCCTTTTCAAGAACGCTTTTGTTGATATCAATTAAATTTACAAGATAACCATTTTGTGAAAGAACGTGAGCAATTCCACTTCCCATTGTTCCAGCTCCGACAACTGTAACTTTCTTGATTTCCATGGTATGTGCTCCAAATTTTTGTTTTTGTTGTAGGATACCTTTAAACTCTTTCAACTATGACTGCGCTTGCTTCCCCTCCGCCAATACAAATTGCAGCAATTCCAAATTTTGCTCCTTTTCTTTCCATTGCGTAAAGAAGCGTTGTTAAGATCCTTGCACCACTTGCGCCAATTGGATGCCCAAGAGCTACAGCTCCACCGTGAATATTCATTTTTTCAATTGGAATTCCTGCAAGTTTTGATGTCGCTAAGGCGACGACGGCAAATGCTTCATTTACCTCGAATAGATCGATGTCTTCTTTTTTCATGTTTGCTTTCCTTAAAACCTTTTCAATCGCATCTACAGGTGCGGTTGTGAACCAAGCTGGATCTTTTGCGGCGGAGGTGTAGGCAACTATTCTTGCGAGGGGTTTAATGCCAAGTTCATCTGCTTTTTCTTTTGACATCAGGACGAGAGCTGCTGCGCCGTCGTTTATTTTTGATGCGTTCGCTGCTGTTATCGTACCGTTTGGATCAAAGGCTGGTTTTAGCTTAGGTATTTTATCAAAGACTACTTTTTTCGGTTCCTCATCTTCTGAGACAATTATCGGCTCTCCTTTTGGCTGTGGGACTGAAACAGGGACGATTTCGTTTTTGAAATAACCTTTTTCAATTGCTTCAAGAGCTCGTTTATAGCTTAACACTGCAAACTCATCTTGTTCTTCTCTTGAAATGTTGCATTCCCTTGCGCATAGTTCACCAGCATTGCCCATGTGAAAGTCATTATAAACATCCCAAAGTCCATCTTTTATCATTGAGTCAATTATTTGTGCATGTCCCATCCTATAACCAAATCTTGCCTTATCGAGAAGGTAAGGAGCGTTCGACATACTTTCCATTCCACCAGCAACAATTATATCGGCATCGCCAAGTTTTATAGCCTGTGTTGCGAGCATGACGGATTTAAGTCCAGAACCACAAACTTTGTTAATTGTCATACACTCGACTTTTGTTGGAAGTCCCGCAAAAATTGCTGCCTGTCTTGCTGGTGCTTGACCAACCCCAGCTGTTAAAACGCAACCCATTATAACTTCATCTACCATTTCCTTTGGAACATTTGCTCTCTTTAATGCCTCTTCAATTACGATCGCACCAAGTTTAGGAGCTGGTAAAGGACTTAAAGCCCCGTTAAATGAACCAATTGGGGTTCTGCATGCGCTGGCTATTACTACCTCTCTCATGTTACCTCCCGAAGGTTAATTTTTGGTTTGAAAGTTTCAAACTTGAAATGTGCTCTTTTACTTGCTTTTTTGTTTTTCAAAAATATACTTAATTCAGATTTAACATTCAACTTTGCAAAAAATTGCATTTTCAAATTTGAGTTTTTAACTTAATGCAAAAACTCAAAAGTGATTATGGAAAATCTTTTTATCATCGACCATCCGCTCATTAAAAGAGATCTTACTTACCTTAGGGACAAGAATACGCCGAGCTCAACTTTTAGGGTTATTTTAAGAAGGTTGACATCTTTGATGGCTTTCGAGATAACTAAGGATTTGGAGCTTTTGGTTAAGGAAGTTGAAACTCCGCTGGAAGTGACGCAGGGTTATGTTTTGAAAAGTGAGGTCGTTCTCGTTCCTATTTTAAGGGCTGGGCTTGGTATGGTTGATCCGTTTCTTGAATTAATACCTGAAGCGAGGGTTGGGCACATTGGGCTTTATCGTGATGAGGAAACTTTAAAGCCAGTTGATTACTATTTTAAACTTCCCAAAAATCTTGATAAAAGCATTGTCATAGTTCTTGATCCGATGCTCGCAACGGGTGGGAGCATTTGTACAGCGATCTCATATCTTAAAGCAAAGGGAGCAAGCAGAATTAAAGTAGTTAGCCTTATTGCGGCACCAGAAGGAATTAATAAATTAACCACCGAGCATCCAGATGTTCAAATTTATATTGCTGTTCTTGATAGACAGTTGAATCAAAGAGGTTTTATTCTTCCAGGGCTTGGTGATGCTGGTGATAGGGTATTTGGAACCGAAAACTAAAATTGATTTTGTGGATTGAAGCTGAAGAAGTTAATTCTTTACAATTTTATCCTTCTCCTTAGTCTTTTTTCTTTGTTTTTAATTTCGATTTCAATTGGGGGTTCTGAAACTGGAGTGAAAATGGAGATTGGGCGAATTTTAAATTTTCTAAAAGGGCAATCCGATGAAATTGATAGGGTTGTAATTTTACATCTGCGTTTCCCAAGAATTTTAACTTCTATATTTTCAGGTGGGGGACTGGCTGTTGCAGGGGCTATATTGCAGGCGATCATAAGAAATCCACTTGCCGAGCCTTATATCCTTGGTATTTCAAGTGGTTCAGCTTTTGGTGCGGTCGTGTCGATATTATTGCTTGGTTCTTTTTCTTTTGCATTGACTCCAATTTCGGCACTCATTGGTTCTTTGTTTGTAACTACGCTGGTTTACTTGCTTGGCAGGAGAAGGGGTTTAATTGATATAAATACAATGCTGCTAAGTGGGATAATGATAGGTGCTTTCTTTTCTGCTTCAATTTTAATCATGGTAACTTTATCAAATGAATCGGTAAAAAATGTCATTTTTTGGCTTCTTGGAAATCTTGCGAATGTTAATTTGTGGCAATCTATTTTAATCATGGTTGTTGTGTTAATTTTTTCGCTGTTAACTTTCATCTATTCAAATCGTCTCAATTTGATCGCAATGGGTGATGAAATCGCAACGCAACTTGGGGTTGATGCGGAGGTTACAAAAAGATCAGCTTATTTTGTTGCTTCAATTTTAACAGCTGTTATAGTTTCAAACACTGGGATAATAGGTTTTGTTGGGCTTGTGGTTCCACATATATGTCGTCGTGTTTTTGCTGTTGATTACAGGATTTTAGTGCCGACATCTTTTTTCGTTGGAGCGATAACATTGCTTTTTGCTGATACGCTTGCTCGAATCATCTTATATCCGAATGAGCTTCCCGTCGGTGCGATAACTGCGCTTTTCGGCGCTCCATTTTTTATTTATCTTTTAAGAAAACAAACTTTAAGTTGAGGTATGAGTGAAAAAGTCGTGACGATTTTCGGGAGTTCAAAACCGATTGAAGGAGAAGATGAATATGAATTTGCAAGAAAGCTTGGATATGAACTTGGAAAGATTGGATTTACGATTTGTAATGGTGGTTATGGTGGGACAATGGAGGCAACATCAAGAGGTGCAAAAGAGGCAGGGGCTAGGACAATTGGGGTTACGGTTTCTACTTTTAGAGCAAGTGCTAACAAATGGGTCGATAAGGAGATAAAGGCGAGGGACTTATTCGAGAGGTTAAAAATTTTGATTGAAAAAGGCGATGCTTACATAGTTTTAAAGGGGGGCACTGGAACTTTAGTTGAGTTATCACTTGTGTGGGAGTTGATTAACAAAGGATTAATTGAACCAAAGCCGTTTGTGGCTGTTAATTTTTGGGCTCCTATTGTTGAGACGATCTCGGAACAACTTAGATATGAATCGAGAGCAAACGCAGTTGAGTATATAAAAATTATAGGTGATATAGACAAAATTGTTGAATACATAGAATCAAAGCTTTTATAATTGAAAAAAATGATTTGATTTTTTATATTAAATCGAACCTAATAAAAAAGAGGTTTCTTAAAATGAAGGCTGTGATACCAGTTGCAGGTGTAGGGACAAGATTGCGACCACATACTTATACTCAACCTAAGGTGTTGCTAAATGTTGCTGGCAAACCGATACTTGGGCATATAATAGATAAACTTGTCGAGAACTCAATAAAGGATATTTTGCTTATAGTTGGTCATCTTGGTGAGATGATAAAAAATTATGTTGAATCCAGCTATCCAGATGTAAGGTTTGAGTTTATTGAACAGAAAGAACCACTTGGGCTCGGACATGCAATTTATTTGGCGGGCGAAGCTTTTAAAGATGAAGATGAGATTTTGATAATTCTTGGCGATACAATTTTTGATTTCGACATTTCGAAGTTTTTGAAGAGTAAGTTCACAACAATTGGGGTTAAAGCTGTTGAAGACCCACGAAGATTTGGGGTCGTAATTCTCAATGGGGATAAATTTGCAAGTAGGCTTATCGAGAAACCATCAGAACCAGAGAGCAATCTTGCGATCGTTGGAATTTATTTAATAAAGAATCCAAAACTTTTAAAGGAGGCCTTGGATGAGGTTGTAAAAGGAGAGATTAAAACAAAGGGCGAATATCAACTTACAGACGCTCTTCAATTGATGGTAAATAAAGGTGAAAAGATAACTGTTTTTGAAATTGATGGGTGGTATGATTGTGGTAAGCCGGAGACACTTTTAGAGACGAATAAGTTTTTGCTTCAGAAAAATAGCGCCAGTTTAATTAAGTTTGGAAAGTTTGAAAATGTCTTGCTTATCCCACCTGTTTATATATCTCCGACGAGTAAAATTGAGAACTCAATAATTGGTCCATACACAACAGTTTCTGATGATGTTGAGATTTCATCTTCAATAATTCGCAACTCAATTATAGGTGATGGAGCTAAAATTCAGAATGCGCTTCTTGATTCATCTATTGTGGGGAGTGGGGTAGTGTTAAGAGGGGACTACAAAAGGGTTAACATTGGTGATTCATCCGAAATTGAATTTTACTAAATTAAAACTTAAACTAAAAAAGGAGAATAAATGGGAAAGCTATTCACTTCTGAATCGGTTGCCGAAGGACATCCTGATAAAATCTGCGATCAAATTTCCGATGCTGTTCTCGATGCCTTCCTGACACATTATCCGGAATCTAGGGTAGCTTGTGAGGTATTTGTGACAACTGGACTTGTTGTAATTGGTGGTGAGATAAAAGCGCCCGAAGAGGTTAGGGCAAAGGTTGATTTTGACCAACTTGCAAGGGATGTCATCAAGGATATCGGCTATGATAGGTCGGAATATCAATTTGATTATCGATCTTGCGGTGTTATAGTTACAGTTAAATCTCAATCACCGGATATAGCAAAGGGGGTTGACAAAGGAGGCGCTGGAGATCAAGGTATGATGTTTGGCTATGCATGTAGGGAAACGCCCGAACTTATGCCGATGCCAATTATGTTTGCTCATAAACTGATGAAGCGTCTTGCTTATGTCAGGAAAAAAACTGATTTAATGCCATACTTAAGACCCGATGGAAAATGTCAAGTGACGATTGAATATGATAACACAGGTAAACCAGTTAGAGTTGATACGATTGTTTTTTCAGTTCAACACGATGAAAGGTATAAAGGGAAAAAGTTAACATCGAAAGATATCGCTGAAGATTTAAAAGAGTTTGTTATAAAGGAGGTTATACCGGAAGGATATCTTGATAAAAAGACAAAGTATCACATCAATCCAACTGGCTCATTCGTAATTGGTGGACCACATGGTGACACTGGACTTACGGGGAGAAAGATAATAGTTGATACATACGGTGGTAGGGCACCGCACGGCGGTGGTTGTTTCTCTGGAAAGGACCCAACCAAAGTTGATAGAAGCGCAGCTTATGAAATGAGACATATTGCGAAAAATATTGTTGCAGCTGGACTTGCCGATGAGTGTTTGATACAAGTTGCCTATGCAATAGGTGTAGCAGATCCAGTTGCAATTTATATAGATACGAAAGGAACTGGAAAAGTCCCTGATGACTTGATTGCTGATTTCATAAGAGAAAATCTCGATCTCTCGCCACGAGGAATAATTGATAGACTCAAACTTCAAAGACCTATCTATCGCAAAACAGCTGTTTATGGTCATTTCGGGAGAAACGAACCCGAATTCACATGGGAAAAGCTTGATTATGTTCCCATGTTTAAAGAACTTTTAAAATGAAAAATCAAAAACAAACTAAAGGAGAACATTTTTAAATGGATGAAGTAAAAGGCGTGTACAAAGTTAAAGACTTGTCACTTGCTGATGAAGGACTTAAGCAAATACGCTGGGCTGAAAGCAGGATGCCCGTTTTAATGGCTTTAAGAGAAAAATATAGCAAAACAAAACCGTTCAAAGGCTTTAAAATTGCTGGATGTCTTCATGTGACTAAGGAAACCGCTGTGCTAATAAAGACATTTGTCGAATGCGGAGCGGAAGTTAGCTGGAGTGGATGTAATCCGCTTTCAACTCAGGATACGATAGCGGCAGCTCTTGCGAAGCAAGGAATTTCAATCTTTGCTTGGAATGGAATGAGCGTTGATGAATTTTATTGGGCAATTGAACAGACATTGCATATAAAACCTAACTTAACGCTTGACGATGGAGCTGATTTAATTTTCACAATACATAGTAAGCATCCCGAACTCATCCCCGATATAATTGGAGGGACAGAGGAGACGACAACAGGAGTAAAAAGGTTAAGGGCGATGGCTGAGGCTGGGGCTTTAAAATATCCCATCATAGCTGTTAACGATGCTGAAACGAAATGGGACTTTGATAATGTGTATGGGACAGGGCAATCGACTCTGGATGGGATTTTAAGGGCGACAAGTATTTTAATTGCTGGTAAGAATGTAGTCGTCGCTGGATATGGGCATTGTGGAAAGGGTGTTGCAATGAGAGCAAGAGGGCTTGGAGCGAATGTGATTGTGACTGAAGTTAGACCAATTGCTGCGTTAAAAGCTGTACTTGATGGCTTTACGGTTATGCCGATGAAAGAAGCAGCGAAAGTTGGAGATATTTTTATCACGGCTACAGGTGTTAAGGATGTCATAACCGAAGAACATTTCAAAGTTATGAAAGATGGCGCTATAGTTTGTAATACGGGACATTACGATGTTGAGATAAATCTTGTTCAGTTGAAAAAGATGGCAAAAAGCATAAAAGAGATAAGAAATAATGTTGAAGAATATCTTTTGAAAGATGGAAGGAGAATTTTTGTCCTTGCAAAGGGAAGACTTGTAAATCTTGTTGCTGCAGAGGGACATCCGTCTGAAGTTATGGATATGTCATTTGCGAATCAATTCATGGCTCAACTTAGACTCGTTGAATTATTTAAGAAAGGGAAAAAGCTTGAACCCAAAGTATATGAAATTCCGCCAGAACAAGATGAGGAAATCGCTGAGCTTAAATTAAAAACTATGGGAATTAAAATTGACAAGTTAACCAAGGAGCAAAAGGCTTACATCAAAGATTATAGCGCTGGAACATAAACAAAAAGGGCGTGCTTTTACGCCCTTTTTTATTTTTTGTTGAGTTCTTTCAAAGGTATGTCAAGGATTGAAAAATTTTCCCACCCTTGAGCGTCGAAATGCCACCACTCAGTAGGGAGCGGTATGAAACCGTATTTTTTCATTACATCTTCAAGGATCTTGCGATTTTTTATAACTGTATCAGGTAAATTGTAATAATCTCTGTGTGCTTTTTCGGTGAAATCATCGTATTTCGTCGGCATTGGAAGCTCATTTCCAAGTGAGTCAACAAGTGTCAAGTCGACTGCACAACCACGATTATGTCTTGAGCCTTTCGCTGGATTTGCCACATATCTTTCATCTGGAACGATTGACCATAAAATTTTTTGAACAGAAAGAGGGCGATAGCAATCCCACACTTTTAAGCCAAGCCCGACTTTTTCAAGCTCCCTTTGAACTGAGTCAAGTTTAAGCGCAACAAACTTTCTCAAAAAACATTTTGGAACATCGTAAAGTTTTTTACCAGTGAAATTATCTTCGGTCGCGTATTTTATTTCAACTATTATTCTTGGATTAATTTTTTGAATGTCAACAAGCACTGTGTCTTCTGGAGAAAACTGAGCAAGCAAACTCTCAGCGTTTAGAATGAAAAAAGCTAAAGCTAACTTCAATAACTTCGTTTTCATTTTTTCGATTTTCTCTTCTTTTTAGCGCCAGTTAATTCGCTCATTGTGGGAATGTCAAACTTCTTGAAGATTCCACCTTTAAATGGGCTCTTTTTGTCAGTTGACGGCTTTAATTCGACCTTTGTGTATTTGTTTATATACCATTGATGTAATATCGAAAGGACATTGAAAGTAAAGTAATACAAGTTGAGTCCTGATGGTAAATTGTTAAATATCAAGAAGAAAAGAATAGTCATAATTGTTGCGGTTGTCCTTTGTCTTTTATCTGCGGTAGCGGATGTCATCCATTGTTGGATGAACATAGTGATAGCCATCAGAAGCGCAAGCCCACTTATTTGATGAACTCCAAAAATTGGAATGTAAAATGGTAGTTTTACAATCGTGTCGGGAACCGAGAGATCTTTAATCCAGAGAATAAATCCTGCCTGTCTTAACTCAATTGTGACGCGGAAGAGTGAGAACAACGCATAAAGTATCGGTAATTGTAAAAGCAATGGCCAGCATCCGCTGAATGGATTAACACCGTATTCTCGATATACGCGCATAACTTCCTGATTCAGCTTCTGCGGGTTATCTTTGTATTTCTCTTGCAACTCTTTCAAAATTGGGGCAATCGCCTGCATTTTCTTGATTGACTTCATCTGGGTTAGCGTCAACGGAGTAAGCAAAATTTTAATCACGAACGAGAAAATTATAATTACAATTCCATAGTTTGGTATGATCGAGTGCAGAAATGTAAAGAATGGAAGAAGAACATATTCTGATATAGGTCTTATGAGCCAGCGCAAACCTAAACTTATCATCTCTTCGAGCCCGACACCGTAGGATTTCAAGATTTTATAATCAAGTGGACCAAGGTAAACTGTAAAGTAATTTTTTTGGTAATTACTTCCACGAAATGGGATTTTTAGTGCTATGAGATAGTTTTCTTTAACGCCGTTGTTAGGTAGGGGGATTCGTTCGCCTTCAAGATATGCACCATCAGAATAGTCATTTGATATGAGCGCAACCGCAAAATATTTATTGTGTGTCCCAACCCATCTCGTGTTTCCAGAATACGAGCGCGAAGCTTTGACGCCGAACTTGCTTGCATCGATCGTTTCATATACATCCCCGACTTTTGCATATGCACTTGCAAAATATGATTCCTCAACGCTGTTTTCCTCTGTAAGATTTATCCCGTTTTCCCAAACAAGTTGATATTCAAAGTTTGCTACTATCTTTTCCATGTTTACAAATTCAACTTCCGTATCAAATGAGTATTTCCCGTTTTCAAAAATAAATCTTTTTATCAGCTTGCTCGAATCATTTATGTCAAGGGTAAATTCGATTTCTACTTTTTCACCCTTCTTTTTTAAAATGAAGTTTTCCCAATGCCTTGCTTTCGTATTAAAGTATAAATTTCTCGTGTTAATTATTTTACCATCAGTTGTCATAAAAAGGAGCGAAAAATCACCGCCCTTATTCATATCAACAAGTTGAACTGGATAGCCATTCCATGTTTTAAATTTTTTTAGTTCAAATTTTTCAATGAGTGCACCCTTTGATGAAATGACACATGTATATAAATCCGTCTCGATGAGTATTTTTTTCTCTTCACCCCTTGAGAGATGGGAAAAGTAAACTCCAAATGTGTCCCCCTTCGCTTGTACTACACCAGGTTCCTGCAATTGTTTTTTTATTTCAAGTGTGTCCTGCATTTTAAGGTTTCTCTCTGGTGCTCTTGGGGCATTATACCACATCCAAATCAGTAAAACAAGCGTGATTAAAATTATTCCAAGGAGCGAATTTCTATCCATTGCTTTACACCTTTGTTTAATTTTTTAAGGAACCTCATCAATTCCACCAGGGTTAAAGGGGTTGCATCTTATGATTCTTTTTGTTGAAAGCCATAAACCTTTTAAAAAACCATACTTTGAAAAAGCTTGAATTGCATACTCAGAACACGAGGGATAAAATCTACAGCTTGGTGGAAAAATCGGTGAGATAAGGGTTTTATATAATTTGACAAGTACGACCGCAAGCCATGTGAAAGCATCAAGTTTCATTTACCACCTTTAAGATTTTTTCCATTAATTGCAAAAAGTCTCTCTCGACATCAATATACTTTAATTTTTTTATAAGCTCTTTATCCGCAATGAAGATCATAACCATATCAATCGACTTGTTCTTTAAAGAGAGAAGGTCTATCAGCTTATGTTTATTTAGCCGATAGACCTCCCTTAATAACCTTTTTGCTCTGTTTTTTAAAACGACTGGTTTTACCTTTTTTGAAACTGCAAAAGCTACTCTCGAAATAATATCACGGTTTGACAAAAGGCGGAAATAGATTTTAATTAAATCGCCAGCAACAGAGTTTGAATTTTTAATTATCTCTGTTATCTCTTTTGACTTTTTGATGATTTCTTTTTTAGGTAAAGTAAATCTTTTAGCGTTCATCGCTTACAGTTAATTTCCATCTTCCCTTCGCTCTTCTTCTGGCGAGGATTTTTCGACCGCTTTTTGTCTTCATCCTTGCTCTGAATCCGTGCGTCCTGCGCCGTTTTGTATTATGTGGTTGATATGTCCTTTTCACCTTTCTTTCTCTTGTTTATTTTTAAATTTTTAGCTTTAAAAATCTCCCCAACTGAGTTGGGGAGAAGTTTATGAAAGGTGAACTAGAAAAAATTTACCTCAAAATCTGAATAAAAATACGAAAAAAACAAGCAAAAACAAAACCCAGGCTCTTTCAGCTAGGAATATCAGTTTGAGCTTTTTGTCTTTTCACCGTGCGGAGGGTAAACTTTGTCTAAAAGAGAGGCGACTTTTTGAAAAATTAAAAATGGTATTTCATCTCGATTTTCGAGTGTGAGTTTTATTAACTCAACATCGTTTCGGGATTTTATCTTGTTTATTATTTCATCCCCTTTTTCCTTGATTGTTCCGACCAGAATTTTCTCCGAATCAAGAACTTCGAAAACTCTTTGAACAAAGGATTTTGAGAAGCATTCCATTTTGCCAATTTCGTCAATCACAATTATGTCTGAATTTAAATTAATCGATGGGACAGCGATATTATCGATGTCTTTTAAATTAACGCCGTATTTCCCAACCTTTGGTGAATTTTTTAAATTTATATCGGCAAGTATTCCCGTTTTTCCATCAAGTGTAGTAATTTTAAAACCAACCCTCTTCCCTTTTTGATCTCTTATTTCTTCGGTTATGAAGCCCGAAACTTTAAATTTTCCGCCTGTAAGGTCAATAAATTTTTTTATCGCTGTTGTTTTACCAGTTCCTGGGGGTGATGTTATCAAAAAATTTTTCTTCACTTACATTGTCGTTCTATTTTCAATTGCTCTAACTATTGTTGCTATGTCCGCATATTCAAGCGCTGTTCCAATTGGTAAGCCTCTAGCGATGCGTGTAACTTTTATGCCAAATGGTTTGATGAGGTTTGCTATGTAAATTGAAGTTGTTTCCCCCTCAACGCTTGGGTTTAAGGCGATTATAACCTCTTTAATTCCACCGGATGAAACTCTATGGATAAGTTCTTTGATTTTTAGAGCATCTGGTCCAATGCCTTCAAGTGGATTCAAAACTCCGCCGATGACATGATAAAGACCATTATATTCATTGGTCTTTTCTATCGCAAGAACATCCATTGGTTCTTCGACGACGCAAATAGTAGTTTTGTCCCGTTTGGGGCTTGAACAAATTGGACATGGATCAGTTTCGGTTATATTGTAACAAATTGAACAGTATTTTATTTTTTCTTTGACATTTATTATCGCTTGAACAAGTTTTTCAACTTCTTCTTTGGGTTGTTTTAAAATGTAAAGTGCAAGTCGTTGCGCTGTCTTCCTTCCGATGCCAGGGAATTTGGTTAATTCTTCTATGAGAGTTTCGAGGCTTTCAGATGTGTAAAGCATAGTTACTTTAATTATTTGTTTCACGCTTTAAAGCCTGGAAAACCGAAGGGAAGCCCACCTAATCCCGGAAGTAATCCAGAGGTTGCTTTAGCGATCTCTTCATTTATCATTTTATCAGCACTTTGAAGTGCTTTATTTACAGCTGCAACGAGCAAATCCTCAAGCATCTCAACATCGTCTGGGTTTACAACCTCTTTATCAATTTCAATCTTAATGATTTCTCTTTTTCCATTTGCTGTTACCTTTACCATTCCACCGCCAGCTTCTTCCGTGACTGTTTTCTTTTCAAGCTCTGCTTGAACTTTTTCAAGTTCCTCTTGAACTTTCTCAATCTGTTTGAATATTGCCTTTAAATCTGGTTTCATTGATATCTTGAATTTTATTTTTTATATAAATTAAACAGGATTTCGCTTAAAACAAAAGAGTGAAAGTTTTAAATTTGCAAGTTAAGATTTGGTTCATTAGATTGACAATGAAAATAAAAATTGCGTGACAAAATCCATGCGAGGAGATTATAAAAAACAAATCGTTGAAGAAAACAACAGGGCGATAGATATAGTTGCTAATTACTGGCTTAATTCGGAGCCGGTATCTTTTCAGGAGCTTAGAGGGTATGTTGTGCTTCTTTTGTTTTTCAATTATGCGAGTGGGAAGTGGAATGAACTTTACTTGTATGTTGAGGAGTGGATTAAGAGATATAAAGATAAAGGGCTTTTCATTCTTGGCGTTCATATCCCAAAATTTCCATTTGAGAGAAAGGTCGAAAATGTTGACAGGGAGATGAAACGGCTTGGAATAGAATTTCCAATTGCAATTGACAATGAATTGATCAATTTGAAAAGATATGCCTCTATTGTGCGAAATTATTACTTTGATGTTCCTGCAATTTTTCTTATAAATCGAGATGGGTTGATTTCCTATTCTAATTTTGATATAAGAAATTTGTGGGAGGTTGAGTTTTACATTCAGGCACTTTTGATAAAAGCTGGATACCACGGTGATTTTCCTTTGCCAGTTGGATCACGCTATGAAGTTGACGAATCTATTTTTTACAGGGTTACTCCGGAAATTTACACGGGTTACATGGGCGGTTCACTTGGAAATGTTGAGGGCTTTGCTCCTGAGTCAGTTGTAAGATATGAGGATCCGAGAATTTATATACACGGGAAATTTTATCTGGATGGGGAATGGTATAATGGTAGATATTATCTTAAGTATAATCCTGTTTTTGGTGAGGTTGGTTCTGTTATATTGCCTTACGCTGGTGCAAGAGTTGGCGCAGTTATGGAATCTTTGAGGGGGAATTTGAAAATCTTTGTTCTTCAGGATGATGAGTTTCTCACCGAGAAAAATTGTGGTGATGATATTTTGTTCGAAGATGGGAAAAGTTATGTTTTGGTTTATGAGCCGAGATATTATGAGTTGGTTGAAAATTCTAACTTTGGAGAACATATTTTGAAGCTGTGTGTGAATTCTGAGGGTTTTGCTATTTATGAATTTTCAGTTTCTGCCTGCAGAGCAAGACGGGAACCGGTAAAAGAAATATAATTTTCACTAATGGAGCAAAAGATAAAAAAATTGGATGTGCCTGGTTTTTTAACTGATTTTTCCCGCAGGAATCAATTCAAACCTATGGTTGTTGAGCTTGCAAGCGGTCGAAAGAAAGAAAGATTTCTTGAGAATGCTTATTTTCTTGGATTTCATTGCAAAATGGAAATTGGGAGTGGGGATAAAATTTATTTGTTTAAAGCAACAAAGAATTATCAATTTATCGGAGAAATTGTTTTTGAGATTAGTGGTTTGAAGGAGGTTTCATATGGGAAGGAGTCGGAAATAGAAAGTGTTATTTTGAAGTTTGATAAAGCAAAATATATTGTTAAGGTTTTCGGGCGTCCGAATAACGAGATGAGGCGGGAGACAATTGCAAAGGTTGCTTACTTCATTTGGGAGAGAAAGGGAGGGATAGGAAGTCAAGAACTTGAAAATTGGGCAGAGGCGGAAAGGATTGTTCAAGATTGGGTGAGGGTTTTTAGCGATGAGTTTATAAAAGTTTAAGTGGGGTGGAAGGGTAAAAATTTTTTAGGTGCTGTTTTGAGATTTGCTTTTTTTATTTTTATATGTTATTTTACATTTGCATAATTGCGCAAATGACAAAACAAAAAATTAACAACATGTGATGACATGAGAAAATACACAGAGATTTTAAAAGCAATTTCGGATGAAAAAAGATTGAGAATACTTAGAACTTTGATCAAATCCAAGACGGGTATGTGTGTTTGTGAGTTAATGGATACCTTAGGGGAGCAACCATATAATATCTCGAGGAATTTAAAAATTTTGCAATTTCTTGGACTCGTTGAGGGGCGAAGGGAAGGCAAATGGGTTGTTTATTCAGCGGTTCAAAGTCGCGATGAATTTTTGAAATATGTTATAAAGGCAATTGATTCAATACCAAATGAATTCTTTAGAGAGGATGATTTGAGAATGAAGTTACGTTTGAATTTAAGACAAGCGGGTAGATGTGTTTATGGGGTAAATAGTAGAGCGTGGAATGAGGCAGTTAAGAAAATTTACAAACAAATCTTATAAACAAATTTACAGGTAAGCACATGATACTTGAAATTTTAAAAGCCGGTTTATTAGCACTTGAAGACTATGTAGGCAAGCACATTTTAACTTGTCTTGTACCTGCTTTTCTTCTTGCAGGGGCGATAGTTTCTTTTATTAATCGAAGCTTGATAATAAAATATCTTGGTTCAAGTGCTTCAAAACATAAAGCGTTTTTCCTAAGTTCGATATCAGCGATATTTTTAGCTGCTTGTTCATGTACAATAATTCCAGTGGCGAGTGGACTTTATTATGGTGGTGCATCGGTTGGAGCTGCTTTTATAGTTTTGTGGGTTGCACCGGCGGCAAATATATTATCTTTAATTTACACAGGCAACATTCTTGGTTCGCAATTATTGATATCAAGAATTGTTTCAGCTTTTATAATGGCTTGGGCTGTTGGTTATGTTATGAATTCTTTTTTCAGGGTTAAAGATAAATTTGAATTTAGTGAGGCTATGGAGAGTCCAGGCGAAAAAATAATTCAGCGCGATGAATTAATTTTAATTTTTTTAATTCTTCTCTCTTTGCTTGCCCCTAATTATTTAGGTGCAGGGAGAACATATTTGCAAAAAGTGTTAATCTGGTTAATCCTCACGCTTATAATGGTTCTTTATGCGGTATTTAAGATATCAAAAGAAAAAACTAAGGCATGGTTATTTGAAACGTGGTTTTTTGTTCGCTTGATTTTCCCATTCCTCCTCGTTGGTGTGTTTATTGTTGGAGTTATAGGTTCATTGATACCGAAAATATGGGTTGAAAGGTGGCTTGGTGGCAACAGCTTAAGTTCTTCTTTCTTTGCGACTATGCTTGGGGCTGTAAGTTATTTTGCAACATTAACAGAGGCACCTTTTGTTGATACTTTGATGAAAATGGGAATGGGTAAAGGTCCAGCTTTGGCTTTGTTGTTAACTGGTCCAGGAATTAGTTTGCCGAATTGGATTGTTGTTGCCAGGGTTTTTGGAATTAAAAAGGCGCTTGTTTATGTGCCATTGATAATTTTACTTGGTACATTTACGGGTTGGTTCTTCGGAAATTTTATTTTTTAAAACAAAAGCTAAAAGGTTGAAAAATGGAAATTTTGGTTGTCGGTCCGGGATGTCCAAGATGTATGACTACCGAAAAAAATGTTATTACCGCAGTTAAAGAACTAAACATTAATGCAGAGGTTAAGCATGTCTATGATATTCGTGAATACTCGAAGCTTGGGGTTATGCTCACTCCCGCTGTTTTAATTGATGGTAAAGTTGTAGCAGCAGGTAGAATTCCAACAGTGGATGAAATTAAAAACATACTAATGAAGATTAAAAATATCTAAGAAAGGCTGATCCCGGGACAAATCCCCGGGTTTAATTTTTTAGTGTATCGATTTTTCAAGTGCAAGTGCATCTGCGCTAAGAATTCCAGCTTTGTTTCCAAGCGTAGCTGGAATTACAATAGCTTTTTCTGCAATTGGTTTTAATGCTCTTGATTTCACAGTTTCATTGATTAAGTCAAATAAAATTTTTCCAGCTTTCGCGACCCCACCTCCTATGATTGCAACAGTTATATTAAATAGATTCATAACCATGTGATACGTATCACGAAATTTTACAAAAATGCATCTACCCCTTGACAAATATAAATTATTTTTATATATTGAGCCAAAGCTACAGCATCTGTTCTTTGATATTACCGTGGTAAGATTGCCGGCGAGAAAGATTCCAAAGAGGATGCTGTTGTTTTTTGAAAGGGGTTATTTAAAATATATTTTTTGCTAATGTTTTTAGCTCGCCTTTATATACATTCCTCTGTCTTTGGAATCATCGACGGTAAAGGGGTTTGGTTAATTGTTTTAGGTGCCTTCCTCTAACTTCCTCTGGTACTTTAAAACAGATTAACATAACCAATACCGTTATAATCTCGAGGCAAATCTCTTACCATTTATATCAAAGCGATGCTGATGAAGAAATTACTAACGTTGATGCTTGTGGTGTTTACTTTTACGGAGTTAGTTTTAACAGTAAATATGTTTAGTGTTAAGAAGATGTTTTTTTGTGAGGGGACTTACCCATAATCTCTATAAATAGAGATAGGGAGTTAAAAAGATCGATGTGGATTCACCCCCCAGCCCTCTCTATAAATAGAGGTGGGGGTTAAAGGGATGGGTTGAAGTGAACTCACCCCCTGGACCTCTCTATAGATAGAATAGAGAGGAGAGAAGTTGAAGTGTAGTTGAATATGAATTTAGCTTGTGATGGTAGGATTTGGAGGTTTTAAAACAAAAAGTGGAGTTATTTTTTTAACTAAGTTAAACTAAATGTTAAACTAAATAAAGGAGAGAAGCTATGGCGGGCAAAATTTCATCTTGGCTTTTCTTTATCTTTTTAGTTCTCAATTTTTTATTTGCTCAAAATCCAGAATGGGTTGTTTATAACACATCAAATTCAGGTCTACCAGATAATTTTGTTCGCTCAATAGCGGTAGATCCCCAAGGTAACAAATGGATTGGGACATATGGGGGAGGATTAGCGAAGTTTGATGGAGTAAATTGGACTGTTTATAACAGATCAAATTCAGGTCTGCCAAGTGGTGTTGTCACTGCAATAGTGATAGATTCCCAAGGTAACAAGTGGATTGCGACAGATTGGGGAGGATTAGCGAGGTTTGATGGTGTAAAGTGGACTGTTTACAACATATTAAATTCAGGTCTGCCAAGTGATGTTGTCACTGCAATAGCAATAGATGGAGAGGGTAATAAATGGATTGCTACATATGGAGGAGGTTTAGCAAAGTTTGATGGAGCGAATTGGACAGTTTACAATACTTCAAATTCAGGTTTGCCACATAATTATGTTACTGCACTAGCAATAGATTCCTATGGTAACAAATGGATTGGGACATTAGAGGGAGGCTTAGCGAAGTTTGATGGAGCGAATTGGACTGTTTATAACAGATCAAATTCAGGTCTGCCAAGTGATTCAATTGAGATAATTGCAATAGATGGATTGGGAAACACATGGATTGGGACAGAGGGAAGAGGATTAGCAAAGTTTGATGGAACAAATTGGACTGTTTATAACACTTCAAATTCAGGTCTGCCAAGTAATTATGTTCGTGCGATAGCGATAGATTCCTATGGTAACAAATGGATTGGGACTGTGGTAGGATTGGCAAAGTTTGATGGCTTAAATTGGACTGTTTACAACAGATCAAATTCAGGTTTGCCAGATGATTATGTTCGTGCAATTGCAATAGATTCCTATGGTAACAAATGGATTGGGACAGATGTGGGGGGAGTTGCAGTATATCGTGAGGGTGGAGTACTTGATGTTTATGAGAAAGAAGAAAAGATAATACCGAGGAAATTTTCGCTTTATCAGAATTATCCAAATCCGTTTAATCCTGAGACTGTGATTGAGTTTGATATACCTGAGGTTTCAAATGTTAAGCTTGAGGTTTATGATGTTTTAGGGAGGAAGGTTAAGACAATTCTTGATGATAGGTTAGAGGTTGGTAGGTATCGTGTTAGGTTTGATGGTGGGGATTTACCGAGCGGGGTATATTTCTACAGTTTGATCACGAATAAGTTTTCAAGTGTTAAGAAGATGGTTTTGGTGAAGTAGGGCATTTCGTGAAATGCCCTTACTTAAGGGTGAAGGCATCGTTTTGCCTTTGCCCATTATTTAAAAAATAAAATTTGTATGGAGGAATAAATATGAAGGTAAAATTATTTACTGTCGCGTTGTTTTTAACGATATTCTTAACTGTCAATTCTTCTCTGCAATGTCAATCTATTAGCGGAGAATTAATGCTCAATCCGTTCCCGTCGCCTTATATTAATGACTGGCAAAGTAATCCATCTGCATTAGGAGTGCTAAAAATTTCAAATCCTTCTTCCTCCACAATTCAGATAAAACTCAGAGTTATCGTTGAACGAGGTAGAAGTGAGATTTTTAGAATTTTAACCAATCCAATTTCATTAACTGGAGCGCCTGTTCAGGTAATTGATAATACAAACATCGTGCGTCTTTCAGATGTTTCATTCAGAGATACGGGTTATAGAGACAAAGTTATGAAGACTGGAAGATTGCTTGAAGGGGAATACACAGTTTGTGTAAACATAGAAGATATGACAGGCAATGTTTTAGCAAGCAATATCTGTGCTAATTTTACAATTCTTTATCCAGATCCGCCGAGATTAATCGCACCTGTGGATAATGCAAATTTAGATCCAACAACTGCTTATCCTACATTTCAATGGACCCCTGTTGTTGTGCCATCTACTTATGAGGTAAAGTACACTTTAAAAATTGTCGAAGTAATGAGAGGGCAAACCCCAGCGCAGGCAATAAGTGCAAATATACCCGTTTATGAAAATAATCAAATCACAACTAATACTTTTGTTTATCCTATTGATGCACGAGAATTAGTAGCAGGTAAAACTTATGCTTGGCAAATTCAGGCGCTTGATCGGTTTGGTCTCCCACCAACTCAGAATGATGGTAAATCCGAGATTTTCACATTTACTAAAAGTGCTGTATCGGGCACAGGTAATCTTACCGTTGTTTATCCTTTGAACAATGATACTATTCCCTGGAATTACTTTCCAATAATATTCAGATTTGATCCTTATTCAGATTCATACCGTAGATGTCGTTTTCAATTCCAGTTATTTGAAAATGGATCATCACTATATTCCTGGAACAGAGAATTAAGTTGGCCAGATGGTCCAGAGCGCTCCCAGGAACGGGTATTAGGTGTAGATATCACTCAAGAAGAATCCCAGCATTTATCGCTCAATAAGCGTCTTAATGAATCTCCGGCACCGCCAATGTTTGTGCGTGGAAGAAATTATAACTGGACGGCTGATATAGAAATCAGGAGCGATGCAAGGACCGAAATCAGTGGAAGCTTAAGAGGCAATTTCAGTATTGGGATGGGGAAACCAATTTTAAGACAACCTGCAAATAATGATACTCTACCTCCTGGGAGGATAAATTTATTGTTTAAGACTTCAGATGCCCCTACCAGAATTGCACCTCCTTTTTCAATTCTTCAGTCAGGAAGAGGAAAAACGCCAGCCACATTTTTTAATGGTGGAATTGATGAAAGATGGGTACTTGAAATCTCAAGGGATAATTTCCAAACCGTTGACACAATTTTAGCCAATGAGAGATTAGGATCTGGAATTGATTTGAACGGTGCCATTGATAACCCTTCAAGTGTTCTTTCTCAACTTTACAAAGATGTAAATGTGCCTTACACAGCTAACGATACTGGCTGGTATTACTGGAGAGTTAAGTGGTTATCCGATCCAAACAATCTTAATAGCACTGCTTATCGCACGAGCGATGTTTACAGATTTTATATCGGCACCCGTAGAGGCAGGGAGATTGTTTCGACACCTGGGGACTGCTTAGCTGATTGCGAAGCTCCGGAAATTTCAGATAGACGTCCTGTTACAACTGCAAGAGTTGGAAGTAGGCTTCGGATTGGTTTATTTACATTAACTGTAACCGAGATACGATGGACGGATGAAACAGCGAGCGGGAAAGGCACCATAAATGTTCCTTTTCTCAGAGCGCCAATAAGAGTTGTTTTTAATAACATAAGGGTTAATGGAGATAATAAAATTTATGAAGGTGATGTTCATGCTGAATATGACAGCGAGAGTGTAATTCCTTCTGCTTTTCGTTTGGCTGGTGAATTAGCTGGCATGAGCGATGATGAACTTCAAAACTTAAATACTTTTGTAAATCAGACTTCCAGACTTGTAAGTGCTCTTGTAGATAGCACTCCAATTGGATTGCCGATAGGTTTAGATAGAATGGTAGAGGGAAGAAGATATACAATTGCAATTGTCGGAATGAATTTCACTCCTCGACGGGCTGAATTAAATGCAATTATTGCATTGGAGTTTCCTGAACTGCATGGTTGGTTGGGTTTAGGTGCAAAAGATATATGTTTTCATCCAAATGGTCTTAATATGGGGAGAGGAATGCTTTATTTACCAATTGATAGAGATTTAGTATGGTCAGATGATATAACAATTAGATTGAAGAGAACTCAAATCAGTTCTGATGCTGATTCAGGTACTTTTGTCAGGTGGGATTGTAATGGATTTGTTAGTTTAACTATAGCAGGCGAGATTATCTTTGGTCGTAATCTTCTTGTTGAAGATTTAGATGATGGTAACATTGGGTCAGATCAGATTAAAGCTGAATTTAGAACAACAGTAAGAAGACATGACAACTGGATTGTCTCACTTACTTTCAATAAACCATTTCAGATTCGTGGTGTTGAAGGATTTGGGTTTAGAATAGAGGAAGCATGGTTGGATTTTTCAGACCGTGAGAATCCAACTTCTTTTAACTTTCCCTCAAACTATAGATACACAGGCGATCAACTTTTGTGGAAAGGATTTTATTTAAAGACGGTAGAAATAAAACTTCCTGGGCAGTTTAGAACTTACGATTCTCCAACTCAGAGAGTAAGTTTTAGGGCAAATAATATGATTATTGATAGAACTGGTTTCACTGCAAATATTAGAGCTGAAAATGTTTTGAGAAATGGAAATCTGGATGGCTGGAGCTTTTCGATTGATACAATTTATTTTGACATGGTTCAAACTTCATTCTCACGAGCCGGATTTACGGGTCAGATAGGGACTTCATTCACAGATTCTACTTTACTTTACAGGTCTGTTCTTAGTATGGATACGACAAGTAGGAATTTGAGCTATAATTTCACAATAGAGCCACCACGATCAGGAATAAATTTCAACTTGTGGCAGGCAACGCTTGAACTTGAACCAACTACTAATATTCGTGTAGATATTGACAGATCAGGATTTCAAGCGAGAGCGGTGTTGAATGGAAGATTAAACATAAATGCAGATTTGCCGCCGGTGGGTCGGACTAATTTTACGGGATTAAGATTTCAAGGGTTAACTTTCCAAACAAGGCCTCCTTATATAGCTTGTCCTGATAGTTGCGTAAGATTTGGAAGCGCAAGTCCGCAAAAGTTTTTGGCAATGGAACAAAGTGATTTTTCACCCAATGTTCCTAATCCACCAGATAGAGGTCGGACGGGTGGATTTCCAGTATCCATACAGAATGTTAGAGTTACTACAAGGGATAGCAGCGTACATTTAGCTGGAATAGAATTTGATTTAAGTTTGAATCTTACAGGGGAATCAAATACATTTTCAGCAGCGACAACCCTTGCGATTCTTGGTAGATTAAATCTCCCAAGAACCGGAAGGCAATTTTGGGAATTTGACAGAGTTGAATTTGATTCAGTAAGTATTTCTGGGGATGTGGGTATTGTACGATTAAATGGTGGGCTGAGGTTTTACAATCAAGATCCTACTTACGGAAATGGTTTTAAAGGGTTCGTTCGTGCAACATTTCGTCCGACAATTAGTGCACAGGTTGCTGCACAGTTCGGCACCAAAGATGGATATAGATATTGGTTTGTAGATGCTCAGGCGGTCTTTAGTCCAGGGATAACTATAGTTCCAGGGCTTGACATTTATGGTTTCGGAGGAGGTGCTTGGTATCACATGCGAAGGGCTTCACCTCTTCCTGATGCTGGGTCACTTAGAACTGCTGGAACAGCTGACACTACAGGGAGAGGGAGACCGGGTGGGACGCTAAGTGGTGTTACATACGTTCCAAATGACTCAATTGCTTTTGGATTTGAGGCCACTGTTATTTTCGGAAATACCGGCGGTGGTCAAACTTATAATGCAGATGCAACATTAGGTGCGGAATTTAATTCTGGAGGTGGCGTCAGTCAAATGTATCTTAGGGGAGATGTTTACTTCCTAACTCACATTAATAACAGAACTAATGTTCCAATTAGGGGTTCAGCAAGGATTAACTATAATTTTCGGGATACTATTTTTAGCGGAATATTTGATGTTAACATAAATTACCTTCGCATTCTCACGGGAGGAGGCACAGTTAATCTCTATATATCGCCATCCACCTGGCATATACACATTGGTACTCCAACGGAACCTATTAATGTTAATATTAATATCCCTGGCTTAGATAGCACTGAATTCAGTGCTTATTTTATGGTAGGCATGAATTTACCTCCTGCTCCCGATTTACCTGATGATGTAAGAAGTATAACTGGAATAAGATATCCAGATCGAGATGTTACTGCACAAGAAAGAGGAAATGGCTTTGCTTTTGGGGCAAGGCTTAGAAGTAGAACAAATATAGGAAGGTTATCATTGGGACCTTTTATTGCAAGATTGGATTTAGTAAAAACTGGATTTGATATGGCGTTTAAAAATTATCCGGGTTTAACATGCGAAGGTTTTCCACCAGGTACACCTATTGGTATTAACGGTTGGTATGCATCTGGACAATTGTGGGCATATTTACAAGGTGAAATAGGTATTAATGTTGATGCATGGTTTGCCAGCGGAGTATTTAAAATAATTGATGTTGGAGTAGCTGCAGCACTTCGGGGAGGTTTGCCTAATCCTACCTGGTTAAGTGGTAATGTGGGTGGTTATTACAATATCCTTGGTGGACTTGTCAGAGGAAATTGTAGTTTTGAGTTTACTCTCGGAGAGAGATGCCGTATTCCAACTGAATCACCTTTAGCTGCTATTCGAATTCTGGAAAGTTTAGTTCCTGGAGACGGAGCAACAAATGTTGATCCATATATTAACCCCGTAGCAGCTTTTAACGCTGAAGTTTACACGCCATTTGAAATTGAGCAGGTTCGTGATGATGGGAGTAAAGTAACCCGGAGATTTAGATTTATTATTGAAAGATTTGAACTCAGGAGAGGCTCATCAACCGTACCCTGTACACAACAGATTGCTGATAATGGACTTGGTGCTGCTCTCGTACCAATTGATATGTTAGAACCTAGAACAGATTATAATGTAACGATCAGGATTCGTGGTCAGGAATTTATTGATGGCCAGTGGAGAAATGCGCGCAAAGCTGATGGCTCAGAAATAATTGCTGAATTAAGTCATAATTTCACAACCGGGAATGCCCCTGATCATATTCCACCGGACGCCGTTGCTTATTCTTATCCATTTCATACTCAAAGATATTTTCTGATTGATGAGTGTAGATCAGGGGTTATTCAATTAAAGCAAGGAAGGCCTGATTTGTTTAATGTGAGTATTCCAGACTACGATATAAGCTATCATGTTAAATTTGTTCCAGTTGATGGGGGACCAATTCTTACTACTGAAGCAAGATATAATAATTCTACCCAAACTATCTCATTCCAGATCCCCGCAGGACTCCAAACATCAACAACTTATGCTGCTCAATTAATCAGAAGGAAAACACCAAGACCTGGAACAGTGGCATCTGCCGTCTCTGAAAATTATTATGCTCAGAGACTCAGTAATATATTATTAAGAACGCGTACTTCAGTTGCCCCAGGAGTAGAGGTTCGACAAACGAGAATAGATGGAAGAATCACAACTGATCCCAATGAAAAAATTTATTATGTATTCTTCTTCAGAACCAGTCGATATAGAAATCTTCAGAGCAAAATTAATCAGTTAACATTTGTTTCAACTAGATGGGAATCTAGGGGTGGTGATTCTTACCAAGGCAACTCAGCATTAGTACTTTACCCAACATTTAATACACAAGAATTGTTTGATATTTTTGATGTGGAAGGACATACTTATCGGTTGGGTTTAACTACTTACAGAATTCCACCTTTAGTGAGAACACTTGATGGTCACCAAAATAATTGGTACAATACTTTTGCGTATCCAGTTATTTACGAATACTATAATGAATTTAGATATCGTACAACACAAAGCTTAAGAGCTCAAGAACCATATGGAATTCCACCATTTTATACTGTTACAATAACTTTTGCGGACCCTCCTTTGGATGAAAGTGAGTATTTACCACAGAGTCAATCTTCTTCAGCTCAATATGCATCGATAATGAGTTCAATTGGAGTTAATCTCTGGAGTAGTTCTTTCAGTGGTGGTAGAAGAAGTAGTGGTTCCGGTGGTAGGATTGGTGGAAGTCGGGACCTCATTGTCGGTGGTAGAATTGGTGATGGTACTGCTGGTACTGCTGTAAGATCTACCAGTCAACAAGTGGAATTAGAAATGATAACCGACGCAATTGCGAGTGCAGATTATAGAAGATTATGGGCTATGACATCAAATTACATTCTTCAAAATGGTCATCCAAATAGTCAACGACGCAATCAAAGCGCTTACCCTGAGCGATTGCGGTCACGGATGATAGGATTTTTGAGATCGAGTTGGCGACATTTAGATAGAGGTTCATATAGGGTAGGTTTTAAATTTAATGCGATAAACTGCATAAATTCTGATCGTGTGCCAACTTATTATAAAGACTACAACTATGATTATCCAACTATAAATATTTATAGGTGATAAAATGGTGAAAAATACTTTAAAATTCATCTTTTCACTCATTCTTTCAGTGACATTTAATGTAGTCGCCCAACAAGGTAATCGGTCAATTGATTCAGTCAGGAATATATATGCAATTGCAAATGTTAAAAGTGATCAAATTATAATTCGTTGGGCTCCGCCAAATCATATAGCATGGACAAGAGGGAATGTTTCGGGTTATAAAGTTATAAGATACAGGGTGAATCTTGAAGGGAGAAAACCAGTTGAAGCAAAACAGATCGGCAATGACACAATTAAACCATTCTCATTAGAGGAATGGAAATCAAAATTTCCACAGGATCATCCTTATGCACCAATCGCGGTGCAGGCGCTTTATGGGAAGCAGTTCAGGATTAGTGAACAGAATTTTGACATTGCAAATATTAGAACCTTATCACAGGAACAGGAACTTCGTTATTCATTTGCTTTATTTACAGCAGATATGGATGCACAGGTGGCTGAAGGTTTAGGTTTAAGAGTGGTTGATAAAAATTTTGAAAAGGATGAGCAATATTTATATGTAATTATACCTTACGATGTAAGCCAAATGGATACAGGTTACGTTTTTGTCGATACGAGGCTTTTAACTCCAGTTCCAAAAGCTCCAAATCTTGAAAAGAACGAAATGGAAAATCAGATTGAATTGCGATGGAGCGTTGAAAATATGCAGAATGTTTTTACTGCTTTCTGGATTGAGAGAAGTGAAGATGGCAAAAACTGGGTACGGCTAAATAAAACTCCTTACATTCAGGCGACTCAGAATCCAAATCAGCAGGATAAATATATTTATTACACAGATACTACCATCTCAAGAAATTATTTGCCATACAAATATCGTTTGATAGGTATCACTCCTTTTGCTGAGTTAAGCGAACCGTCAGAAGTAATTGAGGCAATGGGAAGAGACAGAACAGCTCCACAGCCACCTGTAATTACTTCTATAAAAGATGTTAAAGGTAAAATAGAGCTTGAGTGGAAAATAGAAAACCCACCTTCTGATTTGAAAGGTTTTATAATTGGTAGAAGCAATTCAATTGGAGGAGAGTATAAACCACTTACGACACAAATACTTGAACCTTCTGTTAGAAAATTTACAGATAATAGTCCTGATCCTATAAATGAAAATTATTATGTAGTTTTTGCTTTGGACACAGCAAATAATGCAAGTGTTTCAATGCCAGCGTATGGATTTCTTATTGATTCCATCCCACCAGCTAAACCGGTTGGATTAACTGGAAGTATTGATACTCTTGGTATAGTTAGGCTTCACTGGCCCTTAGGAAAAGATCCTGATATCACAGGCTACAGAGTATATTTTGCTAATGCTATTGATCACGAATTTAGCAATTTAACTCCATATCCCATTCAAGATACTGTGTTTGTTGATACGCTAAATCTTAATACCCTTACGAAGGAAATATATTATCAGATCGTTGCGGTTGACAGAAACTTTAACCACAGTGCTCGCTCGGACATTTTAAAATTAGTAAAGCCTGATATAGTTCCCCCTGTACCACCACTCATTTCAGATTATCTTGTAACGGATTCGTCTGTTGTTTTAGATATTATTCCGAGTTTAAGTGATGATGTAGCTAAATATATTATATTCAGAAAAGGAGGTAAAGAAAAAGATTGGACTCAAATTCTTGTTCTAAGCAGAGAATCACTAAATAAAAAGAAAATTATCGATAACACTGTAACTGGTCCTAATTTTTATTCATATGCACTTCAAGCAGTAGATAGTTCAGGAAATAAGTCAGAATTATCTCCATCAGTCGGTGTTAAGGTAAATCAAAGTATTAAAGTTTTTCAAATTGAAGGATTAAATGCCAGTTACGATAGTCAGAAAAAGGCTATCATACTTACCTGGATGAAGCCGAAGAGTGAGGTGGAATATTATGTAATTTACAAAAGGGTTAACGGTGGGAAATTTGAGAATTTTGCTTCAGTCGGTCCAGATAAAGTCAATTTCACAGATACTGAGTTAATATATCAGGGTGAGTATCAATATGGAATTAAGGCGGTATTCAAGAATAATGAGTCTCCGATATCTTTCAGTCCAATTGTTTTAGTCAAATATTAAAAAAATCAGAGGGATCTATGAGGTTATATATCATATTTATTTCAGTTTTTATTTTGATGTTTAGTATTTCTCTGTTTGCACAACAAGGCATTTGGGGTGAGGGTTATAATTTCATTAAAAGGAATTTCAAAATTAGTGGTGAGATAGGAGGGTACGGAGAATATTATACAACGACCAGTGAATATGCCAGAAGACCTAACAATACAGGAAGACTATTTTTCAGACCGACAATTAGTTTATTTAATTTGATTCAAATTCCATTTGAATTTTTAATTTCCACTGAAGGAAGTTCCGCAAGGCAGGATATTAATCAATTTGGAATAAATCCGAGGTGGTCGTGGGGTTCATTACATCTGGGAGATTTCAGCACTGAATACTCAAAATATACATTGAGTGGTATTCTAATTCGTGGAGGTGGCATTGATATAAATCCGGGAAATTTTCGCTTTTCAACTGCTGCTGGTTTCACAAAACGGGCAGTTCCCGGAGGTGCTCAGGATGGTAGTTTTAAGAGATTTCTTTTTGCGTCAAAAATAGGGTATGGGAATGAGTCTGTAAGTTATCTTGATTTAATCTTTGTAAGGGCGAAGGATGAGATATCTTCATTAGATCAAAGCCATAAAAGTATAACAGTTCTATCACCAAATGGGAGGGATGTACTTAATATCGGTTCGGTTGTAACAATCACTTGGAATTCATATAATGTTGGTGGTGCAGTTAAAATTGAAATATCTAGGGATGGGGGAGCAACGTTTGAGCTAATAGCAGATAAACAGCCAAATGTTGGTTTTTATAATTGGACTGTAACAGGGCCTGCAACTTTTGAAGCGTTGATCAAGATATCAAGTGTTGAGGATTCAACGGTATTTGATTTAAGCGATAACTTCTTTTCAATTGGTTCTGGGGTACAGACCACAATTGTTCCCAACACAAATAATATCGTAAATCAGAATGCAGTTGTACCTCAGGAAAATTTAGTTTTGGGAGCAAAGGGGAGAATATCTTTTCTGAGGAGTGCAATTAGTTTTGATTTTGATGCAGCTGGAAGTGTTTACACAAGAGATTTAAGAGCTCAAGAAATTAATATTGATTCATCAAAAATTCCTTCATTCGTTTTAAAGATTTATAAACCGCGCATAAGCACTAATTATGATTTTGCATTTAATACTGCACTGGGTCTCAGATTTAGTTCATTCAGTACAAAAGTTGGTTATCGAAGAATTCAACCAGGATATAATTCTTTAGGGACGTCTTATCTTCATAATGACATACAGGAAATTTCTGTAATGAACAATATCACAATATTAAATGTTAATTTGAATTTGTCCTATATTAGACAAACTGATAATTTGCTTAAACAAAAATCATTTACCACTGCTCGAAACATTATCACAGCAGGGATCAATGCCAGAATTTTAAAAGGCTGGACAACAACTATTTCAGGGAATGTTCTTTTGATGACCAATAATTCAAAAAAGGATTCAACGAGGATTAATTTTAGGAGTTATGTTCTGAATCTTAATAACAATTTTGTTTTTGACCCTAAAGGATTTACTAAAGGACTTATTAGATCTATAAATTTGAATTATTCACTACAGAGTTCAGATAATAGATCTTACTTACTAAAGAATAACACCACTTTGGTGCACTCTGTCAATTTAGGGTTGAGTTTTGTAATAAGCAATGAGTTAAGTTCCAGTTTCAGTGCTGGTTTTGTGAGTTCGAGTATTTTTGATACAGTAAAATCATTCACACATAACTATACATTGAGTTTTCAGCATAAAGCATTTTCAAACAAGCTCAATTCATCGTTGAGTTTATCTTCAGCATTTAACAATGCAAACAAGTCATATCGTGCAAGCGTCAGCAGTGGTTATAACATAGCTGATTCGGATAATATTACATTATCTATTTCATTTTTGAGGTTTGATGGTAAGACTTTCAGAGGTGGAAGTTTTAATGAGTTGTTAACTTATTTAACTTATAATCATCGATTTTGAAGTTTAAGGGTGGAGGGTGAGAGAGGAGGAGTTGAAGTAATAGGTGTGAGTTAAATTGAGTAAAATTAAAATAAGGAGAAAGAAACTATGATTAGAAAAATTCTATCGTCACTTTTCTTCATTTTTTGGGCTTTCAATTTTTTATTTTCACAAAGTCCAGAGTGGGTTAATTTTACTGCAAATAAAAATATTCTTTCGCTTACCGTTGAGGGAAATTACATTTGGGTTGGGACTAAAGGAGGGTTAGTTAGGTTAAATATGCTCACGGGTGAGAAAGTTAACTATAACAGTGCAAATTCAGGTTTGCCAGATAATTATGTTCATGCGATAGCGATAGATGGGGAGGGTAACAAATGGATTGGGACAGATAGAGGTGGATTAGCAAAGTTTGATGGGGTAAATTGGACTGTTTATGACACATTAAATTCAGGTTTGCCAGATAATTATGTTCATGCAATAGTGATAGATGGTCAAGGAAACAAATGGATTGGGACAGCTGGAGGATTAGCGAAGTTTGATGGAGTAAATTGGACTATTTATAACACTTCAAATTCAAATCTGCCGGTTAATTGGATTTTTACGATAGTGATAGATGCTCAAGGAAACAAATGGATTGGGACTTGGGGAGGGGGATTAGTGAAGTTTGATGGATTAAGTTGGAATATTTATAACTCATCAAATTCAAAACTGCCAGATAATTTGATTCATACAATAGTGATAGATGACCAAGGAAACAAATGGGTTGGAACAGGTAGAGGGTTAGTGAAGTTTGATGGATTAAGTTGGACTGTTTATAATACTTCAAATTCAGGTCTGCCAAGTAATGATGTTTGGGCTATAGCGATAGATGGGCAGGGTAATAAATGGATTGGGACATATGGAGGGGGGTTAGCGAAGTTTGATGGAACAAATTGGGTTGTCTATGACACATCAAACTCAGGTCTGCCGGATGATCATGTTACTGCTATAGCCATAGATTCACAAGGAAACAAGTGGATTGGGACAGATGGAAGAGGATTAGCTAAGTTTGATGGAGTAAATTGGACTGTTTATAAAATTTCGAACTCAGGTCTTCCGGGTGATTGGGTTTCTGCGGTAGCGATAGATGGACAGGGAAACAAATGGATTGGGACGTATGGGGAAGGATTAGCGAGGTTTGATGGGGCAAAGTGGACTGTTTATAACACATCAAATTCAGGTCTTCCAGATGATTGGATTAATGCAATAGCTATAGATTCCCAAGGAAATAAATGGATTGGGACATGGTGGGGTGGATTAGCGAAGTTTGATGGAACAAATTGGACTGTTTATAATTTTTCAAATTCAGGTCTGCCGGGTGATTATGTTCGTGCAATAGCAATAGATTCCCAAGGCAACAAATGGGTTGGAACAGCTGGAGGGGGGTTAGCGAAGTTTGATGGTGTAAATTGGACTGTTTATAATACACCATTTAATTATGTTACTGCAATAGCAATAGATTCACAAGGGAACAAATGGATTGGGTCAGAAGGAGGAGGTTTAGCAAAGTTTGATGGAGTAAATTGGGCTGTTTATAATACTTTAAACTCAGGTCTTCCAGATAATTGGATTAATGCAATAGTGATAGATGGACAAGGGAATAAATGGATTGGGACATGGTGGGGAGGGTTAGTGAAGTTTGATGGAGTAAATTGGACAGTTTATAACAGATCAAATTCAGGTCTGCCAAATGATTATGTTCATGCAGTAGTGATAGATGGACAAGGGAACAAATGGGTTGGGACAGCTGGAGGAGGGTTAGTGAAGTTTGATAGTGTAAATTGGACTGTTTATAGTTCATCAAATTCAGGCCTACCATATAATTATGTTTGTGCGATAGCAATAGATAGACAAGGGAACAAATGGATTGGGACAGCTGGAGGATTATCAGTGTATAAAGAGGGTGGGGTAATACTTGATGTTTATGAGAAAGGAGAGATAATACCGAGGGAGTTTTCGCTTTATCAAAATTATCCGAATCCATTTAATCCTGCGACTGTGATTGAGTTTGATATAGCCGAGGTTACGGATGTTAGGCTTGAGGTATATGATGTTTTGGGTAGGAAGGTTAAGACAATTCTTGATGAGAGGTTGGAGGTTGGGAGGTATCGTGTCAGGTTTGATGGTGGGGATTTGGTGAGTGGGGTGTATTTTTACAGGTTGATCACGGATAAATTTTCAAGTGTAAAGAAGATGGTGTTGGTGAAGTGACTCACTTGTATGTGAATTAGCTTATGATAGTAGGGTTTGGTGGTCTTAACAAAAAGTGGAGTTATTTTTAAAATTTTAGCAAGTTAAACTAAATAGAGGGAAACCATGAAGAAAGGAATTTTATCTTCGCTTTTTTTCATTTTTTGGTTTTCAATTTTTCATTTGCTCAAAGTCCCGAGTGGGTTAATTTCACTGCTGGAAATTATATTCAAGCGCTTGCGTTTGAGGGTGATTACATTTGGGTTGGGACAGAAGGTGGTGGTTTAGTTAAGTTAAACATGGTTACTGGTGAAAAGGTTCACTATAATAAGGCAAATTCAGGTCTGCCAAGTAATTGGGTTCTTGCGATTGCGATAGATGGTCAAGGTAATAAATGGATTGGGACAGATTGGGGAGGGTTAGTGAAGTTTGATGGCCTAAATTGGACTGTTTACAATACTTCAAATTCAAGTCTGCCAAGTGACACTATTTTTGCAATAGCAATAGATTCCAAGGGAAGCAGATGGATTGGGACAAGTAGAGGACTTGCAAAGTTTGATAGGGTAAATTGGACAGTTTATAACACTTCGAATTCAGGTCTGCCAAGTAATTATGTTTATGCAATTGCAATGGATGGGTAAGGCAACAAATGGATTGGAACATGGAGAGGAGGATTATCAAAGTTTGACGGAGTAAAGTGGAGTGTTGTTAATACTTCAAATTCAGGTTTACCAAATAATAATGTTTATGCAATCGCAATAGATTCACAAGGAAACAAATGGATTGGGACAGATGGAGGTCTTGCAGTGTATAGGGAGGGCGGAGTGATACTTGATGTTTATAGAAAGAAGGGAAGATAATACCGAATCAATTTAATTTAGGTATTGTTATTAAGTTTGATATACCTAAGGTTTCAGATGATATTGGTTAAATAATTGAGGAACCTTCCTTATTCCTGACATCGGCTCATATTTTTGTGTAAAAAATTGATAAAAACAAGAGTTCAAATATGAACAAATTAGTTGCAATGCATCACGTCAGAAAACATAAAATCGAGTGGATGATTCAAGGAAGATCCACATTTTACTGAAGATGTGCGTCTTTAGTTTAGCGAAATTCATCAAAACATTATTAACCAAAAACTAAACGAAGAGGATAAAATGAGGAATCAATTTTCATTTTTAGTAGTGGTAGTAGTTTTAATGGCAGGTATTTTAACTGTGGTAACTCCAGCATCTGGCCAAAACCCACAAAGGGTTGTATCTGTTAATCCTGTGGGTCTTATTTTTGGAATTGCTGATGTAGAATACCAACAGAATATTGATAAAAGTTCTGCATGGGCTGTGGAAGCTCTATATTGGGGTCACAAGATTGTAGATTGGAGCTGGAGCGCTGTTGGTGCAGGAGGAAGTTATAGAAAGTGGTTCTTCAGTTTCAAAGGAGAAAACCCCACGGCACCAGAAGGTGGTTATTGGAGCGTTGGAGTAGATGCGTTATTTTTATCAGCTACATATGCATCGGAAAGGGCCTCTTCTTTCACTTTTGGTCCTAGGGGTGGGGTAGGTTACAGATGGCTTTTAGGAAGTAAAAAGAATTTTTCAATTAGTGTAGGTATAGAAGTAATGTATTACTTTGGAAGTATAGAGATTTTAGGTGTGAAAATGCCTTATACGGGCATAGGATATAGCACACCATTAAGCATCGGTTATGCATGGTAAAAATAATTTTATCTTAAGACTAATTGTTGACCTCCTTTTAGCCTGCAACCAATAGGCAAAGTGAGTACACAATATCTATTACACATATTTGAATAGATAAGTGGTGAGTCCGCATCCTTGCGGGCTCGCCATAATTCGTCTATCTTACTTGCTAAATTACAAACTGAAAATACAATAGTAACCTCTGTGGTTGTCCCAAATAACAAAATCTTTTTAGGATGTGTTTAGCACAGACTTTATTAAGAATGCGGGAAAAATAACCCAACCTCCTCAATCTCAAATTCAATTCCCTTTCTAATTCCTTTTTGAAAGCGCATATATGCTTTACACGCTAGTGTAAGTTAACTCTTCAAACGCGAGCGCACCTGCGCCAAGAATTCCAGCTTTGTTTCCAAGCATAGCGGGGATTACAATGGCTTTTTCTGCAATTGGTTTCAATGCTCTTGATTTAACAGTTTCATTGATTGAGTCAAATAAAATTTTTCCGGCTTTTGCGACTCCACCTCCTATGATTGCAACAGTTATATCAAATAGATTCATAACGGAAGCAAGCATTACTCCGACATAAAATCCAGTCTTTTTCCAAACATTAATTGCAAATTCATCGCCTTGTTCTGCTGCAAGTGAAATTATATAGGGTTCAATTTTTGAAAGGTCACCACTTATAAGCTCGATTATTTTTGAGTTTGAATTCGCCTTGAGTTCTTCGGCAACCCATGATGATAGGTATTTTTGGCCAACATAAGCTTCAGCACAGCCATAATTTCCACAGTTACATTTTGGACCATTAAAGTTAATCGTGACGTGTCCTATTTCTCCGGCTCCGCCCGTTGGTCCACGATATATTTTCCCTCCGATTATAATTCCGCCCCCTATACCTGTTCCAAGCGTTACCATTATGAAATTCGGATGTTCTTTTCCAGCGCCAAATTTTGCCTCACCAATTGCAGCGACATTTGCGTCATTGTCAACGATCGTCTTTAAACCTGTTATCTTCCCAACTTCCTTTGCTAAGTAAACAACCGTCCATCCCGGAAAATTAGGTGGATATTTGACTCCACCTTCAGGGTCAACTTGTCCAGGTGCTCCAATTCCAACGCCAAGAATTTCTCCCTCATCGAAATTTTGGGCGAGTTTTTTCACAATTTTTGATATCTGTTCAATTACATGTGAAGGTCCTTTTTCAGCTTCGGTTGGTATTGAATCCTCAAGAACGATGTTGCCTGTTTCATCAACTATACCAGCTTTAATGAATGTTCCACCGAGGTCCACACCGATAGCGAATTTTTTCATCCGAATTTTTATTTTTGTTTTCTTTTATTCCACAATTTCTCAAGTCGCTCTTTTAGAATTTTTTCTCTTCCAAGTTCGGTGGGCCTGTAGTAAATTTTATCCTTAATTTCATCTGGTAGAAATTGTTGTTCGACGAAATGATCCGGGAACTCATGGCTATATTTATAGCCCTTGCCATAGCCGAGTTCTTCCATCAGTTTTGTTGGTGCGTTTCTTAGATGGAGTGGCACTGGAAGTTCACCATACTTTTGCGCGTCTTCCATTGCTTCTTCGATTGCAATATATGCTGCGTTGCTTTTTGGGCAACTTGCTAAATAGGTTGCAACTTGTGCAAGGATTATTCGAGCTTCTGGCATTCCGACATAATCGACAGCAGTGAAACAACTTGTTGCAAGTGTTAAAGCGTAGGGTTCCGCATTTCCAATATCTTCGCTTGCTAAAATTATCAACCTTCTTGCGATAAATTTTGGATCTTCTCCCGCAAGCAACATTCTGGCAAGCCAATAAACAGCTGCATCTGGGTCGCTTCCACGAACACTTTTTATGAAGGCTGAGATCAAATTATAGTGTTCTTCTCCTGCTTTGTCATATTTAAAATGTTTGCGTTGAAATGCTTCTGAAATAATTTCTTTCGTCAAAAATATCTCGTTTTTATCTGTTGGTTTTGCAATTTTTACGGCGACTTCAAGTGCGTTTAACATAACTCGTGCGTCTCCCCCTGAATAGAGAAAGAGTGTTTCCTTATCCTCAATGTGGATTTTAAACTTTGAAAGTATTTCGTCATTTGTCAGGGCTCGCTGGAGAATTGTCTCAAGCTCTTTGACTCCAAACGGTTCAAGTACAAAAACTTGGCATCTTGATAACAGTGGCGATATTATTTCAAATGAAGGATTTTCTGTTGTTGCGCCTATGAGTATAATTGTTCCTTTTTCAACGCTGTTAAGAAGGACGCTTTGCTGTGCCTTGTTAAACCTATGGATTTCGTCGATGAAAAGTATCGTCTTTTTCCCGTAGTATTTTAGATTTTTTTCAGCTTTTTCAATGATTTCTTTTATTTCTTTTGTACCCGACAGAACCGCATTTATTTGAAAGAAATCAGCATTGACTTTTTCAGCAATTATTTTAGCAAGCGTTGTTTTCCCAACCCCAGGTGGACCCCACAGGATCATCGATTGGATTTCACCAGTTTCAATCATTATTCGCAAAGGCTTTCCAGGACCGATTATGTGTTCCTGCCCCACAAACTCATCAAGTGTTTTCGGTCTTATTCTGTCCGCGAGTGGCGGGTAAATTTTTTCGGTTTTCATTTTTGGGAATGAATAATTTACTTTTCTTTTATATTGTAAACTTCTTCACCTTCCCTTGCCATGCCGTATTTTTCGCGGGCTATCCTTTCGATTTCTTTAGGGTCTGTTTCAAGTTTGTGAATCTTCTGTTTTAGAGATGCGTTTTCCCTCTCCAATATCTCGATCTTCTTTTTCAATTTGTTTAATTCAATTTCAACTCTTATCCGTTTCATAAGCCCTTTTTCAGCGAATATAAGGTAAAGTAAAAGCGCGATTAGAATACCGCCGAGGATTATATTTACAGGGTTTGAAAAAAGTTTTTTCATTTAAGCATATTTTTTGATTTCGCTGTTGAAAATATAAAAAAGATAGCAAGAAGTAGCAAATTTGCATATTTGCCAAAATTTGTTTAATTAATTTAGCGGTGAAAAATAAATTTTTGATCGCATATGAAGATGAAATACATTTTTCTGTTTTTCCTTTGTTTTCTTATCATAACTCAAACCAATGCTCAAAAAAGAGGGGGTGAAAAGATGTTCACTATCAAATCAACAGCATTTAAAGACGGTGAAACGATTCCAAAAAAGTTTACCTGCGATGGGCAGGATTATTCACCGGAGCTAAGTTGGGAGAATGTTCCAGCTGGAACCAAAAGTTTCGCTCTGATCTGTGAGGATCCAGATGCCCCGGGAGGAACATTTATACACTGGGTTATCTACGATATTCCAGCAAATGTGACAAAGCTTGCTGAGAATGTGAAAAAAGTTGGTCTCGTTGATAATAAGATTAAACAAGGGATAAATGATTTTGGTAGAATTGGATATGGTGGACCATGCCCTCCGCGTGGACACAAACCGCATCGTTATATTTTTAAACTCTATGCCCTCGATATCGAAACACTCGGGCTGAATTCCGGAGCGACAGCTGAGCAAGTTGAGGCTAAGGCAAAGGGACATATTCTTGGGGAGGCAAGGATAACGGGTTTATATGGTCGGTAATATTTGATTTATGTTGAACATATGAAACGAATCCTTCTTATTCACACCGGCGGAACTTTCGGTATGGCTTTGAAAGATGGGACGCTCGCTCCAAGTGCGTTTGTTCAGAAAATTCTTGAATTTGTTCCCGAGGTTAAACGAATCGCTGAGATTGAATCTCACATAGTTGCGAATATTGATTCGTCAAACATTGGAATTGAGCACTGGATTAAAATTGCTGATGTGATCAGCGCAAACTATGAACGATTTGATGGTTTTGTGATAACCCACGGGACTGACACGATGGTTTATACCGCCACTGCTCTTTCTTTTATGCTTGATGGCCTTTCAAAACCAGTTATTCTAACTGGTTCCCAGCGTCCGCTTTCCGAGATAAGAACAGATGCGAGAAATAATCTTATAAATGCTGTTGAACTTGCAACATTTTCAATTCCAGAGGTTGGTATTTTCTTCAACAATAAATTGTTCCGTGGGAATAGAACAAAGAAGTTGAACATTTGGGGGTTTGATGCGTTTGACTCGCCAAATTATCCACCGCTTGCGGAGGTTGGGGTTGGGATAGAGATTTACAAGGAAAATTTCTTGAAGCGTGAGGGAGGGAAATTAAATGTCTTAAAAAATTTCTCGGACAAGGTTTTTTGCGTGAAAATTTTTCCTTCTTTAAAAATTGATTATCTCATATCTTTGTTGAATTTAGATGTTCAAGGGTTTGTGCTTGAAGCGTTTGGTTCCGGCAATCTCCCTAATATAGAGGGCAGGTCTTTGATTCCATTTATTAAATCTGCGGTTGAAATGGGTAGAGTCGTTGCAATTTCAACTCAAGCTGTTTATGGGAAAGTGGATCTTACGCTTTATCAGTGCGGAAAAGATGCGCTTGATGCAGGAGCATTAAGTTGCAAGGATATGACAACGGAAGCAGCGCTTGTAAAATTGATGTTTTTGTTTGGTAAATATGGGGATGATACTAAGAAAGTCGTTGAAGAATTTTATAAACCTATTGCTGGGGAAATAAGCTAATAAGGGGTATAATTTAATATCTTTCAATTGATCATTTTGATGTCCTAATTTCAACCTTTGGTTATTATGATTTTTTTTGCTAAATTTTAAAAAAATTTTATGTCTTCGCAGAAAAATTTAAAAATTCATAAGGAGTTTTTAATGACCCAGCCCCTTAATATCCTTTTTCTTTCCAGTGAAGTTGTTCCTTTTGCGAAGACAGGTGGGCTTGCGGATGTATCTTTTGCTCTTCCTCAAGCTATAAAGGAGCTCGGCCATGAAATAAGGGTCATGATGCCAAAGTATGGCTTTATAAGTGAGCGGAAATTTGGCATCCACGAGATAGTGCGTTTAAGGGAGATTGATATTCCAGTTGGAGATAAACTTCAAAGAGGAAGTGCCAAGGCATCTTTTATCGTTGGACAAAAGGTAAAGGTTCAAGTTTATTTCCTTGAAAATGAATTTTATTACAATCGTGATGGGCTTTATGTTGACTCTAAGACGAAAAAAGATTACTCAGATAATGACGAAAGGTTTATATTTTTTTGCAAGGGAGTGCTTGAATCATTGAAAAAACTTGGATGGCGTCCTGATATAATTCACTGTAATGACTGGCAAACTGCACTTGTCCCTGTTTATCTTAAGACACTTTATAAGAATGAACCTTTTTTTAATGGAGTTAAAACGGTTCTAACGATACACAATATTGGTTATCAAGGCATTTTCGGGAAAGAATCATTTTATAAGTCAGGTCTTCCTGATGAGATTTTCCGTGAGATAGAGCATAATGGTAACTTTAACTTCCTTAAAGCTGGGATATTGTATTCTGATGTCATTACAACTGTAAGTCCGACATATGCAAAGGAGATAATCTCTGATGATGAACTTGGGGCGGGGCTTTCAGCTACTCTTAAAAAGAGACGAAAAGATGTTTATGGAATTTTAAATGGAGTTGATTATTCTGTCTGGAGTCCTGAAAATGATAAATATATTCCTGTTCCATATAGCATTCAGACGATAGAAACAAAGTATGAGAATAAAAAGGCGCTTTTGAAACATTTTGGGCTTGAATATAATGAAGAAATCCCAGTGGTTGCTCAAATTTCACGGCTCGCCGAACAAAAGGGGTTTGACCTTATTGCAGAAGTAATCGATGAAATGATGAAACTCGACATTCAATATATTGTTCTTGGCACAGGCGATCCAAAGTATGAGGAGATGCTTGAAAAAATAAAGAGAAAGTATCCGAAGAAAGTTGGAGTTCATATCGGGTTCAGCGAGGAGCTTGCGCACTTAATTGAAGCGGGCGCAGATATATTTCTTATGCCTTCAAGATATGAGCCGTGCGGTTTGAATCAAATGTATAGTTTGAGATATGGAACTGTTCCAGTTGTTAGGAAGACGGGTGGGCTTGCTGATACGGTTGAGGAATTTAATTCAAAGACTGGGCGAGGTACGGGATTTTTATTCGAGAAGTACTCGGGACAGGACCTGTTGAAAGCATTGAAGAAGGCATTGTCAACTTATAAAATTAGGAAGGTATGGTTAAAATTGATGAAAAATGGAATGACAAAGGACTTTTCATGGACGACATCTGCGAAGAAATATGTTGAGCTTTATCAGAAATTGATGACACCACAAAAAAAGGCGCGAACTGTTAAAGCAAAATGAATCAACGCCACGCAGCTATATTTCTTGACAGGGATGGAACGATCAATGAGGATGTAAATTTTTTATCTTCCCCCGAACAGATTGTCTTGATAGAAAATTCGGCTGAAGCTATAAAGGAGGCAAATGAGCTTGGCTTAAAGGTCATCGTCTTTACGAATCAAAGTGGCATCGCTCGAGGTTACTTTACAGAGGAGGATTTGCATAGAATTCACAAACGGCTTGATGAATTACTCGCTGAGAAGGGCGCAAAGGTGGATGCTTACTATTATTGTCCGCATCATCCCACAGAAGGAAATGGGGAATACAAAGTTGAGTGTGAATGTAGAAAGCCCAAGGACGGTATGCTTCGGCGTGCTTCAAGAGAACAAAATATTGACTTGAAAAAATCGTTCGTTATCGGAGATAGATGTGTTGATATTCAAGCGGGCAAAACAGCTGGGGCGACAACTATACTTGTTTTAACTGGTTATGGCAAAGAGGAATATGAGAAGTGTAAAAGTGAAAATCTTGAGCCCGATTTTGTCGCTGAAAATTTGGAAGAAGCAATTGAAATTGTCAAGAAAATATTTAATTCAAAAAAATTAATTGATGTGTGATGAGAAATAGGATTGTGGGGAGTAAAGTAAAACGAAGTTTGAGCAATATACTTGGTATCTTTGTGCTTTCGGTCTTCCTTATAGGATGCTCCAAGGAACCAAACGATGTTGGTTTTGGACTTTTGCCAGATAATGAACTCTTCAATGTAAAGGTGTACGAAGATTCTGTGGAAATTTACGCTGAAAACATTCAAAACTTTATTTCAAATTCATCATCAAATATTTTGTTAATTGGAAATTATGATGGTATCTCGTGTGATATTTTAATTCGCTTTGATATTCCTGACACGTTGAGGGATATAAAAATTGAGTGGGCTCAAGTGAGGTTGTTTAAATCTGGGTTTGTAATGGGAGATAGCACTTTGCCCGTTCATTTCACTGCTCATAAAGTTCTTTCAAACTATTATGATACGCTGTATGATTCACGAATTATTGGGGAATTTGAAAGCGTTCCTGATTCTGTTAATTATTTTAAAATTGATACGGGAGTTGTTAGAGAATGGCTGAATGGAAAAAATTATGGGCTTTATCTAAAATCACAAAGCAATGGTGTAATATGGGGATTTAATTCGTTAGATGCACCACTTTTTACACCTGCACTTGAAATTGCGGTTCCTAAAGAAGGTGGTGGAGTTGACACAATTAGGTTTGTTTATGGGAGTGATGGCTATATTGCGAAGTTAAACGAAAGAATAGATACAAATTATATTGTGCTTCAAGCTGGTGTTGGTTTGCGGAGCATTTTGAGATTTAATGTGTCAAAGCTTCCGAAAAACATCATCATAAATCGTGCGGAGGTTTCACTTTATTTAAAGGATAAAAGAAAATATGGTGAAAGGGGAGATTCATTAATCGCCAGCTTTATTACTGATATCAACCTTGTGAGGAGCTCAACCGGTGGATTTGAGGGAGATTATCTTGGTTTGAAAAATCCGGTTGACACGCTTGAATATGTGATTCCAATTACAACTCCAGTTCAACGGTGGGTAAATGGGGAACCAAATAATGGAATCTTGCTGAGGTGCCTTTCGGAGGTGGATAACTTCGATCGCTTCACTTTTTATTATGTTGAGAGAAAACCAAAGTTAAAAATTTATTACACAACAAAACCAGAGATTTAGCGAGAATGAAATTCAAGATTTTCATTTTCTCAATTTTCCTTTGTTCAATTTCTATTGCAGGAGGTTCGATTTATTCAAGGTTTGGACTTGGGACTTTGCGTTTTTCAACGGTTGATAAAACAGCAGGTCTCGGTGGGCTTGGGATCGCTCTCTTTGACCCAATTTATATAAATCGATATAATCCTGCCTTGTGGAGCGAGCTTGCAAGGGTAAGAATTTCGGGTGGTTATCTCTACGAAGGAACAGCGATGCAGGATAAAGTTAAAAATACTTTTTTAACGAGCGGAAATTTTGATGGTGTTTTGTTTGCAATCCCGTTATGGAAAAGGCACGGGTTAACATTTGCGACTGGAGTGATGCCCTTTAGTACGGTAAATTATAGCATTAAAAAGGATTCGGTTTTGGAGAACAGATATTTTTCGCAGAGTTATAAAGGTGAGGGTGGGATTTCAAGTTTTATTTTGGGATTTTCATTTCGACCCTTCAACAAGTTAAGCTTTGGGGTTAGGGGTGAGTATTATTTTGGAACGATAGTTAATTTATGGGAGGCTGATTTTGGAAGCTCTGAGTTTTTCTTTTCGAGCATAAGGCGTGAAAGAAATTATGGAGGATTTGGTTTCACCCTTGGGCTTGCATATGGGCTTGGCATCGGGAAGAATTCTTTGACAGTAGGATTTGTTTTCTCTTCTCCTGTTAATTTGAAGGGATTGACAACGGTTGAGTATTCAGTTCCTGTTGTGGGTAGCTCAACTGTTTCAGAGGTTAACGAACTAACTTCTCAATTACCATATAGAGCTGGATTCGGATTCAGTTATTTTATCGGTGATAGGGTTCAATTCTCAAGTGATGTCTATTATCAAAATTGGGAAAAGTTTCGCATTAATGGTGAACATCCGAAGGAGATAACGAATGCAGTAAGAGTTGGTGCTGGGCTTGAAATTTTGCCGTCTAGGGAAGTAATTGCGGGATTTTTTGAAAAGACATCATACAGATTTGGAATTTTTTATAACAAAACATATTTTAAAATAAATGAGAAACAAGTTAATGAGCTGTTTTTCGCTGTTGGATTTGGTTTCCCTGTGAGTTTTGATACGAGAGTGAATTTATCAATTGAATATGGTTTCAGAGGTGATCTTGATATAGTGAGAGATAGAATTTTAAGAATATCAATTGGTGTTAACACAGGAGAAATTTGGTTTGTAAAACAAAAACTTGAGGATTAACAAAATGAAAAGGTCGGTTTTAACATTTTTAACGCTTTTTTTTATTTCAGGTATAGTTTATGCACAGGGGACTCAACAAGATTCGATCGAGGTTTTAAAGAATTGGTCTTTGTTCTTTGAGTATTTTAAAACTGGGGATTATGTTAGTGCAGTTCCGTATGGATGGAAAGTTATGGAGATGCAACCAACGAGGTTTAAAACGCTTTATAAAGCGATGGAAAAAATTTATTTGAAGTTTTACGAGGAGGCGCCAGAGGAAAAGAGGCGTGGGTATGCAGATACTCTTTTAATAATTTATGATAATGCAATAAAGTATCATCCTGAAAATGCGTCGGAATATTATTTGCGGAAGGCTTATGTTCTTGAAAACTACTACACAGGTAGGGACAGCGAGGCAATAGTGGCATATGAAAAAGGAATTGAGCTTGATTTCGAACATACTGAATTTTATTACATTGATCGCCTTGGGGTTCTTTACATAAAACATATGGAGGAAAATCCTGATTTCAGGGAGAAAGCGATCGACCTTTATCGTAAAGTTCTTGATAAAGATCCACAAAATGTGACTGCAAATGACAGACTGAGAATGCTTGTGAAGGATATAACCGAGTTGATTGAACTTAACAAGAAGCGACTTGAGACAGATCCTGAAAACACAGAACTTATATGGACAATTGCAAATCTTTATATCCGTGCTGAAGACTTCAAAAATTCAATCCCGTATCTTGAAAAGTTGACGAAAAAGTTTCCCGACAATGAGATCTATTGGAACCGCCTTGGTTATAGTTATCAAAGGATTGGGGAATACAGAAAAGCAATTGATGCTTATAATCGTTCGTTAAAGATAAATCCAGATGCAAAAGAAATAATTTTAAATATCGCTGTTTGTTATCGTGAGCTTGAGAATTTTGAGCAGGCAAGGGTTTGGGCAAGAAGGGCAATGGCAAAGGATAAAAATTGGGGAAGGCCATATATTGAAATAGCTCAAATTTATGAGGCAGCAGTTGCGAAGTGCGTTAAGACAACGAAAGGAGGCGACTGGACAAAGATTGAGTTTGTAGATAAGCTTGTTTATCAACTTGCGGTTGAATATTATGAACTTGCGAAAAGAATTGATCCAAGTGTCGCAAATGAGGCAAATCAGCGCATAAAGAATCTTGAGACACTTGTTCCAACGCAGGAAGATTATTTCTTCAACAAGAGAAAGATAAAAGATGGTAAAATTCCGATAACGGGTGGATGCTATGATTGGATAGGCGAGAGCATAACTGTGCCGTATAAGATATAATTTCTGTGTTAAATATGATAGTTTAGTTGTAGTCGCAGGCGTTTGCCTGCGTTTTTATTTTTTAAAATTAAAAATTTCGGGTTTATGAAAATATCAGTAGCAAGCGACCATGCTGGATTTGAGTATAAAGAAAGACTTAAAGAATTGTTAAAATCCCTCGGACATGAAGTTGTTGACTTTGGCTGTTTTTCTCCTGATTCGAGCGATTATCCTGATTTTGCTTATCCAGCTGCGAAGGCGGTTGGAAATGGAGAATGTGAAAGGGGGATATTTATATGTGGGACTGGGGTTGGTGTTTCCATAGTTGCAAATAAAGTTAAAGGGGTAAGAGCTGCAAATTGCTGTTCTGTTGAAGAGGCAAAACTTTCAAGACAGCATAATAATGCAAATGTCTTAACATTTGGGGCGAGACTTATATCGTGGGAGCTTGCTAAGGAGATAGTTAAAGTTTGGCTTGAAACGGAATTTGAAGGTGGTAGGCACGAGAGGAGAGTTGAAAAAATTCATAAGTTGACGGGGCTTTAATTAGATTTAACATTTTTGAAATTCCTTTCTATTTTGAACCGAAGTTATATTTGTTTCAGCTAAGATTTTTTGGGAAATTTGATATTTGGTGTGGGTTTTGATAAATTATTTAAAAAATTTAATGAGGTTTGACATGGTTAAAGCAGTTGCTTTGCTTATTGGGCTTTCAATTTTTTTATTTGCTTGCACAGGGGGTGAAAAACTTCCTTCGCTAAAAGAATATTTTAAGTCCGATGAAACTGGGATAAAAACAGGTGGTGTTAAGTTAATCCCTGTACAAACTCCAAAGGGAACTTTTAAGGTATGGACCAAGAGGTTTGGCAATAACCCAAGGATAAAAGTTTTGCTTTTACACGGTGGGCCTGGTTCAACCCATGAATATTGGGAATGTGCCGAGAGTTTCTTACCGCAAGAGGGGATAGAGTTCATTTATTATGATCAGCTTGGCTCATGGTATTCCGATCAACCCGATGATAGTTCGCTTTGGGTGACGGAAAGATTTGTTGAAGAAGTTGAACAAGTTAGGAAGGCACTTGGACTCAATAAAGATAATTTTTATCTACTTGGTCATTCTTGGGGTGGTATTCTTGCAATGGAGTATGCTTTGAAGTATCAGGATAATCTCAAAGCGTTGATAATTTCAAATATGATGTCAAGCTGTCCTGAATATGATAGGTACGCTGATGAAGTTTTGTCAAAAGATATTCCGCCCGATGTTTTGAAACAAATTCGTGAGTTTGAGGCAAAAGGTGATTATAAAAATCCAAAGTATATGGAACTTCTTCTAAAGCATTACTATGTTAAGCATATTTTGAGAACACCTGTTGAAGAATGGCCTGATCCTGTTGTTAGAGCGTTCAATCACACAAACGAGAAAATTTATGTTTTAATGCAGGGACCAAGTGAATTTGGGATTTCGGGGCGACTTGAAAAGTGGGATAGATCAAAAGATTTGAACAAGATAAAAGTTCCAACGCTTGTCATCGGCGCAAGATATGATACGATGGATCCAGAGCATATGAAGTGGATGGCTACTCAAGTTCAAAATGGAAGTTATCTCTTTTGTCCAAATGGAAGCCATATGTGTATGTATGATGATCAAGAAACTTACTTTAAGGGTTTGATAAAATTTATAAAAGAAGTTGATGCTGGGAAGAAGAAAGTTGAATTTTAAGGTGTCCATGATAAAGATGTTTAAATATTTTGTCTTTGTTTTTTTAATTTTTGAAACGCTAATTGCTGATGTTTTCAAGGTCAGGATAAACGATAAAGTTGAAGTAATTCCAGCTTTTTATGAGGCGAGGACACTTTACATTTCTTTGCCCGACTTTTTAAGACTTCTTGAAGTAGATTATACTTCTGACACATTAAATGGTTCATTTTTATTCCAAATTTCGGGTTACACTTTCAAGTTTATATCCGAGAATCCTTTTGTTGTTGTATCTTCGGGGGATGAGGTCAAAATTTGGCAATTTCCAGTTGAGGTAATTTCTGGCGCTGATAAAATTTTTGTTCCAGTTAAGTATTTTTCGGAAGTTTTCGGTCGCTATTTTCCGCATGATTTTGGATTTGATGAAAAGAATAATTTGATCGCTGTTTCAATTCCAAAGGCTGTAGAGATAAAGCGACCGAAATTTGATGTCTATGATGTGAAAGTTGAGAAAAGGACCAATGGATATCTTTTGCGAATTATGACTGCAAAGAAAATTACGGATTATGAGGTTTGGCTTGGGAGAGATAATTGGTTTAACATAACAATTTCAAATGCAAGGGTTGATATTTCAGCTTTCAAAAATCTTTCTGCCCCTGATTTATTTGGCGGTGTTGAGGTTATACCGTATTCACAGTCCGTTCAAGTATCATTCAAATTGAAACCTAAAATAAAACATTACGAAGTAATAGCGGATAAAGAAAGCACTGATATTTTGATATCACTTTATATAAATGAGGCAACTTCAAAGCTTGAAGATGTTAAGAAGAAATTTTTACTTGATGTTATTGTTGTCGATGCAGGTCACGGGGGCAAGGATCCTGGTGCGATCGGAGTTTATGGCACTCGTGAAAAAGATATAACTCTTGCGGTTGCGAAAAAATTGAAATCTTTACTTGAATCGCTTGGTGTAAAAGTTGTGATGACAAGGGAGGAAGATGAGTTCATTGAGTTATACAAGCGTGGTCAAATTGCAAACTCAAATGGTGGGAAGCTCTTTATAAGTTTGCATTGTAATTCGATGCCCTATAAACCACACAATGCAAATGGGTTTGAGGTTTATATTTTAAGGCCTGGGAAAACTGAGGACGCCATAAGAATTGCAGAAAGAGAAAATGCGGTTATTAAACTTGAGGAAAATTATGAAGAGAGATACAAGCGCTTGACGGATGAAAGCTATATTTTAACCGCCATGGCGCATAATGTTTATGTTAAAAATAGTGAAAGATTTGCTGAGATTTTGAACAATGAAGCAAAGAAAGGCTTAGATATCAAAATAAATGGCGTAGATCAAGCTGGTTTTTATGTTCTTGTTGGTGCAACGATGCCAAGTGTTCTTATTGAAATGGGATATCTCTCAAATCCGGAGGAAGAAAGGTATCTTAGAGGGGGAACAAATCAATGGAAGATAGCTAGAACAATTTTCAATGCTGTTAAAAGATTTAAAGAGGAATATGAAACATCGATTGCAAATTAAATTTTTTGTAGCTTTAGCTATTTTGCTTGTAAGTTCAAGCTCATTTGCTGATGTCAAAGAGGCTTTAAAGTTTGCTCGTGAAGGGATTGATAGAGCTGTTGAGATCGCTTCAAAAGTTAAGAAGAGAAAGTCATTTGATAGCAGAAATTATTATCCTGGTGAAAAAATTTTTTATAAGGTTTCTGTGAAAAGAGATACAACGGATGATTTGATAATAAAATCAACCGGATTTTCCGGAATTGATGAGGCAACAATTGAAATTAAGCTCTCGAAGATAGAAAGGATTAAATTTCTTGAAGATGCGTTACTTTCGGCTTGGGGAATGCTCAACAATAAAAATTTTATAAAGGCGGACAAGAAAACTGATAAAGTTGAGGTGAAAATTGGGAGCTACATGACTAATATAAGTGTAAAGTTTGAAGGTTCTGAGTATGCTGAAATTAAGGTTGCCAAAGTAAAAATTGTTGTTAAGAATCCAGATGAGGAATTTGAAACTGCGGTGATTCAAGCAATAAGAAGATACAGGGTTTCGGATGGAAGTTTCATTTAAAAATAAAGAATTGGGGAGAGAATGAATACAATTGGAGTTGTAGGAGCAGGGAGAATGGGAAGCGGTATTGCACAAGTTATGGCTCAAGCAGGCTATGATGTGATATTGTTTGATATTTCTAATGAAACATTGCAGAGAGCCCTTGAAAATATAAAACGCCATCTTCAGAGGGCGATTGAGCTTGGAACGATTAAGAAAGAACAATTGCGAAACATTTTAACAAAGATTCATCCTACTACGAAGTTAAAGCATTTTATGACCGCAGACATCGTTTTCGAAGCTGTGATTGAAGATCTTGATGTTAAACGCAAAATTTTTCAGGAGCTTGATGATAGGTGTGCTCCAACGACTATACTTGCGACCAATACATCTTCTCTGTCGGTTACAAAAATTGCATCAGCAACGGAGAATCCATACAGAGTTATAGGTACTCATTTTTTCAATCCGCCGTATGTTTTGAAGCTTGTTGAAGTTGTGAAGACGCAGAATACATCTGATGAAGTTGTGGGGAAAACAGTTAAGTTTCTGAAGGATATAGGGCATTCGCCGGTGGTTGTTAAGGATTCGCCCGGCTTTATAGTTAACCGAATTTCAAGGCATTTTTATCTTGAGCCATTGCGTGCTTATGAAATTGGACTTGCTGATATAGAAGAGATAGATCAAGCCTTCAAACTTTTAGGGCTTGAGCTTGGACCATTTGAGGTGATCGATTATGTGGGGCTTGATGTGAATTATGTTGTTTCGAAATCAATTTATGAAAGATTTAATTATGAAGAAAGGTTTAGACCGGTTACTTTTCAAGCGTGGCTTGTTGAAGCAGGTTTGCTTGGGCGAAAGACAAATTCGGGATTTTATAATTATGTTGGGAAGGATAAGAAGGTGCAAGATTTTCTAAAGCGTGAAAAAATCAAGTATAAATTCAGCAAAAAGTTTTTGAATCTTGCTGACACGATATGCAAAAAAATTTTATCTCGGAAGGATGAGTTAAACGAAACGCAAAAAGTTGTTCTTGCTTTAACCATTGCGATGATTGTTAACGAAGGATTTTACGCATTGATGGAAGATCTCGCAAGCAAAGATGATATAAATCTTGCATTTCGACTTGTTAGGTTTCCTGCTGGACCATTTGAATTTGCCGAGCAGATTGGCTTGAGAAATATACTTAACTTTTTAAATCTTGCTCAAGTGGAGCTTATGTCCGGGAGATACAAACCAGCTTTACTTTTGGCAAGAAAATCAGAGTAAAAAATGTTAAGTGCGTTTTTAACTGATGTAAAGAAGATCGAAATAAGGGAAGTTGAAATTCCGGAACCGTTGGAAGGAGAGGTTGTTGTTAAGGTTAAATCTGCTCTCACATGTGGAACCGATTTAAAAATGTATCTTAGAGGGCATCCGAAGTTTAAATTTCCGATGCTTTTTGGGCATGAATGTTCTGGTGTTGTATACAAGGTTGGAGCTGGCGTTAAAAATTTTAAGGAAGGTGATGAGGTTATGTTTGCAAATTCCGCTTCCTGTGGTGAATGCTATTATTGTAAAAGAGGTTTTGAGAATTTGTGTGTTAATCTGTTTGATGGTATCTTTTTGGGGGCATATTCAGAATTTGCAAAAGTTCCTGCGGGAATTGTTCGAAAAAATATGTTTATAAAGCCTAAAAATCTTTCCTTTACACAAGCATCTTTTCTTGAGCCTGTTTCATGTGTGATGAATGGAGTGAGAAACCTAAACATTCAAGAAGGCGATTCTGTTTTGATAATCGGCGATGGAACAATTGGTTTGTTATTTACCCTTGTGATCAAAAAATTTTTTGATTTGCATCTCATCGTGGCTGGGAGGCATGCAGAGCGACTTAATCTTGCACTAAAGTTTGGGGCGGATGAAATTGTAAATGTTGCTGAATTTGCCTTGGGAGATAGATTAAAAGAAATTACATCTGGGGTGGGACCAAATTTAGTAATTGAATGCACAGGTAAGCCAGATGTCTGGGAAAGGAGCGTTGATATAGTAGCAAAGGGTGGCAAGGTAATTTTGTTTGGTGGTGTACCTGCAGGAACAAAGGTAAAATTTGACGCAACAAAACTTCATTATGATCAAATAACAGTTAAGGGAGTTTTTCATTTTACATCGAAAGATGTAAGATCAGCTTATGAATTTTTAAGTGATAATTCAGATAGGCTTGTTGAAATTATAACTGGAAAGTTCAAATTAACTCAACTTCCCGAGGCGTTTGAAAAACTTGCAAGTCGCAGTGGAATTAAATATGAAATCGAACCATAGATTTTTTCTGAATTTCCATCAGTTCCTTTGAGTAATGGTTTAAAATCAAGCGGAACCAGGGCGTGTAAAGTTCGGGATTTTGCTTTATATCCAATAATAAGAAGTCCAACTTAGCAAGCTTTATATCTGCGACTTCATCGGGGTTTGGTTCCATTTTGCCAGTGTAAAATCCAAAGAAAAGTGTATTAAACTCATGCTCAATTAAATCTCCAACTTTGAGTTTGTATATTATCGTGCCAAATTTTTTGATTTTGCATTCAATTCCAAGTTCTTCTTTTAATCTTCTTATAGCTCCGAATTTAGATTTCTCCCCAGGTTTTGGGTGTCCACAACATGTATTGCTCCACAGCAGAGGTGAATGGTATTTATTTTCGGCACGTTTTTGAAGGATTAAATTTCCATTTGAATCAAAAATGAAAACAGAAAAAGCTCGATGTAGTATGCCTTCACGATGTGCTTTCAATTTTTCTACTTCGCCAAGTTTGCGATTATATTTGTCAACAGCGACAACGTATTCTCTCTTCATTTGCATTTAAATTTTTTGAATTACGAACACCTTGTTGCTAAATTATTTAAAGTTTTAATTTTAACAAAATTTGTCAAGCCAATGAAAGTTGCAAAATTGTATGATTTTGGAGATATAAGGATTGAGGAAATTCCAACACCAGAGATCGGAGACGATGAAATGCTTGTCAAGGTTAAAGCCTGTGGGATTTGCTCAAGTGATACGATGAAATGGTACATAAAAAAGAAGGCACCACTTGTGATAGGGCATGAGCTTGCAGGGGTAGTTGTCGAAGTTGGAAGCAAGGTTAATAAATTTAAACAAGGCGATAGAGTTTTCGTTCACCATCATGCACCTTGCATGGAATGTAGATATTGTAAGCGTGGAAATTATGTCATGTGCGATGTGTGGAGAAAGTCAAAGATAATCCCTGGGGGAATTGCTGAATATGTAAAAGTTCCCAATGTTAATTTGAGGAATGATACGTTGAAATTGCCCGATGGTGTTTCTTTTGAGGATGGCGCCATCGTTGAGCCAGTTGCTTGTTCTGTTAAAGCATTTAAGAGAGCAGGTATAAGGGAAGGGGATTATATAGTTGTGCTTGGGCTTGGATTTATGGGTCAGGTGAATGTAAAACTTGCTAAGTTTTATGGTGCTGAAATTATCATCGGGGTTGATAAAGTAAAGTATAGATTAGAGAAGGCAATTGAAAACGGAGCCGATTATGTAATTGATTTTTCAAGTGAAAATGTCAAGGACAGGGTTTTGGAATTCACAAACGGTTATGGAGCGGATATTGTCATAGTTGGTCCAGGAACGATTGAGGCAATTAAAATGGGTCTCGAGCTTGTCGCAAAAGGTGGAAAGTTGATTTTGTTTACGCCAACGCCTGATGATGCAAAACTTGAGATAAAACCGTATGAGATTTATTTCAACGAGATTTCAATAATCCCAAGTTATTCGGCAGGTCCTGATGATACGGCTGAAGCATTAAATTTGATAAGTAAAGGTATAGTAAAAGCAGAAAATCTTGTCACGCATAGGTTCAAAATAGAGAATACACTTGATGCTTTTATGTTAACTGCGAATGCTGGTGAATCTTTAAAATGTATGATTGTTTTTGATTAAAATTTTATGTTTATGTTCTCGGTTGTCCATCTCGCTCTAACTTTTACCGTATCTGGATAAACGGTAAACTTCTCTGATGGGGCAAATGGAAAAACTTTGCCGTAATCGTAAGTTCCATTTCCGTTTGAATCGATAAATGCTTCAATCAAATATCTCCCCTGTGGAATTTGTTCAATTGTAAACTTTGAGTTGCATTTTGTTTTTGTTGTAAATTTTTTCCCAGTTGAAGTTTCAAACGCTGAAATTATAACGCTTGATATAGTATCTTCGCAGGTTACACTTCCTTCAATAGCTCCAAAAATTAGTGGGTTGATGGTTTTGAATGATAATTTTAATGTGTCCTTTTGAATGTTGTTGTTAAGATCACGAGCTTCAGAGATTTTAAGCGTGTAAAGCTCATCGGGTTTTAGTTCTGTCTCTGGTTCAATGATTAGCTCGTTTAAATTTTGTTTCGCTTTAACTTTTATTTCGTTTCCCGTTGAATCAAATAGCTGTATTTTAGGCTCCGAAAGTAGAACATCATCAAAGAAAAGTTTAATTTCTGGTTTTAGGTTTACATCATTTTCACCTTCAGCTGGAATTGAAAAAATTAATGTGGGTGCGGTTGTATCATCTGCAAATTCACCTGGAGGTTCATAGATATGTTCACCAAGTTCATTTCCAGCGAGGTCTGTTGTCTTTGAAAGAGCAAGTTGATATTTATTTCTTGTGTCAAGTTTTTCCAATAAAATCAAGATTATTTTACTGCTATCGGGATAAATTTGGGTTATCAGTGGAAGTGTTTCGGTTTCGTTTTTTTCGATTTTTATCGTTGCGTTTTCCGGATTTATTTTTTCTGAAAATTTTATAAGTATGTGCGAATTGTCGAGGACATTCACCGATGAAACGAAAGGTTTGCTTGTGTCTTCAATTGTGGTTTTAAAAATTACATTCGTAGCAATTGGGTTTTTTGAGTTGATTACAATATCTTCCCAAAAGACGCCGTATTCATCTTCCCCAGGATCGTAAAGAAGGTTTTTAGTCTTATCATTTATTGCAAACAATCGATATTTGCCAAGTTTAATGAATTGAAATTTGAAGGCGCCGTCTCTTCCAGCTTGGGTGGCGTAATCTGGTTTTGTGTGAAGTGGAGAAAGTGTGTCAGGGTTTAATTTGTCAATTAAGTAAGCGAAGACCATGAAATTCCCTTTGTTTGAAAAAATTTTCCCTTCTATTGAGCCCGAATCGATTGCTGAGCCAGTTGAGAAAGCAAGTGTAAATGATTCCTTCATTTTGTTGCCAGCGTTTAAATCTTTAATTTCGGTTCCAAAAGTTATAACATAGGTTGTGCTATCTTTGAGTTTTTCTGGAAAAACAAGTTTTAATTTTCTTCCAGACCATTTGTATTGGATTTCACCTTGGATGTACGGAGAGATGTAAATAGCATCTTGAACAGAACGTTTATCAACATATTCGCTGAATTCAACTTCAACGTAATTACCTTTAAAGTTAACAGTTCCATTTTCGGGATAAGTTTTGACAATTTCAGGTGGGGTTGTGTCCAGTGGACCTCCAGAAGGTGGAACTTGGGTTGCGCATCCAATGATGATAAGAACGAAAATTAAGCAAGGTATTGTTCTCATTTTGTAAGGTTAGATTTCGTTAGACTTTTGAAAATTTAAAAAATCTTTTTAAAATGAAAAAAGCAAAAAAGTAGAACTTTGAGCGATGAAAATTCAATTTCTTTACTTTTCCGATTGTCCAAATCATAAGAAGGCGAGGGAGAATTTGTTGGAAGCGATAGAAAAGGCAAGGATAAAAGACTATCATATCGAGGAAATTGAGATAAAAACTGAGGAAGAGGCTTTAAAATATAAATTTCCTGGGTCTCCAACAATAAGAGTTAATGGTGTTGATGTTGATCCATCTTATATGGATAGTGGAAATTACGGTATGACGTGTCGGATTTACAAAATTAATGGTCAATTTTATGGTGCGCCAACCGTTGAGATGATAAAGGAAGCTCTTGAGGACGCAAGTTTTTATGAAGGTATAAAAGAGGTTGGCGGATGTTGTTAAAATAATTTAAGATTGAAGCTTGCCTGAGAACGGTAAATTTGAAACATATGGTAAAGTTAAATCTGCTTCTGATTTTTACGATGAGCTTTCGGAAGATTATATGGATATGATTGAGTTTTCGTCCAAGGTTGAAAGCGAAAGTGAAATTTTCAAAACCATCGTTAGTGAATATAAAATTACCCGATGTCTTGATGCTGGTTGTGGGGTTGGGCTTCATTCAATAATTCTTTCAAAGCTCGGTGTTGAAGTTCTTGGGATAGATATTTCCGCATCTATGATCGAAAAGGCGAGGGAACTTGCCCAAAGATTTGGGGTATCAGCGGAGTTTGAGGTTCTTGATTTTTCTTTGATAAAGGAAAAGTATAAAGAAAAATTTGAACTTGTTTTGTGCATCGGGAATACGCTCCCCCATTTGATCAATGAAAAAGATTTGTTAATTGCTTTGCGAAATTTTTATAACGCTTTGGTGCCGAATGGAATTTTGATTGCTCAAATTTTGAACTATGATAAAATTATGGAAAATGAAGAAAGGATAGTGAATGTTCGTGAGACTCCCGAAAGAATTTTTGTCCGTTTTTATGATTTTGAACCTACGATAGTTGGCTCCCCGAGCTTAAAAGTTTTTGAGATAAGAAAAGATTTTTTGAAGTTTAATGTTTTAATAGTTGATAAGACAAAAAATTACTCCCATAAGCTTATAACCACAAGAATTAAGCCGATAAAAAGTGAGGATCTATGTAGGAAACTTCGCATGGTCGGATTTAAGGAGATTGAAATTTTTGGAGATTTTTTAAAAAGAGAGTTTAAAGCTAATGAATCAAAAAATATTGTTGTGTTTGCACGGAAAACTTAAAAAAATTAAGATGGTTCTATGATAATTTTCCCCAAAGAACACGGTTCTTGGGCTATTTTGCTCATCCCGTTTTTAATGGGTGCAAAAATTGGCGGTGGATTTGATATAAAAATAGTTCTTTTTCTAGTTTCCGTTCTTTCAATCTTTCTCGCTTATCAGCCTGCGTTGATGCTTGCGAAGTTGAGGTTAAAAATCTCATCTGAAAATGTAAAGGATGCTTTAAAATCTTTCCTTGTTTTTCTACCATTTGCTGTTTTGCCGTCGCTTGTTTTGATTTTTTATTTTAAGCTTTACGGGTTGCTTTTATTTGGGTTGATAGGCTTGATTGCTTTCTTTCTCCAACTTTATCTTGCCAAGTTAAATCTTGACAAAACGCAGGGTGGACAACTTTTCGCAATGAGTGTGCTTGTGATGACGGCTCCATCGGCTTATTATGTCGGTATAGGTAGATTTGATCTGATCATGCTTCAGCTTTACTTTTTAAATTTAATATTCTTTGGGAGCGGGATAGTTTATGTTAGGATGAAGATATCTGCGCTTGCAACGAAGAAGGAAAAATTTACACTTAGTGAAAAACTTTTCATCGGCAGATATAACATTGCCTATCATGTTGCCATTTTAATTTTGATTAGTGCGTTGTTTGCTTTCAATTCAGTAGGTCTTCTAACCTTTCTTGGATTTTTGCCAGTGATAATTCACTCGATCATGGGGACATTTATGCTTGAGAGAAAGGTGAAATTTAAAAAACTTGGTTGGATTGAGACGGTTTATTCAATTCTATTCGCCATTATGGTGATCATTGAATTCAGTCGAAATTTGCCCAAATAATTTTTTATAGCATTCGTCACAAAATGATGCTGTCTTTATATCAACTTCTTCAACGGAAGTTGAGGAATGCATAACACATAGATAATTCTCACAGTGTAGAAGCCCAAAATTATGTCCAAGTTCATGGACGGCTTCTTTTAAAAGTCGCTCCGCAGTTAGTTTTTTATTTTCGGGGAAACCATAGGTAATTTCGTTTAATCTAAATGTCGAGACGATGGAAACTTTCCCTTTAAGCTGTGCTTCTCCGAATACATAAGTCAACACGGGGATGAACAAATCAATTGAGATCACACCAAGGACTTTGCCGTTGAAGTTTTTGAATTTTTCAAGAAGGATTGAAATTATTTTCGTTGAGTTGAACTGTTCTCTTGAACTGTCATAAGCAGATAGAAGGTTGAGGTGATTTGTATTATCAAGTAAAACATCACATTTAAAAATTTCCCTAAGTTGTGAGGGAAGGGTTAGAACAAGTTCAAGATCGACCGGGTAAATTGGGACTATAAGAATTTTACATGGTTTTGTTAAGGTCATGAGTTTTTAAGCGACCCTGTTTCTCTTCAGATTGTACTTCTCGATTTTGTTGTAGAGTGTAACTCTATCTATGCCGAGAATTTTTGCTGATTGTGTTATGTTCCAATTTGTTTTATTTAAAATTTTGAGTATATGAGCTTTTTCAACCGCTTCAAGTGTTTCATTTTCAGGTTGTTCTTCTTCGATTAGTTGAATTGGTAAATCTTGGGGTCTTATCGCGGGTGGTTTCGCAAGCACCATAGCTCTTTCAATGGCATTTTTTAGTTCTCTTACGTTTCCAGGCCAATCGTATCGTATTAGTATATCCATCGCTTCTGGTGAGATCTCAGTTATTGGTTTATGCATCATTGTTGCATATTTTTCAAGATAATATTTTGCTATTAATGGGATATCGCTTCTTCTTTCCCTAAGCGGTGGGATGAAGATTGTGAAAACATTAAGCCTATAATAAAGGTCTTCTCGGAATCTTCCTTCTTTCACTGCTTGTTCAAGGTCTGAGTTTGTTGCGCAAATGACTCTAAAATCACTTGTTATTATTTCGTTCCCACCAATTCTTGTAAATTGTTTTGTTTCAAGGACGCGGAGAAGTTGGATTTGCATTTTCAAGCTTATGGTTCCAACTTCATCGAGAAAAATTGTTCCTCCATCCGCAAGTTCAAATTTACCTTTTCTTCTGTAAAGCGCATCTGTGAAAGCTCCTTTTTCATGTCCGAAGAGTTCAGATTCAAGAAGCGTATCTGGAACAGCGCCGCAATTTACTGAGATAAATGGAAAATATCTTCTTGGGCTGTGTGCGTGAATTAATCTTGCAACAAGTTCCTTACCTGTTCCGCTTTCGCCTCTTATCATTACGGTGGTATTTGTCGGGGCGACTGTTTTCGCAAGTTCGATTACTTTTTTAATTTGCGGGCTCTCGCCGATGAGTTCTTCTCCCATGACAAGCTCGGATACATGTTCGCGCAGTTTAATGTTCTCATCCGTTAATTTTTTCTGCTTTAGGGCATTTTTAACAAGGTGCGAAAGGTAATCTGGGTCAACTGGTTTTGTGATATAGTCGTAAGCTCCTTCTTTCAATGCTTGAACGGCGGAGTCAACAGATGCAAATGCAGTAATTATGATAATTATAGCGTTCGGGTCAATCTCTTTTATCCTTTTTTGAAGTTCAAGCCCATCCATTCCGGGCATTTTAATATCAATGAAGATTATATCCCATGGTCCTTCATTCATCAGTTTTAATGCTTGTGCTGCGTTTTCCGCTACGCCAACTTTATATCCATCTTGTGTAAACCATTTTGATAGGGAATCTCTGACGATAAATTCGTCATCAACAACTAAAATGCTAAATTTGTGCGTCATAGCTGATGTTTAGTTTTTTGGGCAATGTAATTGTAAACGTTGTTCCTTGGTTTACTTTTGATTCAACTTTTATGCTTCCGTTATGTCTTTCGGCAATTCCATATGCGACCGCAAGGCCGAGTCCGGTTCCCTTGCCCTCTTTTTTCGTCGTAAAGAAAGGTTCAAATATATGGGGCAAGATATCTTCCGGTATTCCAATTCCAGTATCTGTCACTTTGATTTGAATTTTATCACTGTCAATTTCGTTAAGTTCGATTCTTAAAGTCCCACCTTCTGGCATTGCTTCAATTGAGTTTATTTCCATTGCGAGAAGCATTTGTTCAATTTGTTGTGCATCGCAAAAAACAAATACGGGATTTTCGGGGATATCAAGTTCAAGTTTTATATTGTTCATTTGAAGATGATGAGATATTAGAGCGACGCTTCTTTTTATCACCTGGCAAATGTCCTCATCTTTAAATTCTCCCACTTTTTGCTTTGAAAACAGAAGAAGGTTTTTAACTATATTTCCACATCGAGATGTTTCATCAATTATAATTGAAAGCTCGTTTAAAATTTCGTTTTTCTCCGCTTCGCTAATTTCACCATTTTGAAGTCTTCTCTTTAAAAGTTTGGCGTATGTTAGAACTCCTTCAAGTGGGTTATTAAGTTCATGTGCGACGGTTGCAGCAAGTTTTCCCAATGAAGCCATCTTTTCAATTTGCACCATATATGCGTGAGCTCTTTGAAGTTCCGCCGTCTTCTCATTAACCTTTTGTTCAAGAAGCTTAGCCCAGTTTGTAAGTTCTTCGTGTGCTTGTTTTAATTTTTCGGTCATTTTGTTGAATGACTCGGCAAGCAAGCCAATTTCATCTTTTGATTTGAAGTCAAGTTTGAAATCGAGGTTCCCGTTCATTATCTCAGTTGTCCCGTATGTCAATTTTTTTAATGGCACATTTACAAATTTCCAGATGAAAACTAAAACAAAGAACGAGATTACAAAAAATATCACCAATCCGCTCATATATTGAATTTCACTGAGGCGTTCTATGTTCTTATGCATATCTTTAAGCGAGATCATTACATCGAGAACACCGAGAATTGTTTGCTCTTTTTTATGTGCGTGACAATCAGCAGTGTAGCAAGACTCTTCATTTCTTATTGGATTAATCGCTCCAAGAATTTTGTATTCTTCGTCGGAGTGAAATATGCGGGTTAATTGCGATGCTTCTGCTGGGACATTTATTTTGCCATTTTTATGGCAGACATTGCAAGCCTCACTTTCCATTGGTATTACTTTGCCAACCTCATCAGGTATAGTTGAGAAAGTGATCTCACCTCGTTTATTATAAATTCTGATAACTTTAATTCCGGGTTGTTTTCCGAGCATGTTTATTATTTGGTAAATATCTTCTCTGCGATTACGGAGCATGCTGTGGTGCGTGGCTCGTTTAATAAGATCACTTGTTTTAATTGCGTTTTCTGTTGAGATGCGTAAAAATTGCTTGGTTTGCCATTGTATAATTAAAGCTGAGAAAATAATTGACACCCCAAGCACAAGTATAAAGATGAGAATGAACAATTTAAATGCTAAACTTTGAAAAATTTTCATAGTTTTCATCCCAGGTAAAATTACTTACTTTTCATGCTCTTAAAAACTCAAATTTTGTGCCATTTTAAAATCTTGTTTTTAAATCATTTTTGCTCGCAAGTTTGCGTTTTATCTTCATTTTTGTCTCAAATGATGTTCTAAAAAGGGACAATTTTTTAAAGAAGTTCAAAAACTTTATTTACGAGTGAAAGATATCGCTTGGTTCCAAGAAGTTCTTTTACTGTTTCAATGACCTGTCCCCCATCTTGAAGTGTTGGAACCGAAACTGGTTTAATTGATTCAGTCAGGTTTAAAAGTAGCTCTTTTTTAAGGATTTCGATTTTAGTTCGGTACAGCTCTAAAAATTCGGAATGCTTCATAAATCCGGCAATAGGGTCATCTGTTCTGATTTTGAAAAGCCAGCCCGCAAAATAGGGGTCTTGGTTTACGAGGTCGGGATCTTTAAGTAATGCTCTATTTATTTCCAGAAGCTCGCCCCGGAAGGGCGAGCGAACCGTTAAAATTCCATCCCTGTGCATTATCCATGTGCACGGTGTGCCTTTGCCGAGAAACGAGGGGACTTGTAAAAATATTAATTCAGTGATTGGTGCAAAGAGGTAGACAATTGAGGCGCTTATGCCTACGTTTATAAACTCAGGTTCAGACTTTATCCATATATGCGACTTTGTATAAAATCTGTCCTTTGGGAAATCTACCCTTTCAAGGTTTTCTACGAAGCGTGAGATAACCTCAAGAGCGGTAGTTTCATGTATGTTTTTAAGTTTTTTATCGAGCACCTGGGCAATTAAATTTAATCTTTAAAAACTTCTCTTATTGGGATAACTTCAAAACCTTCTGCGATGATTTTTCTTTCTTCGACCTCAGGTGGAAAAACGGGTAGATGTTTCGCTATCAATCTAAATGCTGCAAAACCAAGCGCGACTATGAAGAGCGTCACCGATATCTCGGTCCATTTCGGGAAATAACCCGCCTGTGTATAATTTTCAAGCCCTGTAATACTCACATTCAACCTGTTGAGTATAAAACCAAGCACTGTAATTAACTGGGCAACAAATAAGCCTTTTTTACTTCCCCTTATTTTTGAGTTTGTCAGCAGCGCTATCGGCACAATTACACCAATCGCGAATTCAAGCCAGAACATTAGCGACTCGTAACCAAGGCTGAAAATGTGGGGGAAAAGTTTATAGTTAACTATGTCTTCAACCTTCAAGACAAAGTAAACCATTAATGCAACTGCGGTAACCTTTGCAAGTTTTGCCAATATGTGAATTTCTATTTCTCTTTTAAAAGCCCTTGAGCTTAAATACGATTCAATTGTAACCATTGCTGGGCCAACAGCAACAGCGGAGAGAAAGAAAAGGTAAGGCAGATTACTTGAATACCAAATTGGATGAAGTTTTTCGGGAACTATAAGATAAAGTGAGCCAAGTGAAGATTGATGTAAAGTTGAAAGTATAACGCCAGCTACGACAAGTGGGATAGTTAAACTTTTTATTATTTTTTGTGGTTTTTCAAGTCGAAGTTTTTGAAAGAGCATTGGGCTAAATTCGAGGGCGAGAACCGTTGTGTAAAGCATAACGCACCATGCCACTTCAAACATAACTGATTCAGGGTTCCACATTATGATTGGGTGCCATATGTTCCATGGTTTTCCAAGATCATAAAGCAAAGCGACAATTACAAGGAGATAGCCTAAGAAAGCAGTTAAAATAGCGGATGGCAGAATTGATTTATATTCTTCAAGGTTAAAAATGTAAACAGCTGCAGCTATCACAAATCCACCAGCTGCAAGCCCAACGCCACATAAAACATCAAATCCAATCCATAATCCCCACGGGAAATTATCGCTCAAATTTGTAGCTGCGCCAAGTCCTTTCGTAAAACGAAGTATTGTCGAGTAGATGCCAAGTGCAACTATAATCCAAAAGACAAAACCCCAAAAAGTAAGTTTTGGAACTTTTATCTTCATTTTCCATTCCCCTTTTTGTTGTTTTCTTCCATTTCTTTAAGCTTTTTTTGCAGACGTTGAACTTCATCTCTTCGCTTCGTTATCCACCAGATTCCGAAAAGCAGCGTTCCACCCCAAAAGATGTAATTTGGGATTTTGGACATAATTTGTTCTGTAAAATGGGAAAGTGGAACTTCGGGCAAGTTGACTTTAAAGCCAAGTTTATTCAATGGTCTATCCGCGAGGTAAAGAATAGATGTTCCTCCAGCTTCTTTTAAACCAAAAATGTGAGGGTAATACGTTTCGGGGTTTTCGTTAATTCTTCTTTTTGCTTCTTCTATCAGTTCTTCTCTTGTTCCAAATGTTCTTGCCTCAGCTGGACATGCTTCAACGCAAGCAGGAACTCCACCTTTTTGTATCCTTTCATAACACATATCACATTTAGTAACTTTGGGATTTAGCTTATTCCACTGATATTTTGGCACATTGAATGGACATGCCTGTATACAATATCTGCATCCCAAGCATTTTAATGGATCATAGACGACTGGACCAAGCTTTGTTTTTTGAAATGCGCCTACTGGGCAAACGGATGCGCATGTTGGTTTTTCACAGTGCATGCAAAGTCGTGGAACATAAATGCCGTCATGGTCTTCAACCGCTGTGTTTTGAATTGCAGAAAGCCTGTGCTCTTCCGTAATGGGATTGCCCCATCTTTCAGCGCAGGCTTCTTCGCAGGCATAACAGCCTATGCATCTGGTTATGTCAACTAAAATTCCATATTTCATCTTTGGAACCCAGTTTAATTTTTAAAGTTGTCCTATGAATTCTTTTTCAAATTTTTCCCAAGTTTTTTCATCAACATTTTGCAAAACTCCTTTTATCACGAGTCCACCATCTGCAAGGGTTGGTTCAAGCGTCGGTGAGAACTTTGGTGCCTCTCTACTGATGAACTCTCTGAATCTTTTTATTTCATTTTTCAACCACCGGGAAGCTTCACTTCCAATGAGCAAGTTTTTTACCTCAGAGGCAACATCCTCTGGCTCAATCATCAGAATCCAACCATTGAGGTACGGGTCTTTTAAAATTGTTTCTGGTGACTCGAGTATGTTTGGATTAATGGCGGTTATCTTTCCAGTCACTGGTGAAAGGAATGTAAGTTCCCGAGCGCCTTGTTTGATTTTGAATATAGGCTCACCCTTTTTGACCTTCTCTCCTAAAGGTAAAATTTCAATTGCGTCAACCTTTCCAAGTACCTTTGAGATGAAATCATCAACACCGACATAAACTTTCCCAGAAAATAGAAGTTCAAGCCATGTGTGTGCTTTGCTGAAAAAGTAACCGCGCGGGAGGATAAAACTTTCACTGCTTAACACAACCTGAGGTTGGTAAACTTCACGTTTTTTCTGGGCTCTTTGAACCAGATAGTCAATTGTTATGCAAATTAAAATTGTTGCTAATACGAAAAGTGCTACCATGGTGGTTTCTCCAAAAATTTTATTTTTGTTCACATTAGATTAAGTGCAATTACAATGCCAATGCAGAAGGATGTATCTAAATTGATTAAATTTCAACGCGAATTTAATTCTATTCGCAGATGTATTGGTTCATCACCGTTTAAATTTTCAACGATAATTCTCGCTGTGGTGTGGAAATTTTTTAACTATAAAGCTCTTTATGTGTTGAAAAATTCAATAGGATGGTGTTGAAGATTTAAGCGGTTGTGGCCAGACTAAGATGGGGATTGGAATAAAAGTGTTGAAAGTTATGAAATTTACAGTTGGCGAAATTTTTGGCATAGCGTTTGCAATTTCATAGCCGAAGCAAAAATTTTATTTCAAAAACAAAAGCACATATTTAGCTATGAAAGGAAAATTAACACGTAAACAATTTCTTGAAGTTGCAGCAAAAAGCACCATTGGGGGAGCAGTAGGTTTTTCACTTATCAACCTTGCCAATTCTGTGAAAGCCCAAGCTCAAATTACTTGGCCGTTGCCTTATGAAATTCTTGATCCAGAGCATGTAAGAAAATTGGGACATCAATTTTACTGGACTGGAAAGGGATGTTCTTACGGTGCGTTTAAAGCGATATTTTATGCGATGCATGAAAAAGTTGGGGAACCGTTTACAAGTTTACTACCTTTGTGTGAAATGATGATTTATGGGCATGGTGGTGTTGTTGGATGGGGCACAACCTGCGGGGCATTGTTAGGGGCTTGTGCAGCAATTAATTTGTTCTGTGATAAGGCAACAACGGATAAAATTGCCCATGAGCTTATGGGTTGGTATACCCAGGCAGTATTCCCAAGTGACATAAGCAATCAATACGCTGTAAATGGACAATTTTACGATAATCGCTTGAATCAAGCTTTGCCACAGGCTAGCTGCGGCTCAGCGTTATGCCATGTTTCAGTTACCACTTGGTGCGTCACTTCTGGCTATAAAGCTGGCTCAACTGAGAGGAAGGAAAGATGCGGAAGGTTAACAGGTGATGTTGCAGCGAAAGCAGTTGAATTGTTAAATGCATGGAAGAGCGGACAATTCCAGCAGACATATCAACCACCGAGTGTCGTCGGCAGTTGCCTTGCATGTCACGGTTCAGCTTATAAGGACAATGTCAAGTCAGTTATGACCTGTGATCAATGCCATAAACCGAATTGGAGCCATCCACAGACGAAGGTAGAACAGCTTTCGGAGGTTGCGTTTACATTTAAATTGAGCCAAAATTATCCAAATCCGTTTAATCCATCAACGAGTATTGAGTTTTCAGTGCCGAAATCTTGCGATGTGAGGCTTGAAATTTATGACACATCAGGGAAGATTGTCAGAAGGTTGATCGATGGTGAAAGGTATGAGCCGGGAGTGTATAAAGTTGTATGGGATGGCACGGATGATCATGGGAATCGCGTGGCAAGTGGAATTTATTTGTATAGAATGATCGCGGGTAGTTATGTTGCAACTAAAAAGATGGTTCTTATGAAGTAAACCCACTGCCCCGGCAGATGCCGGGGTTTTTATTTTTTGTCCCCTACCTTCTATATCCCATTTTGGCTTGTATATAACTTCTTTTTTGTTTATATTTAATTCAAAATTTTTAAAATTTGGATGGATTCTTTGATGAAAATCAATATTTCAAGGCTGTCCGATGGAGAACATTTTTATACATTTATAGTGAAGCCATCGGACTTAGAACTTGAGGAGAAAAGATTTAATAAGCCTGTCTATGTTGAGGCGAAGCTTGAGAAATCGAAGCGTCAATTTTATCTGAAGGCAAATGTTTATACTGTTGGAAGATTTCAATGTGATAGATGTGTTGAGGATTTTGATATGGTGCTCGAGAACAGTTACAATATGTATTATGTTTACGATGAGGAAGAATCGAAAAAATATGAACCTGAAGAAGTTGTTGTGATTACACCTGAAACCAACGAAATTGATATATCTGATGATGTCAGGCAGATGGTTTTACTTTCTGTTCCGATGAAGTTACTTTGTTATGAAGAATGTCTTGGACTTTGTCCAAAATGTGGGAAAAATTTAAATTTTGAAGTATGCACCTGTAAAGTTGAGGAAATAGACCCGAGATGGGCTCCTCTTTTAAAGCTTATGGAGAGTGAAAATTTAGGTAAGGAAAGTGAAAATTAATTTAGAGGTGATTGATCTATGCCAAATCCAAAGCGCAGACACTCAAGGTCGCGTAGGGACAAAAGGAGGGCAAATTATAAGCCCACAGCACCGACTTTGAGTGAGTGTCCACAATGTCACGAGCCTAAACTTCCACATCGCGCCTGTCCGAAGTGCGGATATTACCATGGCAGAACTGTTATAGCTCCGAAGGAGTAAATTCTAACACATTTTAAAAAATTTAAAATTTAAACCCCTGGAACTTTCCGTTTCAGGGGTTGTTAATTTTAACCAAAGATATTTTTCCATTTTTATGGCAGAATCAGTAAATGCAAGGAAGCTGAAAATCGCAGTTGATGCAATGGGTGGAGATTATGCGCCAGCAACTGTTGTTGAGGGTGCATTGGCTGCTTTGAGAGAATCGAATAATCGATTTGAAATTATCTTTGTTGGCGATGAGAAAAAGATCAAAGAAGAATTGAAGAAACATGAGAGCACGGGACTTAATTTTTCAATTGTTGATGCTCCACAGGTGATAGAGATGGATGATATTCCAACTATTGCCTTGAGGCGGAAGAAAAATTCGTCTATTGTTGTTGGAATGAAGCTTCATAGTGATGGTGAAGTCGATGCATTTGCAAGCGCGGGAAATACGGGGGCTGTGCTCATAGCTGCAACTTTTATACTCGGCAGGATTGAAGGGATTTCAAGACCAACAATTGGAAGTGTGTTGCCCACTGAAGCGGGAACTAAAAGTATAATGCTTGATGTCGGGGCTAATGTTGATTGTAAACCACATCATCTGCTTGAATTTGCGATTATGGGGCATATTTATTCAAATATGATGCTTGGGCAAAAAAATCCTAAAGTTGCTCTTTTAAACATTGGAGAGGAAGGCACCAAGGGTAGCGAGGTAATTTTGCAAACTTATCGTCTTCTTTCCGAAAGTAAATTAAACTTTATCGGTAATGTTGAAGGCCGAGATATACTTCTGGGGAAAGCTGATGTGATTGTTTGTGATGGCTTCGTTGGTAATATAGTTTTAAAATTTGCTGAAAGTGTTCTTGGGGTTTTAAAGAGAAGATTAAGAAATTATGCGGTTAAAAATATATTCAGGAAATTAACATTTGGATTTCTAGCTCGTGGCTTAAGGAAGGCGTTGAAGGAATTTGACTATCAAGAGTATGGCGGTGTTCCATTTCTTGGTGTCAATGGCGTTGCCGTGATTGGACATGGAAGTTCTAGTGCGGTGGCCATAAAAAATATGATTTATAGGGCTGAGGAAATGGTTCAGAAAAAGATTAATCAGAGGATAAAAGAAGCATTAAAAAATTACAAACTTAAGACGGAGGTGTAAAATTGGGGCAAAGGAGAGCAACAATTACAGCTGTTGGGCACTATGTGCCGGAGAAGGTTCTTACAAATTTTGATCTTGAAAAAATGGTTGATACAAGCGACGAATGGATAAGGACAAGGACTGGAATTCGCGAGAGAAGAATTCTTGAAAAAGGAGCAACATCCGATCTCGCCGTTGAAGCCATAAAAAGATTATTTGAAAACAGTGGTGTTGCGCCTGATGAAATTGAAGTGTTAATAGTTGCGACAGTTACACCGGACATGTTTTTTCCTTCAACTGCAGCGGTGATTCAAGAGAAACTTGGTTTGAAAAAAGCTTGGGGGTTTGATCTTTCTGCGGCTTGTTCTGGATTTATTTATGCTTTGATAACAGGGGCACAATTTATAGAGTCAGGAAATTACAAAAAAGTTCTTGTAGTCGGCGCTGATAAAATGAGTTCAATCGTTGATTATACTGATAGAAATACATGCGTGTTATTTGGCGACGCTGCAGGTGCTGTTTTGCTTGAACCTACTGATGACCCTGAGTATGGAATTATCGATCATGTTTTTTACATGGATGGGTCTGGCGGGAAATATCTCTATATGCCTGGCGGTGGGAGTTTAAATCCACCAAGTCATGAGACAGTTGACAAAAAGATGCATTATATTTACCAAGATGGGAGAGCAGTTTTCAAGGTTGCGGTTGTTGGAATGGCGGATGTTTCCGCCGAAATAGTTGAGAGGAATGGATTAACGGGCAAAGATATTGATTGGCTTGTTCCGCACCAAGCGAATTTACGAATAATAACCGCAACAGCGGAGAGAATGGGGCTTGATCTATCAAAAGTTATGATAAATATCGATCGATATGGAAATACAACAGCGGCGACGATCCCACTGTGTTTATCTGAATATTGGGAATGTGGGAAATTGAAACCTGGGCATATGGTTGTTATGTCTGCATTTGGTGCTGGTTATACATGGGGTGCGGTATTAATGAGATGGTCGCTTCCTAATCCACCTAAGCCGAGACCTGATGTCGCAAGGTATTGCGAGGAAATGGACAGCAGGCGATTTGAGATGGTGGAGGAATTGAAAATAAAGAATGAAGTTGGTAAATGAAAGTTGCTTTTATATTCCCAGGTCAGGCTTCACAGTATGTAGGGATGGGGAAGGATTTATATGAAAACAGTCAAATTGCAAGGGAGATTTTTGATGAAGCGGAAGAAATACTTGGTTTTGAATTGAAAAGAATTTGTTTTGAAGGTCCCGAGGAAGAATTAAAGCGAACAAAAGTCACTCAGCCAGCGATCTTTGTTCATAGCTATATTGTTTCAAAGCTTATTAATGGCAAGTTAAAAGCTGATATGACTGCTGGTCATTCGCTTGGAGAATATTCAGCGCTTGTTTATGCTGGCGTGTTAAGTTTTGAAGATGCCTTAAAAATTGTGAAACTTCGGGGTGAGCTGATGCAAAAGGCAGGCGAGGAAAACCCTGGAACAATGGCTGCAATTGTTGGACTTGAAGATGTGAAAGTAAGAGAGATTTGTGAAGAAGTTAAAGATGGCGTAGTTCAGCCTGCAAATTTTAATGCCCCTGGACAAATTGTAATATCTGGTGAAGTTGAAGCAGTTAAAAAAGCTATGGAACTTGCGCAAAAAGCTGGGGCGAAGATGGTTAAAGAACTTGTCGTAAGCGGTGCCTTCCATTCTCCACTTATGGAAAGTGCGAAGGAAAAGCTTAAAGAAGCCCTCGACGAGGTTAAGTTTCACAAACCATCAATTCCAGTTTATTTCAATGTGACCGCAAAACCTGCCTTTGAACCTGAAGAAATAAAAAACCTACTTTATCTTCAAATAACAAGCCCGGTGCTCTGGTCTCAGATCATAATTAACATGGCTTCAGATGGAGCGACGAAATTTTATGAAATTGGGCCCGGGAAGGTTTTACAAGGTTTGGTTAAAAGAATAATTTCAAATGTTGAAATAGCTGGCTTTGATAAACTTAACGATATCGAAAACTTTAATGGATAAGCGAAGGCTATGGAAAGCACAGTAAAAACTTCTGCAAGCGAAAGAGAAATTGTTCAAGTTAAAAATTACAAAATAGATACACTTGTTTTTACCGCTGGGTTTGTTCCGTTCTGCAATGTTCCAGTTTGCCGTGCAACTTGCTGTTATTGGGGAGTTTATGTTGATGTTAAAGAAAGGGAAAAGATCCTTGAATACAAGGATTTAATTTTGAAATATATGGATGAAACTCAACCGCATGATGTTGAGCTTTGGTTTGAGAAGGAAGAGTGGGATGATGCTGATTTCCCATCGGGTAAGTGTGTTGGGACAAATGTTTATAATGGTAAGTGTGTATTTTTAACGAAGGAAGGGTATTGTGTTTTGCAGATCGCTGCAGAAAAAAATGGAATGTATAAATGGGCTTTGAAACCATTTTATTGTTGTATTTATCCCTTAACTTTTTGGGAAGGTGTTTTAACTTATGATGATGGACATGCGCAGGATTTGCCATACTGTGGGATAAATGCAGTGCACAATCACGCTGGGCCGGTGGTTGAAATTTGTAAAAACGAATTTGTCTATGTTCTTGGTGAAGATGGTTATGCAGAGCTTTTAGAGATTTATAAAAAGTGGAAGCAGGAAAATTCAAATATAAGCGGGGTTAAATAATGGATGACTTTAAAAACAAGGTTGCTATAGTCACAGGTGGTTCAAGAGGAATAGGCAGGGCTATTGCTAAAGTTCTTGGCTCGGCGGGGTGCTCCGTTGTGATAACTTATAAAAGTTCAGCACAACAAGCACAGGAAGTTGTTGACGAGATTTCAAAAAATTCGAAAGCTATGGCAATTCAAGCGGACTCTTCGAAATTTGAAGATGCTCAAAGGGTTGTGGACGAAGTTTTGAAAAATTTCGGCAAAATTGATATACTTATTAACAACGCCGGAATTACAAAAGATAATTTGTTGCTCAGGATGAGTGAAAGTGATTGGGATGATGTAATTGAAACTAATTTAAAGGGAGTATTTAATTTTACAAAAGCAGTCATAAAACATATGATAAGCCAAAGGTCGGGAAAAATAATCAATATTGCTTCCGTTGTTGGATTGATAGGTAACCCTGGACAGGCAAATTATGCAGCTTCAAAAGCTGGAATTATCGGTTTTACAAAGGCATTAGCGAAAGAAGTTGCTTCGAGAAACATACAAGTGAATGTCGTTGCGCCAGGTTATGTTGAAACGGAGCTGACGGGAAAATTAAGTGAGGAGCAGAAGAAAAGACTTTTTGAAATGATACCAGCGAAGAGGATAGCCAAACCTGAGGAAATTGCGTATGTTGTCAAGTTTCTTGCTTCGTCTGAATCTGATTATATCACAGGTCAAGTTATAGTTGTTGATGGTGGTCTAACTGCATAAAAATAAAACCAAAAACAAAAAGAGGAGAAAAACATGGACATTGAAGCAAAGGTCAAGCAGATAATCGTGAACAAATTGAATGTAAGTGAGGATAAGGTAGTCCCCGAGGCGTCTTTTATTAATGATCTTGGTGCTGATTCGCTTGACACTGTTGAGCTTGTTATGGAATTTGAGAAGGAATTTGGTATTCAGGTTCCAGACGAAGATGCGGAGAAGATAAGGACAGTCGGAGATGCGATTAACTATTTAAAGCAAAAGCTCGGGCAGGCGTAAAAATCTTTACGGGGGAGCGTTTGTCTCTCCCCTTTTTATTTTGTTAAAAACAAAAATTACACTGAATTATGTTCAACCGTAAAAGGGTTGTGGTCACAGGGATGGGCGTAATATCGCCCGTTGGGTTAACTATTGATGAATTTTGGAAAAGTTTGTTGGAGGGTAAAAGTGGTGTCGATTATATAACAAAGTTTGATACAACAAATTTTACAACTAAGTTTGCAGCTGAGGTAAGAAATTTTGATCCTACAAATTACATGGATAAAAAGCTTGCCCAAAGGATGGATATTTTCACCCAGTTTGCGATGGCTGCAACTGAGATGGCAATTCAAGATGCTGGACTTAACTCTGATTCAAAATTAGATAAGGAAAGAGTAGCTGTTGTCTACGCATCTGGAATTGGAGGTATGTGGACTTATCATAATCAACATGAATTGTTGTTTAAAACGGGAACACCAAGGCACATAAGTCCATTCACTGTGACAATGATGATTGTCGACATAGTTGCTGGATATATTTCAATAAGATATGGTTTCAAAGGACCAAATTATGCGACTGTTTCTGCTTGCGCAAGTTCAGCAAATGCGATAACGGACGCGGTTATGTTAATTGAACGAGGGCTTGCAGATGTAGTTATAACTGGTGGAGCTGAATCTGCCATTTGTCCGATGGGAATTGGTTCATTCAATGCTATGAGAGCCCTTTCAACAAGGAACGATGAACCTAAAAAAGCAAGCAGGCCGTTTGATGCTCAGCGTGACGGTTTTGTGATGGGTGAGGGTGCTGGAACTTTGATACTTGAATCGCTTGAACATGCTTTGAATCGAGGTGCAAAAATTTATGCTGAAGTAGCGGGTTTTGGTCTTACGGCGGATGCGTATCATATAACTGCTCCAGCTCCAAATGGTGAAGGTGCTGCAAGATCAATGTCAATAGCACTTAAAGATGCTGGACTTCAACCTGAGGACATCGACTATATCAATGCACATGGAACCTCGACCAAGGAAAATGATAAAAATGAAACTCAGGCGATTAAAACTGTTTTTGGCGAGCATGCATATAAGCTTGCGGTGAATTCGACAAAATCAATGATAGGTCATCTCCTTGGCGCTGCTGGGGCGGTTGAGGCAATCGCAACAATTTTAACAATAACCACAGGCAAAATCCACCCAACGATAAATTATGAATATCCAGATCCCGAGTGTGACCTTTTCTATGTTCCTAATCAAGCGATAGAAAGGGAAGTAAAAGCGGCGATTTCAAATTCGTTTGGCTTTGGTGGTCATAATGTTTCAATAGTTTTCAAAAAGTTTGAAGAATAGTTTTGATTAAGTTAATTAAAAAGCTATACGCGTTTTTAAATCGTAGGGATTCGAAACTGATAAGCAAAGATAAGTTTAAAGAGCTTGAAAAAACTCTTGGAGTTAAAATTCATAACAAGGATATTTTTATTCAAGCGCTGACGCACAGATCGTTTGTTCCTGTTGCAAAGCAGAAGTATGGAATAAAACTTGAATCAAATGAGAGGCTTGAGTTTCTTGGCGATTCAATTTTAAATCTTGTTGCTGGAGAATTTCTATATAAAGCATATCCATTCGCAACTGAGGGAAGATTAACTCGTTTAAGGTCACGAATTATAAACAAGGGGATTTTAATTAAGTATGCTTATCTTTTGAAGCTTGATGAGTTTATACTTCTAAGCCACTCTGCCAGGCGAGCCTTAATGCAGGGATATAATTCAATGCTTGCGGATGCGTTTGAGGCAATTGTTGGGGCAATATATCTTGATTCGGGGTTTGAGAAGGCAAAAAAATTTTTAGCTCGTGTTTTTAAGGAGTTAATTGGAGAGTTCGATTTAAGTTTTTACGAGTCGACAAAGGAGCATTATAAAAGCATACTCGTTGAATATTCTCATAAGAAAAATCTTGAGGTGTCTTACAGAGTTGTAAATGTTGAGGGTCCTGAACATGAAAGGGTTTTCACTGTTGAAGTTTTACTTGGGGGACAAGTTGTCGGGGTGGGGCAAGGCAAAAGCAAGAAGGAAGCCGAAAAATTTGCAGCTTACGACGCTCTCGTTAAACTTGGCCTCATTGAAAAGCCCGTAAGTTGAAATTTACCTGAATTTTTACAAATTTATACTAGTGAAAAATAAAGCTAAGCTTTTAAATGTTAAGAAGTTTATTGGGTTTGAAGTTTTTAATTTTGCTTCTTCATTTTAATATCACAGCGCAAAATATATGGTTCTCCGAGGATTTCATTGGCTCGAAGCTAAGTAGCGTATGGATTCCTATATCTGGCGATTGGGAGATCGAAAATGGTAGGCTCAAGTTAAAATCAGAAAATAAATCATCACTTTTGGGATTGAATTTTTTAATCCCACCAAAGTCAAAATATACTGTAAAATTAAAATTTTCGGGGGGTAATATCTTAATTCTGTTTAATGTTTACGATATTTACTCGTTTCGCGCTGGAAATTATGTTAAATTGCTCAACAACGCTGTTTACACTGGAATAATTGAGCCAACAGGGGAAGAAAAAATCAAAAAATTTGCATCGCTTTCTCAAACAACGGATAAATTTAGAACAATATCTATTGAGGTCGCTTCTGAAAAATACACTGTCTATCTAAATGACAAGAAAGTGTTGGAAGAAAATTTATATTTTAACTCTGGCTTTATAATTCTTGGTGTGGATAAGGGAAAAGCAGAGATCGATTACTTTATAATTTCATCCCGTGAAAAGTATAGAACAATCGAGGATATGAAAAGGGTTAAAGAACCTTTGCTCGATCATATAAATTCGATAGCAGTCATCAATGAATCGAAGTTTGCAATCTCAAGTGAACTTTATTCACAGGTTCAGGTGCTTGATATTACTGGGAATGTTCTAAATAGATTTACATATTTGAGGTGGGCTGGCGGGGTAATGCATTTTAAAGATGGTTTGTATATTTGTGATGTGGGTAAAATAACAATCGTTTATCCCGATAAAACTATGAGTGTTGCCCAATTTTTTGTAAAGTATCCGAATTATATAGCCACGGATGGTGAAAGATTTTATGTCATTGATGATGGAGCAATTAAAATTTTTAACCGTAATTTTAATCTTATCTCGTCCTTCTCGGATCCTGAAAAATTAAAATTTCCAACCGCTGTATCTGTTGATAAGTATAACATTTATTGCACTGATCCAGAACTCGGTCAAATTGTTGTTTATTCAAAAAGAGACACAGTAAAATTTTTGCGTGGGATTAAAGATATTCTAATCGCGCCAGTTGATGTAAAGTATGATTCGACATTAAATTGCTTATTCGTTGCCGATCTTGGGCTTAAAGGTATCGCAAAGGTTGTGGGTGATAAGGTTGAAAAGATTTTTAAAGCTGAAAATCTGGGTGGGTTAAAATTCCCCCGCAGCCTTGATTTAAAATCGGGTTTGATTTTCATTGCTGACGCTGATAAAATTGTATGTGTTGATACAACACTTGCAGAACGCTCGGCAAGATTGGTTCTGCGAAGCAAGTGAATTTCAAGTTATGGTTTAACTTCAAATTTTTCAACGAATTTCGAACACCATCCTTCGGAGTTAGAACAATAGAAATATGTTAATTCCCCCCTTAATGATTTTAAATTTTTTGTTTTGCTTTTTAACTTAACAATTATCGGTTTTTGTGTGTCGATATAATTTTTTTCTGTTTTATCAAATTTGATTTCTAAAATTTCAACGGGTGGGTCATTGAATTTTATACTTGGTGCAGGCTCAGAGTTTATGTGAATCCCATTGGTTGGTTTTAGGGTGACGATAAGAGCAAATTCGTTATGTTTGCCTTTTTCAAGTTTAAAATCTGAAGAAACATATTTATTTTTACTCAATTGTGGGTTAGTGAGCAGGAAGATTGCCAAGATTATCGCGAGCATTTTTTAATCTCTTCTGTATTTTATTTCTCCCTCATAAATTGTCATATGAACATTGAAATCTTTATCAAGCACAACTATATCAGCATCCTTTCCGGTGGCGAGTATCCCTTTGCGATGTTCTTTACCAAGGACGCGTGCGGGATTTAGCGAAGCCATTCTAACTGCTGATGTAATTGGAACATCGACGAGCTCGACCATGACCTTTACCGCTCGTTCCATGGTGAGCATACTTCCAGCTAAAGTGCCATCTTCAAGAAATATCTTTTTGTCTTTAACGATAACTTTTTGATCGGCGAATTCATATTCGCCATCTGGCAGTCCACACATTTTCATTGCATCGGTTATAAGTATGATCCCGGAAGCTCCTTTTATTTTGTAAAGGAGTTTCATCACCATGGGATGTACATGGATTCCGTCAGCGATGAGTTCTATTTTAAGCTCATCAAAGAGAAGTGAGCCTGTTATAACGCCAGGGTCACGGTGGTGAAATGGTTTCATTGCATTGAACATATGTGTCACATGAGCAGCGCCATTATGTATCGCTGTTTGAATTTCATCTATATCCGCAATTGAATGTCCAATTGACAATATAACTCCATCAAGAGCAGCCTCGCGCATGACTTCATAAGCCCCAGGAAGTTCGGGAGCAATTGTCATTATTTTTATGAAACCTCGTCCCGCATCTCGTAATGTATACCACGCGTCGAGCGAAGGTTTCAAAAGGTAATCTGGATTCATCGCTCCCCTTTCTTCTGGATTTAAAAATGGACCTTCAAGATGTATGCCCCAGATGTTCGAATGGTTTTGTTCTATAAAATCGGCGAGTCGTCTCAATTCACGAATGAATTCTTTTTCTGGCTTTGGGTAAAGCGTTGCAAGTAAACCAGTTGTGCCATGCTGGAAGAAAAATTCACTTATTTTGAAAAGTGCATCCTCATCCTCGTCCTCAAAACCATATCCAAGTCCACCGTGAACATGAAGATCGATGAATCCAGGCACAGCATACATGCCCTCGAAATCAAAAAATTCATATTCTTCGTCTGGTTCAAAACTTAAATCTTCAAGCTTTCCTATCTCTGCTATTTTCTTTCCCTCTATTATTATGCCGGAGTTTTCTATTATTCTGAAGGGTGTAATCGAGTTGACATTTCGTAAGACAATCTTTTTCACTACGCAAATTTTGTTTTGTTTTTAAATTCATACTCAAGAAACTTTTTCTTGAATTTTTTAACTGTCTCTGTTACATCATTTGATTTAAAAACCGATGAGCCAGCGACGATTATATCAGCCCCAGCTTCAAGTAAAAGCTCAACATTATTGATATCAATCCCGCCATCAACCTCGATTTCAACATTAAGATTTCTTTCGGTAATGATTTTTTTAGCCTGAACAACTTTTCTTAATGAAGTTTCAATGAATTTTTGTCCCCCGAAGCCGGGGTTAACAGACATTATCAACAGGAGATCAACATAGTCGATAATTTCTTCAACGGCATAAACAGGCGTAGCGGGATTTATAGCGACGCCAGCTTTTGCGCCGGTTTGTTTAATTTTCATTATTGTTCTATGCAAGTGTTGGCACGCCTCATAATGAACTGTTATTATGTCCGAGCCAGCGTTTCTAAATTCGTCTATGTATTGGTCTGGGTTTGAAATCATAAGATGAGAATCAAGGGGCAAGGAAGTTAATTTTCTTATCGCTTTAACTATCATCGGTCCAAATGTTAAATTCGGAACGAAATGCCCATCCATTATATCGAGATGAAAAAGGTCTGCTCCACCTTCTTCTGCTTTCTTTATTTCATTTTTGAGATCGGAAAAATCGGCGGACAGTAAAGATGGTGCGAGTTTAAACATTCTATTCTCAATAGTTTTGTTTTTGCATTTCTGAAAGTTCCTTAGCAACGAAGATATCAACGGATGAACCTTTAGCAACAAAAAAGCCAGGTCTTGGGAATTGCTCGATTACGGTATTCGGTAGAACCGTAGAGCTTGGTTCGTAAACAATTTTACCTATGCGAAGCCCAGCCTCATTTAAAATCCTTTCAACTTTTGAAAGTGGAATTCCGATTAAATTGGGAACCTGTGTTTTTCCCTCCGCATCTCCTAAACTTACAACAACTGAGACTGGTGTCCCAATTGAAACTTTCGCTTTTTCGGGGATTGACTGTGAGAAAATCGCTCCCTCGGGGAAATCCTCGGAGAAGTCATATTCAACAGCACCGAGTCGTAACCCGAACTTTTCAAGTGTTAATTTAGCCTCACGAACCGACTTTCCAATAAGTGATGGAACCTCAACTTTTTGTTCGCCTGAGCTGACAACAAGGTAAACACGCCTTCCCTCTTTTATCTTCATCTGTGGTCTTGGGTTTTGAATTATTACATATCCAGCGGGAAATCTCGCATCATGTCGTTCGGTTACATTTTCGAGTTTGAGATCTAGGGAATCAATTATTTGCTTTGCTTCTTCAAGCTTTTTGCCGATAAGATTTGGCATTTCAATTGATTTAACTGAGTTAACATAAAATGGCATCACAGCTTTATCCATTGCTAAAACAAAAAGAACAAATGCTGCAACAATTATAAATAATTTTTTGAGACGTTGCTTTTTCATCTTTGTGATGTGATAATGTTTTTGCTTTTGTAAAAAATATAAAATAATTTCAGAATTCACAAATTGTGGAGATTTCGGGAAAATGCTAAAAGAATCATATTGAATTGACACTTTGACATTTGCGTGGCAAAATTTCAAGGGATTGTTGTCACTCTGACAGATTTTGCGTTGTGGCTAAATGAATGATTTTTAATTATTTCAAAGTGGCACAATATTTGAATTTATATTTTAGTGGAAGTTTGAACAAAAACAAAAAATAAAAAATCGGTAAGGAGGTGAAGAACCATGACACTCATCAGATGGAGCCCAATAAGAGATCTTGCAACAGAAATCTTTGACCTTCAAAAAGAAATAAACAGAATGTTTGACAGATTTTTCCGTGGTTTCGAGGACGAAGAAATTAGAATGATAAGTTGGAGCCCGAGGGTTGATATATCTGAGACGGATGATGAATACATCGTAAGAGCTGAGATTCCTGGGGTTAGCAAGGATGATGTTAAGATAACGATAAAGGATGATATTCTTACGATAAGTGGTGAGAAGAAACAAGAGAAAGAAGCGAAAGGTGAGAATTTCCATAGGATTGAGCGAGTGTATGGTTCATTCTCGAGATCGTTTGCTCTGCCAGGCAGTGTGAAAGTTGACAAGGTTGAGGCTAAGTTTAAAGATGGAGTTCTCACAATAAAACTTCCGAAAGTTGAGGAAGCAAAGCCACGGGAAATTGAGATCAAGGTTGATTAATTCAGAAAATCCCGCCAACTTTTGGCGGGATTTTTTTAATTTTTAAATTTATATAGGTTGTAAAAACAAATTCCCAAAAAATCAAATGGTAATGGAAGCACAAGCGAGGAAAAGAGGTTTTGCGGAAATTTTAAAAAGTTTATTTATGCCATATTTTTCTGAAAAGGAAGAGCTTGTGAAAATTTTAAATGAAAATTATTCAAAGGAGATTGCTATTGCAAAGATGCTGGAGGAACATTCCGAGATGATACCGTTTGATTTTTTGAGGGAAAGGTTGAAGAAAGTTGCAGAAGAGGAAAGAAAGCATGCTGAAAGGTTAAGGCAAAAAATTATAGAACTTGGGGGAAGCGTAAATCCATCGCCGAGAATATTTGATGTAAAAACTGAAACAATTCACAACCAAAAAGGTTTTAGGAAACTCGTTGCTGATCTTGAGTTTGACAAGGAAATTTATGAGAATTACATTGCACAAATCAATAAAGTGGAGAATGAAGAGATTAAAAAGTTGCTTAGGGAAATAGTTGAGGATGAGGAAAAACATAAAGATATTTTGATGGACATAGTAATGAGGTTATGCTAATTTTTTTCAACAAATTAAAACAAAAGGTAATAAACAATCATGGGAGAAGAAAGCAAATTTACGAAGAGCCCCGAAAAGCATGTGCATATCCCTGAGGCGATGTCTATTTTACCGTTGAGGAATTCGGTGTTTTTCCCAAGGCAATTTATGCCCCTTTCCGTTGGGAGGGAAAGCACCATAAAGTTGATCGAGGATGCTGGGAAGACTGGAGAGTTAATTTTGATTGTTGCACAGAAAGAGCCACAGATAGAGAAGCCAACGCCAAACGATATTTACCACTTTGGAACGGTTGCGAAGATACTTAAGGTTTATAACTTGCCTGACGGTTCAAAAAGCGTATTTGTTCAAGGCTTGCATCGGGCGAAAGTTTTATCGTTTATTCAGCAGGAGCCGTATTTGAGGGGATTAATTCAGCAAGTTGATGATGAAGGTGAAATCGATATTGAAGCTGAAGCTCTTGCAGTTGCAATTAAGAATGTGTTTAAGAAAGTTGTTGAGCTTTCCCCCGACTTGACACCTGAGCAGGCAAATATGGTAAGTGGTACTGATGATATTTATGCACTTCCTGATATAGTTGGATCAATTTTAAGTGTCTCAGTTGCTGAAAAGCAAGAGATACTTGAACAGGTGAACATAAAGGAACGCTTGAAGAAGTGTCACTTTATTTTAAATCGACATGCTCAAAGACTTGAACTTGGAAGTAAAATCCAAGCTGAGGTTCAAGATGAAATCACAAAGAATCAGCGTGAATATTTCCTTAGGGAGCAATTGAAAGCGATAAAACGGGAACTTGGAGAAGATGAAGAAGGTGCAGAGATTAGGGAGTTGAGGGATAAAATCGAAAAGGCGAACATGCCTGAGGAAGCTCGAAAGGTTGCGTTGAAAGAGCTTGAAAGGTTATCACGGATGCATCCATCTTCCGCCGAGTATACAGTCTCAAGAACTTATCTTGACTGGCTGATAGAATTGCCTTGGAGCATATCAACGGAAGACAATCTTGATATAAAGAAAGCCGAGGAAATACTTGAGAGAGACCATTATGGACTTGAGAAGGTTAAGAAAAGAATCCTTGAGTATCTTGCGGTTCGCAAATTAAAGAATGATATGCGTGGTCCCATACTTTGCTTTGTTGGTCCACCTGGTGTTGGTAAAACATCACTTGGAAGATCGATTGCGGAGGCTTTGGGGAGAAAATTTGTTAGAATTTCGCTTGGTGGGGTTCATGATGAAGCTGAGATAAGAGGGCATAGAAGAACTTACATCGGTGCTTTGCCAGGAAGAATAATCCAAGGGATTAGAAAAGCTGGTTCAAATAATCCTGTCTTCATGCTTGATGAGGTTGATAAAATAGGTGCTGATTTCCGTGGTGATCCTGCAGCTGCTTTGCTTGAGGTTCTTGATCCAGAACAGAATCATTCATTTAGTGATCATTATATTGAAGTCCCGTTTGACCTTTCAAAAGTTATGTTTATAGCAACTGCGAATATGATTGAGCCAATTCCGCCTGCTTTGAGAGATAGGATGGAAATAATTGAGATACCAAGTTATATAGAAGAAGAAAAGTTAAACATTGCAAAATATTTTCTCGTCCCGAAGCAGATAAAAGCACATGGATTGACGGAAGACATGATAAAATTTGAGGATTCCGCACTTAGGAAAATAATCAATTCATATACTCGTGAAGCAGGTGTTAGAAACCTTGAAAGGAGGATAGCAGATATATGTCGTGGGGTTGCAAAGGATGTTGCCATGGGTAAAACCGAGCCTACAACTATAACTGAAGATGTGGTTCCTAAATATCTTGGGCAACCGAAGTATTATCATGAAGCTGCGGAAAGGATCAACAAGCCTGGCATTGCTATGGGTCTTGCATGGACACCAGTTGGTGGTGAGATTTTATTTGTTGAGGCGACGAAGATGAAAGGTAAGGGAGCTCTTCATCTTACTGGTCAGCTTGGCGATGTTATGAAAGAATCGGCGCATATAGCGTTAAGTTATATTGCTTCTAAAGCCGAGGAGTTCGGGATAGATCCCGAATTCAAAGATAAATACGATATTCATATACATGTCCCAGCTGGGGCAATTCCAAAGGATGGACCTTCGGCGGGAGTTACGATATTAACGGCTCTTTATTCTTTGTTGAAAGGCTGGGTGGTATGTAATGATATCGCTATGACGGGTGAGATTACATTGCGAGGAGCCGTTTTGCCTGTCGGCGGAATAAAGGAAAAAGTTCTTGCAGCGCATAGAGCGGGAATTAAGAAAGTTATATTGCCAGAGAAGAATAAAGCCGACATTGAAGAAATCCCAGAACAAGTTAGAAGTGAAATGGAATTTTACTTTGTAAAGGAGATGGACGAAGTTATTGAGATCGCTGTGAAAAAAGAAGTTGCTGAGGAAGTTGAGCAGGTTTAATTCCCAACGGTAAACTTTAAACCTGTGTAAATTTTTCAAAGGCGAATTATCTCATTAGTTGAGATAGTTCGCCTTTTTTGTTTTTATTGGGATTGGGTTATAGGACACCATCTGAGCTATTGAATAAAAAGCAGGATTTTTTTATTTTTGCTTTGTGTAAATTTGAAAAGACATTTAATAGCCTTATGAAAAAAATTTTTTCCATTGCTTGGTGGGAGTATATAACGAAGGTTAGAACAAAAACATTTTTGATTTCACTGGTTTTAATGCCAGTTTTTATATTTGTTTTTTCAGTCCTTCCAACTGTTTTGATGGAAAAATTCAAGGCAACTCAAAAGGTAATCGGGGTTGTTGATTTGTCGGGATGGATTTTTGATGATTTTAATAAAAAAATTTCAGAGGAGTTTAAACTTCCGAATGGCAGACAAAATTATATCATCGTTAAGATAACAACACCTACATCAAGCGATGATATTAATGAGATTAAAAAATATGCGAACCAATTGGTCATAACTGGTAAAATTGAGGGATATATTATTATACCAAAAAATTTCGGTGAGGATACCTTAAGTTTTCAATATATCGCTCAAAATGTTGGAAACTTGAATGATCTCGAAAGATTTAGAAGTGTATTGCACGAAATTCTTATCGGAGCGAACCTTGAAAAGTATGGCGTTGGGAAAGATAAAGTTAAACAGATAATAAAAACTGTAAAGTACACGACGATAAAAATTTCGAAAAGGGGTGAGGAAGAAAAAACTGACTTTATAGGTATATTTTTCAGTTCTTATATTTTTATTTTTGCGCTGATGATACTTGTTTTGACAGGCGGTCAGATGTTGATAAGAAGCGTAGTTGAGGAGAAGTCAAATCGTGTCGTTGAGCTTCTTCTTTCATCGTGCACCGCAAACCAATTGATGGCTGGGAAAATAATTGGGCTTGGCATGGTTGGATTAACTCAAATGCTTGTGTGGGCTTTGATTGGATTTTATTTTATTTCTGGATATGCACTTACATCAATAAATCTTGAGGTATTGGGTATTTCTTTGATTTATTTTGTGCTTGGTTATCTTTTTTATTCCGCTATTTTTGTTGCGATTGGGGCGCCTGTAAATTCGGAGTATGAGGCTCAGCAAGTTGCTGGATATGTGGGTATTTTGATGTTTTTGCCGATTGCCTTTGCTTTTTTAATTATGCAAAATCCAGATTTGCCATTTATAAAAATTTTATCTTTCATTCCAATCTTTACTCCTTCATTCATGGTTGCACGGATTCCGATAAAAATGCCAGCGCTTTGGGAAATTTTGGGGACAATATTTGTGCTTGCTTTGTCAATTTTAGTAATGATTTGGGTCGCTGGGAGAATTTTCAGGATTGCAATTTTAAGTTATGGGAAATTTCCAAGTTTTAAGGAGCTAATTTCTTGGATTCAAACAAAATAGGGGGCTATTCAATGTATGATGTTTCCTTTTTAACTCTTATGATAAGTACCGCATCTATAGCATTTCTTCATGCGCTTGCGCCTGACCATTGGCTTCCGTTTATAATGATAGGACGGGCGCAGAAATGGTCGATAAAGAAATTGATCTTTGTAGCCTTTATAGCTGGGATTGGACATGTTGGTTCGTCCGTTTTGCTTGGACTTTTGGGTTTGTTTATTGGTATGGAGTTAAGCAAGCTTGAGGGGCTTGAAGCGTTGCGTGGTGAAGTTGGGTTATGGCTTTTGATCGGTTTTGGGGTTGCCTATGCCATTTGGGGGTTAAAACACGCAAGGCATCCGCACAAACATGAGATCGTTGATGAAAAAATTTTAAATAAAAAAGTTGTCACTGTCTGGACATTGTTTGCTATTTTTGTTCTTGGTCCTTGTGAACCTTTGATCCCGCTCTTCTTTATCTCACTTAAATTTAAACTTGCGGGAATTCTTACAGTGGTAATAGTTTTCAGTGTTGTAACTTGGTTGATGATGATCGGGCAAGCGTTAATTGGTTATCTTGGAATTAGGCTTATTAACTTTGAAAGACTTGAGCGATATTCGCACACAATTGCTGGGGTTGTAATCGCTCTTACGGGGATTTTTATACTTATCTCAGGAATATAGAAATTTGGGCATTCAAAAATTAGTTCAAGTTCAAGAGCGAATAAGTTCCTGTGTAAACTTTTAAAAGTTAAAGAGGGAATTCTGAGATATTAAATCTTGTGTCAAGTTCGACATACTTTTTCCCTTGCTTTACGGTGGCGCAGTCCGCATAAGGGTCATGTTCAAAGAATAAAATCCAGTTCTCTTCAACCGCTCTTTTTAAAAGTTTTTTCTTTTCTTCCATTGTTATAAGAGGTTGCAGGTCGTAAGCCATGACATAAGGTATTGGGATGTGTGAAGAAGTTGGGATTAAATCGCCACAATAGACAATTGTTCTCGTTCCATCCGAAACTTTAACAAGTTGCTGACCAAAAGTGTGTCCATCGGAAATGATAAGTTCAATTCCATCAAAGATTTCAAATTCCCCATCAACGATTTCAAGTTGATTAAACTCAATCAATGGAAGAAAATTTTCAGGTAGATAGCTCGCTCTATCTTTTTCATTTGGGTTCATTGCGAGTTCAAGATTGCGTTTTTGAACATAGTAAGTTGCGTTTTTAAAAGTTGGTCTTATAATTCCATCTGAATCAATCATAGTTGCACCACCTGCGTGGTCAAAATGTAGATGGGTTAATATAACATCGGTTATATCATCTGTTTTTAAACCAATTTTTGCAAGGGAATCTTCAAGTGTATATTTTGTGTGATCGATGCCGTAGATGTCAGCATATTTTTCCTCCCATTTTTTACCTATGCCAGTGTCCACAAGAATTCGTTTATTATCTCCAATGATCAAGAGCGTTCTTAAGGCAAGTTCAATTCTATTTCTATCATCGCTTGGATTTAATTTATCCCATATTGTTTTGGGTACAATTCCAAACATTGCGCCACCATCAAGCTTGAAACGACCTGTTTCAATAGCATAAATTTCATATTTACCGATTTTCATTTTTATCTACGAGTTTTATTTTTGGTAAATTTTCAAAGTTAAAGTTTTCATTGGGTGGGGTGTTTTCTATTTTTTCAAGCCATAATTTAACTTCTGAGAGAAGCTCTGAAAGTTTTACATTCATATAGATTTCGGGGTAATCGTTGAGTTTAGCAATTGCTTTTTTGAGCTGGCTTGTTGCACCACGGAAATTTAAATTTGTAAGATGATAGAATCCAACGGCTATGTGAATTAGTCCGTGGTAAAATTTTTTTATCTCGGGGTTTCGTTCTTCGTTCCAAATCTCTTCAAGTGTATCGTGGCACTCGAAGAAAAGCTCGCTGTTAAATTCTTGCACCCCTTTTAGAAATCTATCTATAGACATTTTTAACTATTTTTTGCTATCACTTCTTTAAATCAATGAGAAGTTGAATAACTGTATCAATTCTTTGGTTGAGTTGAGCTATTTGAGAGTCAATTTTTTGATTGAGTTGGGCTATTTGTGTATCAATTTTTTGATTAAGTTGAGTTATTTCCTGTCTCAGTTGTCCTATCTCTTGTCTTAATTGTCCTATCTCCCGTCCCATTTCTTGCCTCAGTTGCCCCATTTCCTGTCTTAACTGACCAACCTGCGTGTCTATCTTATTGTTAAGATATCTAAAATCCTCTTCCTGTCTTCGTCTTATCTCGTTTACCACTTCAAGTATGCTCTTCGTTCTTTCATCTACAACTTCATATATGAGTTCGAGTGTAACCTTCTTTATTGCCTTCGTTAGTATTTCTTTCATGAGAATTTTTATTGTGTTTCTTAAACAAAACCTCACCATTAATATAGCACTAATTTTGTTTAAAGTCAAAGGGATACAATGTTGCTGGGGTTTCCCATGCTCTGTTGGCTTGGAGGGAAATTTTCAATGGTTTAATGATATTTTGGATAAAAATTTGGAATAGCGCTCGTTTGTTTTTAAATTTTTTAAAAACAAAGCGACTTGATTTGATGCGGAGTCGACTTGGTGTTATTTTTTTGACTGTTTTGATAGATTTGATAGGGTTTGGGATTGTAATTCCGCTTTTGCCTTTTTATGCGCTTAATTTCGGGGCAAAATCGTATCAAATTGGTTTGCTGGTCTCTTCGTTCTCATTCATGCAATTTATTTTCAATCCTATATGGGGAAGAATTTCGGATAGAATTGGCAGAAGACCTGTAATACTTATAAGTGTTTTCGGCTCATTTGTTTCTTATTTAATTTTTGCGTTGGCTGATTCGCTTTGGGTTTTGTTTTTATCAAGGATGCTTGCTGGTTTTATGGGGGCAAATATAGCGACGGCACAGGCATATATTGCGGACATAACTCCACCTGAGGAAAGGGCAAAAGGTATGGGAATAGTTGGAGCTGGATTTGGGATAGGTTTTGTTGTTGGACCATTAATAGGTGGGATCTTAAGCAAATTTGGTTATAATTTCCCGATATTCTTTGCTTCAGGACTTTCGCTTTTAAATTTTTTTCTTGCATTAAAATTTCTCCCCGAACCTCATTCTCGTAAATTTGAATCTCGTGGGTTAAGTTATAGTCAGGGGATTTCAGGGTTGTTTCAAAATAAAGTTTTAATTTTTCTTTATTTCACCTTCTTCGTGATAACATTTGGAATATCGATCAACTATGTTGTTTTTCCGCTTTTTACGAAGGATGTATTTAATTTTGATGCTTCACACAATGGGTTGTTGTTTGGCTATGTTGGGATTATAGGTGTAATGACGCAGGGTTATTTAGTTGGAAAATTTACAAAAAGATTCAGCGAGGAAAGGGTTTTAATAGCGGGGACATTTTTAATGTGCTTTGGTTTGTTTGGTATGATATTTTCGGTGCATTTTTTTCAATTTTTAACTTTTACAACTTTTTTTACATTTGGTAGCGGGATAACGACGCCAACTGTGTTAAGTTTGATTTCAAGGCAAGCAAAGTCTGAAAATCAGGGAGTTACGCTTGGGTTAGGTCAATCGTTATCAAGTTTGGCTCGTGTATTTGGTCCATCAACAGGTGGTTTTCTTTACGGTAATTTTGGTCAAAGATCGCCGTTCGTTCTGGGTGTGTTAGTGATGGCTGTGAGCTTTTTGTTTGCCATTGGAATTTACAATGGGGAAAAATCTAAAAGTGAATTGGGAGTGAAATGCTAACTTTGATTTTAATTCTACTTTTGATTCTGTTCTTCGCTTATTTTGCCATTGTTAATTTTGTTGGTCCATCAATTATTTTGAAACCAAAGCAGAAAAATTTTTTGGTTGATGGGAAGATGATTACATCTCCGTTGGATCTCGGTCTTGAGTACGAAAATGTTGAGATAAAATCGTTTGATGGCACAATTTTAAAGGGTTGGTTAATTCAAGCGGATAAGGAACCAATTGGAAGTGTGATCTACATCCATGGGACTTATACGAATAAAGCCTTTGGGTTGAAAAGGGCGCAATTTTTAAAAGAGGCTGGATATAATGTTCTTCTTGTCGATCTTCGTTATCATGGTGAAAGTGGTGGGGAGTTTTGCACATATGGTTATCTTGAGAAGTTTGATATTTCGGATTGGATAAGTTTTCTATTAAAGAGATTTCCTGATGTTCCAGTTGCGCTTTTTGGGGTTTCGCTTGGAGGGGCAATTGCAATCCAAACTGCTGGAATAGATAACAGGGTTAGTGCAATTATATCTGAGGGAAGTTTTGCAAATTTTTCGGATTTAGTTTTTGAACATCAGGAGAAGAAATTCAAATTTGCATCAAGGTTTTTGACCAAAAAAGTTCTTGAGAATGTTGAGAGAATCGCTGGTTTCAAAATTGATGATGTCGCACCACTTGAATATGTTAAGAGGGTTTCATGCCCAATTCTTTACATTCATGGTAAAAATGATGAAACAGTGAAACCATGGCATTCAACGGTTTTACATCGTTATACTCTTAAAGGTGAAATTCTTCTCGTTGATGGAGCTGGGCATGTGAACTCTTGGGAAGTTCTTGGGGATAAATACAAAGAAAAAATCATTGAATTTTTAAAGGAGAATTGCAATAAAAACAAAGCGTTGTGAACTATGCCAAAGGTTGCAATTTTAATGGGAAGTAAAAGCGATGAGGAGATAATGCAATTTTGTGAAAAGTATCTCCAATATTTTGGCGTTGATTATGAGAAAAAAGTTTTATCGGCGCATAGAAATCCTATTGAGACAATTGAATTTGCTCGAAATGCCGAATCAAATGGTTTTAAAGTCATAATAGCGGGAGCTGGAATGGCTGCACATTTACCGGGGGTCATAGCTGCAAATACGACTTTGCCTGTAATCGGTGTTCCGCTTCCTGCATCTGAGTTAAATGGTGTCGATGCCCTTTATTCAATTGTTCAAATGCCGCCAGGAATACCTGTTGCAACCGTCGCAATTGGAAAAGCGGGTGCGATAAATGCGGCTGTTCTCGCAGTGGAAATACTTGCCCTACAAGATGAGGAGTTAAAAAGAAAACTTGAAGAATTTAAAAAGCAAGGTTCAAAATTATGAAGTATGGACTTATTGGACACTTATGTCTTGATGTAATTCACTTGGCAGATGGCACGGAAGTTCAAAGCTACGGCGGTATATTCTTCTCTTTGGCTTCGCTTGCTAATATAGTTGATGATGGAGATATAATTTATCCTGTTTTCGGGGTTGGTGATGTTGATTACGATAAATTTATCGAGAGGATAAAAAATTATTCAAATGTTGTAACAGATGGTATCTTCAAATTTGAGGGGTTTACCAATCGAGTTCATCTTTTTTATCAAGACAGAAAGGAGAGAACCGAATGTTCAATGCACATTGCGAAGCCAATTGAATTTGAGAGATTAAAAATTTTACTTGACGCTGGAGTTGATGGAATTTTTATAAATATGATTTCTGGATTTGATATTGAGTTTGAGGTTTTAAAGCGATTGAGAAAGAATTTCAATGGTTATATTCATTTTGACATTCACAGTGCAACGCTTGGGGTTGACGAGCGAAATATAAGGTTTAGAAGGAGGATGCTTGATTGGAAGGAGTGGCTTGAAAATGTTGACACAGTTCAAATGAACGAATTTGAAGCAAGATCGATCGGCGAGGGATGGTGGAATGATGATATGCTTGCGGAGAATGTTTTAAATCTTGGCGTTAGGGCGATGGTGATAACAAGAGCGAGCCTTGGCGCAACGGTTTATTATTTTGATGATGAAATTAAAAGGGCGGATTTTAAAGCTTATGAGGTTGATGTGGTCGATCCGACTGGTTGCGGTGATGTCTTTGGTTCGGCTTTCTTTTATAAATATTCGAAAACTTTGGATCCATTGGTTTCGACCGAGTTTGCAAATTATGTTGCGGGATTGAACGCAACAATTCCAGGTTCAACCGAGATAGATAAACTTAGGGAGCTTGTGAAAAGATGAGGGTTATGGTGACTGGAGCGCATGGGCTTTTAGGGCAAGCTGTTTTGAAGTTATTTTTGAAGAGCACTAACTCTGAAATTCTTGCAACGGCGAAGGAACCGAGAACATTCCTTGATTTTGGCGGATTTGATTATACTATGCTTGACATAACATCGAGAAGCGATGTTAAAAACCTTGTCGTTTATTTCCGCCCAGATGTTATAATTAACACAGCTGCATACACTAATGTTGATGGCTGTGAGCAAAATCGTGAACTTGCATGGAGGGTAAATGTTGAAGGGGTTAGGAATCTTGTTCATTCGGCAAGGAGGGTCGATGCAAAGCTAATTCACATCTCAACCGATTATATATTTGATGGCAAAAATGGTCCATATACTGAAGAGGCGATCCCAAATCCAATTAATTATTACGGGAGGACAAAACTCGCAAGTGAAAATGAAATAAAAATTGGGGGGATAAGGTTTGCAATTTTAAGAACGAATGTTTTATATGGTGTTGGGAAAAATGTTAAAAGCAATTTTGCTCTTTGGCTTTATGAGAAGCTTTCAAAAGGTGAGAAGATAAAAGTCGTGACAGATCAAGTTGGGAATCCAACTTATGTTGATGATCTTGCCTTTGCGATTTTGAAGGTTGTTGAGTTTGATAAAGAAGGGGTTTACAACATTGGGGGAAGGGATTTCGTGGACAGGTATACATTTGCTATAAAACTTGCAGAAATTTTCGGATTTGATAAGGAGCTTATAACTCCTGTTAAAACATCGGAGTTGAACCAAATTGCACCACGACCTTTGAAGTCTGGACTTATAACTTTCAAGGCAGAAGCTGAGCTTGGTTTTAAACCTTATGGTGTTGAAGATGGGATTTCGGAGTTCAAGGCACGGCTTGAGGAAGTTTGAGTTTATGCTTTATTTTTGGTAAAATAAATAAAGTAAAAAGTTAAACTTGTTGAAAATAAATCAGTGTTAAAAGAATGCTTGATTTGAAATTTATTCGTGAAAATCCTGATATTGTGAGGCGGGCGATTGAATTAAAGGGGGAGAAAGATCATGTTGACGAAATCTTGCGACTGGATGCGAGGCGAAGGGAGCTGATTAAAAAAGGTGATATGTTGAAAGCGAGACGAAATGATGTAACCGAAGAGATAGCAAATTTGAAGAAGCAGGGCAAAGACGCTACTGAATTAATTGAGGAAATGAGAAAAGTTTCCGATGAAATTAAAGCGATTGATTCCGAACTTAAAAAGGTTGAGCTTGAACTTGAAAATTTTTTGCTTTGGGTTCCAAACATTCCACATGAGTCTGTTCCAATTGGGAAAGACAAGGAAGATAATGTTGTTGTAAGAACATGGGGTGAGATTCAAGAGTTTGATTTTGAGATAAAGGACCATTTAACGCTTGGTAAGAAGCTTGGTATAATTGATTTTGAATGTGGGGCTAAGTTAACGGGTAGTGGTTTCCCTGTTTACATTGGGAAAGGTGCGACGCTTGAGAGAGCGTTGATAAATTTTATGCTTGATCTTCACATTCAGAAGCATGGTTATGTTGAAGTTTTTCCCCCTTTTCTTGTAAATGAAGCATCGATGCGTGGAACGGGGCAAATTCCGAAGTTAAAAGATGATATGTATTATTGTCCTGAGGACGATTTATATTTGATACCAACTGCTGAAGTTCCAGTTACAAATATTCATCGTGATGAAATTCTTGATATAAGTGAGCTTCCCAAAAAATATGTTGCTTATTCTGCATGTTTTCGGCGTGAGGCGGGGTCGTGGGGGAGAGAAACTCGTGGATTTTTAAGAGTTCATCAGTTCAATAAAGTTGAGCTTGTTAAATTTACAACACCAGAGTCTTCTTATGACGAGCTTGAAGCTCTTGTGAGGGATGCTGAGGAAGTGCTTCAACTTCTTAACATTCCATATAGAGTTGTTTTGCTTTGCACAGGGGATATGAGCTTTTCTTCGGCGAAAACATATGACATAGAAGTTTGGTCCCCAGCTGAGAAAAAATGGCTTGAGGCATCAAGTTGTAGTAATTTTGAAGATTTTCAGGCGAGAAGGATGAATATAAGATTTAGAAGGGATAAAAAATCAAAACCTGAGTTCGTCCATACGCTCAATGGTTCGGGACTCGCAACATCTCGGTTGATGGTTGCGCTCTTGGAAAATTATCAAACTCCTGAAGGGAAAGTGATAGTTCCCAAGGTTTTGCATAAATATACGGGTTTTACAATCATTGAATAATCAAAAACAAAACTGTGTGAGTGGAATGAAAAAGAACGTTGCTCTGATTATGTTAATTTTTGTTTTCTCAAGTTGCACATTTTTGAGAAATATTGGATTGGTTGAAAAGAAAGAATATGTGGCAAAAGTTGGGAAAGAGATAATAACGCTTGATGAGTTTGAAAAATCGTTTGCCAAGAATAATGGTGGTTATGCAAAAGCAAAGAGTAAATCGCTTGAGGATAGGAAAAATTACCTTGATCTTTTAGTCAAATTTAAGCTTAAAGTTCTTGAGGCAAGAGCACAAAAACTTGATAAAGATCCAAATATTCAAAAAGAGATAAACGATTATTATACAACCCTTGCTCTCTCATACCTTACAAAAAGGGAAGTCGTCGATCCTGGCATAAGGCAACTTTATGATAGAAGAAAAGAGGAGATAAGGGCAAAGCATATTTTAATTGAAATCCCAGGTGGAGCTCATGGGGGCTCATCCGTTGATACATCGATGGCTTATAAAAGGGCAAAAAGCGCAATTGAAAAGCTTAACGCTGGGGCTCCATGGGATTCGGTCGCTCTTGAATTTTCCGATGACCCAAGTGTAATTTTCAACAGGGGAGATCTTTATTATTTCACTGCTGGGATGATGGTTCCTGAGTTTGAAGATGCGTGCTATTCAATGAAAGTTGGAGAGAGAACAAAGGAACCTGTTAGGACAAAGTTTGGATATCATATTATTGAAGTTATCGACAGGCGTCCCCGAGTTGAGATGGTTAGGATCAGTCATATTGGAAAGAAAGTAGATAGAAAGGCTACCCCTGAGGATACTTTAAATCTTTATAATGAGATGAAGGCTGTGCTTGACAGTTTGAAACAAGGCTATGATTTTGCTGAACTTGCCAAGAGACATTCAGATGATAAATTCTCAAACGAAAGGAACGGGGATGCTGGATATTATGGTAGAGGTCAGGCGTATAGAGAAATTGATCAATTTATGTTCAATGCAAAGGTTGGGGATATAAGCGATATAATAAGAACGAGATGGGGCTATCATATTGTTAAAGTAACTGAAATAGTTCCTGTGAAACCATTTGATGAAGTCATCGATGATTTAAGTAAGCTTTATCAATCGTATCGGTTTGAATATGATTTTAAAAAATATGTCGAGAGGTTGAAGAAGGAGTATAATTTTAAACTTAATGATCAAACATTTGAACTTTTCGTTTCAAAGGCGGATACATCTAAGACAACTTCGCATTCGAACTGGGATAGCGTTTATACAAATGAAGATAGAGCTAGGGTTTTATTTTGGTATGCGGATCAAAAAATGACACTTGATTCAGCGATAAGTATAATAAAGACAAACGCAGAATTTTCGGGTAGAAAACTTGATCGTCAAAACATCAGCAGTATTCTTGATAGGTTGGTTGAAATGAAACTGGTAGGATATAGAGCAAGAAATGTTGAGAAAATTTATCCTGAGTTTAAAAACGAGTTGAAAGAATTCGTCGATGGGATTTTGCTTTATCACATTGAGCAAAAGATGGTTTGGGATAAAGTGGATTTAAGCGAGGCGAAGTTGAGAGAGTATTACGAAAATAACAAGGAAGAATATCGTTTCCCAGATAGAGTTAGGTTTAGTGAGATATGGGTTAAAAGTGAATCGCTTGCTAAGGATATTTATTCCCAGATTAAAAATGGGGTTCCGTTTGATTCGCTCGTTGTGAAATACACTGAGAGGGCGGGGATGCGAGAGAAATTGGGTGATTGGGGACTTGTAGCTTCGTCTGAAAATGAGATCGCATGGAAGGCTTGGAATATGAAGGTCAATGAAATTTCTGAGCCGATAAAATTTCAGGGTGGATATTCGATAATAAAGGTGACAGGTAAGGAACCAAGCAGAATAAAAACATTTGAGGAAGCATTTAGTGAAGTTGCAAGTGCAGTTCAAGAGCAGGAATTGAAACGCCTTGAGCGGGAATGGGTTGAAAATTTAAAAAAGAAATATAGAGTGGTAATAAGTGAGAAAACACTTGAAAAAGCTTTTAATCGTTAGTTTAATTCTGTTGGCTGGCTGTAGTAAAAAAACGACAAATAATGATTACATTGCCAGGGTTAAGGATGAATATCTTTTGAGGCAGGAGCTTGCTGGAATGGACTCAAATTTTGTGAGAAGTTATGTGGATGAGTGGGTGAATAACAATTTGCTTTATGTGGAAGCTGTTGAAAGGGGATATGGAACAAATGATAAAATTGAGCGGATGGTTAATGACTTTAGGAAGTCGCTCGTGATTAATTCATTTATTCAAAATGAGATAATTTCAAGGGCGATGAAGATTTCTGACGAGGAAGTTATGGAATTTTATCAAAAACATCAGGATGAGTTTATACTTGATAGACCTGTTGTTAAAATTGGATATATTAAATCTTTATCACGCACTGATGCCGTGGCTTTAAGAAGCAAAATCTTGAAAGCAAAAGACTTTAAAACAGCTGTTGAAGATTTGTCTAAGGAACAAGGCGTCGCTGAAGTTGTAACGATGCAATATTTTGATCAATTCAACATCCCATCAGCTGAGTTATGGCGTGTGGCTTGGAGCTTGAATAAGGGTGAGATATCGTTTCCAGTTAGAGCTGGAGATGGTTACTTTTTGATTTATCTTTACGATAAAAAAGAGGCTGGAAGCAAAGCAGATTTTGATTTAATCGTTGATGATGTCAGGGAGAGGGCAATTGTCGACAAACAAAATCTTTTGCTTGACAGTTTAATCACGGAATTGAAAAGAAAATATCATTATGAGGTGAAATGGTGAGATTGAAAATTTTATTTTTGATGCTTGTTTTGAACTTAGCATATGCTCAGCAAAAAGTCCTTGATAGAATAGTTGCAATTGTCGGAAACGAGGTCATACTTGAATCTGATTTAAATTACCAAACCTATATCTTTGCAATTCAGAACAATTTAAACCCCAATGATCCAAACCTTAAAAGGTATGTGTTGGAGGAAATGATTAATGATAAACTTATTTTGACGCGAGCAATTGAAGACACGATTGTTGTTTCGGATGATGAAGTTGACAGGCAAATTGAAGCGCAGGTTCAAGCTTTGGTTCGGCAGTATGGTTCGGAGCGAAGATTAGAAGAAATTTACGGTATGCCGTTGGGGAGGATAAAGCGTGAACTAAGAGAGGATGTTAAAAAGAGATTGATGATAGAAAAATTGAAGCAACAAAAATTTGGAACGTTGACTGTATCTGGTTATGAGGTCGAGCAATTTTATAATACCTATAAGGATAGCTTGCCTGAGGTTCCCGAAACGGTTGAATTATATCATATTATGATGATTCCGAAGCCCGTTGATTCAGTTGAACAGGCGATTTACCAAAAAGCCAAATCAATCCTTGATAGCATAAGAGCGGGCGGTGATTTTAAGTATTTTGCTGAAACTTACTCAGATGATAAAGCGACGGCGAAAGATGGCGGAGATCTTGGATGGGTGAGGCGTGGTATGTTTGTTAAAGAATTTGAGGAGGCAGTGTTCAGATTGCAGGAAGGGCAAATTTCAGATGTTGTGCGGACTCAATTTGGATATCATATAATTCAACTTATTGAAAGAAGAGGGGAGCAAGTTCACCCAAGACATATACTCTTTAAAATTCCGCTTACTGAGGAAAGTGATAAAATGGTGATTTCAAAACTTGAAGAGATAAGATATAAAATCATTTCAAAGCAGGGCAAATTTGAGGAGATGGCTAAGAAGTATAGTGAAGATGAACAAACAAGAATGCAAGGTGGCTATCTTGGGATGATCCCAGTAAAGGAACTTGAACCCGAACTTAAAGAGGTGGTAAGTTCATTAAGTGATGGGGATATTTCTCAGCCGATAAAAATGAAATATGGAAACTCTTATGCTTATCATATCGTATTTCTAAAAAGAAAAATTCCTGCGCACAGGATGGATTTAAAAGATGATTATATGAGGATTTACCAATATGCGTTAATTGAAAAGCAGAACCGTGAGTATCAGAAGTGGGTTGATAAGTTGAGAGAGGAAGTTTATGTTTACATTGATGAAGATTTTAGATGAAACCATGTTGCGCTGTTTTCAAAGTATTAAATTTAAAGTTTAACAAAATTTATGGAGGTTGGGATGAAGGCAAAGCTTTTAATTTTGATGCTTTTACCAGTGTCAATTTTGTTAGCCCAAGGCAAGGTTGGCAAGATTGATTTTATTGAATATGATCTTCCAAATGGTTTACATGTGATTTTGCACGAAGATCATTCCGCTCCGATTGTTGCTGTTGATATCTGGTATTATGTTGGCTCGAAAAATGAAGATCCAGAGAGAACTGGGTTTGCGCATTTGTTTGAACATATGATGTTTCAGGGTTCGGCGAATGTAAAAAAAGCGGAGCATATGGCATATATTCAAAAAGCAGGTGGAACTTTTAATGGCTCAACAAATTGGGATAGAACAAATTATTTTCAAGTCGTTCCATCAAATCAATTGGAGCTTGTTCTATGGCTTGAATCAGACAGGATGATGAGCTTAAATGTTAATCAAGAAAATCTTGACAATCAGCGCGAGGTTGTGAAGGAAGAAAGAAGGTGGAGAGTTGACAATCGTCCTTATGGGACGCAGTGGGAGGAAACATTTAAACGGCTTTTCAAAGTCCATCCATATAGATGGCCTGTGATCGGATATATGGAGCATTTGAACGCTGCAACTCTTGATGAAGTGAAAAGATTTTTTGATACTTACTATGTTCCAAATAATGCGGTTTTGGTTATAGCTGGCGATATTGATGTTGAGAAGACGAAGAAACTTGTTGAAAAATATTTCGGCGATATTCCAAGGGGAAAGTATGAGATCAAAAGGCCCAATGTTATTGAACCACCTTTGACTCAGCAAGTTAAAGATACAATTTATGACAATATAAGATTGCCTGCTGTTTTTATCGCTTTTAAAATTCCAAAAGATGGCGAAAAAGATTTTTACGCATTGGATCTTCTCTCAAATATATTGGGTTCGGGTAGAAGTTCACGGCTTTATCAGAAACTTGTCTATGAGAAAAGGATAGCACAAAATGTGAATGTGTATGCAATAGGGATGGAAGATGCTGGTGTTTTCAAGATAGATGCGTATTGCTCAATAGGTCATACCCCTGAAGAAGTTGAAAAAGAAATATGGAATGAAATTGAAAAAATTCGCACGGAGCTTGTTTCTGAAAAAGAACTTCAAAAAGTAAAAAATCAATTTGAATCTCAGAGAATATCTGGGTATCAAACGGTTTTACAAAAAGCTGATCAACTTGCACATTATTATGTGATTCACAAAAATACCAATGAGATAAATTTAGAACTTGACAAAATTTTATCTATAACCAGCGAGGATATACGTGGGGCTGCGGTTAAGTATCTTAAACCTGAAAATTCCGTAGTTCTTTACTATCTTCCAAAGGAACAACGTGCTTCAAAATAAAATTTGTTTGACTGATGAAAGTTTTAAAACTAATCTTTTTACTGGTTATGGCAAATGTTCTTTTCAAGCCGACTGAGATTTATTCTCAAAGCGAAGGGAGAATTGATTTTGTTGAATTTACACTTGAGAATGGACTTCATGTAATACTTCATGAGGATCATTCAACCCCAATCGTTGCTGTAAATGTATGTTATCATGTGGGTTCAAAGAATGAAAAGCCTGATAAAACAGGCTTTGCTCATCTTTTTGAACATTTGATGTTTGATGGTTCAAAGAATGTTAAACGAGGTGAATTTGATAAATATATAACTCAAGCTGGCGGTTATGATAACGCTTATACAACTGAAGACAAGACAAATTATTACGAGGTTCTCCCGTCAAATTATCTCGAACTTGCTTTGTGGCTTGAATCGGACAGAATGCTTGGTTTTTCAATTCAAGAGATAAGTTTGATCACGCAAAGAGAAGTTGTAAAGGAAGAGAGAAGATGGCGTTATGAAAATAGACCTTATGGTTCCGCGTGGATAAAGATTTCTGAGAAAAGTTTTAAAAAGCATCCATATCGTTGGCCTGTCATTGGTTATCAGGAACACCTTGATAGAGCGAGCATGGATGATGTCAGGGAATTTTATGAAACATTTTATGTGCCAAACAACGCCGTTCTTGTGATAGCTGGTGATATAGACATAGAAAAAACGAAGAGGCTTGTCGAAAAATATTTCGCTGAAATTCCGAAAGGTCCAGACAATATCCCGCGTCCACCTGCTGAGGATGAATTAAACGATAGTGAAATTAGGGAAATCGTTGAAGATGTAAATGCCCCATTACCGGCTGTTTTTATGAGTTATAGAATTCCCGAAGAAGGGAATGAAGATTCATACGCTCTTGCTTTACTTTCAAATATACTTTCAGTTGGTGAAAGTTCAAGGTTATATCAGCGCCTGGTTTACAAAGATAAGATAGCAAATGAGGTTGAGACTTACGCTGATGCAAGAGAGCATCCTGGATTGTTTTTAATTTATGCAATTTCAAATCCTGGATTTAATTCTGACACGCTTGAGAAAGTTATCGACGAGGAAATTGAGAAGATAAAAAATTATGGGGTTGAGGAAAAGGAGCTTGAAAAGGCGAAGAACAAGGTTGAGTCTGCACTTGTGGCTGCGAGGCAAACGGTTCAAGGCAAGGCGGATCTTCTGGCGCACTATTATACATTCTACAAAAAACCTGAGTTAGTTAACAGTGAGATAGAAAAATACAGAAAGGTAACTGTCGACGATGTAAAGAGAGTCGCTATAAAATATTTAGATCGAACAAAGCGTGTAATTTTGCATTATCTCCCGAAAACAAATTAAATTAGGATAACAAAATTTTTGGAGGAAAAAATATGTTGAAAAAATTTTGGGCATTTTGTATGGTGATATTTCTATTATCTACATCAGCTTCAAATTCGCAAGAAAAGGTCGATAGAACAAAGCCGCCGAAACCAGGTCCAGAGAGCAAAGTTAAATTCCCTTCTTATTTTGAAAAAACTCTTTCAAACGGCTTGAAGGTTATCGTTGTTGAAAATCACGAACAACCGATTGTTTATGTCAGTTTTGTTGTTAAAAGTGGCTCTACTTACGATGGAAATCTTCCAGGGCTTGCAAGCGTGACGGCGGAACTTTTAACTAAAGGAACAAAGACCAGAACTGCAACGCAAATTGCCGAGGAAATTGATTTCGTTGGCGGTTCACTAAGTGCAACTGCTTCGTGGGATGCTACAAATGTGAATGTTCTTGTCTTGAAGAAGTATCTCGGTGTTGGAATGGACATCCTTCAAGATGTGGTTTTAAATCCAACTTTTCCTGATGAAGAACTTGAAAGGATTAGAACACAAAGACTTGCGTCGATCAAACAATCTAAAGCTGAAGCTGGCTACCTTGCCAGTGTGAGATTTTCAAAGGAACTTTTTGCTGGACATCCTTATGGTAATGAAAGCGGAGGGAATGAAGAGTCAATTCAAAAGATAAAAAGAGATGATATTGTAAAGTTCTACGAAACGCATTTTATCCCGAACAATTCTTTTATAATTTTCGCTGGCGACATCACGCCAAGCGAGGCAGTTTCACTTGTTGAAAAATATTTTAAGGGGTGGAAGAAAGGTCCAAGCCCCCATAAGAAATTCCCCGAAGTTAGTGATATATCTCAAACAAGGGTTGTCATCGTTGATAAACCTGGAGCAGTTCAATCGGCGATAAGGATAGGCCATCTTGGGATTGACAGAAAAAATAAGGATTATGTAAAAGTTTACACTCTTAACACATTGCTTGGTGGTTATTTTAACTCAAGGATAAATATGAATTTGAGAGAAACACACGGATATACTTATGGTGCTTTTAGCTCATTTGATACAAGGCTATATCCCGGTCCTTTTGTTGTTTCGGCGGACGTGAGAAATGAAGTAACTGATTCATCAATTACCGAGGTATTGAAGGAGTTGAAGAGAATAATTGAAGAGCCAGTTCCTGAGGATGAATTGAAAATGGCTAAAGATTATATCGTTGGCTCTTTCCCGTTGCAAATTGAAACCCCAGCTCAAGTTGCTGCAAGGATTATGACAATTGAAATCTATGGATTGCCGAAAGATTTTTATGATAAGTTTAGAGAGGAAGTTAAGAAGATAACGCCGAAAGATATTCAGGAAACAGCAAGGAGATATTTGCATCCGGATAAACTTCTAATTGTCGTTTCTGGGAATTCAAAGCAAATAAAACCAGTCCTTGGGAAATTTGGTCCGGTCGTTGTTTATGACGCAGATGGAAATAAAATTGAGTAAGTAAACAACTTTTGATTTTGTGCAGGTGAAACTGAATTAACAAATTTTTAAAATTTAATTTTTTGCAAAAGTGAATAAAGAAAAAAGCGATGTCGAGCTCGTTCAAGAGCTAAACGAGGCATATAAGAAAATTAGAAATGAGATATCAAAGGTAATTGTAGGTCAGGATAAGATAATTGAGGAGTTGTTAATTGCTTTATTTGCTCGTGGACATTGTCTTCTCGTTGGTGTTCCTGGGCTTGCGAAGACATTATTGATAAAAACGCTTGCACAGGTTCTCGATTTGAAATTTAGCAGGATTCAATTCACCCCTGACCTTATGCCAAGCGATATAACTGGAACTGAGATAATTGAGGAGAATGTAAGCACTGGTGAGAAATTTTTTAAATTTGTCAAGGGTCCAATTTTTGCAAATATAATTCTTGCAGATGAGATAAACCGAACCCCGCCGAAGACGCAATCCGCTCTTCTTGAGGCGATGCAGGAATATCGTGTGACGGCTGGTGGGCAAACTTATGAGCTTGAACAACCCTTTTTTGTTCTTGCAACGCAAAATCCAATTGAAATGGAGGGAACATATCCGTTGCCTGAAGCTCAGCTCGATCGATTTATGTTCAACATCTGGATAGATTATCCGAGTTTTAATGAAGAAATTGAAATTGTGCGCAAAACAACAAGTTTATATCAGCCCAATGTTGAGAAAGTTTTAACTAGGGATGAGATTCTAAAACTTCAAGAAATTGTGAGAAAGGTTCCAGTTGCTGACAATGTGATTGAGTATGCGGTCAATCTTGTAACCTTGACTAGACCAAGTTTGAATGGGGCACCCGATTTCATCAAGCGATGGGTGAGCTGGGGTGCAGGTCCGAGAGCTTCACAATATCTAATACTTGGGGCAAAAGCAAAAGCTGTGCTTGATGGCAGATTTACACCAACAATCGACGATGTTAGATCCGTAGCATTGCCAGTCTTAAGGCATCGTCTTGTCACGAACTTTAATGCCGAAGCTGATGGTGTTTCAAGCGTTGAAATAATAGAAAATCTTTTAAAAATAATTTAGAGGTGAAATCATGTTAGAAAATTTTCAAGCGTCTCAGGAACCAAGTTTTGTTGAGGAAGTTAAACCAATGCCTTTCATCGACAAATTGACGGGTGTATTTACAGCACCAGCCGAAGTTTTTGAAAATCTTGTCAAGTCAAAACCCAAGACGGTCGATTGGCTTGCTCCGGTTGTTATATTAATTGTGCTTGCTATCTTGTCAAATTTTTTAAAGTTTAGCAATGAGCGGATAAAAGATTCGTTAATTGCTTTCCAAGAGCAAAGGATAGACAAGCTTGTTGAAGAGGGTAAAATGACTGAAGAACAAGCTGAAATGGCGAAAGAAGGAATGGAAGTATCTAGTGGGATGCAACAAATTTTTAGTGTGATCGGAGTTTTGATCGGCATTCCAATTTTATTTTTAATTGTGACACTTGTTTATTTTTTGCTTGGGAAATTGTTCTTAAAGGGTAATGTTGACTTCATGACCATTTTTTCGATTTATTCATTGTCCAGTTTAATTGGTTCAGTTGGGGTTATTGTTGCAACAATTCTTGCTTTTGTGACGGGTTCGTTTTTTGCGAGCGCAAGCCCTGCAATCTTCATGGAGGCTTCAAGCAATAAAGCATATATGCTTGCGTCAAAAATTGAAATCTTTACACTTTGGCAACTTGCTGTTTTCGCTATTGGGATGGCAAAGGCTTTCAATAAAGATTATCTTTCGGCTTTTGCAGTTGTATTTGGGGCGTGGGCTGTATGGGTTGTGTTAAGTTTATTCATCCCGTTTTTAGGTGGCTAATTTAATATCTGAGAGATATCCAATGTTGAAGTTTTTATTTTTGTTTATCTTGTTGGTGAATATAGGCAATGGTGGTCCCAGCGATTCTTCGACTGTCATTGTTAAAAAAAATCAAATAAGTAAGTTAAGGCTTGGTGTAGTTGCGGCTGGGACCGTCGGTTTTGGGATTTTAACTTATGATTATTTTAATCGGGTTTGGTGGAAACCAACAAAAGTTAAAAAATTTATTTGGCGCGATGATTGGAACGATGTTTTAAAGGCTGATAAGGCTGGACATCTCTATGCTTCCTATGTTCTTTCGAATGTATATAAAAGCATCTTTAAGTGGGTTGGTTTCAGTGGGAAGACAGCGTCTTTGTTTGGTGCCGGAATAAGCACGCTTTACGAGGTTGGTGTTGTTGAGCTTACAGATGGTTTCACAACTCAATGGGGTTTCAGTCCGACCGATGTGATTTCAAATATGATTGGAGCTTTTTTCCCAGTGGCACAGGAGTATTTTCCGGGGCTTCAGGCGGTAACTTTTAAATTTAGCTATACTCCATCTGGTTATACATGGCTTGATTATTTGCGCGTGGGAAGCTTGAAGGATGCGCTTTATAAAAAACAGTTTCATACCGACTACAATGGCATGACGTTTTGGATGAGTTTCGAATTTCAAAGATTACTTCCGGAGCAGGTTGAAAAATTTATCCCCGATTTTTTGAATCTCGCCGTTGGATATGCCGTGAGAAATATAAATTACAGCGGTGGGGGATATACAGAACTTTACATTGCAATTGATTACAATCTTTTGAAGGTTGACACAAAAATTGATGTCTTGAATCGAATTATCTATACCCTTAATTACATTCATTTCCCAGCGCCAACTTTAAGGATTAAACCTAAATTGAAATTTTACTATCTTTACTTTTAGCTAAAAAATTCGGCTCTATAATGCAAAAGCACTTTATTTTTACTTTGATGCTCTTCTTTGCTTCCTGCTCAAGCAATAAAAACCCTGATGTTTTCGAAACCAGCGGGACTGTCGAATCAAGGGAAGTAATAGTAAGTTCGGCGGTTGCTGGAAAAATTGTTAAAATTAATTTTGATGAGGGCGATAAAGTTGATAGTGGCTTTGTGCTTTGTCAGGTTGATACCGAGTTAATCTACCCGAAGTATTTAGAAGGGAAAGCACAGGCAGAGATGCTTTATTCACAGTATCAGCTTCTTTTAAAAGGGGCAAGGAGCGAGGAGATTGAAGCAATGGAGGAGGTTGTCAATCGTGCAAAGGTTAACTTTGAAAATGTGGAAAAGCAATTTGAGCGAATTAAGGCTTTATATAACGAGGGGATAGCGACGCAGGAACAATTTGACAATGCTAAGGCACTTTACGAGGCGAGCAAAACTCAATATGAGGAGGTAAGGAAAAAGCTTGAAATTTTGAAGAAAGGTGCGAGAGAAGAGGAAATAAAATCTGCACTTGAAAATTATAATCGAGCTGTTGCATATATGAAAAGCGTTGAGATCCAGTTGAAGAAGTCAAAAATCGTATCACCAATTTCGGGTTTTGTTATCGAAAAGTTCATTGATGTTGGTGAGTTTGTCTCAATTGGATCTCCAATTGCGAAAATTGCAAACCTTGATGAAGTTTATGTGAGAATTTATGTGCCTGAAAAGGAACTCGTATACATAAGGATTGGCGATTCTGTAAATGTTAAGATTGATTCTTACCCTGATAAAGTTTTTAAAGGGAGAATTGTTTTTATTTCACCAAAGGCTGAGTTCACCCCCAAAAGTGTGCAGACGAAGGAGGAAAGGACGAAGCTTGTCTATGCTGTTAAAATTAAAGTTAGAAATGAAAACGGGGTTTTTAAGTCAGGGATGCCAGCGGATGTTGAAATAATTAAATCAAAGTGATAAGAGATGTTTGATGTTGAAACATTTGAACTTACGAAGAAGTTTGGGGATCTGATAGCTGTTAACTCAGTTAGTTTAAAAATTGAGAGCGGTGAAATTTTTGGTCTCCTTGGTCCAAACGGTGCGGGCAAGTCAACACTTGTTCGACTTCTTTGTGGGTTACTTAAACCAACTTCAGGAAGCGCCATCGTTGGTGGATTTTCAATAACTGAAGAACCCGAGAAAGTTAAGAAAATAATTGGGTATATGTCTCAAAGATTTGGATTGTACGATGACTTAACAGTTGAGGAAAATATAAGTTTTTATGCGGGGATTTATCTGAACGATAGAAAGCTTGCAAAACAAAGAACAGAAGAAATCATTGAGCAACTTTCATTTCAAAAGTATAGAAAGACACTCGCGATGCATCTTTCTGGTGGGTGGAGGCAGAGGCTCTCGTTTGCAACTGCAATTGTTCACGAGCCAAAGATTGTTTTCTTGGATGAGCCAACTTCTGGTGTTGATCCTGTTTCAAGAAGGCAGTTCTGGGATCTCGTTTACCAACTTTCAGCAAAGGGTAAAACTGTTCTTGTGACGACGCATTATATGGATGAGGCAGAAAGATGCAATAGGGTTGCCTTCATATCCCAGGGTAAAATACTTGCTGTTGATCCCCCAACGGAGATAAAACAAAAATATATGCGGGGTGAGGTTATAAATATCATCCCTGATGATTTGATGTTTTGCTACAATGTTCTTTCATCTCTTGATTTCATTGAAGATATTGGTATTTTTGGAGACTCAATTCATATCGTTGTTCAAAATGCTGATGAGAAGATCTCGGAAATTGAAAATTTTTTGCGGAGAAAGAATTTGATGTTTAAAAGAATAGAGAAAATCCAACCGTCAATTGAAGATGTCTTCGTCGCACTTACAAAAAATAAGAGCTCAAGCACTTCTTAATATCATTTCAAAAGAGTTCACCCAATTAAGTCGTGATGTTAGAAGTGTTATAATAATTGTCCTAATTCCGTTATTTCTCCTGATTGTCTTTGGATATGGTGTTACAATGGATATAAAGAATGTTAACCTTGTCATTTGTGACTTTGATAGAAGTGAATTCAGCAGAAACTTCATCGAAAAATTTATATCTTCAGGTTTTTTTAGCCTTTATGATGAAGTTGAAAGCATCGATGCGATTGATCGTTATTTAATTTCTGGAAAAGTTAAAGTTGGGATAATCATCCCGGCGAATTTTTCAAATGAAGTTGGGGCGGGGAGGACGGTGAAGGTTCAAATTATAATTGATGGAAGTGATGCAAATACCGCCAATGTCGTTCTTGGCTATGTTCAACAAATAATACAAAGTTTCTCAAGCGACATCATAGCGAATTTTATTTTTAAAAAAACAGGTAAGTTGATTTCAACTGTTGATCTAAAGCCAAGAGTATGGTTTAACCCCGAGCTTAAAAGTGTTAATTTTTTTATTCCTGGTTTGATGAGCTTGATAATGATGATAATGACTGTTTTGATGACATCGCTTTCTATTTCGCGCGAGCGGGAGCTTGGATCTTTTGAGAAATTAATTTCCACCCCATTAAGTCCTTTCTTTATTATAACAGGCAAAGCAATACCTTATGCAATTCTTGCATTTTTCGATTCAATTTTAATTTTACTTGCTGGTAGAATTTTGTTCGGTTTGGAAGTGAAAGGAAGTTTATCACTGCTTCTTTTGATAACAGCTGTTTTTATACTTTGCGGATTAAATCTCGGATTGATAATTTCAACGATTACGAAATCTCAACAAGCAACTATGGCGGTCGCTTTTATATCGACCGTTGTTCCATCTTTTGTTTTATCAGATTTTGTTTTCCCAATAAGAAATATGCCATTTGTTTTGCAGTTAATTTCATATTTTATACCCGCAAGGTATTATCTTGAAGTAATTCGTGGTGTCATATTGAAAGGGAACGGGGTTTGGGAACATATTTCAAGTATATCGATTTTGTTTGTCTTTATGGTTTGGACATTTGGTGTTGGGACGATGAGGTTGAAAAAATTAATGAGGGAAATTTGATGTTTAGGGTTTGGACTGTCTTTAAAAAAGAAATATCGCAGCTTCGAAGAAATCGTCTTCTCGTTAGGATAATAGTTATAGCCCCTATAATTCAACTTTTTATACTTGGCTATGCGGCGACATTCGAGGTTAAGAATATGCCCATTGCAATTTATGATGAGGATAAAAGTAGTTTTGTTCGTGAAATTGTTGATGCATTAAATTCAACGGAAACATTTAAAGTTGCTCTTCATCTGGAAAATTTAAATCAAATTGACTATGTGCTAAAAAGGGGGACTGCAAATATAGTTGTAATATTCAGACATGGCTTTGAAAGAAAAATAATGAGGGGAGAAAAAGTTGAGCTTCCAATCATAATTGATGGAACTAACGCCAATTCAGCAACGATTGCTATGGGGTTTATGTCAAGCATCGTGATGGATAAGTTTATAGCTGTCATTGAAAGCAAACTTTCAAATGTGGGAATAAAGTCTGTTCCAATGTGCCAGCCTGAAATAAGAATATGGTTTAATCCAGAGATGAGATCAACAGCGTTCATAATTCCAGGGTTGATCGGTATGATACTTATAACTGTTACATTAGTGGTAACATCTATGACGATGGTTAGAGAGAAAGAGCAAGGAACAGTGGAACTTTTACTTGTCACACCCATTAAGCCTTATGAATTATTGCTTGGCAAAATTTTGCCTTTTATTTTGATAGGTTTATTTGATGCGATTGCGATTATACTTGTTGGGAAATTTTGGTTTGGTGTTCCATTGCGTGGGAGTGTTTTTTTGCTTTTTATCTCTGTTTTTGTTTTTCTTTTAACGACGCTTGGGCTTGGGATTTTTTCATCGGTTATATCGAGGACGCAACAGCAAGCGTTGATGACTGCTTATTTTTTCGCCATGCCAAATATAGTTTTATCTGGTTTTGTTTTTCCCGTTGAAAGCATGCCATATGTAATAAGGTTTATCACAAACTTTATGCCGTTGAAGTATTTTTTGATCATTCTTCGGGGGATTTTTTTGAAAGGGGCTGGGTTAGAGGTTTTGTATCCACAGATTTTAATTCTTTTGGGCTTTGGAATCATTATATTTGGTTTTAGCGTTTTTAGATTCAGGAAATATTTAGGATGATGAATTTAGGTTGGTTTCGGACTTGAAAAACTGTTTAATTTTTTGTAATTTTGTAATACAAAACTGCCCAAAATTTAAAAGTTAGCGCATGTGCACCTGGAGGTGAATCACTATGGCAAATAGAGAGTTGACACCTAGGGAGAAGGTGATTTTAAACTATATAGTTCAAGAGTTCATAACGACCGCTACTCCTGTGGGTTCAAGGTATCTGGTTAGGAAATATAATCTCAATTTAAGCCCTGCAACTGTAAGAAATGTGATGGCGGATCTTGAGGACCTTGGATATATATGGCATCCGCATGCATCCGCTGGAAGGATACCAACGGATAAAGGATATCGGTTTTATGTTGATAACCTTCTTGAAGTAAGCGACTTAAGTGAGGCGGAAAAGGAAACAATAAAAAATGCTGTAAGAAACAAAAGTGAACTTGAAGAAGTTTTAAGACATGTTTCAAAATTAATTGGAAAAATATCCAAGCAATTAAGCATTGCCTCGACACCGCAGATAAATGATGCTATTTTGACAAAGATTGATATAATCAGTCTATCTGAAACAAAATTGCTTGTTGTGTTAACAATACACTCTGGGCTTGTGCGAACGATGGTTCTTGAGGTTTCGAGTGAGGTCTCCAGAGATAAACTTGATTTTGTAAAAGCTGTGTTGAATGAACGCCTTACTGGTTTAACCCTAAAACAGATTAGAGATACATTTGCGGTGAGGGTTTGTGATATTGAACCAGATTACAAGGAAATAATCAATGTCTTGGTTAAGTCATCTGAGAAATTATTTTATGATTTTTATGAGATTGACAAAATTCACATTGGTGGTGTTCCAGAGATATTTGAACATCCAGAGTTTAGTGATTTAGAAAAGGTTCGTAGTATAATGGAACTTGTTGAAAATGAAGATGAGATAATTCAAATCTTTCAGGTTTTGAGAACTCAAGCTGGAAAGAAATTTGAAACCGATAAGGTTGTCATTTCAATTGGTTCAGAAAATCCTGAAGATAGGTTGAGGGATTATACCTTGATCGCATCTGAATATAGAATAGGTAATGTTTCGGGAGTAATTGGTTTGATAGGTCCAAAGCGCATGAATTACAGTAGGATGATTCCAATTGTAAATTATACATCTAAAGTTCTTTCGGGTGTTTTAGATTGATGTTGTAAATTTAAAACAAAAAATATAGCCGTGGCTATGTTAAAAGATAAAGAAGCTAAGCCTATGAATATTGAAGACGAGGAACAAAAAATGACAGAGCATATCACATCAGAGCAAAAATCGAGCGAAGAAGTACCTGAAACTACAGAACATATCGATGAAATCGAGGCTCTTAAAATTGAAAACGAAAATTTGAAAAAGGAGCTTAACGAATATAAAGATAGATTGTTGAGAAAGGCGGCTGAGTTTGAAAATTATAGAAAACGACTTGAAGCTGATCTTTCAAATGCTCTTAAATATGCAAATGAAAAGCTCTTGCTTGAAATTTTACCAATTGTAGATGATCTTGAGCGTTCTATCGCAAGTGGGAAAGAAAAGTCAGATTTTGACTCGTTTTATCAGGGCATTAAAATGATTTATACGAAGTTGATGAAAGTTCTTGAAGCGCACGGTGTCAAACCATTTGAATCGATTGGGAAACCATTTGATGTTTACTATCATGAGGCGTTGTTAAGAATTCCGCGAGACGATGTTCCACCTGATACCGTTGTTGATGAGGTTGAGCGTGGTTATATGTATTATGATAAAGTTTTGCGCCATGCGAAGGTGATAGTTTCAAGCCCTGTTGAAAGTTTAAAGGAAACGGGCAAAACTGAGGAAAGCGATCAGAAAATAGAGCGAGGGAACGAATTTAATTTTGGTGATGACCACAGGCAGGAATGAATTTGAAGTTGTAAAATTCCCCCTAGTCAAATTCTTGATGAAAGGGGAATAATAATTTAATCTGAAACAAAAGTTAAGTTTACTTGTTGGCTAATGCCTAAGAAAGATTATTACGAAATACTTGGCGTTCCAAGGAATGCGACTACTGAGGAGATAAAGAAGGCGTATAGAAAACTGGCGATGGAATATCATCCGGATAGAAACCCTGGAAATAAAGAAGCGGAAGAAAAGTTTAAAGAGATCACGGAAGCTTATCAAATTTTGAGCGATCCGGAAAAGCGAAAAAGATACGACATGTATGGTCATTCTGGGATAAGTGAGAGTGATTATATTCATTTCACAGATGTTCATGATATATTTGAAGTTTTCCGGGATATTTTTGATTCATTTGGTGGTGGATTTTTTGATGACTTCTTCGGGACGAGGACGCAAACGCGAAAAGTTCAAAAAGGAATACCTGGCTCGGATAGGAAGTTACGTTTAAAGTTAACACTTGAGGAGATTGCTACTGGAGTTAGAAAAAAATTGAAGATTAAGCATTTCAAGGTATGTGATGCATGTGGTGGAACGGGAGCGAAATCAAGGGGTGGATATGCTGTATGCCCTGTTTGCAATGGAACTGGTGAGGTAAAGCAAGTTCGTCGTGGGTTTTTCGGACAGATGGTCACGATTACTACATGTGCAAATTGCGGTGGTGAGGGCAAGGTTATAAAAGAACCGTGTAATGTGTGTGGTGGTGAAGGCAGAGTTTATGGAGAGAGTATGGTTGAAGTTGACATTCCGGCTGGTGTGAAAGAGGGAAACTATTTAACAATTCGGGGTTATGGGGATGCAGGGATAAGAGGTGGACCGTCTGGTGATTTGATCGTTGTGATTGAGGAAGAACCGCATCCACTTTTTGTGAGGAAGGGGAATGATATTTATTACACGCTTTTGATAAGCTTCCCCGAAGCGGTGCTCGGCTCCGAAGTTGAGGTGCCGTATATCAATGGAAGTACTATAAAACTTAAAATAGAACCCGGGACATCATCGGGGAAAGAGATAAAACTTAAAGGCAAGGGATTACCTTCGGTCGATAAAAATTCAAGGGGTGATTTTATCGTTAAAGTTGATATATGGGTTCCCGATAAGGTTACGGAAGCTGAGAAAGAACTACTCCAGAAACTTTTGAAGGAAGGTAAGAATATAAAACCTAACGCTGATAAGAAGCGCAATTAATTAATTTTGCAAAGAAGCCCTTGAACTCCGAAAGTTCAAGGGCTTTTTAATTCCTACTACTTTAACAAACCAAGACGACGATATTTTTCGAGATATTTCTCGTAAAGTTTGGTCTGCCTGTTGGTTAAATCAACTTTTCTTCCCTGAATAAATTCATAAACAACTTGTGTGGGAATTTCAAGCGGGTCTCCAGTTGTGACGATAAGCGTTGCATCTTTCCCAGGTTCAATTGAACCAACTTTATCTGCAACTCCAAGTATTTCGGCTGGATAGATTGTTATGGCTTTAAGAGCTTCGTCCTTTGGCAGACCAAATGCAGCACAAGTTGCAGCTTGATATGGAAGATTTCGTTCATTATAGTATCCTCCTTCTCCACCGATGCAGAACTTAACACCTGCTTTGTAAAGTTTGTATGCTACAGTAAATGGCTCATCATATTCAGAATCTCTGGTAGATGGCAAGCGGTGAATGTTCGTTAGTATCACTGGTATATTTTTATTTTTTAGAACATCGGCAACCTTCCAAGCATCACTTCCGCCGACGATGACGATTTTAACTTTCTCACTTTCAGCCCATTCGATTGCTGACAAAATTTCTTTTGATGAATTAGCGTGGACAAAGACGGGAACTTTTCCTTCAAGCACAGGTATCATCGCTTCATACTTTAAATCGGTTTCATGGTAAGGTATTCCTTTTTGAGCTTCGGATTCTTTTGCTTTTTTGTAGGCTCTTGCTTTTTGAAATGTTTCACGAATTAATTGAAGTCTTCTTTCCGTCTCTTTCTTTAGTTCCTCAGGGCTTTGTCTTGAAAATCTAACCGTTGAAGGTGGTATCATCCTTGGCCAGTAAATGTGAAGTCCAACTGGGGCTTTTAAGGTCATTTCTTCCCAGGTCCAACCATCGAGCATCATAAGTGCAGATTGACCAGCTATAAGTTCACCTGTTGGAACAACTAAGACCGTTGTGATGCCATTTGCTCGCGTTACGGGAGGATGTTCGCTATCAGGATTAAATGCAACTTCGGCGCGGACATTTGGATTTATTAGACCAACTTCTGTAACATCACGAGTTGCTCTAACAGCGCCAATCTCTATTAAACCAACTGTTGTGAAAGCGTTGATCAAACCCGGATAAACATGTTTTCCGCTTATGTTGATTATCTCAGCGTCCTTTGGAATGTTAACATTTTTTCCAACGGCTATAATTTTACCCTTGTCAAATAAAACTACACCATTTTCAATGGTGCCTTGTGTAATTGTGTGGATTGTTCCACCGACGAGGGCGATCGGTTTATTTTGAGGTTTGCCTGGAATTATATCTGAAGCTATCAAATTCAAGGTAAACACAAATATTAAAGCATAAGTGAGAATAAACTTTATCTTCATTTTAAACCTCCTTCTTTAGTTTTACTGTGTTGCAAGTTGTGGTTGTTGTCTTGTCGATGATTTTACCTCAAGAATTTTTTGAATTATAAATGCCCTTTGCTTTTTTATGAATCCCCTCATCATCAAATCTTCATTTCTATCAAAATATTTTCTCCCCTCAATCCATGTCTGTTCACAGATTGTATATGTTGAAAGCGGATTTCCACTCCAAATTACGAAGTCGGCGTGTTTCCCAGGTTCAAGTGAGCCAACATATTTATCAATTCGCAGTTGTTTGGCTGGATTTATTGTAACAAGTTTTAATGCTTCCTCTTCTGTCAGACCACCGTATTTAACAGCCTTAGCAGCCTCAAGATTTAACCTTCTGGCGAGTTCATCACTGTCGGAGTTGAAAGATGTGATCACGCCAACTTTTTCCATCAAAGTTCCATTGTGGGGAATTGCGTCGTAAACCTCAAATTTATAAGCCCACCAATCGCTAAATGTTGACGCACCTGCTCCGTGTTTTGCAATTGCTTCAGCTATTTTATATCCCTCAAGCACATGTTGTAATGTTGCAATTCTAAATCCAAAATCCTCAGCGACCCTTAAAAGCATAAGAATTTCATCTTGTCTATAAGAGTGCGCGTGAACAAGACGCTGACCTTTTAAGATTTCAAGTAGCGCCTCAAGTTGGAGATCCCTTCTTGGTGGAATTAAAATTTTCTTTTTGCTTTCTTCCCTATAAGTGTTCCATGCTTTTTCATAATCAAGGGCAGATTTAAAGGCATCCCTTATAATTTGTTCAACTCCCATTCTTGTTTGCGGGTATCTTGTGGTGTATCTGTCACCCCAGTTACTCTGCTTAACATTTTCGCCAAGTGCAAATTTAATTCCAGCGGGTGCTTCTTTAAATATCAACTCATCAGCTAATAAACCCCACCTATATTTTATAACCGCATTCTGTCCACCTATCGGGTTAGCTGAACCATGTAAAATATTAGCAGCGGTGACCCCACCCGCGAGCTGTCGGTATATGTTAATATCATCACTATTTATAACATCTTGAATCCTAACTTCGGCTGTTATAGCTTGCGTTGACTCGTTAACTCCGCCCGATATCGCTGTGTGGGAGTGAGCGTCAATTATGCCAGGGGTTACATGTTTTCCTGTTGCATCAATTACAACAGCGCCTTTTGGTGGCTCAATGTTTTTTCCAATTTTTTCAATTATACCACGGCGTATGAGCATATCTGCGTTTTCAAGTTTACCGAGATTTGAGCATGTCCATATCGTTGCATTTTTGACCAAAACATATTCGGGTTGTTCAGGTTGTTTGGCAAAACCAAATGCTCCATCAGGGTAGACAACAGGTAAAGGTTCAAATTTAACTTTTTTAACTCTTTGCGGCGTTTCATCTCTTGGTTCTGAAATTTTAACAGCGCTAAATGTTAATCTTTCACCACTCAAAAGTTCTGCATAACCTTCGATTTTATCTTTCTTTACAAAGGCTGAAATCCTTACCACTCCGCTTATCCCAACCGAATCACCATTGAAAGCAAGAGTTAAGTTGTTATCAAGTAAACTTACCGTAATAAGATTAACTGATTTATCATTCTTTTTAATCCTACCTCTTAAGCTTTTCAATTGACCTGTTATGCTGAGATTTAGAGTGTCTTTATTCAAATATGCCTTCCATTCTCCCCTTGGATCAAATTCGGGTAATCCCTCAACATCATATTTTTTGCCATCGATCCATACTTGTAATATTTTTGCGCCATCTTCAAATATATTTTTATTCGTAACTACGAAATTTGCCATTTTACCTGGTTCTATTGAGCCAAGTAATTTATCAACCCCGATAAGTTTTGCAGGTGTAATTGTCAAAGCCGAAAGCGCAACATCTTGTGGCAAGCCTCTTTCAACTGCTTCTCGAACTTTTTGTAAAAACTCCGATGTATTTTCAAGCCGATATGTTGTAAACGCGAATGTTATACCTGCTTCATACAATCTTTTCGGGTTTTCTGGAGCATTATACCAATGTTTTAGGGTTCTAAGGTCGATGTTATCCGCGTCGTCTGGGTTTTCAACATCTGGTGGCTTTGGAAAGTTAACGGGCAATATAACTGGGAAACCTGTATTTTTTATAGCTTCCGCTCTTCGATATTCATAGCCACTTCCGATCATCGCTGCGTTAAGTGAAAATTCCTTTGCAATTTTTGCACATCTTAAAAAGTCAAGCTCATCGTTTGTTTCAAAAGTAACTAATTCACCTTTTAACGCACCTTGCAAAGCTTCAAGCGAAGAATTTACCTCTGGTCGTTGAAGTGATGGATTTTTATAGAACGCATCCCACGCAGATGCATACCATTGTGCATCGAGAAATGTTTGGCGAATTAAAGCGATGTTCCCCATCAAAGAGTTCGGATAGATATCTCTGCCGAAACCAAGAACAAAGGCAATATGATGGGCAACTTGGGGTTTGATTGCGACATTATTTGGTGATTTGTCATCTGCAAGTGTAACAAGAACACTTTTACCTTTGAAAATTCCTTCAGTCGGAACCGAAAGGACGGCTACAAAGCCTTGAGCTCTTAGCTTTTCAGCTTCCTTTGGATCGGGTGAAAATTCGTTAATCGCAAGCTTATCGGAAAGCACGTTTGGGTTCCAGTTTGGAGCTCCTTTTTCTGGTTTTGGTTGTTGAGCTATAGGCGTAGGTTGTTGAGCTTCCCTCTGAGTTTGTTCCCTTCGCTTTGGCATCCCATAATTTGTGTAAAGATCGATAAAGCCTGGATAAAGCACCTTGCCCGATAGATCAATAATTTGTGCATCCTCAGGTATTTGAACATCCGCACCAACAGCCTGAATTATCCCGTTTCGGACAACAACCGTGCCCTTCTCAATTACTTTTCCTGGAGATTGAACAATTTTAACATTGGTAAATGCAAAAACCTTGGGTGGGTTATCGCGTAAGCCTTCAACAGGCTTCGTATATTGTTGAGCGAAAAGCAAAATTGGAAATGTGAATAGTAGAATGAATAAAATTTTTCGCATCTTTTTCACCTCCGCTTTTTGTTAATTTAAGGTTTTAATTTTTTCTTTTTAGTCGTATCACTTGGATTAAATGTTTCAAAAATAAAAAGCGGTGAGGGGCGAGGGAGGAACCCACTCACCGCGGGGGATAGCCCTGGGCGGGGATAACCCAGGGTGTGGGAAAACATCAAGACCTCTTACCCATTAACTTTTACTCTCATTTCCTCAAGCTTTCTTTTTAAAACTTCATTTACTATTTTGGGGTTAGCTTTACCCTTTGTTAATTTCATAACTTCACCAACGAAATATCCAAATAATTTATCTTTCCCAGCAAAGTACCTTTCTACATTTTCTTTATTGCCTTCAAGCACTTTTACGACCACTTCTTCAATGAAACTTTCATCACTTATCTGGAGAAGCCCTTTTCTTTCAATTAAAGAATCAGGTTCTTCACCAGTTTCAGATATTTCCTCAAGTACCATCTTCGCCGTTGTCTGATTGATTTTGCCCTCATTTACCAAGTTAATCAACATCGCCAGATGCTCTGGCTTCACTTTAAAATCAGCAATGTCAATCTGACGCTCATTTAAAATTTTTAAAACCTCAACCATTATCCAGTTGCTTACAGATTTATAGTCATCAATATATTTCACACATTGCTCATAGTAATCGGCAAGGGCTTTTGAAGAAGTTAAAACCTCGGCATCATATTTCGGTAATTTGTATTGTTTCATAAATCTATCTCGTTTCTCCTCAGGTAGCTCAGGTAGCGACTTTTTAATTTCATTTATCCATTCCTCGGGGACAACAACTGGAACAAGATCGGGCTCGGGGAAATATCTATAGTCATGTGCTTCTTCCTTTGAGCGCATCGGTCTTACAACCCCAGCACCTGCATCCCAAAGCAACGTTTCCTGAATAACGGTTCCGCCACTTTCAAGAATTTGAATTTGACGGTTTATCTCATATTCAAGCGCTTTTTCAACATTCTTAATTGAATTCATATTTTTAACCTCTGTCTTCGTCCCAAGTTTTTTCTCGCCTTTCAGCCTAACTGAAACATTGGCATCACATCTTAGCGAACCTTCTTCCATGTTGCCATCGCATATATCGAGATATTGGACAAGTTGTCTAATCTTTGTCAAATAAAGCGCAGCCTCTTGCGGTGTGTTTATGTCTGGCTCAGTTACAATCTCAAGAAGTGGAACCCCGCACCTGTTTATGTCGATAAGTGTATCAACATCTTGATCATGAATTGATTTACCAGCATCTTCTTCCATGTGAATTCTTCTCAATCTGATTTTTTTCTTTTCACCGTTTTTAAGTTCAATCTCAACATAGCCATCGTAACAAATTGGTTCTTCATACTGCGAAATCTGATAGCCTTTCGGGAGGTCGGGATAGAAATAATTTTTTCTGGCAAAAATTGAATAGGTTCGGATTTTGCAATGAGTGGCAAGTCCAAGCTTTATTGCAAATTCAACAACCCTTTTGTTCAAGACAGGCAAAGTCCCAGGCATGCCGAGGCAAATTGGGCAGACATTTGAATTCGGCGGAAGTCCAAACTTGGTCGAACAACCGCAAAAGGCTTTTGAATTCGTCAGAAGTTGAGCATGGATTTCAAGACCTATAACCGCTTCATATTTATCGGCAAACATGGGAACTTAAATCGTTTTCTTTTTTGAAAGTTAAAAAAATTATCAGAATAAAGCAAACCGATAGGCTATTTTAAATAAATTTCAAGCGCTCGTTGCCAGGATGATTCTTGATAAAGTTGAAATATTTTTTTAAATTTGAAAAGTCTAAAAAATTCAATTTGCCTTTGAGAAATCTCATTAGAAAAATAAACGATGCAATCGGATTAACGAAATCGGAAAGCATTGTTTTTTGGTTTTTAATACTTGCCTTTACTTTCGGAATCGTTGTAAAACTTGTTTATGGCGACGCTGTGAAGGATGAATCTTCAAAGTTTGATTATTCGGTCTTTGATGAAGAGTTTGAAAAAAGGTCGGCTGAAATCGAAAAATTTGTTTCGAATAAAAGCAATACTATATCTGAAAATTTCGTTGGGAAAGACGCAGAATCCGTAATTTCATCATTTAAAGTGAATATAAACACAGCTACCAAGGAAGAGTTGATGAAAATCCCAGGCATTGGCCCGAAGACGGCTGAACAGATAATCAAACATAGGGAAGTTTACGGTGAATTTAAAAGAATTGAGGATATAATGAATGTTAAAGGTATAGGTCAAAAGAAGTTTGAAAAAATGAAAAATTATTTAACAACAAACTAAAACGAAAGGAGAGGAAAATGGCACAAGCAAAGGCGAAAGGTTCAATCATACTTGAAATTTTGATAGTTGTTTTAACTGGAATTCTGATCTACACAATTTACGATCCTGCGATGAAGATTAGAGCTGAAGAGGAGCTGAAAAAGGTATGCAGATTTAGAATGAAGAATATAAGGCAGGCTGAGCTTAGATACTTTGACGAATACGAGAGATATACAGGAAACATCGACTCACTCATCGCATTCATAAAAGAAAAGGCTTTGCCTGATTCAATTTTCTTCTCAACCGCCGCAGAAAAATTTAACCCCGACTCACTTCGTCGCTGTCCAAGGATAAATGAACCTTATATAATGGGTGCTGACTCGCTTGGTAAGTATTACTGGGTTGAGTGTCCATATGGTCATGGAACAATTGGCTCAAAGGAGAAACCAGAGGATGTGAATAAAGTCTCATGGGAGTAAATGATATTTATCACCGCAAAATTGGGCGGAGAACGACTTGATTTAGTAGAAGTCGAAGAACTTTCAAAGAAGCTAATTTTAAAAAAAACTTTAAGCTATAACATAAATCTCAATTCATTTTCGCCTGGAAAAGTTGAGGAGATAGCATCGCTTATTTCTTCATCAATCAGGATAAATGAAAAAATTACACGGATTTCATTTTGTCTTGAAACTGATTTTGCTTTTTTAAATGTGATCCCTGTTGATGCGGATTTGCCAGATCAAGATTTAAATGAACATTTACTTTGGGAAATTTCACAGTATTTCCCCGATGAATCAGGTCAAGGTTTCATAGTTAAAGGTTATAAATTTGGTAGCGGTAAGATACAACGACTGCTTATCGCTGGCGTAAGGAAAGAGATAGTTTCGTTTTTAAAATCTATAGTTGATAGATTGAATTTGAAAATTCAGATAATTGATATTGACCATTTCTCTGCCGAAAATTGTTTAAGGGAAAGGATAAGCCCTGTGAGATCACGCTATTTTTACAGCGATTTCATGCTTGTGGGGTTAAAGCGTAAAAGGATTGATGTCAGCGTTTTTAAAGATTATGAGTTTCAAAGGTATTTTTATTGGATCGTTGGCAATGAATCAGACCTGAGATATTTTGTGATAAAATTAATAAATGACAATGTTCTGGCTGGATTTGAAAAATTTGTTTTTTATGGAGATGTGCTTGATGGAAATATGATCGACTTTATAAGTGGTATGCTTGGAAATAAATTTTTAGTTTTAAATCCACTTGATTCGCCTTTGTTTCTTGATGTAAAGGTTGACCCAAAATTGGCACCTGTCTATGCACCGAATATAGGTTTAGCTTTCAGGATGTTATGGTCAGAATAATTACTGGGAAATATAAAGGGCGTTTGTTGAAGCTTGCTAAGGGAAACGATATAAGACCAACTTCTGATAGGGTGAAGGAAGCACTTTTTAATGTTCTCGCAAGTAGGATTAATTTTGAAAACCTTTTAGTTCTTGATTTATTCGCTGGAACTGGTGCACTTGGTTTTGAGGCGCTGAGTAGAGGAGCTGAAAAGGTTATTTTCGTTGACAATCATCGTGGAGCTTTGAGGATGATAAAAGAGAATGCGCAAATGCTCGGTTGCTCTGAAAAAGTTTTTGTAGTTAATGACGACGCTTTAAATTTCATCGAATATACCAATGAGAAATTTGACCTTATCTTTGCAGATCCCCCCTATATGTATCCCCATATTGATAAACTTGTTCACAAAATTTGGGAAAAGAAGTTGTTGAGCGAGATTGGATTCTTTTCACTTGAGCACGATTCGGGTATTGTTTTCACATCTGAAACGACACCTTTTGAGGTTGAAACAAGGAGAGCGTTTGGGAAGACTGCATTCACAATTTTTAAATATAAGGAGTGATGAAAGGTGAAAAGAATTGCAATTTACCCAGGGACATTTGATCCGATAACGAATGGACATATCGATGTGATAGAGCGTGCGTCAAGATTATTTGATAAAGTTATAGTCACCGTCGCAAAGAATGTCGCCAAAACACCACTCTTTACAGTTGAAGAGAGAATCAAAATGATTAAAGAAGTTGTGAAAAATTTTGATAATGTTGAAGTTGATAGTTTTGACGGTCTTCTTGTTGATTACGCAAAGATGAAAAATGCGGTTGCTATAATAAGGGGGTTACGTGCAGTTTCAGACTTTGAGTATGAATTTCAGATGGCTCTGATGAACAGAAAGATATGTGATATAACAACCGTCTTTCTTGTTCCCCACGAGAAATACACATATTTAAATTCGACGATAGTTCGAGAGATAGCTTCATTTGGTGGAGATGTTAGCAACTTCGTTCCGAAGATAGTTGAGAAAATGCTTAAGGAGAAGTTTAAACAAAAGCGAAATATGAGAAGGAAAGCTTGATGCCGAAACTTTCTGAAAAAATACTTAACTTGGCTGAGTCAGAAACACTACGCATCTCCGCACTTGCAAAAAATATGAAAGCCCAAGGTATTGATGTCGTTTCTTTAAGCGCTGGTGAGCCAGATTTTCCAACGCCTGAGCATGTAAAAGAAGCAGCGATTCAAGCGATTAAAGAAAATTTTACAAAATACACACAAAATCAAGGAATACCGGAGTTAATAAATGCAATAATTGAAAAGTTTCGGCGTGATAATAACATTGAATATAAACCCACCGAGATACTTGTATCAAACGGCGCCAAACATTCAATTTTTAATGCTTTGCAAGCGATATGTAATCCTGGTGATGAAGTGATAATCCCAGCTCCATACTGGGTAAGTTATCCATCGATGGTTGCTCTTGTAGATGCGAAACCGGTTATTTTGAAAACTGATATAAGGTCAAGTTTTAAAATAACCCCAGAACAACTTAAAGAAACAATAACAGAGAAGACGAAGGCATTAATTTTTAATTCACCGTCAAATCCAACTGGAACAGTTTATACTGAAGATGAGATAAGAAAGATCGCTGAGGTTGTATATGAAAAAAATATCTTTGTGATTTCGGATGAAATTTATGAGAAAATCATTTATGAAGGAAAACATTTTAGCATGGCTTCAATTAAAGAGTTGAAAAACCTTGTCATAACTATCAACGGTGTTTCGAAAGCATATGCTATGACGGGCTGGAGAATCGGTTATCTTGGGGCAAGTGAAGAAATTGTCAAACTTGCGAACAAGGTTCAAGGGCAAATGACTTCAAATGCAAGTTCAATTTCTCAAAAAGCAGCACTTGCTGCGCTAACCGGACCACAGGAGCCAGTTCGAAAAATGGTAAATGAATTCAAAATAAGGCGTGATTTTCTTTGTTCTGAATTGAAGCAGATTCCAGGAATTGAAGTTTTTGTCCCATCGGGTGCTTTTTATGTGTTTCCGAAGGTTTCAGCTTACTATGGACGAAGTTATAATGGTATGGTTATAAAGAATTCAAACGATTTTTGTGAGTTTCTTTTGAAAGAAGAAAAACTTGCAATCATTCCCGGAGATGCCTTTGGAATGGATGAATATGTTAGGATTTCTTACGCTGCTTCAATGGAAGAGTTAATGAAAGGAGTTGAAAGATTCAGAAGGGCAATTGAAAAGTTGAGTGATTAACTTAAGGTTTGAAACCATTTGGTAATTTTGTTTTGTTATTTAAATATGCAAAAGCAAATCAAAAACAAAAGGAGGTGAAATGAGTTAGGTATGCCAATCTATGAATATCAATGCGATAGTTGTGGCTATATCTTTGAGGAATTTCAGGGGATAAACGATCAGACAGTTATAATTTGCCCAAAATGTGGCGGAAGCGCAAAAAGAAAAATAAGTGCTGGCGTTGGATTAATTTTCAAAGGTTCAGGGTTCTATATAACTGATTACAAACGTGGTAATTCATCATCAAAATCAAAAAGTGAATCAGAATCGGGGGGATCAAAGTCTGAAAAATCCGATTGATGAACAAATCAGGGGCGGGTTTCCCGCCCAAATTTAATTTCACATCACCATTAAAACCCCAAGTGCAATTGAATTCAATTTTGCCTCCATTTTGTCCGATCTTGATGGAATTAAAACTGGAGCTTTCGCACCGATGATCACATGTCCAATCTTGTAATGAGCAAAGTAAGTCAAGCTTTTCCCAAGTATATTGCCACTTTCTATATTTGGCACAATTAAAATATCAGCCTTGCCTGCGACATCTGATTTTATTCCCTTTTCAAAAGCCGATTCTTCTGATATAGCAAGGTCAAGCGCAAGGGGACCGTCTATTATACAGCCCGTAATCTTGCCTTCAGCGTTGAGTTGTTTTAATTTTACCGCATCTGTTGTTGATGTTAATTCTTCAATCACTAACTCAGTTGCGGATAAAATTGCAACTTTTGGGTTTTCAATTCCGAGTTTGTGTGCGACTTCAACGGCATTTTTTATTATCTCAATTTTTTGCTCAAGCGTTGGGTTTAAAACTACTCCCCCATCGGACATCAAGATAAATTTTGATTCGCTATTTTTCTCAGGATATTCAAAGATGAAAACATCACTTAACAATCTTCCAGTTCTTAACCCAGATTCTTTGCTTAGAACCCCCTTCATTAAAGTTGTAGTATCGACCTTGCCTTTTAAAATAACATGTGCTTCACCATCTCTAACAAGTGAGATTCCGATGGAAACAGCTTTTTCGGTTTCTTTTTCGTCAATAATTTCAAATTTGGTGGAGTCTTCGCCTAAATTGTCGATCATTTCAGCGATTTTTTTTGAATCCCCTATTAAAATTGAGTTTGCTATCTTTTGTCTTCTTGCTTCAATTGCTGCTAGAAGTGCTGATTCTTGATGTGCGCAAATTACAGCTATTGTTTTTTCTGTCCCTTTTACTTTTTCGAGAAGTTCTTGAAAGTTTCTTATCATTTTTCACTTAAAATTTTATTTGCGGTTTTTTCAGCGCTGATAACGCAATCGCCAACAGAAATGCCCCCGCGATAGTTGGCACATAGATAAATTCCTGGGTTTTCTTTTTCAAATTCATCAATCATGGCCATAATTTTAAGATGACCAACATTATATTGTGGTATCGCTTTCTCCCATCTTGAAATCCAAACAAACTTAGGCTCACCTTTGACTTTCATTATATCTTTTAATTCATCGCTGACGATTTTAATTAATTCATCATCGTTCTTAAGGGCGAGTTCGGGTTGCCTTGTTCCCCCAACAAATGTGGTGAGCTCAACATATCCTTCTGGAGCTCGCTTTGGAAATATAGCTGAATTCCATAAAGTGCCAAGAATTTTTCTTCTTTCTTTTTCGGGGATCAAATAACCGAAGCCATCAAGTTCCACTCCGATTTGTTCTTTTTCATATCCGAAAATAACCTCGGCGACGGGCGGGTAATAAATTTGTTTGAGCGCACTTTCGATTTTATCGGATAATTTTTTAAGAATTTCGCTCGCAGCATAGGCTGGGGTCGAAACTACAACCACTTCGGAGAAAAGATTTTCAGTTCCTCCATCTTTTTCAAATTCAACGATGTATCCTTTTACATCCTTCTTGATCGATTTAACTTTTGCACCTGTTATCACAGAATTTCCAAGATAATTTGCAATGGCATTTGGAAGTGTTCCCATCCCATCAAGGAATGAAAACATTTTTGCAGTAATTTTTGCTTTTTCCTCTCTCTTTTTTCTTTCTTTAGCACCTTTAATTGTTCCGATGATTAGTCCACCATATTTTTCTTCAAGCGCATAAAGTCGCGGAAATGCTGAACGAACACCGAGTTTTTCTGGGTCTCCAGCATATACCCCAGCAACAAATGGATTAATTGTGTAGTCAAGAAATTCTTTCCCAAGTCGTCTTCTAACGAATTGAGCCACTGTTTCCTCCCAGAATGGATCACCTGTTGTATTTTTTGCTCGCCCGTGAAATGGCTCAAGCATTATGCGAAGTTTTCCGCGCCAGCTCCATAACTTGCTTTTAAAAAACTCCTGCGGTTTCATTGGAATTGGATATAATTTGCCGTTTTTAAAAATGTATCGCTTGTTTGAAACTTCACTTGCATAAACCATTTCATTCGAGATGCCAACTTCGTCGATTATCTGTTTTAAAAGTGGCGTCGTTTCAAGCGCACTGTTTGGTCCGAGTTCAACAAGGTAATCGTTTATTCTCTTACTTTTCATTGTACCGCCGACTTCGTTTTCTGCCTCAAGAACCGTAACATTTAATCCATTCTTTTTTAAAAGAAATGCTGTTGTAAGTCCAGATATACCTGCGCCGATGATTATTGCATTATTTTTCATCTTTTACAGCCTCCAAGACTATGTTTTTAAGAGCTTCAATAAATGTTTCAGAATCATTCAAGGCTTCTGCAACGACAAATTTTTTAACACCATTTTTGATGGCTATATCCCTGACGAAGATTCCAAGTTCATAAAGTGTTTCGATATTATCTGAGACAAAGCTAAGCGGGACAACAAGCATATTTTTAATTCCTTCTTTGGCAAGTTTCTGCACAGTTTCAACCGTTGATGGCTCAAGCCACTTTACAGGGCCAACTTTGCTTTGGAAACATAATTCCGTCCTTATATTTTTGTAAATTTCCTTTCGTTCCGATTTGTTGCGAAGATAATCAAGTATAGCGTTGTATGATTTTATTGTCTCATCAAGGTATGGGTCACCATTTTTGATAAATTTAACGGGTACGCTGTGAGCGCTAAATATAAGTACGAGATTTTCAAGGTCATCCATGTTGAAATTTGCCATCGCTTCTTCAATTCGTTCAACCATTGCCTTAACATAAATTTCATTGTTGGGATAACTTTTTATTTCAATTATCTCTTTGTTGTCTATGTTTAGTTTTTTCAGCGAGCGATAAAATTCATTAAAGCTTGAGCCAGTTGTCGTGGTTGAATACTGTGGGTAAAGCGGAAGTAGGATAATTTTTTGTGTATCATCTTTAAGTGCCATCTCAAGCGCTTCATTTATCAGCGGGCGCCAATATCTCATCCCAATGTAAACTTTACAATCAAGAAATGGTTTAAGCTTCTTCTCGAGAAGTTTGGCTTGAACGAGTGTATAACTTAAAATTGGTGAGCGACCGCCGATTTGCTGGTAATATTTTATGACTTTTTTTGCTCTTAATTTTGAAATTAGCCGTGCGAAGACTTTTTGAGTCGCTTGGGAAAATGGAAATTTAAATATGTCTGGATCTGAAAATAAATTGTAGAGAAACCTTTCAACATTTTTTATTGAATCTGGACCGCCGAGATTTAAAAGAATGATTCCATATTTGGGCATTTTAAAATTGTTTTGAGTTTTTCACTATTTTTCCATCCTTCATCACGAACTTAACATCTTTGAGAACGGATATGTCTTTTAATGGGTCGCCTTTGACGGCAATTATATCAGCAAGTTTTCCCGGTTCAATACTTCCAATTTTATCCTGCCATCCAAGAAGTTCTGCTGCGACGCTCGTGGCTGACTTGATCGCATCCATTGGCTTCATTCCATATTTAACCATAAGTTCAAACTCTTCAGCGTTTGAACCATGCGCTTCCGTCAAATCGCTCCCGAAAGCAATTTTAACCCCAACCTTTAAAGCTCGTTTGAATGTTTCTGCGTGAAGTTTAACTGTGTTCTCAATCATTTTTTTAACTTCTGGGCTTAAACCCTCTCGCTTCGACCAACGGTAATAAGCAAGCAATGTTGGACAGTAATAAACCCCTTTTTCCTTCATAAGTTTAAGCGTTGGCTCGTCAAGATATAAACCATGCTCGATTGAAGCAACGCCCGAATTTACAGCTTTTTGCGCAGCAATTGATGAATAACAATGCGCAGCAACTTTCACATTCATCTTATTTGCTTCCTCAACGATCGCTTTAAGTTCATCATCTGAAAATGTAAGATACCATGTTAATGAATCGGCAACCTCACTACGCCTCCTCCTTGAATCGGCATATATTTTTATCCAATCAGCTCCATATTTTATTTGTTCTCTTACCGCTTTCCTCGCCTCGTCAACCCCGTCGACAAGTTGTGCTCCTGTTGGAACCTGTATCTCCCATGAGTATCCCATAAGTGCATATCCCCCTGTGACAGAAAGTGCACGAGTTGAAACTTGCATCCTTGGACCTGGAATTATGCCTTGATCAATCGCTTTTTTTAAATCGACATCCGCATATCCAGCCCCCTCGGTTTCAAGGTCTCGAACGGTTGTAAATCCAGCTTCAAGGGTTTGTTTGGCGTGTACAACCGCTCTTATCGTTCGATATGGGATTGATTCTTTGAGAAGTTGGTCATCGTAGTTACCCTCATGAAGGAAGAAATGAACATGTGCATCAATTAACCCCGGCAACACGGTCATATCCGAAAGGTCGATAACATCTGCATTTTCAGGTATCTTAAAATTTCCAACTTTTTCGATCTTATTTCCGCTGATCAAAATCAAAACATTTTTCTTGACCTCGTCGCTTTTACCATCAATTAGGGCGCCACATTTTATAACGGTGGGCTTTTCTTGGGACAGGGCGATAAGGAAGGGGATTAAAAGCAAATAAAATATTTTTCGCATTTTATTTTGTGATTTTATTTTGAATTTCAGTTAAATATAACTCAAACAATTGAATAAATTCAAGAGCATTCTCGTTTACTTAAAATGGTATCCGCTTTTATCAATAAGGATACCAGTTTGGTGTGATAGTAGAAAGTTGAAATTTTTATGTGGATGAATTTATGTTCGTTTCTGAACTTGACATTTGTTTAAAAGTTTATTATATTATTAGGGCTATGGTTTGGTTTACGTTCTTTGATAGTGTGCTTAAGACTTGACATAGTCTCTTGATAAACTTGAACGATAGGATGGGGGGTAGAAGAAAATTAATTTTTTCAGGTATGCGTTTAGAGGTAAACTTAATTTCTTCTGGGGATAACCAATTAAGTTTAAATTACAACCATTTTATTGCGGGGTTAATTTACAGGGTTATAAGTTTGCACTCCGAGAGGTTTGCTCGGAGAATTCACTCTGGGGGATTTAAATTGAATGGGAAAGTATTTAAGATGTTTACATTTTCTAAAATTTTCTATTTTAATGGGGCTCATGTTGAAGATTCGCATATTGTAATTCCAAGTAATTCTGAAATATCGTTTCTAATCTCGTCTCCGTATGAGGAATTTGTTAAAGATTTCGCCTTTGGTTTAACTAAGGCTGATAAGATATGGATTTCTGAACAGAAGAATCTTTATATCTTGAAGTCCGTTGAGGTTATATTTGAACCGAAGATATTTGATGGTGATCCAAAAGAGGTAATTGAGGTTGAAGGTGTCTTTATATCTCCCCTTGTTGTTTCAAAGGTTGATGCGCTTGGGAGAAGAATTTTTTTGGGTTGTTTTGATGCTGAGGTCCCGTATCTTATTCGTAAAAATTTGTTTGAGAAGTTTACCGCATTTTATAAATACGAGCCAGAGGATGAATTCGATTTTGTTTTTAATCTCAATTACATCGTGAAAAAGCGGTGGAGAAAGCTTATAACTATAAAAGCGGGGAAGAAAGAAGAAACCAAAATTCCCTGTATGGTTGCTCCGTTTAAATTGAGGGGAACGCGCAGGATTATAAAATTTGCTTGGGATGTTGGGCTCGGGGAGAAAAATTCAATGGGTTTTGGGATGTGGGATATCGCAAAACCACGGAAGAAAAATAAAATTTTAGGGGAAAATGGATTTTGAAAAAGCTAAAAAAGCTGTAATCGTCGCATCTATTTTTCATGACATTGGTAAATTCTGGCAGAGAGCTGTCCGTGGTAATGAAGGGCTCTCGCATTCGACATTAGCCCTTGAATCTGAACTATGCCCTGAGTTTGGCAAGTACAGACATGTTTTGTGGACGAGTGAGTTTTTTGAGTCATTTGAAAAATTTTTCCCGATAGATGTGTCAGAGAAGTTGACCGATGAGGCGCTTGATAATGTTAAAAATTTATCGGCAAGGCATCACAAACCATCTACGCCTTTACATTATATAATCCAACAAGCTGATTGGCTGAGTAGTGGTATGGACAGGGTAAAGACGGCTGATGCCCAAGATGAGGAAATAGGTGCTTTTAGGGAGAAGAAATTGATTTCTATTTTCAGTTATGATATGTCAGGCAATGGAAAGAATTGGGTTTACAACTTGACAACGCTTAAACCGACCGACGATGTTTTTCCTTTCGAAGAAAAAGAGAGGGTTGATTTAACTGGTGAATATGCGAGACTTTGGGTTCAATTTATTGAAGATTTTAAAAATGCAAGTGTTTTGGGGAAACATTTCAATATTTGGGTGGGCTCAATTTTAAGCATACTTGAAAGATACACATGGTGTATCCCAAGCTCAACAAAAGATGTACCAGATGTTTCACTTTATGATCATCTTAAGACAACATCCGCGATTGCTCTCGCTTTGTTCTATTATCACCATGCGACACACAGTTTAAATTCGATTGATAATATTAAAGATAAAAAGGCGAAAAAATTTCTTTTTATTGTTGGAGATTTAAGCGGGATTCAGGACTTTATATATTCTTTGTCGATTACGAATGTCAAGGGCGCAAGTAAAATTTTAAGGGCAAGGTCATTTTATTTGCAGGCGATTGTTGAGATGGGGGTTTATTATATTTTAAATGCTTTGGGTCTTTCCCCTGTCTCTGTTATAATGAACGCGGGTGGTCGTTTTATAATTCTTGCTCCGAATCTTGACACCGTGAAGGAGAAGCTAAAAGAGATCGAGAGAAGAATTTCAAAATGGCTATTTGATGAATTCAATGGTAAGATTTCGCTCAACATTACATATGATGTTGAGGTTTCAGGCGAAGATTTGATGCAAGATAAATTTAGAAATGTACTGCAGGAGATTCAACTATCGGCGGAACGGAAAAAGAGACGCAAGTTCTTTGAACTTTTTGGGGAAGGGCATAATGGATTTGTGCTTGACAAGTTATACAATGAACTTCGACGAAACGGTCATTGCCAAATCTGTGATGAAAATCCTGGGGTTAAATCTTTAGTGGATGAAACGGGTGAAGCAATTAAAATTTGTAGGCAGTGTGATACTTTTTTGAATCTTGGCCGATGGTTGATTGAATCTGAAGCAGTTTCGTATACAACTGGAAAGATTCCAGGTGTTAATAAAAGCGTTGAGGTTTTTGAAGGGCTTCATTTTAATTTACACAAACTTCACGAGATAAATGTCACTGAGGATTATTATTACATTGAACTTTTCAAGATTGAGGAAGGATTCCTATATCCTGTGAAATTTTTGGCGAACTATGTCCCAGTGTGGAGGATGGAAGAGGAAGAAATTTTTAATCATGTTCGTGAGATAGAACAAACTTTCGATAAAGCCGCAAATAGAGTCAAGACATTTGGTGAGATCGCTGAGGTTGGGTTGGTTGAGAGAAGAAATGGGGAAATCACGAAGGAAGGGAAAGCAATGCTTGGGATTTTAAAAGCCGATGTTGACAACCTTGGGAGCATTTTCTCAAGTGAACTTGGGGAAGAGTTCGCAAAGCATTTAAGCATTTCGAAATATGTAACTTTAAGTCGAAATATGGATTTCTATTTCGCCGGATATTTAAATCATCTACTTGAGGAGAAGTATAAAAATGTCTATGTTGTCTATTCCGGTGGGGATGATCTTGTTTTGGTTGGCGAATGGAAAGATATAATCGAAGTTGCGGAGAAAATTTATAAAAAATTTAGAGAGTTTACGACATGGAATAGGGGTATAACTTTAAGCGCTGGTATTGCTCTTATTGGCCCGAGATATCCGATTAATAGAGGTATTTTGATGGCAGATGAGTTTCTTGAAAAATCAAAAGGAAGCGAGGGAAAGGATAGTTTGACTATTTTTAACACGACTGTAAAGTGGAAACTTTTGCCAAAACTGTGGGAGTGGCGAAGTTATTTTGAAAAATGGCTTACTTCAACTGAATCGAAAGTTAAAACAACATTTATGCATAGGTTATTGACTTATCAAAGAATGGCTAAAGATTATTATGAAACTAAGAATCCGAATGGATTAAGGTTTACATATCTTTTGAAGTACGATGTGGCAAGAAACATTGTTGAAAGGAAAGGTGGCAGGATAGTAAAGGGTGAGGAAGAGATGAGGAAGTTGTTTGAACTTGTTGAGAACAATTTGAAGGAAGAGTACAAGGAACTTTGGCTTGCGCTTCATATCCCGATTTTTTATGTTCTTTACAAATACAGAGGTAAAAAATTAAAAGGAGGTCAAAATGGCTGAAGAAAAATATTTTTTGAGAAAAACAAGTGATGACAAATGGGTAATTAAAGAAGAAATGGTGACAACTAAGGCTGAGAAATGGGCAGATGAGTTCATTGGTCGTGATCCTAGAAAACCTGAGTTGAAAAGTGCACAGTTGAGGAAGTTTTATAATGAAGTTAGAGCTCTTGCTGATAGGGTTGAGGTGGAGGGATTTGAAAAAGTCAAACCGCTAATTAAAATGTTAAAGGTGAAGGTTAATTATCAAAAGGGTCGAAAACTTGTTCCTGAAAAATTTGTTGATTTCATCACAGAGTGTGTTGATCAGGTAAACGATAAGGAAGATTTTATTGATGGTTTCGTTAAGCATTTTGAAGCTGTAGTTGGGTATTATTATGGCAAAGCTGAAAAATTTGATTAGTTAAAAAACAAAATTAGGAGGTTTTTCAGCTATGAAACTTGTCAAATATAAGGTTGTCACTGGAAAAATTAAGCTTTTAACAGGGCTACACATCGGGGGTAGCAGTGATATAATTGAAATCGGTGGAATGGATAATCCTGTAATAAAACATCCAGTAACCAACGAGCCTTACATCCCGGGCTCGTCGCTTAAGGGTAAAATAAGAAGTTTAATTGAGTTAGCTTATGGAAAAGTTAATAGGAATGGAGAAGTTCATAAGTGTTTAGATGTAAATTGTCCGGTTTGCAGGGTGTTTGGTAGCTCGCCAGATAATGAGGCGAGTGCACTAAAGCGGGGTCCAACGAGAGTTATATTCAGAGATGTATTTATTGATGAGGGGTACAAAAAGGAAATGGAGCGGAAAGGGCTTACAGTTTATGATATAATTGAAGAAAAGGCGGAAAATGTTTTAAATCGTATCACTGCAGAGGCGAAGCCGAGAAGACTTGAAAGAGTTATCCCGGGTGTAGAATTTCGCTTCGAGTTAGTATATCGTGTTTTTGATACTGGAGATGGAGGTCAAAAGGATGAAGAATTGTTTGAAAAGGTTATTCGAAAAGGTTTGAAGCTTCTTGAACTTGATTGTCTTGGTGGATATGGAAGCAGAGGGAGCGGGAAAATTAAGTTTGAGGGTGTTGAAATTAAAGATTATGCTCCCGAAAATTTAAAAATAGAAGTTGAAGAGTCATGAAAGCGTATAAGGTAAGTTTTGAGATAAAAAGCTCAACCATCACTCCATTTCAATCTGACACACTTTGGGGTTATTTTGCGTGGGCGTGCTTTCACATATGGGGCGAGAAATTCGGCAGAGAATTTATCGATGCGAATAAAAATGGTAGTCCAACGCTTGTGTCGAATGCTTATCCCGAGGGTTATTTACCTGTGCCGATAATTGAGATTAAGAGAACCGAAAAGATTGAGAAGGGGGAAATCTTTAAACAAGTGAAAAAAAGGAAGTTTATGAAGATTGAAAATTTTGAGAAAATAAAGGATGAATTAGAATGGAATAAACTTTTTGAAGTTTTGGTGAATGAAATCAAAGATGAAACAGAAAACAGAAAAGTTTGGGAAGTTGAAACACAGACTGTGATGAGGAATAAGATTAGTCGATTAACTTTTACAACTTCAGGTTTTGGTGAGCTGTTTGGAACTGAGGAGACATTTTATGGTTCTAATGTTAAATTATGGTTTGCGGTTAAAACCGACTTTCTGAGCAAGGAACAGATAGAAGCGATTTTGAAGTATATTGAACTATCGGGGTTTGGAGCGGATGCTTCTATAGGTAAGGGGAATTTGAAATTTACATCAATTGAGAATTTTAAACTTCCTGAAAGTGAAAATCCAAACGCTTTTATGACAATTTCAAATTTTATCCCGACAAAGGATGATTTAGATAATGTTGATGGTACAAACTTATGGTATAAGATTTTTACAAAGTATCCAAAAGTAGGCGGACATTTTGCCTTGACTGATCCGTTTAAGAAACCGCTCGTTTTTATGGAAGCGGGTTCTGTTTTTAAAGTAAAGACTCATAAAGATTTTTATGGTCAGATATTAAATGGTGTTCACTCGAATCCAGATATAGTTCAGTTTGCTTATGCTTTTCCTTTAAAAGTTAGAGTGGGGGTGTGAAATGGCGGAGATTTATAAAGTTAAATATCAAATCTTAACACCAATTCACATTGGCACTGGGGAGGATTTGACACCGTTTGATTATGTCATCGTGGATGATAATTTTCATAGGGTAAATGCAGATGAAATCATTTCAAGTTTAAGCCAGGAACAACTCAATAAATTTTATGCGCTCATTGAACAAAATAACATAACAAGTTTAAGAGAGCTGATCGCTGGAAATTTTGATGAAAAAAGATTTTCGAAGTATAAGGTTAAAGTGACTAAGAATGTGGCTGAAAAATACCAGTGGAATTTAAGAAATGTAAACAACCAACTTTTGATATCGCCATTTGTAAGGGTGGATGGGGATTTTAAACCTTATATCCCTGGTAGTTCAATTAAAGGTGCAATAAGAACCGCTATTATCGATCGGGTTGCTAAAGACAATCCTGAAATGATCAAGCGGATTACAAGTAATGAAAAGGAGTACAAATCAAACACTTGGGAACACAAGTTGCTCAAAGCTGTAAGAGTTGATCAAAAGAAAAAGGAAGAGAAAGTTGACATTTCAAAAGACCCATTTAGAGCGTTAAAGATCTCGGATGTTTTTGTTTCAAATGAGGTGATGAGGATAGGTGAGGTTTTAAACGCAAGAGTTGATGAGCGGAGAAATAGACTTGCAACGGTCGGAATTCAAATGATAAAAGAGGTCATTGCAGGTGAGATTATCACTGGCGGATCAGTTGAGTTTGAAGGCGAAATAATAATTGATGATTTCCTGCCCAAAGTTGAAGGTGTGTCGATGCCTTTAACAAAAGATTTTATAATTCAGTCGTGCAATCAGTTTTATAATGAAGAGTTTAAACGAGAGCAAGAGTTTTACGAATTTGCAACCGATATGAATGAGATTATCGAGAAAATGAGAAGTTTGTTGAGGGTGAAGCAGAACGAGTGTGTTGTTAGAGTGGGACGCTTTTCAGGTGTGTATGCGGTCACCATAAATGCAAGAAAACCGCATAATAAAAAGTGGGGAACAACGAGGAATTTGTTTGAAGGGAGATATCCAATGGGGTGGATGAAGATAAAGTTTGTAGGTTAAAATAAAAAATTGGGAGAGAATTTATGAAAGAATTTCACATAATTAATGTCGGCAATTCGCTTCTTTCGAATTTCCAAAGAAATAACCCTGAAATAAGCAAAATTCAACAGTCCGACAACGATTTTTGGAAAAAGGCGATCGATGATGTGAATTTTATGGAGGAGATTTTTCGTTTTCTTGAGTCGAACCCCAAAGAAAGATCAGCCGAGATGAATACTTTTCTAAGGGTGGTTGAAGGTAAGAATCCGAAGGAGATTGAGGTTTATTTATCTGGCACAAATACTTATTCAAATGAGATATGCGTTAGGACAATTCAAAGATATTTAAGGGATAAAAATTTTATCGTTTATGATAATCCCGAATTTCCAGGATATTTTCTTGAGGTTAACAATTATGATGAGAAATACGCGAAAGATGAATTCGTTAGAGGCATTGCCGAGATGGTTGATAGATTTATTTATCTTGCGCTTAAAAAGAAGGAAGAGGGATATGAAGTATTTATGAATCCAACTGGTGGTTTTAAGGCACATGTGATTGCTTGTGCGCTTGCTGGATTTCTTACGGGATGTAAAGTTTATTACATGAACGAAGAGTTTAGGAATGTTATTTTTATGCCTGAGTTATTTTATCTGCCGAAAGGTAGAGAAGTTAAATTGCTCGAAATTTTGTCAGATAGAAGACCAAGGAGTGGGGCAGAATATAAAAGTATAGCGGATAAATTTGTAAATGAGCTCGAGCGCTTGCGAGTTTATGGACTTGTTGATGTTGAAACGGATGATGATGGAAAGCCTTTTAGGGTTAAAATAACTGCCCGTGGGATCTTGTTTTTGAATACATCTAAAGAAGTTCAAAGATAGGAGGTAAAAGCATATGTCTAAGCAGAAAAATATATTAGTTGCGGTGCTTGGTTCAACACCGCAGATTTTAACTGAAACACTCTGGTGTTTGAAAAAGGAAAAAGGAATAGATATTGATGAGGTTTTTGTTATAACAACGCAGTTTGGCAAAAAGTTGATATGCGAGGGCAACCCGAGTATAGGTTTACCACCACTTTTAAATGGTGTCTTTGAAAAGTTCTGCAAAGAATTTGGGCTGAGGACAAAATTTAACGAGGGGAATATAAAAGTTATAAGGGATGAAAAGGGAATTGAACTTGAGGACATAAGAGATGACAGACAAAATGAAATAGCTGCTGATTTCATAACTAACGAAATACGAAGGATTGTAAGTAGAAAAAATGCGGTATTACATTGTTCCGTTGCTGGTGGAAGGAAGACGATGTCGGTTTACGCAGCGCTTGCAATGACGCTTGTTGGTAGAAAGCAAGATAAACTTTACCATGTGCTTGTTTCACCGCCCGAGATCGAAGGGAATCCACAATTTTTCTATAAACCAGAAATTCCAATTGAAATTGAACTTAACAGTGGAAAGAAAATCTCAACAGATAAAATAGAGATAACACTTGCGGAGATACCTTTTCTCAGACTTGGGGAGAAATATCTGAATATTTTTCCTGAAAAAATTTCATACACAGAACTTGTTGAACGAATTCAGAATTATGTTAATTTTGAAAAACCAGCCATAAGTGGTGATAGGGGTGAAGCAATTGAGATAATAGGTGAGAATAAAAAATTTAAAGAAGCCCTTAAGATATTGGAAAAGTATGCAAAAAATGACAAGATCAAAGTTGTTTTGCTTGTCGGTGAAAGTGGAACTGGAAAGGAATTATTCGCGAATTATTTTCACCGAATTGGGAGCAGAAGCGATAAAAAATATCTTGCGATCAATTGTGCCACTATTCCTGAAACCCTTATTGAAAGTGAGCTTTTTGGTCATGTTAAAGGTGCATTCACAGGTGCATCAAAAGATAAGAAGGGAATTTTTGAGGAATGCCATGGAGGAGTTCTATTTCTTGACGAAATCAATAAAACGAATCCAGCTTTTCAGGAAAAACTTCTTAGAGTTATTGAGTATGGTGAATTTATGCGTGTTGGAGGTTTGGAAATGAAAAAGGTGGATGTAAGAATAATAATTGGGCTTAATCAGGAACCAAGTGAGTGGCTTAAAAGTGGAAATGTTTTACCGGACTTTTATAACAGAATAGTAGGACATCAAGTCAGAATTCCACCTTTGCGGGACAGAAAAGATGATATACCCATCCTTGTAAATCACTTTGTAAATAAATATTCCACTCTTTATGAGAAAAATATTAAGGGTGTATCAGATGAGATAATGCATGTGTTCTTGGATGATTATGATTGGAGTTTTGGAAATGTGCGTGAACTTGAGAGAGTTATAGATGCCATGATCGCGAGAGCGGATGATAATGAACAAATTTTAACAAATTTACCTGAATATTTTGAGTTTAAAATAAAAGCGCAGGAACAAAATATAAAGGGGATAATCGAAGAAATTTCAAGGGGTAAAAATTTAACCCTTGCTGAACTTAACAGAGAATATATTAAGTTTAAGCTTCATGAAAATGGTTACAATGTTAGCAAAACAGCAAAAGACCTAGGCCTAAAGAGGAGCACACTTCAAGGCAAGATGAAAAAGCTTGGGGTAGAGGTGCCCAAATATCGGCGCTGACGATATATGGGCGCCGAAATATCGGCAGTTTATTTCCCACGTTGATCAAACCTTCGAAAATCTTTTCAAATTTTAGGGTTTTGGGCTTTGGCATAGTGTTTGCACATTATTAATTATGGCTTTTGTTCTTTGAGAGTTTGGCGGGGGATAGGGGGAGGGGAAATGGAAGGGCGGGCGGGGTTTAATGAATTAAAAACATATAAGGAGGTGAAAAAATGAACAAGATAATTTTTGATCTTCCCGTACCGATAATACTTATCCTTCTTGGGATAATGATGCTTAGTGAAGAAAAGAAAAAAGTAAACGTTGAAGACAATGGTGTGATTGAAGTGACGAAGAAAGAATTTGATGCATAAAACAAAATAAAGAAAGGATGCCTAAATAATGAAATTTACAGCGCACGCAATTAAAAGAGTTAATATGAGAAGGATAAATAAAGAAATGATTGATATGGCGCTTAAATATGGCATCAGGGTCTACAATGCAGGGGCAAAATTTGTTTTCGTCAGAAAGAAAGATATACCAGATGATTTACCAGCGAGAATTGCTGAAAAGATAGAAGGTCTTGTTCTGGTTTTAAATCCAGTTGACAATACAGTTATCACAGTTTACAAAAATCGTAAAGAGTTAAAGAGGATTAAAAGAAAGGTAAAAAGATATGATAAGGAAAGCGGTGGAAAGTTCCCACGAAGGATTTTCAAGATTTCGGAGCTATTCTAAAAATTTGAAAATCAATTTCGAACGAAACATATGGCTCAAATTTACATCATAACTGGGAATCCATTCGTTGATGCTGGAATTTATGTTATATCCGAGTTAGCCAGGAAAGAAATCGAAGATGTAGATGTCGACGATTTGAGAAATTTGTCCGGCAAAATCATCGATGTTTATTCAAATGATAAATGGGGTAGGATGCTTGATTTAATTTTCACAAAGAATCATCCGATGAGACATCCAAGTGTAGGGGGCAGGGAATACTATGAAAAATTTTTGTTGGGGCTTCTATCTGATTTGAGCCCGCTTTCGGATTCGGGTGCTTGTGTTTCTTGTGGCAAGAGGAATAAAAGCAGAGTGGAAAGGAAATTTGGGATCGGGAAAGAACTTGTCCCACTGACGGGTTCTGGTGATTTTGTTAATTTCTTTCCGATGGCTTCGCTTGGACTTGAGATGTGCTCAGCTTGTTTGCTTGCGATTCAGTTTATGCCGATTTTTCTTCATTATTGTGCTGGAAAGCTCTTGCTTCTTCATTCAAATTCAGGTAAGGTGATGAGATACTGGGCAAAGATTGGGGTTAGCAATTTTGATGCGCAAATCGTGTTTGGCAATTTTACAGGTTGTTATTCAAATAATATCAATGATCCTGTTAGCTCATTTTTTAAAAGCATTGAGGATGTAGTAATGAAATATGAAGAGAATTGGATTGAAGAGGATGCGTTTATAAGGTTCTACTATTTCGTCAATCCGGGACAAAGTCCATATGTTGAAATTTTTGATGTCCCTTCGCCCGTTTTCAGATTTATCGCTTATGTTAAGCAGGCGGATGCTTATGCAGAATGGAAAGAAATGGTGGGTAGAGCCTATGATGGGCGCAAAAACAAAGTTTATTTAAGACTGTTAAGCGGGGAAAGCATAGTTAGATACTTCTTTAGGAATAAGGGCGAAAGAAGGGTTTTCGGGAATTGGAATCTTTTAAAATTCTATTTAAAGGAGGTGAAAGGGATGAACGAGGAAAGAATCAACGCAATAAGGGAATTTTCGGACAGGATAGCAACGGTAATTAAAAGTCTTGGTTCGATTAAGCGACTTAATCAGCTTGAGACGGCTGAAAATTACGCGCAATTCAGAAATGTGTTAAGATTTTTAATTAAAGACAGTCTGAGGGCTAAGTTTGAAAAGCCGATTTTGGAATTTGATGAATATGTTAAGTTGATTTTGCCCGAAGGGGCGACGGGATGGAATGAGGTCAGAGATTTGATATTGTTTAGAATCTACGAAGTTTTACACAGTTGGCTTATTGAGATAGAAGGTGAAAAGGAAGCGAGCGAACAAATTTAAAATTCTCAAACAAAAATTATGGGGGTGATACAACCATGCTTATGGCAACAGGATATATTTTAGTTGATGCTCCGCATTCGGCATTAAACAATGCTGGAACTGATATTAGTGAAAGGGCGGAAAACATTGTGCGGGTTAAGGCGATAAGAAGAGGTGGGGATATTTATCCCTATGTTTCGGCGCAGGCGTGGAGATTTTGGTGGAGGATGACATTGCAAGAGATGTTTGAGTGGGAACTTTCACCGGTTGAAAGAACTGAAAAAATCGCTTTCACTAAAGCGAACCCATTCAAATATCCAGATGATGATATCTTTGGATATATGAGGGCTGTGAAAGAAGGCAAAACTGATAAAACAGTCACGCGAGTCTCGCCGTTGAAGTGCTCCCCGCTTGTCTCTGTGTTAAGTGTTGAACCAGTTCAAGACTATGGAGTTATGGCAAGGCAAGAAGGCGATCCAGTTCCATATGAGCATGAATTTTATTCAACAATCTTACACGGTGTTTTTTCGCTTGATCTAACAAGGGTCGGGGTTTTTTACTTGAAGAGTCAAGCGGGATTTAGAAATATTGATGAAGATATAATTGAAAGAGACGAGGAATTAAAAGAAAGTCTTAATGAAGTGGGAGCGAGAAGGATCAATGATGTCTATGTGCTTCCACCGGATGTCAGAGCCAAAAGAGCAAAGGAGACAATCCTTGCGCTTGCTTATTTGTTCGGCGGAGCTAAGCAGACGCAACATTTGACAGATGTCGCGCCTAAATTTGTTATCTTGGCAATTGTAAGGGGCGGGAATCACATATTTATGAATCTTGCTCATGAGAAAAATGGGAAAGTTGAGTTTAATTATCAAGGGTTGAAGCAAACATTGATTGACTACAGCGATGTGATTTTATCCGATGTTTATGTTGGAATTATGCCTGGATTTTTAGATGGGTTGGATGGTAAATTCAGGGCTGAATTTGGTGAATTTAGATTTGGTGAAAATAGGGGCGTTATAATTTCAAGCCCGAAGGAGGCTATTGAAAGATTTGCTGGGCTTGTTAATGATGTTGTCACCAATATGTGAAAAGACCGCGGGTTCACGCCCGCGGGTTAAATGTTAAAATAAAATAGTTTAGAAGTATGGAAGTACTCAGGGTGAAAATAACTGGAATTATGGCTTCCTTTAGAGATCCAAAGTTTGTATCTGGTGTTCAACCAACACTTGAGGTTCCACCGCCGAGCACTGTTCTCGGTTTGATGTCGTCCGCCTGTGGAAAAATTCTTAGTCCAAATGATGTCGAATTCGGTTATGTGTTTTTATACAAAGATAAAGGGAAAGATGTTGAACTAATTTACGAGTTGACATTAAAGACAAAATACAGTGCTAAGTCAAATGTTGTGATAAGAGAGTTTCTAACTTTTCCTGAACTTTACATTTACATTACGGATTTGGGATTTGAAAAGTATTTTCGTTTTCCGATGTTTCCATTACTTCTTGGTAGAACCCAAGAGCTTGCAAGAGTTGAAGAAGTGAAAAGGGTTGAACTTAAGCAGACCAAGCCAGTTAGATTTGGACATACCATTGTTCCATTTGATTTCAAAGGCGTTGGGGGAGTTTTAATAGCATTGCCACTTTACTTTGAATATAATCCCTTTGAACCGAGGATAGGGCAAAGAATACAACCGTTCATTCTCGTTAAAAGTTTTATAAACTATTCACATCAACCAATGTTTTATGATGAAGAAAAAAACTGGGGGATATACTTTTATGGGCAATAATCTAAAACTTATACTTCTAATTTTAACTTTACTTGTAGCATTTCAAACCAAAGCGCTTTCGCAGATTCCAATTGAAGTAGTTGATTACTCAGAGGATATGGTTGGTCAAATGTTGGTTTACCGTGTTAAGGAGAAATTCAGGGAATCTAATATATTTTATCTCCCTTTAGTCCCAAAGGGATTCAGGTTTAGAGTACAGATCAGCACAATGGATAGGTTCAAGGGCGATGATTCACGCAGTAATCTTTCAACGATGTATTCTGTGATTTGGCTTTTATATGATGATGAGAAATTTATATTTCCAATCTATCTTGATCATACCCTTGGTTATTCTGGAAGGGATGTCGTTGGGAGCACAGCAGAGGAGATTGTTGCGAGAACTGATAAAATCATCACTCAATTTGGTGAATTATTAAAGATGTTGGATAAGCTTTTAAAACCAGAAGGTAAATAAAATGAGATGGAAGATACTTGCAAAGGCTGAGCCAGAAAAAACACTTTACGAGCATATACTTGATGTTTTGAAAGTGTTAAGCGAAATGATGAAAATTTATTCAGATGTCCCAAGGCTTTGCGGCGAAGCAGATTTTTGGGATTATGTTTTTTATGCTCTTTTCTTCCACGATTTTGGGAAGTCGGCAATTGGGTTTCAGGAGGCTTTAAGAACGGGGAGGAGATGGGGATATAGGCACGAAATAATCTCCGCAGGTTTTGTTTCATGTCTTGAGTATGAGGATAGAATTAAAAGATTGATCGCGCTTGGCATCGCAAGTCATCATAAGGAACTTGATGAGCTTAAGAAAGGATATTCAACAATAAGCCAAAATTCACCCGGATACGAAAGGTATATAAACGCGCTGAGGGAGGTTGGTGAAAATTTTGATGAGCTTGTTGAGATGATGAAGTTGATACCAGAGTTGAGCCAAGAATTTATCGGGAAGAGATTGATAAATTTTAATTTGCCAAGCTCAGTTGACGATCTTGTTGATGTTTTTAGGTTTGCGATAAAACCGTATGAAGATATCAAAGATTCTGAAATTGATAGGTTGACATGGTTGAGACTTGTTTTTATGCGTGGTTTTGTTCTCGGTTGTGATTATCTGGCATCATCTAACAATTTTGAGATCCCGAGGTTGGGAGCGGAGATTTCAAGGTTTATCAAATTTGAGAAGTTAAACGATATACAGTTGAAGTTACGACGAGCTGATGAGGTGAGGGGAAAGGATATAATTTTAGTTGCTCCAACTGGATACGGGAAAACCGAGGCATCTTTGTTCTGGGTGGAAAGCAATCAAGATGATGTGATGGCGAAGAGAGTTTTTTATATTTTGCCTTACACGGCGAGCATAAACGATATGTTTAAAAGGTTCGTGCAGTACTTTGGCGGAGAGCTTGTGGGGATCAAACATTACAGAGCTGGATATTTTCTTTATAAATTTTTCAGAGATAGAGAATATACCCCGGAAGAAGCAAAGAAAATTGCAAGTGCTTTTGTTGATTTAAGCAAGAAGATCTACAAGCAGTTTAAGCTCATAACTTATCTTCAACTTTTGAAGGGAATATTTGGAGTTGATGGTTTTGAGATGGAACTTTCAGAAATGGCGGGTGGATTGGTGGTGCTTGATGAAGTTCACTCATATAATGCAAAGATCATAGCCCTGTTGGTTGAAGCGTTGAAAATTTTAAAAAATCAATTTGGGGTTAAGGTTTTGATAATGTCCGCAACCTTTCCGAAGTTTTTGCGTGAAATTTTTGAAACGGAAGTTGGAATTAAAGAATTAGTAAATGTCGATGAAAGTGAATTGCGAAAGATCTCAAGACATAGGATCAACCTTATAGATGATAACATTTTAAATGGCGTTGATTTAATTAAAAATTTCCTAGTAAAAGGTTTGAGAGTTCTTGTCGTTTGTAATACGGTGAAAAGGGCGCAGGATGTTTACACTGTTTTAAGTGAATACGCAAGAGGAAAAAGCAAACTCGTCCATTCAAGATTTGCACTAGTAGATAGGGAGAGGATTGAGGGAACTTTAAAAGATGAAAATGTTCAACTCCTTGTTGGGACGCAAGCGATTGAAGTATCGCTTGATATTGATTTTGATGTACTTTTCACAGATGTAGCTCCGGTTGACAGATTAATTCAAAGATTTGGACGAGTAAATAGAAGAGGAAGGATGGACTGTGCCGATGTTTATATTTTCAATGAGTATCTTGATGAGGACTTAAAAATTTACGAGAAGGAAATACTTGAAAGAACGATAGCGGGGCTTGGGAAGGTAAAGCGGATAAATGAGTTTGATATTTTAAATCTTATAGAGGATGTTTACAGTGAGGGGTTTACAGAGAAACAAAAGAAAATTTTTGAGGAAACAAAGGAAAGTTTCTTGAGATTGAGAAGTAGCATTGTCCCCATGTTTAAAAATCCGATCAATGAAGAGGATTTTAATAGTTTAACTGGCTTTGTCGAAGTTGTCCCATCGTATTATGAAGATGATTATTTGAGCGCATATGAAGAGGGGAATTACTTTGATACGGTTAAGTTTTATCTTCCGCTTGCTTATTCTCAATTTTTCAAGTTGGCGAAAATGGGACAGATTTACAAGCGTCAACCCACAGTTTTTTGTCGCGCTAAGTATGATAAGGAACTTGGTCTTTTGGTTGATGAATTTGAAACAAACATACTTGAATAGATGATATTCGAGAATCCGCGCATCACAGGGGTGATGGTGAATTATTATTTTCATTGTAAACGTCAGCTTTGGCTATTTGCAAATCAGATCACTATGGAGCACAGTTCCGAACTTGTTTTGATAGGTAAAATTTTAAGCGACGCATTTTACAAAAACAGAGATAGGGATATTAATATCGACAATATGATCATGATCGATTGGTTTGATTTTGATGGTGGTATAGTTCATGAGGTGAAAAAATCAGATTCTTTTGAAGAGGGTCATATATGGCAGGTGAAGTATTATATTTACTACCTTAAGAAGAAGGGGATGAATGCGAAGGGGAAGATAAATTATCCAAAGTTAAGAAGAGAGATTTATGTTGAGCTTGGGGTTGGGGATGAGGAGAAAATTGTAGAGTTGTTAAATGAAATAGTTGAAATTGTCAGAGGTGAGATACCCCCGGTTAAAACTAATCGAGTTGAGTGCAAAGGATGCAGTTATTTTGAATTTTGTTGGTCTTAAAAACAAAAGTTTTTCATCTTTTATGCCGAAGCCATATTACATATTTTCTTCTGGGATTTTGCGAAGGAAGGATAATACTCTTTACTTTGAACCACTTGAGGAAGGTAATTTCGAAGAGGATGAAGATATACTTTGTTTCGTTGGTTATCCTGAAAGAGATTGTGAAGATCGTTCGGCAAAGCGCAAGCCGATCCCAGTCGAGGATATTGATTCAATTTATATTTTTGGTGAGATGACATTTAATGTCAAGTTTTTTAATTTCCTATCTCAAAACAATATCATTTTGCATATTTTTAATCATTATGGTTTTTATTCCGGGAGTTTTTATCCTCGCGAGTTCTTGAATTCAGGGAGACTACTTATCAGGCAAGTTGAACATTATCTTTTTGATGAGTTGAGACTTTTTCTTGCGAGAAAAATTGTTGACGGTGCGAGTTATAATATGTTAAGAAATTTGAAAAATTATCTTTCTAATGACGAGCTTGAAATTTACATTGAAGCGATCGAGGTTGAAAGAGTTAAGATAGAATCGTGTGGGGATATTCATGAACTTATGGCGTGCGAGGGTCATATAAGAAGTGCATATTATATGGCTTGGCCTCATATAGTGAACGATGAGTTCTTTTATTTTGACAAGAGGACTAAGCAACCGCCCGGGAACGCGATAAACGCTCTTATATCTTTTGGGAATTCGATGCTTTACACGGTTGTGCTTGGTGAGATTTATAAAACTTATCTTAATCCTACGATAAGTTATTTACATGAGCCGTCTGATAGGAGATTTTCATTAGCCCTTGATCTTGCTGAAATTTTTAAGCCAGTAATTGTTGACAGGTTAATTTTCAGGATGATAAATCGAGGTCAGCTCAGCAGGGAACATTTTGTTGGCGAGTTAAATTTTTGTTATCTTTCCGAGGAAGGTAGGAAGATATTTGTGAGGGAATTTAATGAATTTCTTGAGTCAACTGTGAAGTATAAAAAGTTTAACAGAAATGTGTCGTATAGGGGATTGATTCGGCTTGAGTGTTATAGGTTGATAAAGCATCTTTTGGGGGACGAGGTATATGAACCACTTAAAGTTTGGTGGTATTAAAAACGAAGTTTTGTTTTTGTCGTGTATTATATAATTGTTTATGATGTTGAGGAGAAGCGGGTTAATAAAGTTTGCAAATTATTGCGTAGATATTTACACTGGGTTCAAAATTCTGTTTTTGAGGGCGAGTTAAGTGAGGGGAAATTGGCTGAGTTGAAGTTCAAACTTTCTCAGATAATAGATCCTGAGGTTGATTCTGTGATAATTTACACTTTGTGGGGTAAGTGGAAGGGCAGGGAGGTTATAGGGTTAAATAAGAATCCAGTTGATAGTTTAATTTAGTTTTAGCTATGGGGTTGACCTTGGGTCAACCCTTTTTTATTTTTTTATAATATTCGTTATTACATTTCCGAGAATCGCGTGAAGAAGTTAGCACATTAATTTTTGAATAATTTATTGATTTACAATCAAAAAGTCGCACTCTGACATAAACTAAGACATTTTGTCAGGGAGGTTGGCGGAAAAATTTGGGGTATGGGTTAACATTTAGGCTCTTGACTTTTGGTGGAAAATTTATTATATTATAGTGTCTGAATTTTGATAGGTTTAAGTTTTATTTTATGGTGGGTTTGAATCGAACCTGTGAGGGATTGAAACATGATAACTTCTCTGAAGCACCGTGTTTAAATCTTCTTGTTTGAATCGAACCTGTGAGGGATTGAAACAAACTGGGACCTGCATAATGTTCGCATTTATTTATGTTTGAATCGAACCTGTGAGGGATTGAAACTAAATTTTTGGATACCCCCCCTCCATTTGAGAGAGTAGTTTGAATCGAACCTGTGAGGGATTGAAACACTATGTTCTTTTGAAACTCAAAATCTAAAAGAGAAAGTTTGAATCGAACCTGTGAGGGATTGAAACTAAATAATTTTGATGAGATGTTCAGGGAGCAATTTAGTTTGAATCGAACCTGTGAGGGATTGAAACGAAACTAATTGTTCGCGCTTAATGGGGTCTACTTCCGTTTGAATCGAACCTGTGAGGGATTGAAACATATCTCCTCTGCCCACCAACTTGATTAAAACACGGGGTTTGAATCGAACCTGTGAGGGATTGAAACATTGTTTGTGTTAAAGTTTTATCAATCCTTTCTTTTGTTTGAATCGAACCTGTGAGGGATTGAAACTTCCAGACAACCGCACCTTTTCATCAAGGCGTTTAGTTTGAATCGAACCTGTGAGGGATTGAAACGTTTATAGGGATTATCAAAAACCCTCGCTGGGATATGTTTGAATCGAACCTGTGAGGGATTGAAACTTAAAACCCTTTTATGTCTTCGCAAGAAATAATAAACTGTTTGAATCGAACCTGTGAGGGATTGAAACATAAAAAAGATTATTGACCCGTTTTTAAATTCAACATGTTTGAATCGAACCTGTGAGGGATTGAAACTTGAGGGCTACATCATAGCCCTGCGACCCAATAATAGTGTTTGAATCGAACCTGTGAGGGATTGAAACCAAGAAATAATAAACTTATTTGTACAACTTACGTGTTTGAATCGAACCTGTGAGGGATTGAAACACGATTATAAGCCAAAAGTGCTAAATCGGGATTTTGAGTTTGAATCGAACCTGTGAGGGATTGAAACAAGTATTTGTCGCAGGGTCATACGCCTCATTCGTGGAGTTTGAATCGAACCTGTGAGGGATTGAAACATAAATTATTTTATCCCAATATCTTCTTTCAATTTCAGTTTGAATCGAACCTGTGAGGGATTGAAACTTTACGCCGAATGACCTCAAAATTCTCTGAAGTTCTTGTTTGAATCGAACCTGTGAGGGATTGAAACACGGGCATTGATTCAAATGGGGAAAGATCCCGCAAATTAGTTTGAATCGAACCTGTGAGGGATTGAAACTCGCTTGCAATAGCGGGGATTAACAAATCTTCTATGTTTGAATCGAACCTGTGAGGGATTGAAACTCCAATAATGTTTAGCCCCCCACTCTTCTTCTCGTCCTGTTTGAATCGAACCTGTGAGGGATTGAAACGAAATTAATTGTTCACGCTTAATTGGGTCTACTTCCAGTTTGAATCGAACCTGTGAGGGATTGAAACGTAAAAACAATTGCTTCCCCAAATTCTTCTTTTGCTTGTTTGAATCGAACCTGTGAGGGATTGAAACCCTATCATGCCCTAAAATATATCCGCCACTTGTCGTTCTGTTTGAATCGAACCTGTGAGGGATTGAAACCGGGGCAAAATCAGCAATTGGAGCGAATTTTAACACGTTTGAATCGAACCTGTGAGGGATTGAAACTGAAGTCGTTTGACAGCATTTAAAATCTCCTCATCAATGTTTGAATCGAACCTGTGAGGGATTGAAACTTGGGAATGAAATAAAAAAGTGTATTGCTCACACCGTTTGAATCGAACCTGTGAGGGATTGAAACAAAAATATTCTAACTTCTTCACCCCTTACAAGTTTTGTTTGAATCGAACCTGTGAGGGATTGAAACTTTCATTTATAATCTCATCATTCTTAAATGGCTTTTGTTTGAATCGAACCTGTGAGGGATTGAAACGGATAAACCGCCCGTGGATGTGTGGGAGCAAATTATGTTTGAATCGAACCTGTGAGGGATTGAAACTTATTTGTTTTTGAAAGGGACAATTTACAAGCATTAGTTTGAATCGAACCTGTGAGGGATTGAAACACCTTTGCGATGACCAATTTATCCTTTACCCTCGCAAGTTTGAATCGAACCTGTGAGGGATTGAAACTTTAAGATTGCTTCTCAATGGGAGCAAAATTTATTTTGTTTGAATCGAACCTGTGAGGGATTGAAACAATTTGAAGAATTGCAAAATGAATATGAGCAACTCGTTTGAATCGAACCTGTGAGGGATTGAAACGCTGTTAAGTAGGGACGCCCCCCATAATTTACAAAGTTTGAATCGAACCTGTGAGGGATTGAAACAATTTATTTGCCTCCTGCTCAGCTTTCCGATTTATGTTTGAATCGAACCTGTGAGGGATTGAAACTGGGGAAATTAAATCCGAAAGAAACGAAAGAAATCCTGTTTGAATCGAACCTGTGAGGGATTGAAACATTTAGACTTTTGGGGAACAAATAAAACGACATTGTTTGAATCGAACCTGTGAGGGATTGAAACATAAGTTGATTGATTTATTTGACAATAACATTGAATAGTTTGAATCGAACCTGTGAGGGATTGAAACTATAGTTTGGAACATAACTACCCGCTTTATTGAGAGGTTTGAATCGAACCTGTGAGGGATTGAAACTTAGCATTAATATAATTTTCCAGTGTAATTCTGGAAGTTTGAATCGAACCTGTGAGGGATTGAAACTTTCGGAAATAATTTCCTTTAATTGCTGATCAATTTCGTTTGAATCGAACCTGTGAGGGATTGAAACTTTTTAAATGATTTAAAACTTGTTCTTTTAAAAATTCGTTTGAATCGAACCTGTGAGGGATTGAAACTGACAAATAAAACAAATAGAATTATATTAGTAGTGAAGTTTGAATCGAACCTGTGAGGGATTGAAACGCTGTTGTTTGGTGAGTTCTTCTTGTTCGCGCCCCGCGTTTGAATCGAACCTGTGAGGGATTGAAACAAAAATTTTTATGGCTATGGGATAAAATATCTGCTTGGTTTGAATCGAACCTGTGAGGGATTGAAACTTAAAAGATTTTTAAGAAAATCTCTTAATTTTTTCGTTTGAATCGAACCTGTGAGGGATTGAAACAGATTTTTTACTCCAATGCCAAAGGGAGCAACAAAGTTTGAATCGAACCTGTGAGGGATTGAAACATGGGAAATTTATGGATTATTTAAGTTTTGATTTTTGTTTGAATCGAACCTGTGAGGGATTGAAACAATGAATTTTCAATTGTTTGTGTTAAAGTTTTATCAGTTTGAATCGAACCTGTGAGGGATTGAAACTAAATTAATTTTACAATATGCTCCGGTAAAAGCCTATGTTTGAATCGAACCTGTGAGGGATTGAAACAAGCTATTCACCCCAATGGCGCCCGGTTTTACCTAAGTTTGAATCGAACCTGTGAGGGATTGAAACTTACAAACCGCAAATTTCGGCGATATCCTCCTCATTAGTTTGAATCGAACCTGTGAGGGATTGAAACTCCTGCTACGTAAAAATACTTTCTCATTTTGCCTCCGTTTGAATCGAACCTGTGAGGGATTGAAACATATCAAGGATATCAACCCTCCGCCCATCCTTCTTTGTTTGAATCGAACCTGTGAGGGATTGAAACACTGAAAATCTCGCTCGGAAAATTCTCACCGAAAAGTTTGAATCGAACCTGTGAGGGATTGAAACATTAGCTTGAGGGAGTTGTTGCAATGAATTTCTTAAATGTTTGAATCGAACCTGTGAGGGATTGAAACTCTTTAAAACTAACAAGCAAATTTTTACCATATTTTGTTTGAATCGAACCTGTGAGGGATTGAAACCTTTTGAAGTTGCTAAATTATTGGCGTGGAACGACGAGTTTGAATCGAACCTGTGAGGGATTGAAACTCTCTTGACAAATTGCGTTGAAGTTATTATATTTAGTTTGAATCGAACCTGTGAGGGATTGAAACCTACAAATATAACAAATTTTATCTTGCTTGTCAAGAGTTTGAATCGAACCTGTGAGGGATTGAAACAAAATTAAATCTCTGCTTACCAAAAATAAACCAAATGTTTGAATCGAACCTGTGAGGGATTGAAACTTTGGTTAATCGGAAAGAGCAAGAAAGGAGAATTTGTTTGAATCGAACCTGTGAGGGATTGAAACTTCAGCAATCTCTTTCATCTCATCCGTCACTCTTTTAGTTTGAATCGAACCTGTGAGGGATTGAAACCTGAATTTCAATCATCTGATCGGTTAATTGCCTTAGTTTGAATCGAACCTGTGAGGGATTGAAACGGAGGCAAGCGATTATACTTTTAAAGCTGATGTAATGTTTGAATCGAACCTGTGAGGGATTGAAACTTTAAATCTTCCTGAAACTTTAGCGCCTGAACCTTGGTTTGAATCGAACCTGTGAGGGATTGAAACTATAAATTAACCCCAATTTTCTCAAGTTCAAGCTTTGTTTGAATCGAACCTGTGAGGGATTGAAACTTATGCATAACACGTTCTCCACAATCACAGTGACCCGTTTGAATCGAACCTGTGAGGGATTGAAACGAACCTTTTAAAAACAATAAGTCACCGAGACGATTATGTTTGAATCGAACCTGTGAGGGATTGAAACAATTCTTTTGGAACAAAATAAAAAAGTGTATTGTGCAGTTTGAATCGAACCTGTGAGGGATTGAAACACGCAATTTGTCAAGAGGCAAAAATAAAAGTGTGATTGTTTGAATCGAACCTGTGAGGGATTGAAACTCCTGAAACTTTAGCGCCTGAACCTTCGCCTCATCTGTTTGAATCGAACCTGTGAGGGATTGAAACAAGATTTGCTTGATGATTTAACTTATCAACTATTGGAGTTTGAATCGAACCTGTGAGGGATTGAAACGAGATAGCGCCCCTGTGAATCTTTGAGTTTTCTTAACGTTTGAATCGAACCTGTGAGGGATTGAAACGAAAGTTGAGCGACAAGTTTTATAATTCTGGGTATAAGTTTGAATCGAACCTGTGAGGGATTGAAACTAATATATCGTTCCACTTGCAATCCTTACGCCCGGTTTGAATCGAACCTGTGAGGGATTGAAACTGAACTCTTCTTTCCCCATTTCATCAGCCCGTAGCTTCGTTTGAATCGAACCTGTGAGGGATTGAAACATAAGAGCATACCATATATTCTTATCGCTCAAATTCAGTTTGAATCGAACCTGTGAGGGATTGAAACTATTTAACATACGCTAATGCAAATGACAACATCCGAGTTTGAATCGAACCTGTGAGGGATTGAAACTATGTATATCCGCAATTCCAACACCCATGCAATTCCCTGTTTGAATCGAACCTGTGAGGGATTGAAACATTTTTAGTTTTCAAAATACTTTTTATCCTTTAAAGTTTGAATCGAACCTGTGAGGGATTGAAACAATGAGACATTAATTTATAAAAGAACTCGTAGCGCGTGTTTGAATCGAACCTGTGAGGGATTGAAACTTTTAATTCCCTTCTGCGACCATAAATACCCCTTTGTTTGAATCGAACCTGTGAGGGATTGAAACCATACAATTTTAAAATCAAGAAAATTAAAAATCAAGTGTTTGAATCGAACCTGTGAGGGATTGAAACATCACTTTTGAATTTGTAAATTTTACACACAATTATGTTTGAATCGAACCTGTGAGGGATTGAAACCCATTAAAGATATAATAATGTGCGTTGGGGCTTCCATGTTTGAATCGAACCTGTGAGGGATTGAAACGAAGAAGATTTAGAAAAGGTTGTGACCGTTAGGACGTTTGAATCGAACCTGTGAGGGATTGAAACCAAGGTCCATTTTAACCCCCATTACTTTTTTTGTTTTGTTTGAATCGAACCTGTGAGGGATTGAAACTTAATATTAATAATTTCAACCAAAACATGCGCGTAATTGTTTGAATCGAACCTGTGAGGGATTGAAACTCGTTAAAAGGGAGTTTATATCCGTCAACACGCCACGTTTGAATCGAACCTGTGAGGGATTGAAACTCCCTATTCGAATAACTCGTCCGGGGCGCGCAAAAGTTTGAATCGAACCTGTGAGGGATTGAAACAAAAACAGGAGTGTGATTTATATCACACTGTTTTTAAGTTTGAATCGAACCTGTGAGGGATTGAAACTTCTTTTAATTGCCTCGGTAATGCTTATTGTTTTAATGTTTGAATCGAACCTGTGAGGGATTGAAACATTTTAAGTTCGCACACTCACGATTCAATTTATTATCGTTTGAATCGAACCTGTGAGGGATTGAAACTTATGCATAACACGTTCTCCACAATCACAGTGACCCAGTTTGAATCGAACCTGTGAGGGATTGAAACTTAAAAGGTGGTTTATATCCGTCAATATACCACCTGTGTTTGAATCGAACCTGTGAGGGATTGAAACATTCTCTCCCCAAACAAATTGTGGGGGTTTACAACGTTTGAATCGAACCTGTGAGGGATTGAAACATAAATTTTATCAATTCCAACCCATTTATCCCGTTCAGTTTGAATCGAACCTGTGAGGGATTGAAACAGAGATGAATTAAATTTTATGGTTATTTCCGTTATTTGTTTGAATCGAACCTGTGAGGGATTGAAACGCAATTAATGATAGATATGTTTCATTTAGCTGGACTTGGTTTGAATCGAACCTGTGAGGGATTGAAACACAACTATATAACTTGAACAAACAAGTTTATTATTTGTTTGAATCGAACCTGTGAGGGATTGAAACATAAGAGCATACCATATATTCTTATCGCTCAAATTCAGTTTGAATCGAACCTGTGAGGGATTGAAACGGTGAAATACCGCCTGAAGCTTCACGACAACAGGCTCGGTTTGAATCGAACCTGTGAGGGATTGAAACTAAAATTCTCTTCGCTTCATTTTCGCTTATTTCTACGTTTGAATCGAACCTGTGAGGGATTGAAACATTTTTCCCCGGTTGCTATGAACCGGGTTGATTTTTTAGTTTGAATTGAACCTGTGAGGGATTGAAACTTGTTTTAACCACCGTTTTATTTTAAACAAATCCTTATGTTTGAATCGAACCTGTGAGGGATTGAAACGTTTTTAGAAAGGTTTTGGGTTAGCATTATTATGTCGTTTGAATCGAACCTGTGAGGGATTGAAACATTAAGTATTTCAATTGCTTCAGTCTTACATTAACAAGTTTGAATCGAACCTGTGAGGGATTGAAACCTATGATATACAAAAACAACAACTTTACTCTCATTTTGTTTGAATTGAACCTGTGAGGGATTAGATTAGGGTAATTTGTGAATTGAATTGGTGAGGGGGGGTTAAAGCATATAGTTTGTGGAAAGCTTTTAATGTTATGGTGAGTAAAAGGGTAAAAAGGTCAGAAAAATTTTTGATAATGTGCATGTAAAGTCAGTTTAAGAAATTTTGTAAGCCGGGTAATTTCAGAGAGTGTAGCTCTTGACTTTTATTTAATTTATTGATATAATTAGCACAGAGAGGAGCCTCCAAAATACTAAGGTGGATTTAAAATGGAATTAAAGTTAAAGTGCAAAACCATAACACCAATGTTTATGGCGGGGGCTGATGGTAAAACTCCTGAGTTAAGGTCTTCAGAGTTTAAGGGGATGATGAGGTGGTGGTGGAGGGCAATAAAGGCGGATGATGATATTGGAAAGTTGAGAAAAGAGGAAGCGGAAATTTTTGGAGGGACTGGGGAAGGAGAGGGCAAAAGCAAGGTGAGGGTGATAGTAAAGCCAGGCTCAATTGACATAGGCAATGATGTTCGTGAAGTAATCAACGATGATCCCGGATTAAAATATCTGTATTACTCAACATTCTCATTAAGGGCGAGGGGAGAGCCGATAATAAGGAAATATTATAAACCCGAAAGTAGTTTTTCGCTTGAAATAGTTTCATTTGATTATTATTCCTTTGGGAAAGCGAGCGCGGCGTTGTGGGCATCTATTTATTTAGGTGGATTTGGAACAAGGGCGAGAAGGGGAGGTGGAAATCTTGCTGTTGAAAGTGCTGAACCAAATAATATTAAGGGTATAGAGTTTTATTGTAATGCAACAAGTGTAGATGAATTGGAAATTTGGCTTAAAGAGAATTTAAAAATTGTCATTCAGTTATGTAATGCTAATGTAGGCAGTTTACAGTATACTACTTTAAAAAATGGAAAGATTCTCCTATTTAAACCTTTACGCTCATGGCGGGATGCACTCAATGTCATAGGTGAAAGATTCAAAAACTTCAGAAACAATAAGGAAGAAGAAATTTTTGAAACTCCAGCATTTGGAATGCCTGTTATGCACAATCGCTTTAGTACACGATTAGTTCCCTATGAAAATAGGCATGAGCGGCTTTCAGACAGATGGGCTTCGCCAGTGATATTTAAGGTGATTAAAGGGAAAGGAGAAAATTACTTCCCTGTTGTCATTTTTCTGAATCCCGGTGGAGTTAATTTAATTGGAAGGGAGGAAAGAGTTGGTAATGATTGGGATAATGCGAAAGAAATTCAAAAAATCACTTTTAAGATATTGTCATCTTTTAGAGATTATTTAAAGCCCACAAAGGAGTTAACCTTATGAGTAATTTTGCGGAAAAGTTAAAAGTATTTCTTCATGATCCAGTGGATAAATGTTTTGGTATTCAAACTCATATTGCGAGGGCTAAAGATTACGCTGAAAAAATAGGGGTTAGCGATGTAGATAAAGTGAGGGGGCCTGATATCATTGCATCATGTATGGAGCGGAGTTTGCTTCCAAGGGGTATTACACAGGATTTTAATCAGATCAGGCATCCTTTAAGTGAGGGGAAGATAGATGTTTCGGGTATTGATTTATCTGAAGTTTTCTCAGTTGTTGGTGAGGTTTTTGAGGAGATTGGAAAAGAAATAAGCGGTTATGATGATGAGCGTAAATTTCTTTATATCTGGAGAAATTTACTTGAAAAGCTTATTGAGAGATCCAGTGGTAAGCCTTGGTGCGGATATATACCACTTCTTCCAGCGGACACGAGGGTGCCAGATCATTCAATATGGGAGCATTTGAAGGTTTCGTCTGCAGTTAATGCATATTTGTATGATAGTGAATTAATGCAAAACAATTCACTATTTCTTTTTACTATTGGTCCTGTTCAATCTTTTATTTCGCAGGCAAGGAAGACGCAAGATTTTTTCATGGGAAGTTTTATTCTTTCGTATTTAACTTTTATTGGCATGAAAGAGATATTAAATAGGTATGGTCCAACCTCAATTATATATCCAGATCTTTTCAGGCAACCTCTTATGGATTGGTTTCTTGAGAGAGAGAAAAAAATTGATGTTCAAAATTCGAATTTAAGATTCGTAGATATTCCTACAATTCCAAATAGATTTGTTGCTTTAATCCCTGAATCAGATCGTGAAAAAATAAAGGAGTTAGCTGAAGGGGCAAAACGAAATATCTTCGAAGAGCTTGCATGCATTCGGGATAGGATTTTGCAAAAGTTAGATTTAAATGAGCAGAGGATAAAAGAGGCTATCGAGAAACAGCTTATAGATTTTCCGCAGATATATTGGGTTGCGATTTCTTGGAGGAAGGGTGAGGCAAATATTGGGGTTGATGATCTTAAAGATTATTTTTACGGTGACGAATTAGCGAAATGGAATAATTTTTGGAGTTTTGCAAAGGATAAAGGGGAGCATCCACCGAACATTGGTTTACTTTATCAGCTTCTTTACACTGCGCTTGAGAAATCGATGGGCGCAAGGAAAAATTTGAGGGGGTTCAGACAATTTGAGGAAACAGGGCGTAAATGTTCTGTCTGTGGGGAGAGGAATGTTTTATTTTTCTGGGAGACGAAAAACAAGAAAAAATTTACAAGATATAATCCAGAAGCGATAGATTTAACCGATAAGGTGAATCACAAGTATTTTTCCGACGGCGAAGGCTTGTGTGGGTTGTGCTTCATAAAAAGAACGTTTGAACTTTATCTTGAAGAACTTTATCCTGAAGAAAAGGTTGGTAAAAGATTTAAAGCTTTGACATTTCCATCGACGGCGGAGGTTGCAGTGGCGGATTTCAAGGAGAGGGCGTTGAAGGAGGCTAAAGAAAAGTTTGAAGAATATGAAAAATTGTTAAGAGATTTATTAGGTAACGAGTGTCCTATTGTTTCTCCAGTTCCGAAATTGAAGGATAGTTTACAGGATACTGTAGAAGGGGAATTGTTTTTTGAGGAGAATTTAGATAAGGGGGCAATAAAAGAAGAATTAGATGTTGATTTGACTGATGAGCAGATAAGGCAAATTAAAGAATGTTTTAAAGAGTTAACTGAAAAAGTAGGAAAGCCAAATCCTTATTATGCTTTAATTTATCTTGATGGAGACAACATGGGGAAGTGGCTTTCGGGTGAGCTTTTGCCTGAGATTGAAAACGCTTATAATTCTGAGGTGTGGGGGGCGTTACCGGAAGATTTTAAGGAGCAGTTGAAGGGTAAATCTTCAAGGAAGCTTTTGACGCCGGCGATACATGCTTCTATTTCAAATGCTTTAAGGAATTACTCGATAGAGTTTGTGAGGAAAATTGTTGAGGAGGAGCATCTTGGGAAACTTATATATGCTGGTGGTGATGATGTATTGGCTTTTGTTAATTTAAGGGATTTGCTTGATGTTATGGAGAAGTTAAGGTTTGCTTTTTCTGGTGAGGTAAGGGTTGAAAATGGACAAATAAAAGTGTCGGGAGAAAATCAAACAGGTTTTGTGGGAAAAGATGATGTTTATTACCTTACGATGGGTAAAAATGCGACGGCATCTATGGGGGTTGTAATTGCACACTACAAGGAGCCGTTAAAGGTAGTGATAGGTAGAGTTTTTGAGATGAAAAGGAAAGCCAAAAATAATCCTGATAAAGATTCCTTTTCAATTCTTTTGATGAAGAAGTCGGGGGAGGAGAGGATAGCGATGTACAGCTGGAGATACAAATGTAGTTCAACCAATGATATACTGCAAACCATTGATGTGATAAAAAGGGCGAAGAATGCAATGAATGATGAGAATGAAAGATATGTTTCTCATAGGTTTATTCAAAAGTTAAAAGGGGAATTTGTAAGGTTAAAGAATAAGAAGGGGCGTTTGGTGTCATCTGAGGGTGTGTTTAACGACGAGCTTCGTAGGTTAATTTCTCGTGCTTACAATTATAAAGGAAGCGGGAGGGATGATAAAGACAAGAAAAAGAAGTTTATTGAGGATTTTTACACAGATATTCAAAGACTTTTCTTGAAATCCGGCAGAGATTTAGACAATTTTACCAACTTACTTGAAATTGCAAGTTTTTTAAATAAGGGAGAGTAGTATGTGGTATAAGATTACACCAAATGATACTTTGTTTTTCAGAGGTGGGATGCCTTTCACAATGGGGGCGGAGTCTTGGACAGAGATAATTTTTCCGCCGAATCCATCGACGCTTTATGGTGCGATAAGAACTTGGTTGATATTTGCAAAGGGAAGTTTGAAAGATTTCAAGGAAGGGAGGTTCAAAGAAGAATTAGGAATGCCTAAAACAAATAATTTGGAAATAAAAGGTTCGCTTAAAATTAAAGGTCCAATTCTGTTAAAAGGGGAATTATTATTCCCTTCGCCGTTGGATTTATTGAAGAACAAAGAAAACAAGAGAGATAATATTTTAGAGTTTTTAACTTTTTCTGAGAAGCCTGATATATTTATTTCAGATTATCAAATGGATGGAATTTTGCTTTGGAAGGGTGTGGGGCATATGGAAGAGGCTGAGGGTTATATTACTGCTATTTATTTAGGTGATTATTTATCGGGGAGGAAAAGTTTAAGGCTAACGGAGAAAGATGAGCTTTACATTGTGGAGTCGAAGATTGGAATTGCAAGAAACCGTGTAACAAAAACTACAGTGAAGGGGCATCTTTATCATGTGCCGATGATAAGGTTGAAAGATGAAAAATTGAGAGGTGATGTGTCGATTGCTGTGTGGATTGAGGGGGTTGAAGATGTTCCGGAATCGGGTATAATTCAGATTGGTGGAGAAGGGAAAACTGCGAAGATAGAAAAAATGGAAAGTGATTTACTTCAAGAGATTGAGGATACAAGTTTAAATCTTAACAACAAGTTATTTAAAGTTTATCTTGCTACCCCAGCAATTTTTGAAAAGGGGTATTTACCTAAGTGGATCGATGAAAATTCTTTTGAAGGAAGTTATTGTGGTATAAACTTGAAATTGATTTCCTGTGCGATTGGGAAATATAGATTGATTGGGGGATGGGATATGGCGGAAAATAAGCCAAAACCTATGCGAAGGGCAGTTCCCGCGGGGAGTGTATATTATTTTCAGATACTTGATGATTCTGATGTTCAAAAGGTTAAGGATGTCTTTCATTTTAAGAATATTTCGGATATATATCCAGAGGAAGGTTACGGTTTAACATTTATTGGGGGCGTATCATGAAGAAGGTAATTACAATGGTTGGGACATCGATATTTGAGAATTATTTTGAAGAAGAAAGTGAGGATAAAATTTCCAGGGGCTATTTTGAAGATCTGCAGGAAAAGAGAGCTAAAGAATTTGATTTAGAAAAGGGGAAGATTCAATCTCTTAGAGATGCGATTAAGGAATGGATTGGCTCAAGAAAAGATAAAGGTAGGGCGAATTTGTCGGCAGAGGTGAAAAGTCTTTTAAAGTTAAAAGAGGAGTTAAAAGATGATGATTTTGAAGTTTATCTTCTTTATTCTGATACAATTTTAAGCAAGCTTGCGAGTCAGTTGATAGAAGAAATTCTTCAGGATTTAGGATTTGATAGTAAAAAAATTTACACGAGACTTATTAAGTGTTTGCAGGTTCAGGATAGAGAAGAGTTTAACACTGGTATGAGTGAATTGATAAATGAAATTTATAGGATTGCGGATGAATACTGGGATAATGTGATTATTAACATTACTGGGGGGTACAAGGCGACCATTCCGTATCTTACGATCCTTGCTCAGGTGAATAAATGTCCTGTTTATTATATATTTGAAAAAACTGATGCTTTGATAAAGATACCTTACATTCCATTAGATATTAAATGGGAGATATTTGAAAAAAATGAGGAATTTTTCACCAAGTTGGAGAGGGATGGGGTTAGTGAATTGAAGGGCATCAACGAGGAAGATTACGCAGATGTTTTGAGTTTGGTGGAGAAGGTTGAAAATTTATATTCTCTGAACAATTTGGGTATAGTTTTGTGGGAAAAGTATAAGCGAGGGTTTAGAGTTTTTTATGTATCTGGGTTGTTCAAGGAGTATATTGGCAAGGACCAAAATTTCAGGAACATAGCGGAAAAATCCTTATTAGAGCTTAAGAGAAGAATAGAGCAAAACCCACAGGATCCTGATTTAGACCATAGATTGGAGGATGTGGATTTGCAAGGATTTAAATGTTTTAAACATAAGGAAAGTAATTTACAGGTAAGGATTTTATATAAAGCAGAGGAAAGGAAGACTCGATATGGCGCTGTGGAGTATGATATTTATGCTGGGGCGATCAGCATAGGAAGTGATGTGCATAATGTTGAAAGTGAGTATATTGAAACTTTTAAAAGAAATTTACAGAAAATAAAAGATTTGGGAAATTACGAAGTTTATAAAATACAAAAGGAGGGATAGCATGTTTAGAAAAGTACAACCATTGTTCATAATTGCAGAGACTCCTGTTCATGCTGGAAGTGGGAGTGAATTGGGGCTTGTGGATCTTCCCATTCAAAGGGAGAGGCACACGGATTTTCCCAAGATTGAGGCTTCGGGATTAAAGGGTTGTATAAAGGAGGCGTTTGAGACTGCAAATAAGGAGGTAGATATTAATGGTAATAAAATAAGACCTAGGGACAAAATAAAATATAGGAAAGATAATACTGAAGTAGAACGAGACTATTTATCACTTGTTTTTGGTCCGGAAGACGGTGATGAGCATGCAAGTGCTATTGCTTTTACAGATGCGAGGATTCTTTTATTTCCTGTTAAATCGTTGAAGGGTATTTTTGCGTGGGTAACTTGTCCGATGGTTCTTGAAAGATTTGGGAAGGAGATCAGTATGGCTGGTATAAATTTTGACAATTTTGGAAATTTTGGTGAATTTACAGTACCACAACAGACAAATCTTGCGATTAACTCAAAAATTGTGCTTGAGGAGTTTACTTTTGAAGTGACTGAAAATGAAAAAGCAACTCAGGTTGCTCAATGGCTTGCTGAGAAAATTTTTCCAGCCGATAATTCTTATAAATTTTGGAAAGAAAAATTAAAGAAAGACCTTGTAATTTTAAGTGATGATGATTTCAAGCAATTTGTAAAGACCTCCACTGAGGTAATCACGAGGACGAGGATTGACGATAAAACTGGCACTGTTGCGTCGGGGGCGCTATGGACGGAGGAGTATTTGCCTCAGGATACGATTTTATATTCACTTGTGATGTTTACGGAGCCGAGGGTAGTGGAAGATGAGGGGAAGGGGGTATTTAAAGTAGGTGATTCGCAGAAGGAGGCAGAACTTGTTGCTAAGTTTTTTAAAGATGGGCTTCCAGAGGTAGTTCAAATAGGGGGAAATCAAACAATTGGGAAGGGTTTTGTAAGGTTAAAAATCCTTTGAAAATTAATAGGGAGGTGCAAATATGCCTGACAAAGAGAGTTTAATTACAAAACTTGAAAAGGGGAGGGCAGAGTTTGCGTATAGGTGTGTAAAGGAAGTAATTGAATTAAAACCTACAAATCAAAATAGTTATGCAAGTATAGCGATAAGGAAGTTTAAGGAGAATGTAAGAGAGTCTTTAGAAAAGGAGATTAAAGAAGGGAAAATTAACGAACAGCGCATTAATGAACTTTTGGAAAATCCAACTCAATTTTTAGATAAAGGTAAACTTAGTGATGAGGAAAAAAGAGTGCTTAGTTTTTATGAAACTTTATGTAAGAATTATCGTGCTTACGCAAGGAAAATTCCTCAGATGATTCTTTCCAATGGGCTTGGACAAACGCTTGCATTTGTTAAGTCGAAAGCAAAAAATGGAAATGCTTACGAAGTTTTATATTCGCAAATGACAGATTATCTTAAAAGCGATTCAACAGCGAGGATCCCGAGGCCACAGGATATAAATGAACTTGTTGAATGGGTTATTTCGCTTAATTCTTACCAATATCGTTATGCTACAGAGGAGATACTTGCATTTTTAAATTGGGTGAAGAGGTTTGCGGAGGGTTTGATTGAAACAGAGGAGGAGGGTGAAGGATGAGCGCTAAGAAAAGCAAGGGTTTTAAGAAGGAGGCAGGCACTGGAAAAATGAAGAGTATAAAGGGTGAAAAACCTGAGATAGAATATAGATTTTATAATCCAATTGATACGAAATATATACTTTACAGTGAAATTTTTAAAAAGGGGAGTGATTTTGAGAAGAACATAAATTTGCTTTTTTCTCGATTAATACCTGAAATTTCTAGTGAAAGGAGTGAAAATAAGGGTAAACATTTAGATTTTGTTATAAAAGAATTTGATAATTTTAAAAATAAGTTACAGATTTTTTCCCTTTTAAGTTCGAGAAGAGAAAGTTTTATTAAATCGTTGGAGGATGTTGGTTTTATATCTCGTGGTTTTTCTGCTTTATGTCAGTGGCGTCTTATAATTGGGCTTGGGGGAGTGCATCCGGAGGAGACGTCGATGACTTTACATCATATTTATGGGATTCCGTATATTCCGGGAAGTGCGGTCAAAGGGGTGACGAGGCATTGGGCGGTGTTGAAGTTTGCTGATAGGAGTGGTCAAGATGTAAACAGGATATCAAATGCCTTGGAAAATGGCGAAAATTTGGATATTGAAGTTGAAGGTATAAAATTTTCCGATCTAATAGAAATCTTTGGGACGCAAGGGAAGGTGGGCAGGGTTATTTTTATGGATGCATATCCACTACGGGAAGACGCGATAAATTTGAAGATTGATATAATGAACCCTCATTATCCTGATTATTATTCTGGGAAGCAACCTCCGGCGGATTGGCAGAATCCAAATCCTATAAAATTTTTGACTGTTGAGAAGACGCATTTTCAATTTTATTTGATTTCGCAGGATAGTTCTTTACTTCAGAAGTCGGAGGTGTTATTAAAGGAGGCGTTAGGGAAGTTTGGGATTGGGGCGAAGACATCTTTGGGGTATGGGATATTTGAGATTTAGGGGGAGATGCGTTAGGTGTTCAATTTTGTTTTGTGGGTTGAGGGGTTGTTTTATATTCGTTATTTCGTTTCCGAGAATCGCGTGAAGAAGTTAGCACATTGATTTTTGAATAATTTATTGATTTACAATCAAAAAGTCGCACTCTGACATAAACTAAGACATTTTGTCAGGGAGGTTGGCGGAAAAATTTGGGGTATGGGTTAACATTTAGGCTCTTGACTTTTGGTGGAAAATTTATTATATTATAGTGTCTGAATCTTGGTAGGTTTAAGTTTTATTTTATGGTGGTTTGAATTGAACCTGTGAGGGATTGAAACGATTTAGACAGCTTTCAACAAGATTATTTTCATTTGCGTTTGAATTGAACCTGTGAGGGATTGAAACCGGCTAATCGGGGATACATAGAAATACCAATACTCCGTTTGAATTGAACCTGTGAGGGATTGAAACCTAGGTTAAGCGATAATTAATTTGAATCGTTGAAAATTTTGAATTGAACCTGTGAGGGATTGAAACCTGTGGTCGCAACTTAAATATCGCATTGGCAAACAATTTGAATTGAACCTGTGAGGGATTGAAACTTTGATTTAAACAGGGATAATGACACTGGCATTCTATTTGAATTGAACCTGTGAGGGATTGAAACTGGGAAATTTCGGTTAAAGCAAGATGGAATGGGCTGGTTTGAATTGAACCTGTGAGGGATTGAAACGATACGACAACATCTTCAAGGTTGCGAGCGAGCTTCTTTTGAATTGAACCTGTGAGGGATTGAAACAGTATTTCAATTCGTTCCTCCTTGCTTAAAGTAACACGTTTGAATTGAACCTGTGAGGGATTGAAACTTCATTTTAGCCTCCATGATTTTTTTGTTTTTTTATTTGTTTGAATTGAACCTGTGAGGGATTGAAACATAATAAAGAAATCTGACAGTATCCATAGCAAAACTCGTTTGAATTGAACCTGTGAGGGATTGAAACATCTCTTCAACGCTCAATATTTTACCCTCTGGCGGGTTTGAATTGAACCTGTGAGGGATTAAAATGAAATTCTTGCTGTAAAATTATTTCAAAAAACACAAAATTCATTGCCTAAAAACTTATTTCACAGCAACTGTAAATGTTTTGCGTTAAGTTAAAATCATAGGAGAGGGGTTAAAATGTTAAGGAATTTATTTTTAGTTTTAATTTTTAATTCTTTAATTTTTTGTGAAAAGTTATTTTCACAGCTATCGTTTACAGGTGTTTCTGATCCTTGGATCAAGGGGAGGGTTTATCTTTTTGATGGGCATCAAAATTATGGGAGAAGAAGTTGGGCTTTGGCAGGTGGCTTAGGTAATTTAAATGTTAAGAGGGATAGGTATAATTTATTAGATTTAAGGTCTTTCGGGTTAAAAGATTCAGTTAGGGGAATTGGTAAAAGAGTAAGGGTTGGGGGAAGCGTCGGCATCATGGGTTTATTTCCCATCTTGCTTTTTCGCTCTGATATAAAATTTGGAGGGGTTCCTGTAACAAATTTTCAAGTAGAAATTGGGTTTAAAATCTCACCTTTTAGAGAGGTTGAATTCGCTTTTAATGAAATATTTTCTGGATTCCCACTTGTTAATTGCATTAGAGGTCGAGCTTTAAAGGTAGGTATAAGGTTTAATTCTTCTGGCAATTTTTTGACTAGATTTGCCTCATTTCAGGTTGGTCCTATATGGATTCCCGTTGGTGAGAGATTCTGGTGGAATCGGAGTTATAAGTTGAGGGGGATTTATTCTAATGTAGATTTTGGATATTCTTTGACGAGTAAATTAGGTATTGGGGGTTATGCTGCTATTAGACTTGGTGGTCTTTTAAGAATGTTAAAAAGAGATGAAGTATCAAACTCTAGGGGAATATCACTGGACTTGCAATTTGGTTTCCATTGGTATTTTTAAAAATAAAAAGTTTAAAAACGAGCCATGAAGAGGCGAATTGTTTTTTTAATGCTTTTAACTTTATTTAATTTTTCATATGCTCATAAACAAAATGTTCATCAGTATATTTGCATTGAGGCTTACAAACTTTTAAGGCTTCAACTTGGTGGTGATTTTAAGGAAATGAGTGATCACCTTGGTGGGATGGATGCATATTACATTGGTGATGGTCTATGGAGGACAGGATTTACGACGGGGGCAGGGAGAGAGGATAGGGGAGGTGAAGAAATTTTTAAAAGATACAGGCTTTATGTTGGTATAGGAGCGCCGTATGTGTATAATTTAGGCTTTAGGTATAGAGTGTCAAAAAGTTGGTTTGTGGAAGCGGAAATTCCAGTAATTCCAGTTGGGTTAGCTTTTAACTTTGGAACTTCAACAAC